>Ga0209990_10002979_pt1 | contig 12718 bp, 8 predicted proteins | sample NOAtaG_6_FD_187304 | JGI IMG/M metagenome (GOLD analysis project Ga0209990, IMG submission 187304) | Freshwater lake microbial communities from Lake Erie, under a cyanobacterial bloom - NOAA_Erie_Diel5S_2200h metaG (SPAdes) (version 2) | ecosystem: Environmental > Aquatic > Freshwater > Lake ...
ATTACACCATTCAATGAAATCATAATACCAATCCAGTGTGATTTTATCAAAGTCAATTTTGTAAACCTCGTCATTAAATGATTGCAGTGTGTTTTTGGTTAGTGTATAATCTTTGATTGTATTGTGAGAAACTAACTTTTTTGTAATTGGGTTTGGTTTGGTTTTGGCGTTCTCAATAAATAAATCTATAAATGAAAACAGGGTAACGGCTTTCTGTTCTTCATTAACGGAAAAATAACTTTCATAATGCTTTTTAACATCTGAATAACTGGGTGTAATTCCGTTTTCCCTATTCTTGTTTTCGAATGTCTCAAAGTGTTTAATTAAGTTACTGACGAGGTTATTAATTTCAAAACGGTTTAATACGCTTGTCTTATTCCTTACGCGTTGTTTTTCATTATCCCAATCAGATAACAACACTTCAAACCCAATCGAAGCACCAAAGTCAATTAAACGCCCCAAACGGTATCTCAAATAAATCCTTTGTGGCTTAGACTTATCATTTATTGCCTTACCGTTGTTAACTCTGAATTGGATATTTGCCATAATTGAAACCTTTTTTGTATTTCAAATATAATATTTACCCCACAATTTACCCCACAAAAAATAGATTTAATATTTCTTACTTGTTTTTATTATTTCTGTAAACCTTTTAAATAAAGGGTTTTACAACTATATATTCAAATTAGTAAATCACAATAAAAATTAATTATGTAGTCCCGCTCCGAGTACAAAAGCCAGAGTGAGTGTGAGAGCGAGAGCGGCAACACGAACTTTGGCTTTTTTCTTCGCTCTCACGCTCCAACTCGCTCTTCAAATTTTTTTATGTAAATTGAATAGAAATCCAATCTATTCTTTATGTTCGATTTTGAAAAACTTGACATTTACAAAAAGGCTAAGATTTTTAATTCTGATGTCAGAGTATTAATAAAATCTTCCAAGTTTGACCCAACCACAAAAGACCAACTTCGAAGAGCATCTTTCAGTATTGTACTGAATATTGCAGAAGGCTCTGGACGATTTTCAAAAGCAGACAGAAGACATTTTTATGTCATCTCAAGAAGTTCTATTTTTGAGTGCATAGCTATACTTGATGTGCTGAAAGATGAAATGGTTATTGATGAAAATCAATTTAAGTTGTTCTATTTCGGAGCTGAGGAAATTTCCAAAATGCTTTTTACCATGATTAAAAACCTGCATTGATTGGGTTCGAAAACACAATCATTTCGGGTACAAAAGCCAGAGTGAGTGTGAGAGCGAGAGCGGATACACGATCTCTGGTTTTTTCTTGATTCACAGTTTTCACCTAGATCAAGAATTATCAAATCATTAAGTTTGAAAACAATAATCTAACTAGTTACAGGTCTAATTCATTGGCTCAATTTCACATCGGAAAAATATTGCTTATATAGAATTTTTAGTACCAGCTATTAATAATATTTAATCCTAAATTAGTGAAAATTCTTTAAAAAAATGAAAAGCATATTTTCGATAATACTCGCTATTTTTTGCTTTACAAATGTCGAATCTCAAATAAACAGCAGTATAACCCACAACGGAATTCAAAGAACTTTCGTGTATTACACACCCACCAATTGGGACAATACGCAACAAGTTCCATTATTGATTTTATTACATGGTCTCACGCAAACTGGAAGCGGCGTAATGGACATTACACAGTTTAACCCAATTGCAGAGCAAAATAATTTTATTGTAGTTTATCCTGACGGGGAAAATTTTGCATGGAATGCCAATATGAATGTTTCAATCTCAACTGCTGATGACATCGGATTCATTGAAACACTTGCGCAACATTTTCAAAATAATTTCTCCACCAATCCACTTAAACAATATTTAGTAGGTTTTTCTAACGGTGGATTTATGAGCCATAAAATTGCTTGTGAGTCTTCCATGTGCTTTGCAGGAATTGCAACTGTTTCCGGAAATATGAGCGATACTGTTTACAACAACTGTAATCCTCAGTTTTCACCTGCTGTGTTACATATGCATGGAACGGCTGATGCCATAGTTCCATATAATGGCGGCAGTGGGACAGGTGTTTCTGTTGATCAAACAATCAATAAATGGAAGAATTTTCTTTTCTGTGATCCAACACCAATTACAACGGATATGCCCAATACAAATATTTTTGACTTATCATCTCCCCAACGTATCAGCTACCAAAATGGGCTAAATGAACTTGAATTAATTAAAATCAATGGTGGAGGACATCAATGGCCAGGTATTCAAACGCTCGTAGGAGGAGCTGGAACGATTAACTTTGATTTTTACTCGCCACAATATATTTGGGATTTTCTCAATGGAAAATCTTGTCCTTCCAATTCAATAAAAGAGATTGATGAAAACAATTTGGTTTGGCCAAATCCAGCTTCAGATTACCTTTACTTCAAAGATAAAACCATTACAACATTTGAAATAGTGGATATGAAAGGAAATACAATTCTTAAGGGTGCTAATCATAACAATTCAGTTTTCATTGGAAACTTAGATCTTGGAATGTACTTTTTGATTTTAAAAAGAGACGACTCCATTGAATACATAAATTGGATAAAATCCTAAGATTATCATTCATAAAAGAAGTTATATCCATTAAGCAAAAGAAGTTCTTACTTCCCCATATTTGTTAGGATTAACAAATAAGATATTTCTTTTCAAAGTCGAGTGCTTCGCTGTGATGAACTTAAAGAATAGGAAATTAAATTTCACAATTAATTAATACGCAAAGTTTCTGAAAGCCAATAAATAATTACATTTTTGTTTAGTGAAAACTATTAATCGGGAATTAAGTTGGCTGTCATTTAATGACCGCGTGCTGCAGGAAGCCATGGATAAAAACGTTCCTCTGGTTGAGAGAATTCGATTCTTAGGTATTTATTCCAACAATCTTGATGAATTTTACAGAGTAAGAGTCGCGAACGTTAGAAGATCGATGCTTTTAAAAAAAAGTAAAGTATCCGGTTTTGAGGGTTCAGCATCAGACTTATACAAAAGGATACGAGAGGTAGTACTCCAACAACAGAGCAAATTTGAAAAGACTTTCGCAGATCTTGTCGAAGAATTGGCCACCAATAAAATATTTTTAATCAATGAGCATCAGGTCAAATCAGAAGACTTGGAAGAAGTCTCAGCATTTTTCCATTCGGAATTAAAACATGAAATTTTTCCTATTCTCATTGATAAAAAGCATAGCTTTCCCAAGCTAAGAGATTACGCCATTTACTTAGCCATCAGAATAGTATTGCCTAAAAACAAAGTTAAATACGCTCTCATTCAAATACCCAGCGATCAATCGCGATTTCTTCTTTTAAAAAGAAACGAATGCACCTATATTATGTTGATTGACGACATCATAAGGCTACATTTAAGAACAATATTCCATATTCTTAATCCGGTTGATGTTAGTGCCCACACCTTTAAATTCACAAGAGATGCAGAGTTAGATATTGACGATGACTTAACGGTTAACTTTATACAGAAGTTAGAAAACAGCTTAAAAGAACGAAAAAAAGGTGTACCTGTAAGATTTGTCTATGATCAAGAAATGCCGGAGGATTTACTTCAATTTTTATTGGATTCTCTATCTTTAAAAAAGGGAATTAATACTATTCCCGGCGGACGTTATCACAACTTCAAAGACTTTATTAAATTTCCCGATTTTTCCAATAAAGACTTTATTTTTTCACCTGAAAAGCCTTGCAATCATTATGCACTCGAAAATGGCAACGGTATAATAGAAACGATTTTACAAAAAGATATTTTACTCCATTTTCCTTATCAAAAATTCGATTACGTAATTGACTTACTGCGAGAGGCGGCTATTGATCCAAAAGTTAGGTCGTTAAAAATCAATGTGTACAGAGTTGCTAAGAACTCAGATATCATGAATGCCATATTAGCTGCAGCTTTTAATGGGAAAGAGGTAATTGTGGTGATGGAGTTACAAGCAAGATTCGATGAAGAAAATAACTTATATTGGGCAAATCGACTCAAAGAATTTGGTGTTAAGGTAATTTATGGTATCCCTAACTTAAAGATTCATTCTAAGTTACTCATGATAACTCGAGTAATAAATTCAAAAGAACAAATCATATCTTATGTAGGAACGGGTAATTTCAACGAAAAAACTGCCCGAATTTATTCAGACATCTGTTTAATTACGAGTAATCCTTTGATATCCAATGAAGTAAAGAAAGTCTTTAAATTGCTCGAAAACAATTTAAATCGTCCATTATTTACCAATCTACTGGTTTCTCCATTAAATGCCAAAAGAAGGATTATTGGAATGATTCAACAAGAAATTTCAAATGCAAAAAAGGGGAAAAAAGCAACAATAAAGATTAAATTAAATAACATAACTGATGAACAATTAATTGAAAAGTTATACCAAGCGAGTCAATCAGGAGTTAAAATATCTATCATTGTTCGGGGGATTTGTTGCTTAAAGCCCGGTGTAAAAAACCTTAGTGAAAATATAACTGCCATTAGTATCGTTGACAGATACCTTGAACACAGTCGATTTATGATTTTTGAAAACGGAGGAAACCCCAAATACTTTCTCACAAGTGCAGATTTTATGGAAAGGAATATGGATCATAGGATAGAAGTAGGTGTCAATATATTATCAGAAGAAATTCAAAGTGAACTCGAGATGATTTTTGATATGCAGTGGAAAGGAAGTGTTAAAGCAAGATTGATTACCTCAGATATGAGTAACAATTACCATAAAAGAGATTTACCACCATTTCATGCACAAAGAGAAATATATGACTATTACTTAAATAAGCGTAACAATTCTCCAAACAAATAATTCACATTATTATCTAAGTAAAATTTCTAAGAGAGTCATAAAGATTCACAAGCAATATTTAATTTAACGATCAAATTAATATTTACAATGAAATTTGGCGCTATAGATATTGGAACGAATGCAGCAAGATTGCTAGTAGGTGAGGTCGAAAAAGAAAAAGATCACTCCTTCGTCAATAAATTGTCATACACCAGAATACCTTTAAGATTGGGAGATGATGTTTTTGATAAGGGCATAATTTCAGAAAAAAAAATACAAAACTTTATAAAAACTATACAAGCATTTCGCTTAATCGCAGAAATTTTCGAGGTAAAATCTATCCGTGCTGTGGCAACTTCCGCAATGCGGAATGCAGAAAATTCAGCCACAGTTATAGAAAAAATAAAGATGGAAACAGGAATACCAATTGAAGTGATTTCCGGTAAAGAAGAAGCAAAATTAATCATGTCGAACTTTTTTCTTGATGAAAAGCCAATCAAAAATCCATTTATTGTAATTGATGTCGGTGGAGGAAGTACCGAAATAAGTTATTTTAATAACGGGAGAATTATTGCTGCCAAATCTTTTGAAATTGGAACCATTCGTATTTTAAAAAACAAGGTTAATGAAGCTCTTTGGAAAGAAATGAAATTGTGGATTTTAAATAATATTCCTGCGGAAAAAAATATGATGATTTATGGTACTGGAGGAAATATTAACAAAATTCATAAACTGATTGGTGGAAAACAAAAACTTCCAATCTTAGCAAATGAAATGTCAGATTTCCTTGAGATACTGAGCCCATTAACCATAAGAGAAAGAATTGATAAATTTCAACTTAAACCTGATAGAGCAGATGTTATCGTTCCGGCTTTAGAAATATATTTACAAATCATGCAAAATATCAATGCAAAAGAGATTTTCGTGCCCAAAGTTGGCTTATCAGATGGTGTGATTTTAGATTTGCACGACAGATTTGTATAAATTAAAAACTACTTTAAATTTGATCCATCAAAACATGAGGTGTTTGGCCATAATGATCTACGTTCTTCTATCTAATGTGAACTTTTCTCAAGTTGATACCTTATTTGACTTTCATTACCATCAAAAAGGAAGCATTTCGACAAAAAGCGTCATTTTTAGTGAAGAAGTAAAATGGGGATATGCAAAAGCTTTCAATACAGATGGCAAAGAAATTTATTCAATGGGAACAAGACGATTCGGAGGCCATGCTTCGGTGGAATTTTCATATTACGACAATGGTGCTGTGAGAATAGCCCATTATTCAAGCCATCCGGATGGAGGAATTCAATGGGGTGATATCACACATTATTTTGATCAGCAAGGTAATGTCACAAGTATAATAGACAATAGTTCAGATATGTATGGACATCCGCAATTGCATCTAACCGAAGAACCAGTAATAGAAAGACAGGAACCAGAATTAGAAAGAAAAGATGTTGTGATTAAACAAGAAACCATTCCTTGTGCTGAAATTTTTGAAACAGCCGTTTACGTTGTTAATTTAAGCGAAAAAGCGATTTCTACCTCAGCATTTCTCGACAATAATATTGTACCAATAAAAATAGAAAAAAAGGATACTTCTCTAATTAATTATTATATTGAAGCTCAAATATTTACCCATCCTAAAGATAAATCTGAAGTTTATTTTTACGATAAAAAAAGAAAAAAAACAATACAACTCAATTCTTTCTGGGCCGAACCTTTTCAACCTACCAGGACAAAAAGAACATATTATTTAATTGTCTATTAATTTAAATTAAATAAAAAAGTGATCACTAAAAGTGACCACTTTTAAAACTAAAAAATCTATTTACTTTAAGAATGTAATGTGACCGGAATCCTCATATTTCTTGTCGTTGTTCGGTGCTTTAAATTCAATTTTCCAAGTATAAGTTCCCTGCTCGACCAATTTGCCACCATAACTACCATCCCAACCTATTTCAGCGTTATGGGATTCAAATATTAATTCTCCCCAACGGTTATAGATATATAATGAGTAATTGAATGGATCATAACCAGAAGTAAACACAGGCTTAAATGTTTGGTTGTACATATCTCCATCCGGAGTGAAACAATTCGGAACGTAATATATCAACTCCTCTTGATACTGAATTGCTCCTTGCACTGAATCTACGCAACCAAGAGGCGAATATGCATACAAAGTAACGGTATAATTGCTCACTACTGTACCATCATACTCATGTTCCGGACTGGCAATACCACTAGTTCCAGAATTATCACCAAAATCCCAAACATATGTTGCGGCATTCGCTGATGTATTTATGAAATTAACGGTGGATTCAAATTCATTAATTGTAGTTGGATTAGCTATAAAACTTGGTGTGGGAGGTCCTTCAACGCAAATATAATTTGTTAAAGTCTCACTTGTTGTGCATCCAGTAGAATTGGTTACTGTTAAGGTTACGTCATGGCATCCCATTTGTGTGAAGAGATGAGAAACACTATTACAGCCTGATAACAAAGTACCATCACCCAAGGTCCAGTTGCAATCTACACCACTTTCTCCTGTATTGGAAAAATTTACATTTAATGGTACACAACCAGATGTAACATCAGCAGAAAAACTCACTACAGGCGCTGGGATAACAGTAACCGTTACATCATCTGTATCTGTACATCCATTCAAATCAGTTCCAGTAACTGTGTAAGTATATGACCCAGCAATTCCGGGATTAAACGCCACATTATTCACTACACCGCTTGTCCATGAATAAGTAAGTGCACCCGTTGCAATTAAAGTAATATTTTCTCCATCACATATGGAAGCATCTGAACCTGCATTAACTATAGGATTTTGATTAATGGTGACAAGAACTTGATCAGTATCCTCACATCCATTAACATCTGTTCCTGTCACTGTATAGGTCTGTGTTGTAGTAGGATTAAATGGCACCCCATCAATTACGCTGGAAGTCCAAACATAAGTACTAGCACCACTTCCCGATAAGACAACTGATTCTCCAGGACAGATTGATTGATCCAATCCTGCATTAACTACAGGAAAAGCATTAACTACAACAACAACTGTATCATTATTGGAACAGTTATTCCCGTCAGTACCAGTTAAAATATATGTCACACTTCCTGGATTTTGAGTAAATGGAACACCATTTACAACACTCCCCGACCAGTCATAGTTAACTGCTCCAGTGCCTGTTAAAGTAATAGAGGAATTTTCGCATACTTCAACGTCTGAACCGGCATTAACATTTGGGAGTGGGAGAATAGTAAGGGTTACATTTGAAGTACTATCGCAACCTAAAATACTTGTAAAATTACCAGTGTAAGTACCCGCCGTGTTTTGAGGAACACCATGAATTATAGCGCTTTGACCCTGACAGACACTAACTGTAGAATTTGTAGTTATTGTTCCTAACTCCTGAAGATTAAAGGCCGTTGAGGTTGCAGAGCAATTGAAATTATTGGTTACTGTAACTGTAATAGGATTATTTGCTTGAGTAGCACCCGTTGTAGCAGTAGTTGCACCAGTGGTCCATAAATAACTGGAATAAGGTAATGTTGTTGACAGTGTTGGGGGATTATTTACACAATACGTTAAAGGACCTGTAATTACCGGAACCGGATTTGGGTTAACAGTTACAGAAACCTGATCTGTAGCAGTACAACCAGCACCCGAAGTTCCAATAACTGTATAAACAACAGTTCCAACAGTTGGATTAAATGAAACTCCATTTGTTACACTATTGTCCCAACTGTAGGTATTGGCTCCCGTTGCTGTTAATGTTACAGGGGTATTTTCGCAAACTGTCTGGTCTAATCCTGCATCAACAACAGGTAATGGATTAACAGTAACTATAACATCGTCGGTTGCTGTGCAGTTAAATGCCGTTGTTGCAGTAGCCGTGTAAGTTTGAGTAGCATTTGGTGTAAACGCCACACCATTTGATACACCATTATTCCAGGAAATAGTACTATTGGCAGACGCGGTAGCCGATAATGTTACTGCTGTTCCCGCACAAACTGTTTGATCTGTTCCAGCATTTATTGTTGGGTTAGGATTTACAGTGATTGTGACTTGATCAGTTGCTGAGCAACCATTTGATGTTCCCGTAACTGTGTAGGTATTTGTTCCAACAGGTGGAATGAATGATACTGCATTAGTAACACCATTAGTCCAAGTATAGCTTGTTGCTCCAGAGCCACTTAAGGTTACAGAAGTATTTTCACAAACTGATTGATTTTGTCCGGCATCAACAACTGGAACTGCATTTACAACAACATTTGTTGTAGCAGTAGAAACACAACCTGGGTTAGTTGCTGTCAAAGTATAAGTTCCTGCGTTTGCAATAGTTGATGAAGGTATGGTAGGATTTTGTAGTGTGGAGGTAAAACCGTTAGGACCTGTCCAACTGTATGTCGCACCCCCAGATCCGTTTAATTGTATGGTTGCACCTGCACAATATGGCCCTGTATTAGTAGCAGTGGCGTTACCAGGACCAACTAAATAAGATATGGTAACATATCCATTTGGGCCTGTATTAGTTCCAGCACTGCATCCACCTCCAGGAGGAATTAGACTTGAACCGCCGCCGCCGCCGCCGCCGCCGATGTAACTTGTTAAACTTATACAATCAGGACCGCCGCCACCGCCGCCATAAAGACCACCGCCGCCGCCGCCGCCGCTGGAAGAAGAAGTACAATTATCTAAGCCTCCATTTCCACCTTGACCAAGACTTCCAGCCTGCCCGAATGTTCCTGGGGCAGCATATGGATTTCCACCTGCACCTCCAGTAGTTTGAGTACCACCCTGACCGGGGCCGCCATAACTCCCTACACCTGCAGTTCCTGTTAGGCATCCCCCAGCACCTCCAGCTACAGCAGTTGGTGTTCCCCCTGCTCTACCTCCTCCTCCAGCAGCAACCACTACACGATTTGCCAAAGCATATGGTGCTATTCGAATATCAGAAGCTCCACCTCCACCGCAAGAATTCCATGCACCAGGATCACCATTTCCTCCACCATTATAGCCTCCAGCACATGTTCCGGTGCAACTTCCTGTTCCACCCACTCGTATTTGTAATACCTGTCCTGGTGTAACGGCTAATGTACCAGTAACTACAGCTCCATTACCTCCTGCAGTACCTCCTCCACCTTTCGCTCCCGCAACAGTTACGTTTATTGATGTAACACAAGGTGGTACAGTCCAGCTTTGGACATTGCCAGTATAGTTAAAAGTTACTGGAGATTGAGATAAAAAATGTGAGGTATATGAAAATAAAAGTAAAATTAATCCAACTACACGAAATGAAGAGGAGTTATATTTTTTACTTAAATCTCTAAAAAATTCTTTTTTAACAGTATAAAAGTTGTTCATAACAAGTAGTTTACCCAAATAGTGACGAATCTAAATTAAAAAAGTTGCTTAATTCACGAATATAAAAAACTCAATTCGAAGCTACAAATCTTTACGGTTATATCACTTGAATAATTTTTTAAATATCATAATACAACTAAATTTTTTAATTATTTGCCTAAGAAATTAAGTAGTTTTACTTAGAAGCATACGTAGTTTTACGATACATAGTTAGGTAAAAGCGGGTAAAAATTTGGTAATGCAACTATATTATTTGGGGTGATTGAAAAAATCGTTGTTTGTTTGCATTGTAAACATTTAACACACAGATTATGAAAACGTCAGCATTTTTTACAATTATTTTCAGTTTTTTATTAGTTAGCAACAATTGGGCAGCGGAAGCATTAAAAGTTGATATATCTAAAAAAGACATTTCTTGTTTTGGGCAGAAAAATGGTTCAGCTGAAGTATTAATAAAAGGTGGGAATGCACCGTACACTGTTAAATGGAATACTGGTCAATCGGATCTCTTAATTGAAAATTTAGGAAAAGGGATTTACACAGTTACAGTTGTTGATGTCAAGGGTGATGCAATAACCAAAGAAGTTGAAATTCTCATGCCTGATCCAATTTCAATAAGTTTTCAATCTAAAGAGAAAATCTTTGTTTCATCCTTGAGTGCTGACTTGAACATAACTATTAAAGGAGGTCAACCATTTTCTTCACAAGTAGAGGCTTATAATCTCTCATTGTTTGAACAAAATAATCCAGTGGTAATGCAAACAAATTTGGCGAGTGGTGTTTACAAATTATCAGTTGAGGATGCTAATGGATGTAAATTAAATTTCAAAACTAATATTGAAGTTTTAAATAACGGTACTGAATCAGTATCACTCTTAAATAAACAAAATGGGTATGGAGTTATAGAACTTACTCCACGTTCTGTTGAAGTATCAACATTAGATTATTCAATGGTAAAACACATGAAATAAGAACTAACTAAATTCAGGAAATAAACTTAAGATTCCAGCTTCAGAAGCACTACATATTCCTCTCTCGGTTATAAGATTAGTAACAAGATGAGCCGGGGTGACATCAAATCCAAAATTACTAGCTGGTGTAGTTTCAGGACAAATCAAGACAGAATTGATTTGTCCTGATTCATTTTTACCGGTTATGTATTTCACCTCGTCTTGATTTCTTTCTTCAATTGGAATTTCCTTCAATCCATTACGAATAGACATATCGAGAGTTGTAGATGGCAATGCTACGTAAAAAGGGACATTATTATCCTTTGCGGCTAGCGCTTTTAGATAAGTTCCAATTTTATTAGCAACATCACCATTTCTCGTAGTTCGATCTGTTCCAACAATTACCATATCAACCATACCATGTTGCATTAAATGACCACCAGCATTATCAACTATAAGTGTATGAGGCACTCCATGCCTGGTTAATTCATAAGCTGTTAAATTAGAACCTTGATTACGTGGTCTTGTTTCATCGACCCAGACATGAATTTTAAGTCCTTTTTGAATTGCTTGATATATTGGAGAAGTAATAGTTCCCCATTCGATGCATCCTAGCATACCTGCGTTGCAATGGGTTAAAATATTTACAGTTTCTCCATTTTTTCTTTCAGCAATTGCTTCAATTAAAGGGAGGCCATGAACACCGATCATCCTGCATGTTTCCACATCATCCTCAACAATTTTCTGAGCGGTGTCCCATGCTGTAGATAAGAAATCGCCTGAACAATCATCGAGAGACTTGCTCATTCTATCTAATGCCCAAAACAAATTTATTGCTGTTGGTCTAGAAGCCCTAAGCGTCGAAAAAGCTTGATCTAAAAACTCGCCATCATATTGGTTATCAATCATTTCTCGGACTGCTAAATAAATCCCATAAGCAGCTGTCGCTCCAATTAAGGGAGCGCCGCGAACAATCATTTCTTTGATGGCGTATTCAGCTTCCTTGTAATTCGTTAATTTAACATTTACCCACTCATGAGGCAATTTGCGTTGATCTATAACCTCGACATAATTATCTTCTGTTGTCCAAATGGTTCGAAATTTATCCATGTTATTCTATTACTTTTCTTTATCAATTTTGATTTCATTAAAATTATGCACGGCATTTTCCCATTCTGCGGTTTTTGATTCTCTTAATAACTGAACAGTTTGCATACCTGCATCTTTCGCGGCTAATAATTCTTCTTTAATATCGGACAAAAACAATATGCTATTGGGAGTTATTTCCAATGTTTCTGCTATCCTTTCGTAGGTTGTAGATTCTCTTTTACCACCAGTATTTGTATCAAAATAATTAGAAAAGAATTTTGTCAAATCACCATAATCGCTGAAACCAAACAATAATTTCTGAGCCTCAATTGAACCGGAGGAAAAAACACCTAATGCTATTCTTTCATCTTTCCATTTGTTTAAGCAATCCTTTACTTCATCATAAACATGACCTTTAATTGCACCCGATTCATATCCGTTTTTCCAAATAATTCCTTGAAGTGTTTTTAGAGGAGTTAATTTTCGATCTTC
>Ga0209990_10002984_pt1 | contig 12706 bp, 10 predicted proteins | sample NOAtaG_6_FD_187304 | JGI IMG/M metagenome (GOLD analysis project Ga0209990, IMG submission 187304) | Freshwater lake microbial communities from Lake Erie, under a cyanobacterial bloom - NOAA_Erie_Diel5S_2200h metaG (SPAdes) (version 2) | ecosystem: Environmental > Aquatic > Freshwater > Lake ...
CACCGCAGGCAGTCAGGTGAGGAGGGTCGCAGCCGGCTACCGCCAGCGGTGCGCGCCGGTGCGCCCTTGACCCGCGGTTCGGCCCGCCGCACACCCGCCGAATGCCACGGCCGCAGTCGCTGCCGCGCTCTCTCACGTTGAAGCCGCTGGACGGGCTGGCGCACCAAGGGGGGCGGCGGCCGGTAGGCTGCCCTGTCGTCGCGGCAGTCAGGCGCTGGTCCGGCACCGGCCTGCGGTCGGTGTGCCGGCCGGTCAGTCAGCCGGCGGCTGCAGCGTTGCGGCGAGAAAGGACAGCGTCTTCGGCCATGCGTCCGCTTGCGCCTGCGCGTCCGCCTGGGGCGTACCGCCCATCTTCATCGGCCCCGCGTTGTAGGTGGTGGTGGGCAGCCAGCCCGTGCCGCCGATCGCATGCCCGGCGCGCGGGTAGATCAGCGCAACCGTCGGCAAGCCCGCCGTACTGCGCCGCTGCGCAATCGCGCGCGCCATGCCGCCTGAATCCCACACCTGGTCGTCATCCCCGCCAACGACGAGCACCGGGGCGGCAATCGCCTCCACCGCTATCCGCGCCGGCGTGACGCGATCCGGGTGCAAGGCGCGGCCGGCATCGTGCGGCCGGCGCAACTTCACGTCCGACAGCGTCTGAAAGCCAGCCAGTTCCTTGTCCAGGTGTTGGTACGGCACGAACGGCAGTGGCTTGCCCTCGAAGGCGAACGAGCTGCGCACGCCGGCTCTTGGCGCATCCGGCCCCCAGCCCTCCCAGACCACGTCGCTTGGCACGACAGCCACCACGCACCCGATCCACGCCATCCGACTGGCAGCGATCAGCGCGAACTCCGCGCCCTTGCTGACGCCATACACGCCGATGCGGGCGGCATCCACCTCGGGCCGCGCGGCGAGCCAGGCCCGCGCCTGCTCCAGCCGCTCCACCGGAATGTCGACGAAGCTGGCCGGCAAGGCGGGCAGTTCGGCCGGCATCAGACCCGTCGGCCCGAAGCGCAACGGCGAGTAGTACGGCAGCGCCAGCACGGCATAACCGCGCGAGGCGAAACCGGGTGCGAGCCGCGTCATCGACGAGCCTCCCTCGGAACCGCCGAGCAGGATCAGCGCCGGCCGCTTGCCGCCCGCGGGCACCGGCCGCGCGGCATACACCGCTCCCGGGAACAGCGCGCCGAGCTCCTCGACGGCCACGTCCGGTCGCGCGTCGCGGAACCGGATGACCGCCCGTGAGGCCGGCTTGCCGTCCACCGTTGCCACCAGCCGCACCTCCGCGGGCGACCAGTCCGGCTGCGGCACCGGGCCGATCGGCGTCGCGGACCAGAACAGGCCGCGCGGGTCGACGCCGGTGTAGCTGCCCGACTCCGGCGCGATGCGGTCGAGCGCGACTACGCCAGTGGCGTCCGCCACGAAGGATGCGGTTGCGCGGAACAGCTGCGGGCCGTTCCACTCGATCCGCGGCCGCTCTGCGGTCAGCGTGACGCGAGCGCCGGGCGCCAGCCCGCGCACGACGATCGACACCGGATCGCCCGCCAGCACCTCGGCTGCGGGCAAGACGTCGATGCGTTGGGCAAGTGCTGCGGCGCAAGCGATCAGCAGCGCGGCAGAAACTGCAAGGCGTTTCATGGCGACCTTTCGCACGGGGTTACGGTCAGGCCAGCAGCCTAGGCGTCAAGCGCCCGCGCAGCCGGGCCGCTGCGATGAAACGGCAGTGCTGCGGCGCTAATCGTCGGCGCCGCGGCGCGGGCGCGCGGCCCTGTCCAACGAGCGCGGTCCCGGGTTCAGAACGCCAGACCGACGGCCGGGGTCGGGAGCACGAAGCTGGACACCGCAGGCCAGCCGCCGGACAGCGCGCGCGATGAACGTCGGCACCCAGCCGTGCCTCGGCTCATGCGCTCAGCAGGCTGACCACGGCCGTGCCGACGAGCGTCAGCGACAGGCTGATGACATAGGCAGCGAAGATGAGGCAGGCCTTCAAGAACGTGAGAGCGCGGCCGTTGCCGTAGTACACGCGCATCGCGCGCCACAGGTACCAGGTCGCATAGCCCAGGGCAGCGACGCCGGCGAACCCGCCCATCGACCCGAGTCGCGGCAGGAGGTTGCCGATTATCCCGAGCACGATCACCAGGGTACTGAGCAGAAAAAGCGCCGCGTGCACGTGCAGGTAGAAGACCAGGTGCTCAACGTAGTACCGCCGCGGCGACCAGTACAGCAGCAGCATGACACCTGCCATCAGCGGCAGGAACACGAACATCATCTTCGGGATGTTCGAGCCGACGGCATGCGCAAGCGAACGGCCGCCGTCCTGCCGAGCCTTCGCGCAGGCGGCCCGTACGCCGGGTCCGATCAGGTGATCGAGCCAGGCGGGCTGGATCTGGCTGCGGTCGCAGTACGACGCATCGGCGCTTGCGCGGTCGAGGGGATTCGCATTCCCGGGGGTCCCGCCCGCGGCGGGCGCAGCGTTGTCATTGACGCTCACGGCCGGCGCATCGGACGAGGCGTCAACCTGAACCAAAGCTTCGCTCTCGAACAACGACGTCAGCGACGCCAGGCCGAAGAAGATCAGGCTGATCACGATGTAGAGCCTAAACGGAGGGATGTACCGCGCGCGCCGTTCCGCGAAGTACTCCCGGGTCAGATGGCCCGGACTGAAGGCCAGCCGCCGCAGCGTCTGCCAGAACCGGCCGTCGATGTGCGTGAACACATGCCAGGCATCGTGCAACAGCGTGCCGAGCGAGCGCGCGCTTTCGTGCGCGTGCTGGCCGCACTGCGCGCAGTAGTGGCCGTACAGCCGCGCGGCGCAGTTTGCGCAGCGTGTCCGTGCGCCCGCGCCGGGCAGGCAGGTCGACGCCGAAGCCAGCACGCGCCGCACGTAGACCACGCGCTCGCCAAAGCGCTCGGCGCCATCGGCGCGCAGCGCCGGCGCCATTTGTTCAAGATAGTGGTCGATGGCGGCGCGCGTCGCCACGCGGTAGCGGTTGATGCGCAGCGTGCTGCCGTCAGCCGCCGGCTCGGCTGGCCGCAGCGTTTCGGCGTGCAGAAAGCCGGGGCTGCGCATGACTTGGCGCACGTGGCCGGGCAGCCAGGCACCAAAGTCGGCAACGGCGTCCGGCGCGACGCGGCACTCGACCTCGTAGACGATTTCGTCGGCGACTGAAGTCTGATGTTCCACGATACGACCGGAGCTGAATTCAATCTTCCGCGGGTACTCGATACTCGGCAGGGTGTGCCGTGCTCTTCCCTCGGCAACCCGTAGGCGGAGCACTGCCTGGCCATAGAACCCAAGCAGCAATCCGGCGAGCCCCGGCAGTCCTTCGCGCCAGCCTCACCGGGCAGCCCGCGTGAGCGGCCGGCTCAGGTTGGCGCGCGCGGCGGCAACCCGGGCGACGAGCGCGGCGTCAGCCGGCCGCTCAGATCCGCACGCTGCCCTGCACGCAGGTGACCGAGGCGCCGCCGACCCACACAGTGCCGGCGTCGTCGCGCTCGATCCACACCCGTCCGGCGCGGCCGAGCGCCGTGCCCTGGGCGGCCACGTAGCGCGGCGGCGCCATGCCGGCGCCGATCAGCCACTGCGCCAGCGCGGCGTTCAGGCTGCCGGTCACCGGGTCTTCGGCCATGCCGGTATTGCCGGGGAAGAAGGCGCGCACCTCGAAGTCGGTGTCCTGGCCGCCGGTCTGCGCCCCGATCACGCCGACCTTGCCCCGCGGCCCCACCACACCCACGTCCAGCCCCGCCAGCACCGCACCGTCGGGCTTCAGGCCCAGCACCTGCTCGGCGCTGCGCAGCATCACCGCGCGCCAGTTGGGACCGTTGTGGCACCAGGCGTGCGCAACGATGTCGGCGCGCGCCACGCCCAGGCCGCGCGCAATGAGCGCGACGTCAGCCTCGTCCAGCGGGCCGCCGCGGATCAGGGGCGGCGCGGCGAAGGCGAGCCGGGCGCCGTCCTGTTCGGCCAACCCGCTCTGGCCGACGCTACGGCGGATCGTGACCCGTCCCACGCCGCACTCCTGCACCACCCGGTCGCCGGCGCGCGGCACGCCGCCGGCGCCGAGCCAGGCATGACAGGTGCCCAGCGTCGGATGCCCGGCAAACGGCAGCTCGCGCCCCGGGCAGAAGATGCGCACCCGGTAGTCAGCGCCCGCCGCCGCGCCCGCAGCGGTGGGCGGCAGCACGAACGTGCACTCCGACAGATTGGTCCAGTCGGTGAAGGCCTGCATCGACTCGGTGCTCAGACCCTCGCCGTCGAGCACCACGGCCAGCGGGTTGCCAAGGTAGGGCACGGCGGTGAACACATCGACTTGCCGGAACGGGCGTTGACGCATCGTCATGATCTCTCAGTACGGCAAGGGTTGCGACAGCGGCCGCGTCAGTCCCGCGCGAACAGGTAGCCCTTGCCGCGTACGGTCTTGATGCGGGTCGGGGTGTCGGCGTCGTCGCCGAGCTTGCGCCGCAGGCGCGAGATGCGCGCATCGATCGCGCGGTCCAGGCCGTCGAACTCCAGCCCGCGCAGCCCCTGCATGATGTCGTCGCGCGACACCACGGAACCGGCTCGCTGGGCCAGGAACAGCAGCAGCTCGTACTCGGCCGTGGTCAGCTCGATGGCCGCGCCGTCGAGCCGCACCTCGCGGGCGGCCGGCCGCAGTTCGAGCGTGCCGAAGCGCAGCGGCGGCAGGGCGGCGGGCGCACCTGGGGCGGCGGCGGCCGGCGCCGCGGCATCGCGCCGCAGCAGCGCCTTCAGCCGCGCCAGCAGCACGCGCGGCGCCACCGGCTTGGCAATGTAGTCGTCGGCCCCGCCTTCGAGGCCGAGCACCTGGTCGATGTCGTCGTCGCGCGCAGTCAGCATGACGATGCGGCCGGCAAAGTCGCGGCGCACTTCGCGCAGCACGTCGAAGCCGTCCTTGCCCGGCAGGTGGCCATCGAGCAGCACGATGTCGAAGGCCTCGCGCCGCATCAGCGCCTCGCCGTCGTCGCCGCGTGCGCAGTGGGTGACGTTCCAGCCGGCGCGCACCAGCGCATCGCGCACCAGTTCGGCGAGGCGTTCGTCGTCTTCGACCAGCAGCAGGCGGGGCGCAGTCACGACGGCGATTCTACGGATGGCCTGTCTGCCGCTGTCCGCGGAAGCGCAGCGCCGCCGCGGCGCTACAGGCCGCGAAACAGCTGCGCGTACAGCCGGCTGGCCACCAGCGTCTCGGGGCGGCCGCGCAGCGTCAGCCGCACCTTGCCGCTGTCGTCGCGCAGGGCGGTGGCGATATAGCGCGCCTGCACCACGATGCCGCGATGCACCTGCCAGAACGCCTGCGGATCGAGCCGGGCGACGAGCTCGCGCAACGCGGTGCGTACCAAGAGCTCGCGCTGCGCGGTGACCACGCGCACGTACTTGTCCGCCGCCTCGAAGTAGATCACTTCGTCGATGGGCACCAGGTGGATCAGCGCGCCCTGCTGAGCCTGCACGATGCGCAGCGGCGGCAACGGCTGCAGCGGCGCCTCGGCCGCAGCCAGCAGGGCGCGCAACTGGGCCAGGGCCGCCTCCGGCGGCGGTGTTGCCGCGCGCGCAGCGAGCCGTTCACGCAGGCGCCGCAGGCAGCGCTCCAGCCGCGCCGGCTGCACCGGCTTGACCAGGTAGTCGACGGCCTGCGCGTCGAAGGCCTGCACAGCATATTGGTCGTAGGCCGTGACGAACACCAGCAGCGGAAACGGCGCGCCATCGGGCCAGTCCTCGGCCAGGCATTGCGCCGCCTGCAGCCCGCTGGCGCCCGGCATGCGGATGTCGAGAAAGCACAGGTCGGGCCGCAGCCGCAGTGCCTGCTCGACCGCCTGCTCGCCGGTGCCGGCGCGTGCCACCACGCGCAGGTCGGGCCACAGCCGCGCCAGCTCGGACTGCAGCTCGTCGGCCAGCAGCGGCTCGTCCTCGGCGATCAACGCGGTCGTCATGGTGCCGGCGCATCCAGCGGCAGGCTGATCGTGGCCAGGGTGCCGCCCGCCGGGTGCGGCACCGCCTCCAGCGCCAGCCTGGCCGTCGCGCCGTAGCGCACCGCCAGCCGCTCGCGCACCTGGACCAGGCCAAAGCCGCTCGTGCCGGCGGCCTGCCGCGTCAACCCGACGCCGGTGTCCTGCACCCGCAGCAGCAGACGGCCGGCTTCGGCACGCGCACCGACCTCGACGCGACCGCCCTGCGGCTTGGGCTCCAGGCCGTGCCGGATCGCGTTCTCCACCAGAGGCTGCAGCAGCAACGGCGGCACCGCGACCGCGGCCAATTCGGCCGACAGGTCCAGTTGCACCTGCAGACGGGGCCCCATGCGGACCTGCATCAACGCCAGGTAGTCGCGCAGCCGGTCGAACTCCTCACCCAGCGCGTGCTCGGCGTTGCGCGAGGCCGCCAGCGTGGCGCGCAGGAAGCCGATCAGGTGATCGAGCATCTGTTGCGCCCGCCGCGGGTCGGCGCCGATCAGCGCACGCAGATTGGCCAGCGTGTTGAACAGCATGTGCGGCTCGAGCTGCGACTGCAGCAGCGACAGCCGCGCATCGCGCGCCGTGCGCTGCAGGGCCTCGCGCCGCCCGCGTTCGAGAAAGTAGGTCAGCCAGCCGAAACTGACCGCCAGAGAGAGGGCCAGCACGCCCAGGAAGCGCTGCTGGTCGGTCTGCAGCAAGGCCAGCGTGGAACGCCCGGACCAGGCATCGCCGGCCAACGTGCCCAGCACGTAGCCGGCCGCAATGCCGAGGCCGCACAGCAGCGCGGCCCGCCCCGGCGGCGGCCAGTAGCCGGGCGGCTGCGCCCGCAGCAGGCCGCGCAGCATGAAGCGCATCGGGTCGATGGCTGCCCACGTGAGGACGCTGATGGACAGGCTGTAGACCAGCGCCGCGACCAGCGCGCGCCAGCCCGACGCCTGCCCTCGTCCCAGCGCCCAGACCAGAGCGCCGACCAGCAGCGACACCGCCAGCACCAGACCGAGGCGCCGCAACAGTGCGTGCCCCTCTCCCGCAGGGATCAAGCGAAAGCCGGTCGTCACGGCCGCAGCTTACGTAAGAAGAACGCCGCAATCGCGTCGAACGCAGCCTGCCGCTCGGCCGGATCGAAGTCCGGCTCGGGCCAGCCGCCGCGTGCTTCACCCGCAGCCACGCGCTGCCCGACCTCAGTGGGCCAGGGGCCCAGCAGGTCCATGTGGCCGGCGCCCGCCAGGTGTGCGATGCGCTCGCAGCGCGGGCAGGCGTGCAGCAGGTATTCGCTGTGGTGCCGCGGCAGCAGCAGGCTGTCGCGCCCGGCGCTCACCACGCCCACGGGAATGGCGACGTCGCGCAGGCGGGTGGCCGTGAACGGTGCCGCCACCGGCACGGCGACCGTCGCTGCGGCCACGCGGGCGTCGGGCAAGCCGGCGCCGGCCGGCGCGCCGTGCACCGTGGTCAGTTCTGCCGGAAGGAAGGCCTCCGGCACGCCGCGCACACGCTCGAAGCTGGCGCGGCGCGCCGCCTGGGCCTGCGGCGTGGGCTGGCCATTGAAGCAGAAGCCGGGATCGTCGTCCGCGTGCTGCTCGCAGTGGCGCACCAGATCCAGCAGCCGCCAGGAGGCGCCGGCCAGCACCAGCGCGGTCACGCCGCCGGCCGACATGCCGTGTACACCGACGCGCTCCAGCGCCAGTCGCGGCCCCCAGACCGGATCGGCCGCCAGCGCGTCGAGCGTTCGGCTGATTTCCCGCGGCCGCCGCTGCCACGACGGCGGACCCGCGAGCGAGCGATCCAGGTGGTTGTCACCAGCGTGCAGCGGCTGCGCCACCACGAAGCCGGCGCGTGCCAGCGTCGCGGCAAGCTGGTGGTCCGAGTGGGTACTGCCGCCGGTGCCGTGCGACAGCACGATCAGCCTGCGGCGCGCACCGCGTTGCTCGATTGCCGTTGCGGCGCCGCCAGCCGGAGCGGCGTCGGCCGGGCCGGCGGCCAGCAACGGCGCCAGCGGGGAGTCGGGCGCCACCGTCAGCATGAAAGGGCCGAAGGCACGCGCTTGCGCCGGCTGCAGCGTCGGATAGACCAGCGTCACCGGCAGGCCGCCGGCCTCGATCCGCGTCATGCCGACCTGGGCCACCGCGACACCGGGAACGGCGACCGCAAGCAGGGCAATCATCCGGCGCAAGCCGGCTCTGAGGGAAGCGCGCATCTCGTGACCTCCGCATCGCAGCTCGCACGCGGGACCGCACGAGCCGGAAAGCCGGCACGGTGCGCGCCATGCGCTGCGAGCGCAACGCGGGTGCGACAAAGCGGCGCCTCAGATCGCCAGGCGTTGGCACGGCGCCGCCAGCCGCGGCCCGCGCCTGTGGCGCCTCGCGTGCGGGCAAACGCGGCACCGCGGCCGAGCTGCGGCGAGCGCACGGCGGCCGCAGCGGCCGCGGCGGATCGCTATCTCGGTGCGGTGGAAAAGTACGCGCGCCCACCGGGGTAGTCGAGGATCATGCGCGTGGTCTTGAACGCCGAGCCGCCGAGGGCGCCCTCGATCGGCCGGTCGGTCATCGACGACATCCATTCGCGGAAAGCGCGGTCGGGCCTCTGGGTGAACCACACCGGCCCCACGCGCAGGCCGGCGATGACCACCTGCGGCACCTCGATCATGTCGAAGCCGTCACCGACTCCGCCAATCTGGTCTGCGGCGCGCAGCACGCGCCATTGCGGGTGCCGCCGGGCCCATCGCTCGAAAACCTCACGCACGATGAAGCTGGTTGCGATCGATGAGCCCGCAGGGACGCCAAAGGCCGGCGCGGCAGAGGCGCTGAGCGTTGCCGTGGCGCCGGTGTCCAGCAGGACACCGATGCGCTCGCCATCGATCTCGACCTCGATGCGTGGAAAGTGGAGGTCGGCGCGGAAGGTCATCGCGGTCGAGGCGAAGCCGGCGGGCGCGGCGACCCGATCGATGAGGCGAAGCTCGCGGTTCAGGTAGTCGATCGACCAGACTCGCCCGGCGAACCAGCGCGAGCCGAGAAAAGCATCGTCGTCGATTTCAGGGTCCGGCACGACCACGAGCCGGCCCTGCAGCCAATGATCGTGAAGCGGAGCCGCAATCCCCTGATCGATCCAGCCGCGCGGAAAGCCGACGGCCGGCAACCGGGTGCCATCGTCCTGTTGCACCGACCCGGCAGGCTCGAGCCCAAGGCGTTGGGCAACCGAGCTGCGCACCGCGTTCCAGCCGCCGCCGGTGTCGGTGAACAGGCGCAAGCGCGTGCCATCTCGATCCGCGGCAACGACAAACACCCGGCCATCGACGAATTCCGCCGGCAGCCGCTGCGCCTGCGCGACCAGGACCGGGAGCAGCAATCCCAGCACCAAGGCACACCCGCGAAGCATGTACGACACCCTCGATGTGAACGAACGCGGCGCGGGCATGAGCGGCGGCGTGGCGCGACCTGGGCGTCCGGGGCGGCGCACGGCGCGAGACGCGCAGAATCCCACGCACGCTCTCGCTCCGAGCCCCTCGCGCCGCCTGCAGCAGGAACTCACCTTCACCTCCTCGTACGGAAACTCGATCCGCCCGACTGCAGTTCGGTTGAGCACGCCCGCAGCCAGCAGCGCCGTCGGGTCGGTGTGCACCGCCTTGACGTCGCGACCGACGCGCCGCGCAGCCTCGCGCACCGTGACCGGGCCTGCGCCGCACAGCGCCCTGAGCAGCTCCCAGCGCTTGGCCGTCAGCACCTTCCAGAGCAACTCCGGCGATGCGAACGAAATACGGTCGGTCCCCGAAGCCTTGCCGGTCTTCCACGCATTGGTGAAGTCCGTTACGGCCTCGGACGGCGGGCGTACATCAAGCATAACGGTCTTCACGATAGATCCTCTCGATATCGCCTTGAGAAGCGGTGCGCGGTCGATCCACGCCTCAGCGCGGCCCGGCAACCGCCTCGCCCGATGCGCGCAGCCGCCGCCGCTCCAGCAGCCTTCCCAGCCATGTGCGCACCGGCTCGCGCCCGGTGCGCAAGTAGTGGACCGCGCCGTCGTCGTTCAGCGTGCGCCGCTGCAGGCCCTCGACGCCTTCGGCGCCGGCGAACAGGATGCGGTCGCCGGCGCGCAGCGGCGTGTTCTCGTCGGGCAGCAGCGTGTCGCGGCCCTTGGACAGCAGCAGCAGCGGCACCGCCGGCAGACGTACCAGGCGGTCGTCGGGATCGGCCAGCAGGTACGCCAGCGTCAGCGGCGGCTCGGTCTGCTCGACCAGCGCGTAGCGCGCCCCCAGCAGCGCAGGGTCGCACAGCAGCGCCCAGGTGTGCGGCACCGTGTCGCCGAGCACGTCGCGCAGCCGGCCAAGCACGCCCACCGCCCAGGCATTGGGCTGCTGGCGCGCCTTCAGCAGAAAACGGTTCAGCAGCGGCGTGGTGAGCAACTGCACGCACTCGTTGGTCATCAGTGCGGCCTGCACGAACTCCAGGTCGGCGCGCGCCGCCTCGATCAGGCTGCGGTTGCCGGCGGCGTTCTGGCGGATCACCGTGAACAGCCGGCGCTTGAGCCGGCGCGCGTTGGTGACGATCGCCAGGTTGTTGGCGTCGACGTCGGTGCCGGCCACGATGCCGCAGGCCTGCTCGATGCCGGCGCGGCGCAGCGCCTCCTCGGCCAGCGCCGAGCCGACGATGCCCTCCTTGCCGCAGTGCGCCGGATCGATGTCGATCGCCTTCCAGCTCTGCCCGGCGGCATCGAGCGCAGCGGCGATGCCGTGGCCGAAGCGGCCATAGCCGGCCACGATCCAGTGACCGCGCGGCGCCTCGACGCGCGGCGGCAGCGCCGCGCCTGGAACGCCGCTCAGGCAGTCCTCCAGCCGCAGCGAGTCGGGCTGCGCCAGCGCCATGCGGAAATTGAAGGCGAAGGTCTCGTAGGTGTTGACGACCATCACCTCGCCGAACGACTCCAGCGTGTCGCGCGCACCGGGCGAGCCGACCCGCGCCAGCACCGGCAGCGATGGTGCGAGCACCTTGGCGCCGATCACGATCGACTGGTTGACCTCGTCGCCGGCCGCCAGCGCCACCAGCCCGGCGCACTCCGGCTTGGCCACGCCGGCTGACAGCAGCACCTCGGGGCTGCGCGCATCGGCCATCAGCAGCGCGGTGGTCTGGCGCGTGTCGAGCACCAGGTGGGCGCGGGCGCGCTCCGGATCCGGCTCCAGCACCACGGTGCCGAAGCCGATCTCGTCGAGCGCGGCCACCAGCCGCCGCCCGCTCTGGCCGTAGCCGCAGACGACGAAAAACGGGTCGGTCATGCGCCGCACGCGCGCCTCGAAACGGTGGCGCTCGATGGCCTGGCGGAACGCGGTGTTGCGCGTCAGCGCGAAGATCGAGCCCAACGCGTAGGCCCAGCCGATCACGGTCAGGTAGATGCTCAGCGTCATCCACAGCCGCTGCGCGTAGGAGAACGGATGCGGAATCTCGCCGAAGCCGATCGTGGTGGCGGTGTAGCTCATCACGTAGAAAGCATCGAACAGGCTCATCCGCCACGGCCGGCCGTCGGGATCGACGCCGGGCATCAGCGTCAGGCCGAACACGCTGATGGCGTAGACGGAAATCAGCGTCACCAGCGGCGCCCGCAGGCGCCGCAGAATCAGCACGAGGATGTCGGACATGGCGCCGGCCGCGCGGGGCGCGCCGCGCTAGCGGGTGCGCCGCAGCGTCTCGCCGATCAGCAGCGCCACCGAGATGAAGTTGGCCAGCAGCGCGCCGCCGGACAGCGACACCACGGTGGCCATCACCTCGCCCTGCGACGGCAGCCCGCTGACCTGGGTGGCCCACACCCACACGACCGTGGCGGCCACCAGTTGCACCACCGCGACAATGCTGGTGGCCAGGTGCACGGCGCCAATGTGGGTGCGGTCGCCGAACTTCAGCGTCATCGCGATCAGGTTGACCACCAGGGTCGCGGCCAGCTCCATCGGGTGATGGTGCTGCGGGTTGTCGAGCTCACCGATGAAGAAGCCGAAGTTCAGCGTGCAGGCGAGGATGACGAAGGCGCCGAAGATGACTTTTTCGAGGTTCATGCGCAGTCCTGGCGGAGCGGGCCGCTGCACGGCCCCAAGGTGCCGCTCATGGTAAGCGAGGCCCTCGGCGCGCGCGAGCGCGGCCGCGGACGCGCCGGCAGGCAAAACCGCGGCGATGCGGCCACAGCGGCGCGGCCGCGGCAGCACGGCGAGGGCGGTGCGACCTCTGAGGCGCGACCACGGCAGCACGCCGAGGGCGGTGCGACCACGGCGGCGCGGCGAAGGCCAGCCCGGCAGCGCGCGGCGCACTGCGCCTAAGATGTTGGCCTGCGCTGCGCCGACCGGCGCCGGCGCCCGCCTCCGCCTCCCCCATGCTGCGCACCGCCCTCGACGCCCTGCCCGCCTCGCGCATCCGCGAAGTGGCCAACGCGGCCCTCGGCCGCGACGATCTGGTCAAGTTCTGGTTCGGCGAGGGCGACCTGCCCACGCCGGCCTTCATCCGCGAGGCGGCCAAGCACGCGCTCGACGCCGGCGAGACCTTCTACAACCACAACCTCGGCATTCTGGAGCTGCGCGAGGAACTGGCGCGCTACCTGACGGCGCTGCACCGCGTGCCCATCGGCAGCGATCGCATCGCGGTGACCAGCGCGGGCATCAACGCGCTGTCGCTCATCGGCCAGTCGATCCTCGACCCGGGCGACCGGGTGGCGGTGGTGACGCCGGTGTGGCCCAACCTGACCTCGATCCCGCGCATCCTCGGGGCCGAGGTGGCGCGCGTGGCGCTGGACT
>Ga0209990_10002988_pt1 | contig 12692 bp, 4 predicted proteins | sample NOAtaG_6_FD_187304 | JGI IMG/M metagenome (GOLD analysis project Ga0209990, IMG submission 187304) | Freshwater lake microbial communities from Lake Erie, under a cyanobacterial bloom - NOAA_Erie_Diel5S_2200h metaG (SPAdes) (version 2) | ecosystem: Environmental > Aquatic > Freshwater > Lake ...
TCGGCAACACGCTGGTGGGCTGCGCGTTCGCATCGATCCGCGACGACTGCGTCTACGTCGGCAAACTAGCCGTGGCCGCAGCGGCGCGCCGGCGCGGCGTGGCGCGCGCGCTGATCGGCGCCGCCGCGCGCCTGGCACGAGACCACGGACGGACCGCGCTGGAGCTGCAGACGCGCATCGAACTGACCGAGAACCATGCGACCTTCGCGGCGCTGGGCTTCGCGAAGGTGGCCGAGACTGCCCACCCGGGCTACACGCGGGCGACCAGCATCACGCTGCGCCGCCGGGTGGGCTGAGCGCGGGGCAGGCCCCGCGCTGCCGACAAAGAGCACGGCCTGCCGGCGGCACGCGCGCCCGCTTGTTCTCCCTTGTTCCCGAGTGTTCCCGAGTGGGGACTGTCACGGCGTAATGCCCAGCCGTTGCGCCGTCTTGCGCGGGTGAATCAGGTTCACCTGCCCGTCGCGCTCGGCGCCGTCGAGGATGGCCTGGCGCACCTGGGCCACCGTCAGGTCGGGCTTGAGCGCGAACAGCTTGGCCGCCAGGTTGGCCACCTGCGGGCTGGCCATGCTGGTGCCGCTGAACTTCACGCGGTCGCCGCCTGGCAGGAAGCTCTCCACCTCGAAGCCGTTGGCATGCACCACCACGGTCTTGCCGAACGTCGAGAAGCTGGTCTCCTCGCCCGCCTGGTCCACGGCGCCGACGGTCAGCAGGTTCGGCAGATTGAAGCCCGCCGGGATGTACTCCTCGAAGTCGGCGCTGTTGTCCTCGTTGCCGGAGCCGGCCACGAACAGGATCTCGGGCGCCGCGGCGATCGCCTCGCGCAGAGCGTCGCGCTCGATGGCAAACAGGCGGCGGGCGATCTCTTTGCGCTCCTCGGGCGAGGCGCCGACGTTGTGCCAGGCCAGCGCGCCCTCGTAGCGGGAAGCGCCATAGCGCCAGCTCATGTTGACCACACGCAGCTTCTGGTCCCGGAAGGACTGCACGATCTGCCGATACGCCGCCGCCGTGCGCCGCGCCAGCTCTTCGGTGGGCTTGACCGGCTCCGTGCGGTGCTCGAACAGCAGGGTGGCCGTGTAGAGGCGCGCGAACGGGTTGCCCGCCACGGCGATGCCCGCCACGTGGGTGCCGTGCGTGTAGAAGGCGGCGAGTGTCATTTCCTCCTGGAACTGCTTGACCTGGTCGGGCTTGAGCGACGCCACCGTCTGCTTGAGCAGTCGCGCATCCTCGGTGTCCAGCGCCGCCCGCAGGTCCATGCTGCCCTTCACCAGCTTCTTCAGCTCCCCCCACCGGGCCTGCGAGTCGCCCAGCGGACGCAGCAGATCCTGGCTGGGCCGCATCTCGCGGTCGAACGCGATGCCCCGGCCCGCCGTGGTCCTGAACAGCGCAAGATCGACGCCCGAGTCCCAGATGCCCACGCCCACTTCGCGCGCGGCGGCGGTGGGCGCGATCGCGAACTGCCGCGGGGTCCACCGGTCGGGCTTGGGCGCGGCGGTGGCCTGCGCATCCACCACCGCCTGCAAGCCGGCCACGATGGCGGCCTTGAACGGCAGCACCAGTTCGTTCTGCACGCGGGCGCCGACGATGGCGTTGACGATGGCTTCCGGCACCGTGAGGTTCATGTTGCGCGCCATCACGTCGATCTGCTGCTCGAACGCGCCCTTCACCAGTGCCGCGCTGAGCAGTTCCATCTGGCCCTTGGAAGCCCTCACGCCGTCGGCAACCTCGCGCCAGTTCATCGCGCCGTAGCGTCGGCGCACCTCTTCCTGGACCCAGGCTGCATCGCGCCGGCCGGTCTGCTGCTCGGTCAAGATGGCGGCGATGGTGCCCGTGGTGGCGCGCGGGCCGGGCTTGTCCTGCAGGCTCTTCAGGCGCTCCACCAGCGCCGGCACGGCCGCCCAGTCGCCGCGCAACTGGGCTAGCGCGAGCAACGAACCCACGTAGTTGCGCAGCGTGGCGGCGTCCTGGATGTCAAAGCGATCGAGGTCATCGCGCAGGTTCTTCTCCAGCACCGCCGCCAGCGCCAGCACCTCGGCGCGCGGCGCTTCGAGATACTGGCTGGGCAGCTTGTCGAGCTTGATGACACGCCGCGGCAACTGCTCGGCCGAGGTGATGACCTGCCGCGCTGCGGCGGCGGGTGCGCCCGGGGTCTGGGCGTTTGCAACGACAGCGACCTGGCACGCGGCCAGCACAACGGTGACAAGCACCGGACGGGACGACAGCAACCTGGACATTGGACACTCCGGAGGGACAACGTGCGCGCAAGCTACCCGAACGATCCGCCCGATGCTTGAAGCAAGCGACCAGAAATCGAATCCGCGGGATGAAGTGTCGATGCCCGGCAATGGGCGGTCGCCCGCCGGTACCGCGGATCGACCGCTCGCCGCGCCCGGGCGGCGGCTCGTCGCAACCGGATTGTCGGCGCCGACCGGGACCGCCAACATCCCTGTCCAGTTGGCCGTTGCGCCGGACTCCTCGATGCGGGTGTCCGGAGCCTCGATCGCAGCCTCAATCGCAACCGCAGCCTCAATCACAACCGCAACCGCAACCGCAGCCGCAGCCGCAGCCGCCCTGTCCACCAAGAGCAAACCATGAACCTTTCCGCGCTCGCATTCGTCCTCGCCCTGCTGCTGGCCTCACCCCTGCTCGCTCAGCAGGTTCCAAGCGGGACCGCTGCGGGGCAGCCACCGGCCGCCGCGACCGCCGCCGCGGAGGCGCCGGGATCTCTGCCCCGCCGCCCCGCTCCGCTGGGCGTTCGGCTCGACGCCGATAGCACCGACCGTGTGGTGGTGAGCGCGGTTGCGCCCGGAGGCACTGCAGCGGCGGCCGGAATTCTGGCCGGCGACACGCTGGTCGCCGTCGCTGGACGGCCGGTCACCAGGCCGGAGGCGCTGCGGCCGCTGCTGCGCGAGCTGCGCGTCGGACAATCGATCGCGATCGACGTGCTGCGCCAGGGCGCACCGGTCACGCTGCGTCTCACGCTCGCCGACCGGCGTGAACAGGTGGCGGGCAGCACGGTGAGCTACCGCAGCGTCCAGACACCGAAGGGCTACCGGCTGCGCAGCATCGTCACCGTGCCCGACCGGCCCGTGCGGGCACGCGCCGGCCGCCATCCGGCCTTGCTGTACCTCCAGGGCATCACCTGCGACTCCATCGACCGGCCCGACCGGCCCGACGCCGCCGACACCCGGATCGTGCATGCGCTGGCCCGGCAGGGCTTCGTCACGCTGCGCGTGGACAAGCCGGGGCTCGGCGACAGCGAGGGGCCGCCGTGCCATGAGATCGGCTTTGCCGAGGAGCTCGACGGCTATCGCGCGGCGATGAATGCGCTGGCCGCGATGCCCGAGGTGGACCCGACCCGGATCTACCTGTTCGGCTACTCGATGGGCGGGCTGATGGCGCCCTACCTGGCCCGCGACGGCCGCGTGCGCGGCAGCATCGTCTACGGCACGCTGGCGCGCACCTGGTTCGAATACCAGCTCGAAAACGCGCGGCGCCAGTCGGCGCTGGCCGGCAAGTCGCCAGCCGAGGTCAGCGAGGACGTGCTGGGGCAGGCCAAGGAAAGCTCGATGATCCTGATCGAGAAGAAGACGCTGGGCGACGTGTGGCGGCGCTGGCCGCAGCTGCGCCAGGAGCCGGATGGCCTGATGCTGAGCGAAAACCACATCGCCACGCGCAGCATGAAGTTCTTTCACGAACTGCAGGAACTGAACCTGGCGCGCGCCTGGCAGGAGTCGTCCGGCGCGGTGCTGGCGATCTACGGCGAGTACGACTGGGTCACCGCGCTGCAGGATCACCAGTTGATTGCCGACATCGTCAATGCGCGTACTCCGGGCGCCGGCTCGGTGCTCACCCTGCCGCAGGTCGATCACGGCTTCACCCGCCACGCCTCGCTGCAGGACAGCGTCCGCGCGATGGGCCAGGGGACTTGGGAAGCCGGGTTGCCGGACAAGATGCTGGCCTGGATCGACTCGGTCGAGGCGGCCGCGCCGGCGATCCCCGCCAAGGCCGCGGGTGCCGCGCCAGTGACCACGCCAGTGCCGTTCTCCGTGGTGGCCGCCTGGCAGCAACTGCCGACCGAGCCCTACCGCGGCAAGCAGGACGACATCTTCTTCGTCAACGAGCGGGTCGGCTGGTACGGCAACGGCGACGGCAAGGTGTTCCGCAGCACCGACGGCGGCGACTCCTGGACCAAGGTCTGGGAGCAGAAGGGCACGTTCGTGCGCGCGCTCGCGTTCGTCGACGAGAAGGTCGGCGTGCTCGGCAACATCGGCACCGGGTACTTTCCGGGCGTCACCGACGCGGTGCCGGTCTACCGGACCGAGGACGGCGGCAGCACCTGGGCGCCAGTGACCGCGATCGAGGGCGCGCCGGTGACCGGTCTGTGCGCGTTCGACATCGTGCAGGTGCCGTTTGTCAATGCCGGGCGGCTCGACCACCGGCCGCGCATCATCGGCGTCGGCCGGGTCGGCGGCCCGGCCGCCTTCATCTGGTCCGACGACCTCGGCAAGACCTGGAAGCAGGGCAAGCTGCCGGCCCTCGGCGCGGCGGCCTTCGATGTGAAGTTCCTCGACGACCGGCGCGGCTTCATCGCCGCGGCGACCCACGCCGACGTCTCGCAGTCCAACGCGCTGATCCTGGCCACCGACGACGGCGGCGCCACCTGGCGCGAGGTCTATCGGTCGGCGCGGCCGTACGAGCTGACCTGGAAGATGAGCTTTCCCACGCCGGAGGTCGGCTACACGACGGTGCAGTCGTACAACCCGGACCGCACCGCCTCGGCGCGTGTGGTGGCCAAGACCACCGACGGCGGCCGCACCTGGTCGGAGATGGCGCTGGTGGATGACCATGCGGTCCGGCAGTTTGGCGTCGCCTTCGTCGATGCCAACACCGGCTGGGTCGGCGCCGTTCCGCACGGCTTTGCCACCGACGATGGCGGCAAGACCTGGCGCAAGGCCGGCTTCGGCAACGCGGTCAACAAGATCCGGCTGCTCCGCTCGGCCGCCGGGTTCAGCGGCTACGCCATTGGCGTCCATGTGCACCGGCTGCGTGTACCGGCCGGCTGAAGGGGGGCATCGGACCTGGCCGCTGTGGCAATGACGGCAGCACCCGCGCGGCGCGCGTGCGCCCCGACCGACGACGAGCAGCCCGCGCGGCTGCAGACGGTCATCGCCCGGCTGTTGAAGACGTTCACGCGCGGAGGCGTGCTGGTCGAGGACATGGGCCAGACCTGGCTGGCCAAGCCGGATGCAGACGGCGCGGAAGCGCACGCTGCTGCCGCTGCAGGCCGCGGCGGTCATGTATCGCATCGCTTGCGGCCCCCACGCCGGTCGGAAGGTGCTGACCTTGACAGGTGCGATGCCACGCCATGGCGCAGTCCACCAACCCTCTTGCGCCGGGAATTGACCTCGCGAGTTCGATGCTCGATTCGACACATTGCTCGATGTCCCATTCGCGCACGTTTTCAGGCTTGTGTCGGTGAGCTGCGCGGCAACGCTGCCGCTCTTGAAACCACCGAATGCGACGACGAAGGCGTGGGCGGTGAGCGCCTGTGTTTGGGCTGTGAGAGCGCACCGGCGCCTCGCTGCTGTGCGCGCCGATCATGCTTCGACTTACGAACCCGCTTCGATGGAGCGAGCGCTCGGGGTCATCGAGCAGAGGTTTCGATTCTTTGGTGTCTCATCACCATTCTTATCTGTGCGACGAGTGTCGCTTCGCACCGTCAACGACTCGGGAGAAAGACAGCATGCCGCAGACGCAATTGAACTATCGCCATGTCGGGTCGCTTGTCCTCGGGATCGCGATCGGGTACGGCAGTTGTCTGCTGTCGATTTCCCTGAGCCGCATTCCGGGCGGTCTGCAGCCCGGAACGTGGTTCAGCGGATCCGGGAACCCTGCGGACCCGCGGCACGCTCGCCCAGCAGTCCTGGCGCGGGCAAAGGTCGACGTCGCGTGTTTGTATGCCAGCGTCGCTTACAAGCCCGGTGATGTTCTATCTCTGCCCGATGTCGGAGTGGTGTCAGTGTGCAGTGCCTCGCCCACAGGGCCGATTTGGCTTGATCTCGCGAACGCATCGGCAAAACGATGATCGAGCTGAAGCAAGGCGCGCTTCGCGGAGCTGATGCACGACTTTGTGCTGTTTGACGGCGGCATCAAGAAGCTGCCGCGGCCGCACCAGTACTTTGGCGTCTAGGCGGCGCAGGGCAAGGTGCGCCAGCGGCAGGGCGGCATCCTCTGGCACACCCAGGGCAGTGGAAAGAGCATCGTCATGCTGCTGCTGGCCAAGTGGATGAATGAAGGAAGCGCGGCGCCAAGGACTCGCACACGGCGACTACGGTGCTGGGGTGCTGCGTCCAAGTAACTCGCCCAGCGCCACCCCCGTATGCGTATCGCCCCGCGCCAGCTCCTGCGGCGAACACTGCGCCACGACCCGGCCGCCGCCGGTGCCGCCTTCCGGCCCGAGATCGATCACCCAGTCGGCCGCGGCAATCACGTCGAGGTTGTGCTCGATGACGACCACCGTGTTGCCGGCGTCCGCCAGGCGGTGCAGCACGCGCAGCAGCTTGTCGACGTCGGCCATCGACAGGCCCACCGTCGGCTCGTCGAGCACATACAGGGTGTGCGGGGCCTGGTAGGCGCGGCCGGTGCGGGTGAGCCCTTCGTCCAGGCGCACCTTGACCAGTTCGGTCACCAGCTTGATCCGCTGCGCCTCGCCGCCCGAGAGCGTGGGCGAGGGCTGGCCGAGCGTCAGGTAGCCCAGGCCCACGTCCTGCATCAGCGCCAGCGGCCGCGCGATCGACGGCGAGTGGGCGAAGAACTGCACCGCGTCGTCGATCTCCATCGCCAGCACGTCGCCCGCGCTCTGGCCGCGCAGGTGCACGCCGAGCGTCTCGCGGTTGAAGCGCCGCCCGCCGCAGACGTCGCACAGCACCTTCACGTCGGGCAGGAAGTTCATCTCGATGGTGCGCAGGCCCTGGCCCTCGCAGGCGTGGCAGCGGCCCGCGCCGGTGTTGAAGCTGAAGCGGTTGGCACCGTAGCCGCGCATGCGCGCTTCCTGCGTGTCGGCAAACAGCTTGCGGATCGTGTCCCAGAAGCCGACGTAGGTCGCAGGGCAGGAGCGCGGCGTCTTGCCGATCGGGGTCTGGTCCACTTCGAGCACGCGGTCGAGCCGCTCCCAGCCGTCGATACCGGCGCAGCCGTGCCAGTCGCCGCCGAACCCTTTCTTCGTGTTGCGCTCGCTCACGGCGCGCTGCAGATTGGCCAGCAGCACGTCGCGCGCCAGGGTCGACTTGCCGCTGCCCGAGACGCCGGTCACGACCGACAGGCGGCCGAGCGGAACGTCGGCCTCGGCGTTGCGCAGGTTGTGCAGCGACGCGCCGCGCAGGGTCAGCCGCGGCGTGCTCCGGTCCACCGGGCGGCGCGGCTGCGCCGGGTGCGCAAGCGGCTCGCGCAGGTACTTGCCGGTGAGCGAGTCGGGCGCGGCCATGATGTCGGCCAGCGTGCCCTGCGCCACGACGCGGCCGCCGCGCACGCCGGCGCCGGGGCCGATGTCGATCAGGTGCTGCGCGCGACGGATGGTGTCCTCGTCGTGCTCCACCACCACCAGCGTGTTGCCCTTGCCCTCCAGCTTGCCGAGCGCGTTGAGCAGGATGCGGTTGTCGCGCGGGTGCAGGCCGATGGTCGGCTCGTCCAGCACGTAGCACACGCCCTGCAGGTTGGAGCCGAGCTGCGCGGCCAGCCGGATGCGCTGCGCCTCACCGCCCGACAGCGTCGGCGCGGCGCGGTCCAGTGCGAGGTAGCCGAGCCCCACTTCCTGCAGGAAGTCCAGGCGCGAGCGGATTTCGGCCAGCACGTCCTGCGCGATCTGCGCCTCGCGGCCGTCGAGCTGCAGGCTGGCAAACAGCGCACGCGCGGCGTCGACCGAGCCGGCCGCGAGTTCGGCGATCGAGCGCCCCTGCCATTGCACCGCCAGTGCGGTCGGGTTCAGGCGGCGGCCGGCGCAGACCTCGCAGGGCTGCGCCTCGCCTTCGAACCAGGCGTTCCAGACCGTCTCCTCGCCGGTCTGCTCGGCGTCGAAGCCCGCCAGCTTCAGGCCCGTGCCGAAGCAGCCCGGACACCAGCCGTGCTTGCTGTTGTACGAGAACAGGCGCGGATCGGGCTCCGGGAACGAGCGGCTGCACACGGGGCAGGCGCGCTTGGTCGAGAACACGCGCTGGTGCAGATCGGACCAACTCGCGCCGGCCGGAGCGCGCGCGCTGGTGGATTCCGCCGCGCCCCCACCCTCACCCCCCGCCCTCTCCCGCTGAGGCGGGAGAGGGAGCCTCTGTCCTTGGTCCCCGACCGCGGGGAGAGGGAGCCTCTGTCCTCGGTCCCCGACCGCGGGGAGAGGGAGCCTCTGTCCTTGGTCCCCGACCGCGGGGAGAGGGAGCCTCTGTCCTTGGTCCCCGACCGCGGGGAGAGGGAGCCTCTGTCCTTGGTCCCCGACCGCGGGGAGAGGGCGCTTCTGTCCCCTCTCCCCGATCACGGGGAGAGGGCTAGGGTGAGGGGCGGTCGCCGCCGCCCACAGCCGGTCGAGCGGCGCGATGACGGTGACGATCCCATGACCGAAGTCGAGCGCCTGCTGCAGTCCCCGGCGCAGCAGCGCCTCGTTGCCCGGGCCGACGACGAGGTCCGCCACCGGCAGCTCGATCGTGTGCTCGCGGAAGCGGTCCAGCCGCGGCCAGCGGGCGGTCGGCAGCCACTGGCCGTCGACGCGCAGCTGGGTGTAGCCCTTGTTGTTGGCCCACTTGGCCAGATCCGTGTACAGACCCTTGCGGTTGACCACCAGCGGCGCGAGCAGGCCGATGTGCTGGCCGCGGTAGTCGCGCAAGAGCTGCGCGGCAATCGCCTCGAAGCTCTGCGGCTGCACCGGCACGCCGTCCTGCGGGCAGTGCTGGATGCCGAGCTTCATGTAGAGCAGCCGCAGGAAGTGGTAGACCTCGGTCATCGTCGCGACCGTGGACTTGCGGCCGCCGCGCGAGGTGCGCTGCTCGATCGCCACGGTCGGCGGGATGCCGTAGATCGCATCGACATCCGGCTTGCCCGCCGGCTGCACGATCGAGCGCGCGTAGGCATTGAGCGACTCGAGATAGCGGCGCTGGCCCTCGTTGAACAGGATGTCGAAGGCGAGCGTGGACTTGCCGCTGCCCGAGACGCCGGTGATCACCGTGAAGGTGTCGCGCGGGATCTCCACGTCGATGCCCTTGAGGTTGTGCTCGCGCGCGTGCTTTACTTCGATCGCATTGCGGCGGGCGGTGGCGAGGTAGGTGCCAGCAGGCTCCTCAACCCTGGTCGAGCGTCCGGCGTCCCGCGTCCAGCGCGACGCGACCGTCTCTTTGCCCTCAGCGCTCGACGCTCGACCCTCGACGAGCCTTTCGTACTCGCGCAGCGCCTGGCCGGTGTGCGAGGCGGCGTGCTCCATCACCTGCCACGGCGTGCCCGCCGCCACGACTTCGCCGCCGGCGTCGCCACCTTCGGGCCCGAGGTCGATGATCCAGTCGGCCGCGCGGATCACGTCGAGGTTGTGCTCGATCACGATCAGCGAGTGGCCGGCCGCCAGCAGCTTGCGCAGCGCGCGCATCAGCCGGGCCACATCGTCGAAGTGCAGGCCGGTGGTCGGCTCGTCGAACAGCAGCAGGGCGCCGCCTCTTCGTCCATCTCGGGCGAGCTTGCCTGCAACCGCATCGGTGATGCCGCTCCTGGCGGCCGCGGCGAGAAAGCCCGCGATCTTCAGCCGCTGGGCCTCACCGCCGGACAGCGTGGGCACGGGCTGGCCGAGCTTCACGTACTCCAGCCCCACGTCGGCGATCGGCTGCAGGGCGCGGATCACCTCGCGGTCGTCGGCAAAGAAGGCGAGCGCCTCGCTGACGGTCAGTTCGAGCACGTCGGCCACCGACCGCTGGCGGCCGCGGCGCGTGACCGCCACTTCCAGCACCTCGGGCCGGAAGCGCTTGCCGTCGCAGTCGGGGCAGCGCAGGTACACGTCGGACAGGAACTGCATCTCGACGTGCTCGAAGCCGTTGCCGCCGCAGGTCGGGCAGCGCCCGTCGCCGGCGTTGAAGCTGAACATGCCGGCACCGTAGTTGCGCTCGACCGCCAGAGCGGCCTTGGCGAACAGCGTGCGGATGGCGTCCCAGGCGCCGACGTAGCTGGCCGGGTTGCTGCGCGTGGTCTTGCCGATCGGGCTCTGGTCGACCATTGCCACGTCGGCCAGGTGGTCGTCGCCGAGCACACGGTCGTGGGCGCCGGGCGCCTCGGTCGACTTGCCCTTGGCCTTGCACAGGGCCGGGTACAGCACGTCCTGGATCAGCGTGCTCTTGCCGGAGCCGGAGACGCCCGTCACCACCACCAGGTGGTTGAGCGGGAACTCGATGCTCAGGTTCTTCAGGTTGTGTGCGCGCGCGCCTTCGAGCAGCAGGCGCGGGGTGTTGGGCCGCACGTTGCGCGTGGCGTAGCCGTCGGGGGTCAGCGCGGTGACCTCCACCTGCCGGCGCCCCGACAGGTACTGGCCGGTCAGCGTGCCGGCCTGCCGGATCGCCGCGGGCGTGCCGTTGAACACGATGGTGCCGCCGCGCTCGCCCGGGCCGGGGCCCATGTCGATGATGCGGTCGGCCGCCAGCATCACCTGCGGGTCGTGCTCGACCACCACCAGCGAGTTGCCGGCGTCGCGCAGGCGGTGCATGACCTCCACCACGCGGTGCATGTCGCGCGGGTGCAGGCCGATCGAGGGCTCGTCGAGCACGAACAGCGTGTTGACGAGCGAGGTGCCCAGCGCGGTGGTCAGGTTGATCCGCTGCACTTCACCGCCCGAGAGGGTGCGGCTCTGGCGGTCGAGCGTCAGGTAGCCCAGCCCCACGTCGCACAGGAACTTGAGTCGTGCGCGCACTTCGTCGAGCAGCAGTTCGGTGGCGTCGTCCAGCACGCCGGTGAACCGGATGCGGTCGAAGAAGGTGCGCACGCGCTCGATCGGCAGCAGCATCAGGTCGTGGACCGACAGGCCGGGCAGGTTGCGCAGGGTGTCGGCGGACCAGTGCGTGTGGACGGGCTTGTAGCGGGTGTAGCGCGGCGGGCCTTCACCCGGCGCGCTGTGCTCGCGGGGCGAGTTGCCCTCATCGGGCGAGTTGCCCTCACCCGGCGCGCTGCGCGCGCCACCCTCTCCCGCTGAGGCGGGCGAGGGTTGTGGACTCGCGCCGGCCTTGTCCCCTGGGACGGGCGAGGGTTGTGGAGTCGCGCCGGTGTTGTCCGCTGGGACGGGCGAGGGTTGTGGAGTCGCGCCGGTGTTGTCCGCTGGGATGGGCGAGGGTTGGGGAGCACTTGCCGCCTTTTCCGCTGCCGGCCGCGATCCGTGGCCTGTGGTGCTTCCCTCTCCCGCCTCAGCGGGAGAGGGACCGAGGGTGAGGGCCACGTCGCTCGCCAACGCCGCATCCGCATCCGCCCTGGCGCCCACCCTCCACAGCAGCGCGTCGGGCTTCAGGCGCGCGCCGCCGCAGGCTGTGCACTCGGTGTAGCTGCGGTAGCGCGACAGCAGCACGCGGATGTGCATCTTGTACGCCTTGCTCTCCAGCCAGGCGAAATAGCGCTTGATGCCGTACCACTCCTTCTGCCACTTGCCGGTCCACTTCGGCTGGCCCTCCACCACCCACTCGCGATGCGCCGGCTGCATCAGCTTCCACGGCGTGTCCAGCGGCACGCCGAACTGCGGCGCGAACTTCTGCAGGTCGCGCTGGCACTCCTCGAAACTCTTGGTCTGCCAAGGCTTGACGGCGCCTTCGCGCAGCGTCTTGCTCTCGTCGGGGATCACCAGGCCGAGGTCGAAGCCGATCACCCGGCCGAAGCCCCGGCACGTCTCGCACGCACCCAGCGGGGAGTTGAACGAGAAGGTGCTGGGATTCGGCTCCGCGTAATGGATGTCGCAATCGGCGCAGTGCAGATCGTCGCTGAAGCGCAGCGTCGAGCGTTCGGCGTCGAGCGTCGGGCGTTCGGCGTCCGGCCTCGGGCGTGGCGCGCCCTGGTCTTCACCCTCAACGCTCGACCCTCGACGCTCGACTGAAGAATCGACGTGCGCATCGATCCGGCCGGTACCGAATCGCAGCCCGCTCTCGATCGCCTCCATAACGCGCTGGCGCTCGATGCCGCCCCACTTGAAGCGGTCCTGCACCACGTCGAGCACCTTGATCGGCGCGCCGTCGACGGTGGCCACGCGCTCGCCGTGGATGCGGGTGTAGCCCTGCGCCTCCAGGTTGGCGCGGACCTCCGCCTCCTGGAAGTTGGGCGGCACCCGGACCGGAAAGGTCAGGGTGACGCGGGCGTCGGGGTCGCCGGCGCAGTGGCGCTCGAGCGACTGGAAGATCGAGGCCGGGTTGTCGCGTGCGACTTCCTGGCCGCAGCCGCGACAGATGAGGCGCCCCGCGCGCGCGAACAGCAGCTTCAGGTGGTCGTTGAGCTCGGTCATCGTGCCAACCGTGCTGCGGCTGGTGCGTACCGGGTTGGTCTGGTCGATGGCGATCGCCGGCGGCACGCCTTCGATCCGGTCGACCTGCGGCCGGTCCATGCGATCGAGGAACTGGCGCGCGTAGGGCGAGAAGGTCTCGACGTAGCGGCGCTGGCCTTCGGCATACAGCGTGTCGAACACCAGCGAGCTCTTGCCGCTGCCCGAC
>Ga0209990_10002991_pt1 | contig 12682 bp, 8 predicted proteins | sample NOAtaG_6_FD_187304 | JGI IMG/M metagenome (GOLD analysis project Ga0209990, IMG submission 187304) | Freshwater lake microbial communities from Lake Erie, under a cyanobacterial bloom - NOAA_Erie_Diel5S_2200h metaG (SPAdes) (version 2) | ecosystem: Environmental > Aquatic > Freshwater > Lake ...
AATTGAAAATGCTGAATGAGCTTCTCAATCTCCGGAAGTGGACTGGCCAAAACAGGAATCCCAGCCAATGCGTAGTCAAAAATTTTATTCGGAAGTGAAAACTCATAATTTTTATGGAGCGGCTTATCTAAACTCAAACCTAAATCACAACAAGCCGTTAGCTGCAATAATGCTGCATAGGGCAATCGCTCGATGAAAGTCACCTTTTGAGGATTGGCCTTGGCTTTTAAAATAGGCATGGCTCTGCCATCTCCCGCAATGATCAAATGCACACCTTCTAAGAAGTTCATTGCATCCACAACTTCTTCAGCACCTCTGTCTGGATCGATATACGCGCCTTGGAGAATGATCCACTTCTGCTCTTGTGGCATCGGCCAATCCGATCGTCTCTTAGCAAAATTCATCTCCTTCACATCGGGTACATTCCGAATCACTAACATTTCTACTTGATAAAGTGCTTGGTATGCCTTGGCGATTGACTCATTTACGGTTATTGCCATTTTCACCCTACGCAACAAAAAAGATTCTATAATTTTCCAAAATCGCTTCACTACCGGTCTACCCGTTAGTCCTTCTGCTTCCGTAAACCATTCATGGCTATCATAAATCAGCGTCTTACCTTTCCATCTTGACCACCAATAAGCAGGAAGTAAAGTATCCAAATCATTCGACCAAATCACATCGGTAGTAATAAAAGACAACCTGAAAAAAAGGCGAACATTCAGCCAAGCATAAAAGAAAAATCCTCGTTGAGCCCAAAGCGACAGTCTGGTTACTTTGTATTCACGAGCAACAGGCAATGAATCAGGACGAAGAACACCGATTACCTCCACTTCCCATCCTTCATCTAACCATATTTTACAGGTCTTTTCTACCCTTTTATCCAAAGTGACATCATTGGAAACCAAAACTGTCACCTTCTTCTTCATGCCATATTTTCCTTGATATCTTTAAATACCTTTTTGGTATATAAAGGAAAATCTGCTTGCATCAACCATCCAAAATACCCTGGCTCACTTTTGAAAATCTCTTCCACTAATTTCCCTTTGTGCTTTCCGAAATTAAAAACAGGACTTCCCCCTTCGTTGAGCACCACCTGTCCCATCAAATCCACCTTCTTTTTTCTTTCACTGATATGGTGTAAAACCTCCATTTCGTTACTGATTACTACCTGTTCTTCCTTTCCGAGCTTCAATTCTTGCCCTTGATACTTTAGGATCATCGCGTTGAGTACCTCGGCAGTAGCAATAACATCGGGCATCGCCTCATGGGCATCTACCAGTTCCTTCTGACAATATAGTTGGTATGCCGCCGATAAATTTCTTGGCTCTAACAGATGAAAAAGGACCTGCACATCCACCAAATTTCTGCCCTCTACATCGAAATCTATGCCCGCTCTTAAGAACTCCTCCGCCAATAAAGGCAGGTCAAACTTGTTGGAATTAAAACCCGCCAAATCACATTCGAAGAGAAACTGATAAATCTTGGGCGCGATGTCCCTGAAAAGTGGCGCACTTCGCACATCCTCCGGATAAATACCATGAATAAGAGAAGACTCCAATGGAATGGGAATTTCAGGATTCACCACCAACCTTTCCTGACCTTCTGCAGGCATCTTATGCACCTGACCATTGGGCATCACTTTTAGAATTGCGATTTCAACGATACGATCTCTTCCGACATCAACACCCGTCGTCTCGAGGTCAAAAAAAGCCAACGGCCTTTTTAATTTAAATTGAAACATATCATTGTATTAAATTGAAAAATTAACCCCCAAATTTGGGGGTTATTAGAAATCATCCTTCCGCTGAAAGCTGAACATATTGATACTTTTCGTACTCTTCTTTATTCTGCCTTGCATCATTCTCGAACTCCTTACCGTTGACCTCTGACTTTACATTTCTGAAGCGATAATGAACCCCTTCCTGATAACCCAACTTCCCCAATTGCTTCGCAATGGTCTCTAAGGCCTCTTGAGCACGTAGTCGGGACAACTCTTCATTAGACTGTTTGTTAGATCTCGGAACTTTGGAAGCACTTGCATATACATCTATGTCGGTTATTCCACGTTTATCCATGATCTCTATCAATTCCTCCATGAATAAATCAGTATCCTCCATTTTCACTTTGAAAATACCGTAGGTGAAATAGAATCTCGTTGGCGCGATTTTCTTGTTTGGACCCTCCGGCTTCACTACCGCAGGCTTCACATTTTTCACTTTGACATTCTCCTTTCTTTCCTGCGCAGTTTCGGCTGGATCAATCACACTTTTTTTAGGAATTACCACCGTCTGTTCTCCCTTCTTCTTGTCTTTTTTATCCTTTCGATCATTGCTCGCTAACACTTCTTCAGGACGCTTGCTAACCGGTAAAATATAAAACTCCCTTTCAATGGTCATGATCGATTCATCACACACAGCATCCGCAGAAAATTGATATAATACAGTTTCACCTAACATCAATTTGACCTCATAATTGGCACATGGTGGAAGCTTCAATTCAAATGAACTTGCTTTTAGTTCACTCTCTATTTTAATTTCTTCGGTTGTGGCATTAGCCAATAACTTGAGTCCGTCTGGAACGCTCGATCCTGCTAATAATTGAACATTCCCCTTCAATAGCACAGGAGTTTCGTCTGCCTCTCTTTCTATTAAAACCTCATAAATATCTTGTAATCCTTTACCGCCAATTTTTGAAGATGTGTAATAACCTTTTCTTGAAATTGGCACTGCCTGAAAATAATAATCATCATCGCAAGTAGACAATGGGAAACCAACGTTAACGGCATTACCAGCGCCCGTCTTTTTATCCAACTTCGTATAAAAAATATCATACCCCCCCATGGTGTTATGCCCTTCCGAGGAGAAATACAAGGTCCTTCCGCCTCTCGCCAAGGATGGGGAAATCTCATTGTACTTCGTATTGACCAAATCACCTAAATTCTCGGCAGGACCCCACTCGCCATCCTTATCCAATGTCGATTTCCAAATATCGTATCCACCCAATCCGCCCGGACGATCAGAAGAAAAATAAATCGTTTTCCCATCACTTGATATGGTCATATCCATTTCTTGATCCTTTGAGTTGATGTTACCTCCCAATGCAACGGGCTGCGTCCATTTTTCGCCGATCAATTTGGTCATCATCAAATCCGCATTTCCCAAATCACCTTTGGCCAAGTATAAAGTGTGTCCATCAGCACTTACTGCCATTACTCTATCACCCTTATCATCCGTAATGTTGAGTAATTCCGCTGGACCAAAATCTTTTGAAGCACCTTTAAAGCAAACATAAATATCATCTTCGTACTCCATCGTTTCTGGATTCACAAATCTCGCATTGCTTCTGTTCACATCAGCTCTTTCTCTGTTGGAGGAAAAATAGATTACACTCAAATCTTGCGGAGACACCCCATTAAAATCTCTGTATTCAGAATTCATATCTCCGTTAAGAGCCTTGATGACATGCTTTTTAGGAGATTTCATTTGTAAGCTAGCTTCCGCGCATTGCTCCTCTCTGCGGGGTAAATCCTTCAACAAAAGATGTCCAGGATTTTTAATTTTTGTCTTCAATAACTCCGTGGTCTCTAAAGCATCATCGGGTTTGTTACTGACATGTTGCGCAATCGCAAGATAATACAATGCATCAATAGGGGGTGTTTCTTCACTTGCATCAGTAGGATCGTAATTTTTTTCAAATTCACCTTTTCCAGTGGCAATTTCGAGGTGTTCTAATGCATCTTGTTTTCTCTTGGTTTGCAGCATGCACATCCCCACTTTGTAATGATAGTTGGCATTGAGCGGATATACCTCCAACAGCCGCTCCCATTCAATCACCGCTTGGTCCCACAACTTTTCTTCAATCAAAGTATTGGCTTCCTCAAAACTGGGAGGTAACTCCTTTTTTTGTGCTGAAACACTATAATTGAACATCAGCATCAATGAGGCCACAACAAACGAAAAAATGGTCTTCATATCGTTATTTACATTTAAATTTCTCTATTCTCATCCCAATTTTCTAAATAATCCGCCACTCTTCTGACAAACCTGCCGCCCAATGCACCATCTACAATGCGGTGATCATAACTGTGCGATAAGAACATCATGTGACGAATACCAATAAAATCTCCGTGAGGGGTTTCAATCACCGCAGGTTTCTTTCTAATGGCGCCTACTGCCAATATCGCTACTTGTGGTTGATTGATAATGGGAGTTCCCATGACATTACCAAAAGATCCGACATTGGTCAAAGTGTAAGTACCGCCCTGGATTTCATCTGGGGTGAGTTTATTTTCTCTTGCTCTATCGGCAAGGTCGTTCACTTTTTTCGCAATACCCACCAAATTCAATTGATCAGCATTTTTGATTACGGGGACTATCAAATTACCAGAGGGCAATGCTGTGGCCATTCCAATGTTGATGTCTCCGCGCAAAATAATTTTATCTCCATCCACTGATGCATTCACACCTGGAAAATCTTTGATGGCCTTGGCCACTGCCTCAATAAAAATAGGCGTAAAGGTCAATTTGGTTTTTTCTTTTTGCTCAAAACTCTTCTTCACTTTCTCTCTCCACATCACCACATTGGTCAAGTCTGCCTCCACATAACTGGTTACGTGCGGTGAGGTTTGCTTGCTCATCACCATGTGATCTGCAATCAGTTTGCGCATGCGATCCATTTGCACAATTTCATCGTTGCCATTCACAGAGATGGCCGCCTTGGCTTTGGGAGCCTCCTTGGGAGCTACCACAGGAATCTCCTTCACTTCTGGCTTTTGGACAGATGCAGTTGCCACAGCTGGTGCAGCGGAACGATGGGCAATGTATGATTTGAGATCCTCTTTCGTCAACCTTCCTCCTTGACCACTGCCCGGAATTTGATCTAACTCTGCCTGACCGATGCCTTCTGCCTTGGCCATGTTCTTTACCAAGGGGGAATAAAAACGATCACTCGAGACGATGGGCGCTGCTTCCGCAGCGGGCACAAATGGAATAGACTCGATTTTCACCTCGGCTGTTGGAGCAGGGGCCGCTGCTGCGGGAGCAGGAGAAGGCACGGAATCAGCTGCACCTGTCTGGATCAACGCAATGGGTTGACCCACTTGAACGACATCCCCTTCTTTTACCAAGCATTTCAACAATACTCCATCCTCAGGAGAGGGTACTTCACTGTCCACTTTATCCGTCGCAATCTCGATGATAGGCTCATCCGCTTTCACGGACTCTCCCTCTTTCTTCACCCACTTGATGATGGTAGCTTCCGCCACACTCTCTCCCATCTTGGGCAATAACAATTCAATCTGTGCCATAGTATAGGGAACAAAAATAAGCAAAATGGGCCTTTCAATGGGTATAATTTGGGGAGAAAAGAGGGAGTTGTTAAACGTAAAGCGTTAATGACTTCTATTTGTTTTAATTTAATGTAAACACTGATAGATGATGGCGCGTCTTTTCATGAAAAGGGAGCTTCCAAATGAGAGTAAAACGAAAAAACCGCGACTTCCCGCGGTTTTTAAAATAGGACGATAGTTCTTATTGAATCACCCTTCTTGTATCCAAATCAATCTGGAAAGTTTTATTTCTGCGCTTGGAATACACCTCGGCCACGTTATCGCACGTTCCCTCCCCAAAGTTGATCACCACGCCTCTGCGCTCATTGCCTACATCTACTTTTCCGGATAAAGGATAATTGCACACTCCTGGCTTCACATAAATGGCCTCAGTAATCTCGTGAGGAATCTCCACTCCCCTGCGACCTGTCACCGTGCCAGTGCCCGTAATCAAAAATTCATCATCCGAAATCTCACAAGTGCTGATCCCGGCTATCCACTCCCGGTAACGCTCAAAAGTTCTACTTCTCGCATACTCTCCATTGCTGGCGGTAATATTTCCATTCACTTTGATCACCATATTGCCACTCGCATTTAATCCAATATTCTGGGCAGATCGGCTGCCCTGTATATTGATGTTGTTCACATAAAAATTCTCAAATGTCAACGTGCGCGTGTTGCCCTCTAATCGCATGTCTCCAGAGACATCTACGATGATTTTCCCCTTTTTGGTTCTACCACGCGCATCCACGCATCCCGTTCCATAATCAATGGTAATGGTTTTTGGATAACTACTGGAACTCTCTGTTACTACAGCGCATGAAGCAATGAACTGCGTGAAATCATAATTACAATCCGCCGCTGTTTGTTCTTCCTCTGTTAAGATGTCTTGATCTTCCATCTCCATTTTCAAAACATCCTCTGTGTCGAGCTGGCTGTCTTCTGTCATTTTGTTGCAAGCCATCCACCCTACTACGGTGAAGCAAGCCAATACATACCCAATGTTCTTTTTCATCATTTTATTTATTAAATTTATTTTCTTGTTTTCTGTTAGATGTCATTATCGCAACTTTGGTTGGGCAATAATAAAAAATTAATGCCATCGATATTGCAATCCCCATTGAATACCAATGCCCGATGATCTCACTTGATATCCATTGGCATTGATCATTTTGGTCAATGGGAAATAATAAAGGCCTTCTGTATACAACTCCCATCGTTCCTGAAGTCGCATTGACACTCCCAGCGCACAATATTGTTGCATACTTCTGCGTGGCTGCTGCTCGGCAATGACCAAAGGAATATTTCTGATAACGCCATTTTCATTCACATCAATACTCATTTCTCTTCTTCCAATGCGCTCCCAGTTCCAGCCCAATCTCACCAAAGGGGATACCACGTGATTTGTTATACGATATCGAACCCCGATGGGAACCGTCAACATTCTGTACGCGTAATTCAATCGCAACTGATACACTCCTCCATTTCCGTTGGTGATTTGATCTATCAAAGATGGATCTTGGATCACTACCTCTCCATCCGATGATTGCATTCTCAACTCCTGCGTATTCGGTTCAACCATTAAATTTCTAAATACCCATCGCGACTGTATATCTCCGCCTCCCCATTGAAAACCCCATTGCAGCGAAAGATTTTCTGTCCAATGCCAATTCACAGAAGCGTGTAGCAACCTTTTGGGTAAAAACCATCTTCTGGCACCAATAGACCTGGACTGCACTCCATCCCCATCATAATTCCCTTTGATGATCCGAATGCTTCTTCCCGTTTCCCAACCCACTTGATAGGAGAATTGCGCCGGCTTCCGCCATTTCATCGGAGCAGGAAATTTAATTTGATAATGGGTGTGAATAGCCAGGGGATACAACGGCTTTGAATCGATGAATCCATCTTTGGAAAATAAGACATTTTCATCTAACTGCTCACCCCGCTGAAAGGAATATTGACTCTCACTAGATAACTCTTCAGCGCTTTCAATCTCAATATCAGCCTTCCTTTCCTGTTCCCGCTCATGAACGACCTCCCTATTTTCGAGCTTCTTCTTCTCCTTCGATTTCTGCTCATCCTGCTCACTTGAATCAACACTTGATTTCGATTTCAACGTCTTCGAATTATGCTCAACCAAACTCGGTGAAGATTCCTTCCGCTTTTTTGATTCCGCTGCGTCATTCGATAAAGAATTCGAACTATCATTTTTCCATAGGTTGTCTTTATTTACAACCTCTGTTGATTCTATTTTCGAGGCTAAAACATTTCGATCATTGTGTGATAATGAATCACTCTTCACCAACGAAGCAGAAGCCAATTCCTTCGTCATCACAGCATTCTCATCTCCGCTGTTATTAAAGTAAAGCACACTCATCAGCATCCCCAACAGTGGGAGGGTCATTCCCCATAACCAGACTCTTTTCCTCCTGCTCTTTTTCAGCACATGTGGAGACAATTGCTCCCAACTCAATGCAGGAGAAATTGCGGTATTCTCTTCCCATTGGGAATGAAGGCTACTCCGCCAAGTCTCCTTTTTTTCTTGTTCATTCTTTTCCATGATCCAATTTTTTTGAGGTCGTGACTGCATTTTCTATGGCCCATTTGATCTCCTTTCTTGCATCAAAAAATTGAGACTTTGAAGTTCCTTCAGAGATATTCAACAGCGCGCCAATTTCTTTATGGGTAAATCCATCGATCGCGTAAGCCATAAACACTTGCTTTCTTCCAGGTGATAGGCGATCAATCATATAATGCAATTCTTCCGTATCCATTTTTTGCAATAATTCCAAATCCACGGGTGTTGTTTCATGCGAGAAAGGAATATCACGATGATTTTTTTTCTTTCTGATCATCCCTAAAGCACAATTGACGACAATCTTCCGCATCCAACCTTTGAAACTTCCCTGTCCATTGTAGGTATGCAAATTTTTAAAAATGAGAATAAAACTTTCCTGCAAGGCATCTTCCGCCTCAACCACATTGGTGAGATAACGACGACAGACAGCAAAGAGCCAATCTTTATGGGTGTCAAACAGCCTTTTGCAAGCACTTTGATCGCCTTTAATACACGCTGCTATCCATTCAGATTCCGTCACTGTCATTATCCAATAAAAAGGAAGATGCTTAAATGAATCAAAGGGTTGGGAAGCATTTACTTTTTTTTCTTTTTTACTCCTCCCTTCATTTGCTCGGTTTCCATCCATGCCATACCATATCGCTTGATGATTTCAATCAATTTTACCATCTTCGTACCATTGGGTGTTAATCGATACTCCGTTCGAGGGGGTATTGTCGGGTATAATTTCCGCTCGATCAGGCCAGTAGATTCTAATTCCTTCAGTTGAAGAGATAATATGCGATCAGAGATTCTTGGCAAATCTGATTTCAACTCCCCATAACGTAGTTTTCCAGACTTCAATCGATACAAAATGGGAGCTTTCCACGTGCCTCCTATTTTCTCCATGACCAACTGAACTGGATTGTAATAAATCTTTCCCTGAAAATAAAAATCTGGCATTCGACTTACAAATTTGTTAGTTAATTACAATTATATAAAATCCTTAAAAAGAATGAAAGATACCCCGAAATTTGAAAGCAAAAAACATGAACATCGCCATTATAGGAACTGGAAACGTAGGCGGCGCTTTGGCCACGCGTTGGGCCCAATACGGACATCACATCTATTTAGGTGTCCAGAATACGAATTCTTTCAAAGGTCAACACCTCATTGAACATCCCAATATCCAAGCCCTTACCATTGCTCAAGCCGTTGCCCATTGCAACGCAGTGCTGATGGCTACTCCCCCTACAGCTGTATTCAACATCATCGAAAGCATGGGAAAGGTGGAAAATAAGATCATCATCGATGCCACCAATGCGGTCCGAATGGCTCCCGATCCGTATCCCACCGCCTACCACGCACTGGTTGACCTGACCTCTGCAAAAATCGTGAAGTGCTTCAACACCACGGGCTTTGAGAATATGCTCAACCCTGTATATCACCAAGAGGGAATCGACCTTTTTATGGCCGGAGATGATGCCGATGCTAAACAATTGGCCCTCCAATTAGCCTTGGATGCAGGATTTGGGAATTGCTATGACTTTGGCAAAGCAGACAAAGTAGAATTGCTTGAAAAATTTGCTCTTTCATGGATCAACCTCGCCATCATGCAAGGCCATGGAAGAGATATAGCTTTCAAACTTCTCAGGAAATAAAAATATAGAAAAGACCACTACTTGAGGAAGATATTAGGTTAATCAAAACTTGGTTGTATGTTGTACAACTCCTCGCGCAATAGTTATATCTTTGCACGCCATGGAGAATGCAGGGAATGCGCCCTTTTTGAATCGTTATCATGAATGGATTCATACACAAAATATTCCCGGACTTTTGTCCGGGGAGGCGGGTAAACTCCGTCTCAAAGGATTGGTGGGATCGGCACATGCCCTCATTTCTGCAGCCACTACGTTGTCTTTTAAGTCCACCCATGTATTTGTATTAGAAGACAAAGAAAAAGCCGCTTACTTTTTGAATGATTTAGAGAATATTCTTCATTACCAAAAAGAAGCGCATGAGCAAACCAATATTCTATTCTTTCCTCGTAGCGCTCGTGTTCCGTATCAATATGAAACCGTGGACAATGCCAATGTCGCCATGCGCGCGGAGGTATTGAACTTATTGCGCAAAAAACCTTTGGGGCAATGGTTGGTGACCTATCCTGAAGCCTTGGCAGAAAAAGTCATTGGCATTCAATCGCTGGAACAGAAAACTTTTGAAATGGAAGTAGGCACACGCCTCAATCCTGAAATTGTGGACGAGGTGCTGCAAGAATACGGTTTTCACAAAGTAGATTTTGTATATGAACCCGGACAATATGCGGTTCGTGGAGGCATCATCGACATTTTCTCTTTCTCCTTTGATCATCCCTACCGCATCGAATTATTTGGAGACGAAATCGATAGCATCCGAAAATTCAACCCGGTTGATCAGTTGTCCTTGACCCCCATGAAAAAGGCCACGATCGTTCCTAACATCCAAGACGAGCATCAAATGGAGGGAATCATCCATTTTCTGGAGTTTATTCATCCCGATAGTGTCATTTGGATGATCGAATGTGCCAATGCTGAACAAATTTGGGAGAAGGAATTGGAAAAGGCCCATACTCAATATGCCAAGTTGGGAGGGGTTATACCACACAAGTCTCCAACAGAATTATATGCGCATCCCAAAGACTGGTTTCATTTACTCAAAGGCAAACGAGTGGTGGAAATGGGGAATAGCTATTTATTTCATGAAGGACCTTTGCTGACTTTCCAAATGACACCCCAGCCGGCATTCAATAAGAAGTTTGACATGCTCAGTCAACATTTGATTGAACAACATAAAAAAGGGTTTGAACAGGTAGTTACCGCAGGACAGGCCAAGCAATTGGAGCGATTGCATCAGATCTTTGAGGATCAGAAATGGGAAGTAGAATTCACTCCTCACTTGATTGAATTGAGCGAAGGATTTGTTGACTTAGAAAACAACTTGGCATTGTACACGGATCACCAAATTTTTGAGCGCTACCATCGATTCAGACTCAAAGAAGGATTCCAACGCAATAAGGAAGCGATCACTTTAAAGGAGATACTCAGTCTTCAACCAGGCGATTATGTAGTACACATCGACCATGGATTAGGACAGTTTGCCGGATTGCAGAAGATTGATGTGAATGGCAAGGAGCAAGAGGCGATTCGTTTGGTGTACAAAGGCGGGGATATGTTGTATGTGAGTATTCACAGTTTACATCGTATCAGCAAATACAGCGGAAAAGAAGGTAGTCAGCCCACCATGGACCGCCTGGGCAGTCAGGTTTGGCAGAATCTAAAGCAAAAGACCAAAGCCAAAGTAAAGACCATCGCCTTTGACTTAATTAAACTGTACGCGAAAAGAAAAAATACGCAAGGTTATCCTTTTCTTCCCGACGGCTATTTACAGATGGAATTGGAAGCATCTTTCATGTATGAGGATACACCAGATCAAATGAAAGCCATACAGGCGGTTAAAAAAGACATGGAGTCCAATTATCCGATGGACCGATTGGTATGTGGAGATGTCGGTTTTGGAAAAACCGAAGTGGCCATGCGCGCAGCATTCAAGGCAGCCACCGATGGCAAACAAGTAGCGGTATTGGTGCCTACCACCATCTTGGCCTTGCAACATTATAAAAGTTTTTCGTCCCGATTCAAAGATTTTCCGGTAACAGTAGATCACATCAGTCGCTTCAAATCCGCCAAAGAGAAAAAAATCACCTTAGAGAAAGTGGCGAAAGGTCAGGTGGATATTTTGATCGGCACCCATGCCATCATTGGGAAAGATGTTAAGTTCAAAGATTTGGGATTGCTGGTAATCGATGAGGAGCAGAAATTTGGTGTAGCCGCAAAAGACAAATTAAAAACATTCAAAGCCAACGTAGATACGCTCACTTTAACAGCCACACCGATTCCACGGACGCTGCAATTTTCATTGATGGGCGCGCGCGATATGAGCATCATACAGACGCCACCGCCCAATCGACATCCTATTCATACGCAGATCATCACATTGGATGAAGAGATCATCAGAGATGCCATCAGTTATGAGATTCAAAGGGGAGGACAGATTTTCTTTGTCAATAACCGCATTCAGAATTTACGAGAAATTGCAGGCATGATTCAACGCCTTTGTCCAGATGCCCGCGTGGGTATCGGTCATGGACAAATGAAGGGCGCTCAACTGGAAGATGTGATGACCACCTTCATCGAAGGAGGGTATGATGTCTTGGTGAGTACCTCCATCGTAGAGAGCGGCATTGACATTGCCAATGCCAACACCATCATCATCAACAATGCGCATCAATTTGGCATGAGTGATTTGCATCAATTAAGGGGACGTGTAGGTAGAAATAACAAACGCGCTTTTTGTTATTTGATTTCACCACCGCTTCATCTAATGCCCGATGACACAAGAAAGCGATTAACCGCGATTGAGCAATTCAGTGATTTAGGAAGTGGTTTGCACATCGCCATGCGCGATCTAGACATTCGAGGCGCAGGGGACTTACTGGGTGGTGATCAGAGCGGCTTCATCAATGAAATGGGATTAGAAACCTATCAAAAGATATTGGCCGAAGCGCTGGAAGAATTGAAACAAGAGCACTTTCAAGATCTGTATCAAGAAGAGCTCCAACGCGAATCGAAATTTGTCAAAGAGACCAATTTAGAAACCGATATGGAGTTATTGATTCCTGATGATTACATCAGCGACATAACAGAGCGGATTGCCATTTACAAGGCTTTGGATGATATAGCATCCGAAGAGAGCAT
>Ga0209990_10002996_pt1 | contig 12669 bp, 8 predicted proteins | sample NOAtaG_6_FD_187304 | JGI IMG/M metagenome (GOLD analysis project Ga0209990, IMG submission 187304) | Freshwater lake microbial communities from Lake Erie, under a cyanobacterial bloom - NOAA_Erie_Diel5S_2200h metaG (SPAdes) (version 2) | ecosystem: Environmental > Aquatic > Freshwater > Lake ...
CCCTTCGCCTCGAGCTTCCCCCGGAACGCGCGGATCAACTTTCCGACCTCGCAGCTGGGGCAGGGTGCGCCGCCGTAGCTCGACACGAGCTTCCGCTTCGCGGCGAAGAATTCCTCGCGAAGTTCCTCGCTTCCAGGAATCGGATTGACGTCCACTTGTTCCGTCACCCAGCGTCCGACAACCTGCGCCTTGCGGCGCTCAGGCGACGTCTCCTGCGTGGGGGTCGCGCGCCCTTCGGCAACGTGATCGAGCGCGGTCATGTCGGCATACTCCGCGATGACGGTGAGTTCCGCGTCGAGCTCGATCGTGTAGGGCACACGCTGGTCGCCCTTCATCCGGAATATCCTCAGTTTGCGTGGTGCTGGCATGGGTGTCAGATGTGGTGGAACAGGCGGTGGCCAATCCAGGCTGCGGTCGCCCATATCAGCGGCGCGAGAAAGATTGGCAAGAAGAAACCGGCGACGCCGAACAGCGTCCCGACCGCGGCGACATGCGCGGACAGGCAGCCTGGACATCCGAGGACGCCACGAATGAACCCGGGGGCGTTGGACTCAGCGGCCAGGAACATCTCGAAGTCCTCCGTGCTGAGCGTCAGGATGTCCTCGCGCGTCCGGTCCGCGCGCCACGACTTCGGAAACACGTAGGCGAACAGCGCGTGACGCAGCTCGCCTTTGAAGAACCAGTGGAGCCACGCGGCGGTCCAGCCGGCGATGAGGACGAGGATGACGAGTAGAAGATCGATTTTCATTTTGAGTCAACAGCAGCCAGTAATTTGAACACGTCATCGCCGCGCCACAAGCTCGTATTCGTGCAGCACAAGCTCTCGATATGATGCCATGGTCTGCTGCCGAGCCACATCTCGGCATGCATTCTCTCCCACGGATGCCCAGCTAACCAAGGACCTCCGTCGGCTTTATAAGCCTCGACGTCTGGCAACGAGTTTATCCAGTCAGCGCGCGCCATCCAGAAATTGCCCGCAAAGTGCGGATAATTGGGTGAGTGCTGCCAATCCACTCCCACCATGTCTGCCACCTTGAGCTTGGACAGATTGTCACGCACGCCGCGCACAACGTAGTGCATCATCAACCGGCGCCACGCTATTTTATTCGCGTCCGTCGGCTGGCTGACTCCTTTGGTGTGCAGATACATCACTGCTCCGTCCGGATTATCCTCGCACCATCGATCGAGCAGCGCCAGCGTGGGCGTCTCGTATTCCGACAAATTTTCGCTGTATCCGGCGACATCCAGGGCATGCTGCGCCAGCCACGCCACATCTTCGGCGCTGCCCAGCGCAAAGGCTGTCGGACGAATGCCGACCTTGCGCATATCTGCGCACTGCTCCGCAACCACCTCCTTCCAGTTGCCCAAGCATGCTATGTGGTAGAATGCGCGCAGCGGAAACGGTAAGACACTGTTCGGCGATCTTCTGAGGCGCATACGCTCATCGAACGCTTCGCTGCTGTGATACGGAATGATCAACGCGGACGGACAGGGCGGCGGTAGGAGCGCGCGCCCCTTGACGCCGGCATACAGAAATCCCGGATCTTGATGGTCTTCGGCCAGATAGAGCGTAGCGAAATCCGAACACATAGATGCGACGTCATCCGTTGTGAAACGCCAATGATCCGACGGATGATTATGCAGCGGAAATCCCGGCCCGCGCGCAGTGAGCAAGAAAATTCCACCGTGTCTCAGCACGCCCTTCATGTTCCGCACGGCACTTTCCCAATCGCGGGCGTGTTCCAGCATCTCGGTGGAGATGACTACGTCCCATGACTCCGGTCCGAATTTATCCAGCAGCCCGCAGGCGTCCATCACATGATCCACGTATCCCTCCTGCGGTGTGATGTCCACCCCGACATACGCAGCCGGCAGAAGCGTCGTGACGAAATCCCTCACCGAGCCGTTTACGTTGAAGCTGCCTACTTCCAGCACGCGCTTGCCGTTTACGCGCTCGGCGGTGAGTATCTTGCGGCAGAAGTTTAGGACCGATGTGTGCATGCGCGATGTGAGGCGGGAGAAGGGTCCATTTATTGCCAGGTCATCGCCTCCAGTTTTTTTCCACTCACGTTGGAGGTGCTGGCACGTTGCCCGCAAATCCATTTCGCAGGGCAGTAGACTGGCCAGTCCGCGCGCATGTGCGCCAGCTCCATCTGGTGGTCGATGTGCTTGTTCGTGCCAGCGTAATCCGGCATGTAAGACACGTGGCAGTAGATCTTCTGGATGTAGGCAGCGCTGACCGCGTAAGCATGCGTCCGGTTCACCGACTTGCCGATGATGACATCCGGGTTCGTCGTCTTGACGGGTGGTTTCCTGTGTTGCCCGCCCAGGTAAATCTGACCCCAAGTGGGCGGTACGCTCGTCATGAATCGCTTGAGATCCTCCAACGCGCGGTCCAGGAAGAACACGTCGTCCTCCAGAATCAGGGCACTTCCCCACGCCAACGCCTCACGTTCGTCCCGGATGTGCATCAGGTCCTCGAGGATGCGCGCGTGCGATCTCAAACAACCCCAAGCCCCTCGGCCGCCGCCCCACCCGGCAGGGTGCGCTGTGTAATCTCCGATGATCGCCGGGTAGACGGTGATCTTGTCGATGTCCGCGAGGCCCTTGCTTGTGATCTCATCCTTGAATTCCGCCAGGCGATCCGGACGGTGCTGGCAGTTGATCACAAACACGCGGTCGAACCAGTCAGTCAGCTTCGCGGGCGCGGGCGCGGGCGTGGGCGCAGACACCTCCACGGTCGCGTCGTTTTTGTTGCGCAGGTCGTCCTGCGTTGTGGCTTTTGAGTTCATGCTGTGTGCTCGGGTTTACATCAACGCACGCAGAGGCTGTCGTCAAGGTAGACTATGGCGACGGTGTCCACATTCCCCAGATGTTTCCCCCCGGTGCATCGTAAGGATATATTGCACCGTCTGCGTAGGGCGTGCCGCTGCCGTCAGATGCGGTGTTCCACCCAGCAAAGACGTAGCCGTCGCGTGTGTACGGATTCATAACCAAAGGTCTAGGCCCGGGTGCGTATCTAGTGAAAAACGGGAAGTCGGGCGACCCTTCACCGTGGTCGCCGTAGTGGTAGATGAGCGCGTACACAGTGTGACAATCTAAGGTGAAGGTTCCGTCGTCAAACACGGTGATGGTGCCGACAGGATCCGTTGAATACGGTGTGCACAAAAACGGATCTGTTTTGATTCCTGGATACGCAACACAGCTTTGCGTGTCCCCCTTGTAGGAAACAGTTATGGTCACGCTGTCTGGATAGCTTGCAATCCCATACCATGCGGCAGCAAGTGTTATTGTAGTTGACTCTGTCCACTGTGATTCTTCAAGCGACTTGTCAATTTCAACGCATACTATATTCTTGTAGTCCGTGATTGAAAACGAATTCCAATACATGTATGGTGCAGGTCCAAGCGATTCCTGACACCACCAGCCTACCGTATGGTCCAAAAACGATGTGCCCGTTTCCACAATATACGGAGCTGCCCAGGTGTAAAGTATCTGCATTTTCCCATCGTCCACGAGTAATTTAGCCTCGTAACAGTTTACCAGCAGCTTATCTTCATCACAATTCGTGAATAAGTACTTAGTAACCATAGCTAGGAGGAACAAGAAACTGACTGACTAGGTTCTGTCGCAATCAAGTTTCTCCATTCGGGGGAGGCGGCCGCCGAAGCATCCACAGTCACCGTTTTATACTTTCCCTGCAGCTGTCCGCCCGACAACCGCAGCCCTACGATTACATCCACGGTGACACCAGAGCTACCAGAACCAGCGCTGCCGCCAGCGCTGCCGCCAGCACTGCCGCCAGCGCTGCCGTCAGTGCTGCCGCCGCTGGCGGCGCTGCCAGAGCCGAAGCTGCCAGAATCGCCGTCGCCGCCGGAGTCGCTGCTGCTGCCATCAGGGCAGCATGTGTCGTGCAGGATGATCGGACCAGAGTGAGCCTGGCTTGTGATGCTGCGCCATTTTCCAGCGCCCATGTCCGTGACGTGATACGACCCGATGTAATACACCTCTGCCACGCCGGTTTGCCGCAGCGTTCCCACGAAATCAGTGCCCTTTTCGATGCCGAGGCGTCCCTTCTGGTTGGCGTCGCGAATGATCTCGTAAGTCACGCCGGGATCTGCGGAGACGGTCAGGATCAATTTCTTCGCGCCGGACGCGCCTGAGCCGCTGGTAAACGATCCGTCGGGAGTGCACGCCGCGTGAACGACGACGTGGCCACCGCCGGCCGCAATCGCCCGGTCCGTGACTTCCGCCGGTGTGATGCCATCGGGATCGTAGAGCGTGGCCTGGCTGAGCCCCAGCGGATGACACTCCGTCTCCGACTTGCCGACGACAGCCATCGCTGGCCCCGGCAACGAGAGAAGGTTGTCCGTGAACGTCAGCATGAAGTTGTGCGTGTCGCGGCATTCCAGCAGCGTCAGCAGCATCGTCTCCAGTGTCTGATTGGCCTCCCCAGTCGTCGCACCTTCCGTGATGACATCCAGAGTGGGGCTGCCTCCCCACGGTTTCTGGTTGGGCTGCGCGCAGGTCACGATGTGACGCGGCCACGCGATGTGCGTGCAGTCCAGCCGGCCCAGCGCCGCGTTCCTGGCCTGCTCAGCCAGCCCGTGCGGATCGAGGGATTCCGCGACTCCCTCCGCGCAGTGATAGAATCCCCACGGGTCAGGCGTAGCCACAGTGTCGCCCTCCGCCGCTTTGTGACAGGCCTTCACTGTCCCAGGCAGCCAGAGCGTGTCCGGATCTTCCTGGACGCCGTCCGAAGCGGGTTCCGCCCACTGCTGCCCCCACTTCAACAGTCCGCCGTATTTGAACCTGGCGGGCATGCCTGGGCCGTGCCCGTCGTTCGGGCCTGGATGCACGATGGCCGCAGCTGTGCCCATGTCTCCGCCAGGGTCGATCACGTTGTCACCGAGCAGCGTCAGCCCGCAGTCATCAAACTGATCCGGCGAGAACACGATGGTGCCGCCTGACAGCGCGCACGCGTCAATGGACCGCGTGCTCAGTTCGAGGATCCACTGATCCCTGAACAGTTCGTGCTGCGTCTGATTCGATTGCGTGCCGGCCAGATAAGAGGCGGTCGTGGAAGCGAAGTTCGGCGCCTCGTTGATCAGGTTCGGACGATCGTCCGGACGCGGCTCGCAGCATGCCATCTTGCACGCGACGAACATGCACGACAGCGCGGACTGACACAGCGTTGCGAGATCCGGCCACTGAAAATCTCCCTCGTAACCGTTCGCGACGTTCGGATACTCCAGGCTGCTGATGAGTCCACGCGGCAGCACGTTCGTGGGGACGGACCGCGTCAGGTCCAGCTTGACGGCCAGCGGACTTCCGCCAGGCGCATCCAGAATCGACTGCGCATCATCGGGGTCCGTTTGGTATTTGCCGGAGATGTCGACATCCGACACGGCGCCGCCCTGCTGGGACAGCAGCCCGTAAGTCTGCTCGGCGTCGCCCTGTTCATCCACGGAGCACGCGCACTGGTGCTTCGGCGAAATCCAGCTGCACGCCAGAAAACCAGCGCCATGCAGCGCGGCCTGCGCGTCGGCCTCCGCCTCGGTGCTGCCTACGAAAAGACCAGGCCAAACCCACACCTCGAACGCGGGGTTCACGTCGAGCGATTCCGTCGCATCCCCCAGATCCTGCAATCCTTTGTTGCAGCGTTCGTAGGCCGGCCCGCCGAAGTCGACCGGGTCTCCGCCGCGCAGCTCCTCATACATCGCCTGCCTTCCGTCTTCGTCGTTCTCGCGCATCACCGCAGCGGCACGCAGCGCCACGGCCTCGGAGCCGTAAGTCTCCGTCATGCACGAGATGACCCGCGGACGGTTCGGAAAAAAGCAGTCGAGTCGCGCCGCGGCCAAGTTGTAGGCGATGGCATTCGCTTCGTCCTGCGTGCGCGCCGCGGCGGTCGGCGTGTTCGCCGGCGTGACGGCGGTCGTGCGCAGGACGCGCATCAGGTTACTCCCGACCTGGGACCGCAATTTGAACTCCTGCCCGTTCAGGTCGTTCAACGCGATCGACACCAGATCGAACTCGAACGACTGCCACGCGGACGGATTGTCTTCGCCGCCCGCGGTGCCCATGGCGCCCGCCAGCGTCTGCATTTCACTCGTTGCCGGATCGATGCTCGGAAGCGGCCACTCGGTCGGCCAGTCGATCAGCGTCGTCTCGTCGAGTATCCCCGCGGTGACGCAGGTAGCAGTCTGCTCCGTGTTGCCGACCAGACATTGCAGGGCGAAGGCAGCGTAAATGGCAGCCAGATTGTCCGCGTCTACCTGGCTGACCGTGGACTGATACCCTCCCGCAGCCACATACTCATACGCAACGCCCGGCTCGGCATAGAGAATCTCGTAACCGGGATCCTCGGTGTCGCACACGACCCACATCTCGCGGTTCCTCCATCCGCACACGATGCTTGCTTCAGCGGTCGCCTGGGCGATGTCGTCAGCCAGGGCCTGTGCGGCGACCAGCGCCTCCCGGATTTTCGTGGCGAGCAGCAGCGGCACTCCGACGAGGGCGACCAGTCCGTCGTCAAAATCCCCGAGAGTCGCGCCGCCGGTGCCGTTGATCGAGTCGATCAGATTTGCCGTCACGTAGGCCTGCAGAGCCGCGCTGTATGTTGCCAGCCGGAACAATTCGGACTGCGCGATCGCAGGCACGAGATCGTCGGGCGGCGGTAGCATGATGTCATCCAGGAACACCTCCTGAACCGCGGCGCCGGCGTCCACGACAAACGGATACGCGGCCCCGCTCAGCTCGACCTGTCCCTCTTCGCACAGCGCTGTGGCTTCCTGGCTGTAAACAAGAATCGCAGCCGGCAGCAGATCAGGATCTGCAGGCACAGCAGGCGGCAGGTTCGGCGGGCTGAATACAGCCTCCGGCGTCGCCTCCGGATCGTCGCACTTGCCGGCTGGCGCCGCCGGAGTCGTGTCCGGGGTGAGTGTGCCGACGTCCGCCGCGCAAGGCGTCGCGCCGCGGACCCGTGCCCGTTCTGCGAACAGACGTGCGGCGCTTGATGCTGAGGTGTCCTCGGGTTCCAGTGGCATATCAGCTGAACTTTGCGTGGCTCAGACGCACCTGCGTGAACGAGTTCATTTGCTTACCGGCGCGCAAGTCCACGCTGTGCGTAAAGCCCTGCACGAACGCCGTGAATTCGGTCTTCTTTGCTCCCGGCTTTTCGTCGTCAGCTCCTCGAATTCGAAGTATCACGCGCTTACCTAGATACTTGGTCAGGTTGAAATCCAGCGGAATCGTCATGCCGACGGATGAGTGTGCAAGCTGCAGTTCCTTGAACATGAGCTCGCACATCTCAGTCATGACGCGAGACGACGCCGCATCGACTTTGTTCTTCTGCGCCGCGGCGGCGACCGCGGCCTTCGCGCGCTGGGCGAGGCTCAGATTCACCTTGGCGCCTGGATCTTTCTTGCCGTCCATTTCGCTGCCGAAGATAGGGACGCCGCCGCCGCGCAACAACCAGAACGGAACTGCTTCGTGCTGGATGAAGCCCTGGAGAAGAGGATCAGGCGCAAAAGCGACCGCAGACGGAGTCCGACCTCCTTTCTCTTTTCGCTCCCACGGCGGCGCCATGGCATACATGACCACCCCACCAGGTTGGAGGATGCGTGCGCTGCCGTCCGCCACGCTGAAACCCGACACGCTGACTTCCATGACGTCGGTCGTGTCAGCCACTTTTTTGTCCACGCGTTCGAAGTGCCCGAAGCCTGCGAACGACGGCACGTAATACATCTGAAAGCTGGACATGAGCGCGCGGGCCTTGTTCCAGAATCCGGGCATGCGGGCGATCAGCACGTCATGCACGCTCTTCGAGAGATGCTTGGCAATTTCGCCGTGCGCCTTGAACGCGGCCTCCCAGCTCTGGAACTTGACGTCGCTGTCTGTGAGCATCTGCCGCCACATCCTGAGCGGTCCGTTCGTGTTGATGCTGTGCTGCCTGACGATCTGCTGCCTCTCCATCGCGCGATGCTGAATGCTGGCGATGGTCGCCGCGTAGTTCGAGACGAGAAGGTCCGTGATCGCCAGTATGGTCCCCGGCGCGTCCCCATTTCTCGCTGCCGGAACAGGCTTCAGCAAGGGTCCGGATTCTACGCGCTTACCGTCCGGCGTCTGGGCGGCATACAGCCCGGTTCCGTAGATGCTCAGGTCCATGGCATCCAGCAGCGCCGCCTGTCCGACAGTCGCGAGCTTTTCAGCCGTGCTGACTTTCGTCAGCTCCAAGATCGGGGACGAAATAAAGCCCGAGTAGTTGACGGAGCCGCCGATGCCGTCTTCGGCGAACACCTCGAAGTCCGGCGTGGTCCGACCAGCCAGACGTGCTGTCTGCAGCTTGCCGATGCGCGCGATGACCTCCGGCGCTATCGGCGTCTTGACGGATACCTTTCCGGAGGTCTCGGCGACGTTCGCGCTGACCATCGGAAAGCTGTTCACGTCGATCTCGAAAAGTAGTCCCTCGGGGGACACGTTGTCCCCGTTGATGCTTGCCGAAATTTTCGCCGTGGTCGCCTTAGACATGGAATCCGATGGGTGAATCAGGATCGACTGGCGCCTCGGTCATCCCGACGAGCCCCGGAGCGATCGTGTAGAACGTGTCCAGCGGCTCGCGCGCGTCGACGCTGTCGTGCGCAGACACGCTGTAGCCCGCCTGTTCTTCGGTAGTCCACTTGAGCATCCGGCGGATAATCGCCAGGCCAGCCATCCCGACCCTCATGGCTGGATTTGCAGGCGAAGATTCAAAAGCGGCCAGCGTGCCTTCGCTGTTCATCAGCAACACCATGGCGCGGTCCTTGCGAAGTCGCTCCGCGGTGTCGACAAACGGATAGCGGGTCGGCGCCAGGCTCACCGACACGGAGTCGTCCGATGTCCACTGCGTCACCTGGAAGTCTGCGAAAATTCCGTATAGCGGCGCGGCGGCGACGCTCAAGCGGAAGTCGCCGCCGTCCAAGCTGGTCAGCGTCGCCGAAGATGTCGCACGGATGCCGTTGCTGGTCCGGATATCCACAGCAGTGTCTGACGTCCGGGTGATGGAGAGGCTGTTGAATCCGCGCGCGCCGGCGACCGAGCCGTCGACGTAGCCATCCGCGTGGTCCGAACGTCCGAGCATCGGGGCCGAGGTAACGATCTTGCGCAGCGCGAGCAGTCCCGGCACGAATACTGCGGCGACGTCGCGCGGCATCTCGCGCAGCATGGCCTTGGACATCAGCGACGCGGCGTAGACCGACAGCGCGTTGAAGTCGTCACCCAGCGTGTCCAGCTTCAAGAAGCGACGTGCGTAGGTCACCTCAGCCGGCGTCGAGTTCACGACGTAGTTGATCGACGTGTTCAGCGCCGGATTGGCAAAGCCGGTCGAGCGTCCGGTGAGCAACCACAGGAAAAAATTGGAACGAATGTTGATGTTGGGTAGCGCGCTCATGCGACGTCGGCGGTGACCATCTGGATGGAAAACATCTGAGTGTTGACCCTTGCTTCGGCCGTCTCCAGACGCAGACCGACTACATAGGCGTCGATGGCCGAGGTTCCAAGCGAAACTCTCACCGGCCCACGCTTCTTGCTGACTCGATTCTCATCATACCACTGCAGCAGTTTCGTCAGCTGCAGACCGCGGGTGCTGGTGTTACCGAGCAGCAGGATACCAGCCACGGAAACGTCGTTCCAGGCCGTCCCGAAGAGATAGAGCACACGCCTGTCGTCCAGCGTGGTCGTCGGCTGTACGATCTCCATGAAGTTCAGCGGGACTCCCAGCACCAGAGCCCTGGAACCGGGGGCGTCGGGGATCTTCGGGTCCAGCGCGTAAAACCCGTTGGACGGTCCAGCGAACGCGTGGACCCACCCCTTGCAGTCTGCCAGCGTCGTCGAGGATGAACCTCCCGTGAACGCGTTCCCGGTGAGCAATGACGCGCCTTGCAGACTTCCGATTTGAAGAGATCCGGTGAGTAGTGCCATGATTTTATTTGGGATCTTTTCTGACTTCGCCTGTCACCAAGATGTTGCCGTGCACGACAATCTGATTTGTGGTTGTGCCGCCGTTTTCCTCGACATCCTGATTTATGAATTTGCGCTTGGCAGCCTCCAGCTGTTTTTTTGCGTCAGCGATGAGCACGTCGTGAGGCTTACCTTTATCATCCTTGAGATCGAAGGTCGTCTTCCCGGCAGCTTCTGCCTTCTGGAGTTGCTTCAGCTGCGCGTCGATCTTGTTGACCATCTCCCCGCCCTCGTTCAGATGTCCAAGTGCTTTCATTTCATCTTTGGTGGCCATACCGACCCGCTTGGTCATCGTCATTATATTGTGGAGTCCGCCGCCTTCAAACTCGGCCTTCTCCCCGCCCGGTTTGAAGTTGCCCGCATCGAACGCTGACAAATCCGGCGCTTCGCCTTTCGCGATTGATGTCATGAGGGAAGTCTGCAAGTTGTCGTCCAGACCCATGGCCTGAGCGAGCATTTTTGCGGCGCCCTGACGCTGCCCAATCTTGTTGAGCTCTGCGGCGCCGGACTCCTTGGCAGAATCCGTTATGGCTGTCATTCCGCCCCTGCCGTTCGCGTCGAGCCCCAGCGTAGGATCACCAGTCAGATTCATCCCCAGGTATTTTTTGTCTGTCTGCATCAGCTTGATGGCGTCGGCCCGCAGATTCTTATCCGTCACGGTGGCAGCCATCAGATCCTTCATATTCTCAAACCCCATCGCCTTGGAAATATCGATCTCCTTGCCGTGCACCTTGGACAGCTGCGCCATTCCTTTTTCGGTCAGTCCATTGCTGAAATCAATGCCGGTCTCGTATTGCGAATCCGCAGCGACGAGCTTGCCGTCCTTGTCCAGCACTTGCGGCATCTTTATGCCTTCTTTTTTTATGGCCTCGAGCATCAGCACCATCGATTCGGGATCGCTGACGCCGCCTTTCATGCCCCCAGTCGCAAGCGCCGTCGCGATGCTGTTGAACGAGATGCCACCATCCGCAGCAGAGAGCCGCCGACGGGAGGACCCCGCTCCAAGCATTTCGAGTCTGTTCTGTCCCGCCTCGGCCTGCTCAAATACGGACATGCCGGGCTCGTAGTTGGCGTCGTTCAGCATGCTCACGGACTGGCCGAATGCCTTCTCGTCCTTCACCCGCCCGTTCTTGTCGAAGAACTGGCTCATGAACTTATCCGCAGCGGCGCCAGTCACGCCGGCCTTCTTCAGGACGTCGCGCTGCATACTCGCGCGGTCCGCCCCAGTGATCAGATCCGTTTTGGACGGCTTTCCGTCCGGGCCGATTCTGGCGGTCTGCTTGGACAGGTTCAGCATCTCCCCCAGCCCGCCGGTCCCCAGGTTCTTCAACATGGTCTCGCTGACGGCGTCCGCGTCTTTTACTCCGTTGCCCTCCAGGTAATTGGTCAGCATGTCTGTGTCGATGGCATCCAACCGTTCCGCGGCTGCCTGTTTTTCCATGGCGCGAGCTTTCGCAGGGTCCTTGTATGCCTTCGCCAGCATGCGTTTCCCGGTGAGCGAGGATGTCAGCTCATCGAAGCCCGCTTCATTCCCGGGACGTCCGGCGGCTGATGCCAGCAGGCTTCGCATCTGTTGCTCCAGATTGTAGCGCGTCCCTGGGTCCTTTTCGCTGTCGAATTGCTTCAGCAGATCCTCGGCGTCCTTGCGTCTCGCTCCGGACAGATTGTCCATCCCGCCCCTGGCCATAGTCATCCCCTGATACTTGCCCAGGTATTGCAAGCGGCCCTCCTTCTTGTCTTCGTAAATTTCCTCGAAGGTCTGCGAGTCGGCCATATCCACGCCGAGCGATCTGCCCAGCATCACAGCACGGTTGGACTGCTGGTAGGCGATGGCCGAGTCGCCCATGATCTGGTTGTGGATGTTCGCGTTTATTCCGGTGACCAACGAGTTGTGCCGCCCGTCCGCTCCGATGACGCCAGCCACTTGCCCGCGCATGGACGCCTGCATGTCGCTAGACCAGTCCATGAACGCACGAGGATCTATGCCGCTGATCACTGCTGCACCGCGCAGTTGCGCCACCTGGGCGGATGCTTGCGCCGCCTGCTCTCGGTTGGTAATTTTCATGCCGGAAATGGACTCCAACTTCTGCTGCAGTTCCGGCGCCGACAGCTCCTGGTAGACGTCCGCGAGTCCCGCCAGTCCGGCAGTGATGTCCTTCACGACTTGTCCGACGCGTCTGACCTCGTCCTTGTTCCCGATGAGCGCGTCGGGCGACTTGATCACCGCCTTGACTTCTTTCTGCAGCTTTTTGTCCCCTGTGGCGTCTGCCATCGCCTGCAGTTCTTCGGCCTGCTCTTTCGGTGAGAGGTTCTTGTTGATGCTGAGCTTGGCCAGCCCAGCCCGCAGGTCGGGACTCACGGCGTTGTCGGCCGCGGCAGACAACCGGGTCTGCAGGTCGGCGTTCCGCTGCAGGTGCGCGACGTGTCCGATGCCGCCGCGCTGTGCGAGCGTCTTGAACACGCCGGCAACTTCCTGCGAGTTGAAGCCGTGCATGCGGCTGGTGTCCCCGGTGCCGCCATACATGTCGCTCATGATCTTCTTCATAAACGTCGCCGAGACATGCTCAGCGACGGCCCCGGAACCGCCTACGCGCCCGATCCCGTATTCTCTGCCACCGGATCGTCCGGTGCCGCCGATCGACATACCAAAGCCGCCGCCAGCCACGCCTTGCG
>Ga0209990_10002997_pt1 | contig 12668 bp, 10 predicted proteins | sample NOAtaG_6_FD_187304 | JGI IMG/M metagenome (GOLD analysis project Ga0209990, IMG submission 187304) | Freshwater lake microbial communities from Lake Erie, under a cyanobacterial bloom - NOAA_Erie_Diel5S_2200h metaG (SPAdes) (version 2) | ecosystem: Environmental > Aquatic > Freshwater > Lake ...
TCGCTGCGCCCCGATAAAGCGGGATCCCTGTCAATCCGCAGCCCCTGCACGGCCCGTCACTTCAGCCGGCAGCCATTCTCCTGTAGATTTCGCACCACAACGTCCTGCTCCCCCTGATCCACCCCGGCGACTGTCCGGTTTCACTGCGAGTATCTGTCATGGACCTGCTCCGCATACTGACTCAGACACCTTCCGTCCCCGGTCGTGAATCCCGTATTCGCACCGTGATCCAGGACTACATCGTGCGGCATCAGTTGTTTGATGAAATCACGATCGATGCCATGGGATCGCTGGTCGGTGTCCGCAAACCCCGACCGGCTGACGGCCAGGCTGTCGAGCGGCCGCTGAAGGTCATGCTGGCTGCGCACATGGATCAGATCGGGTTTCTGGTTCGGCACATCGATGATCAGGGGTATCTGCGAGTCAATCCGGCGGGCGGCTTTGATGCTCGTAATCTGTTTGCACGTGGTGTGCGAGTCTGCACGACGACCGGGGACATTCCCGGCATCATGAATGCCTCCGGCAAACCCATTCATATTTCATCTGAAGCCGACCGAAAAAAAATTCCTGAGGTGACGGAATTCTTCGTCGACTGTGGCCTGACTGCGGACGAAGCGAGGTCTCGGATTCGTATCGGCGATATGGTCGTCCTGGACGGGCCATTCCATCAGGTGGGCAACACCGTGGTGTCGCAGTGTCTGGATAATCGTGTTGGCTGCTGGGCGCAGATTCAGGCCATTCAGCAATTGCGGCATCATCGCTGTGAGATTCATGCTGTCTGGACGGTTCAGGAAGAAGTCGGCATGCGGGGCGCCATTCCGGCCGCATACAGCGTGGACCCCGACATCGGTGTGGCCTGTGACACCACTCTGTGCTGTCAGACTCCCGGCGTGCCCGATGAAGACCGCATCTCAGTTTTCGGCGACGGCGTTTGTCTGCACGTGATGGACAATTCCATGATTTCTGATATTGGGCTTGTGGAGCAGTTTGAACAGGTTGCGGCAGCGCGCGGGATCCGCTGCCAGCGGGCGATTCTGCCTCGCGGTGGACAGGATGGCGCAGCGGTTCAGCGAACTCGGCGCGGTGTTCGCACAATCTGTCTTGCCTGCCCGATCAAGTACATCCATACGGTCACGGAAATGGCCCATCTCAGCGACCTGCACTCGTATCAGGCGTTGCTGACAGCCTGGCTGGAATCCCTGAACTGAAAGAATTCCCTTGAGTCGCAATGCGGTCAACCGCAACAAACGCAGTCCGGGTGCAGACTATGCCGGCAGCCATCAGCGCAGTTGGCTGTGGGGGCGTCACGCTGTGCTGGAAACGCTGACGGCGGCTCGCTGGCCTGTCCTGGAACTGTGGGCATCCAGCGAACTGCCGCCACCTGATCAGCAGAGGTTGGCTGAGCTGGCGGCGCGGCAGGGATTGCCTCTGCAGGTGGTCCCTTCCGCACGTCTGCAGCAGCTGTGTCATCAGCCCGATCACCAGGGTTTACTGGCGCGCATGGGCCAGTTTCCGTACGCTGATCAGGCAGCCCTGCTGACGGCTGCTCGTAAGGTCACTGCCAGCGGCAGCCCAGGCCTGTTTGTCCTGTGTGATCGTCTGCAGGATCCGCACAACTTCGGAGCTGTTCTGCGGTGCTGCGATGCGGTGGCTGCGGATGGAATTATCGTGGGACTGACCGGTCAGACTCCGGTGACTTCGCACGTGGCCCGAGCATCCTCAGGAGCCGTAAATCATCTGCAGTTGTTTCAGATTACGTCGCTGGCGGATGGTCTGCAATCACTGCGGCAGCAGGGTTTCAGGGCTGTGGCCGCCACCGAGAAGGCTGAGGGAAGCCTGTGGCAGACCGACCTGACTGGTCCGGTTGTGCTGATCATTGGTTCGGAGGCCACGGGGATTTCACCGCAGTTGCTGCAGCATTGTGATCTGCAGGTTGGCATCCCGATGCTGGGCAAAGTCGGATCTCTGAATGCCGCCGTGGCTGCGGGGATTCTGCTGTATGAGTGTCGTCGCCGGAATCAGAAGGGAGCGTCAGAATGAGCGAGCTGCCGGTGATTTCGGTGACCGAACTGGTCACTGCCATGAAGGAAGTGATTGAGACGGCGTTGCCGCCCTGCATCGTGGAGGCTGAGCTTTCGAACTGCAAACGCAGTTCTGCCGGCCACTGGTACCTGACGCTGAAGGATGCGGGGGCCGAGATTTCAGCCACAATGTGGCGCAGTACGGCGGATCGTCTGAAGTTTCAGCCGCAGGACGGCATGCAGGTGCTGGCGACGGGTTCGCTGCAGGTGTACATCGCACGCGGAACCTGTCAGTTCATCATCAATCGCCTGCTGCCGCAGGGTGTGGGCGAGCTGGAACTGGCGTTTCGGCAGTTGCAGCAGAAGCTGGCGGCCGAAGGACTGTTTGATCCCGGTCGGCGCCGGCCGATTCCGACGATTCCCACCCGGATTGCCCTGATCACCAGTCCTTCAGGTGCCGCTGTGCGGGATATGATCCAGGTCATTACTCGCCGCTGGCCGCCGGCGGACCTGGTGATCGTCCCCGTGAGGGTTCAGGGGGAGGGGGCTGCGAATGATCTGGTGCAGGCATTAAGTGCGGTGCATCGGATTCCTGGGGTGGACGTGGCGATTGTGGGGCGAGGTGGCGGCAGCCTCGAGGACTTGTGGAGCTTCAACACGGAAGCAGTGGCTCGCGCGATCGCTGCGTGCCGAGTTCCGGTGATCAGTGCTGTTGGTCATGAGACGGATGTGTCGATTGCAGACCTGGTGGCGGATCGTCGGGCGCTGACACCCAGTGAGGCGGGCGAACTGGTTGTGCCGTCGGCCGAGGAGCTGCGAGAGCAATTGCGTCAGTCGGCTGAGCGGATGCGGACCAGCATGTTGTCCCGAGTCGACAATTTCCGTTTGCGTCTGGCGGCTCTGGAGGCGCGTTCGGTCCTGCAGAGGCCGGAAAATCTGATTGGTCAGCGGCGTCAGGACTGTGATATTCTGGGGGATCGCCTGCTGAGATCGATGGGCTTGATGGTTGAGCGTCAGCAGCGGAACCTGGCAGCCGTAGCGGCCTCACTGCACGCACTGAGTCCCTTGAAGGTGCTGTTGAGGGGATATTCGCTGACCCGGACGGAAACCGGCGCCGTGGTCCGGTCCGCCAGTCAGGTTCAGTCCGGCGACATCCTGATTACTCGTTTGCACGAAGGACAGTTACGCAGTCGTGTGGAAGTGTAAATTTTCGGTGACGCTGGAACTTTGTCACGACCACAACAATTTCAGCGGCACCCGGACAAGCGCGATTGTTCAGTTTCAGCCTCCGGAGCCTGCCGCGGTCATTCAAAGCGAATTCCCTGGGCCAGAGGCAGGGTGGTGCCGTAGTTGATGGTGTTGGTGGCTCGCCGCATGTAGTGTTTCCACGCATCTGAGCCGGACTCGCGGCCACCACCGGTTTCCTTTTCGCCGCCGAAGGCTCCGCCGATTTCTGCACCGCTGGGGCCGATGTTCACGTTTGCGATGCCGCAGTCACTGCCGGATGCCGACAGAAACAATTCAGCTTCCCGCAAATCGTTGGTGAACAGACAGGACGACAGGCCCTGACTGACACAGTTGTTCAGTTGAATGGCTTCATCAAGCGTGCGATATTTCAGAGCAAACAGCAGAGGGGCAAACGTTTCCTCGTACATAATGTCGCAGTGGTGTGGCATTTCAGCGATGGCCGGACGGACATAGCAGCCGCCGGCGGGAACGGTGTTTTGCACGAGTTCTCCGCCACTCAGAACGGCTCCGCAGCGTTCTGCCTCCGTGATGGCTGCCCGCATGCGTGCCAGGGCCATTGCGGAGATCAGCGGTCCCATCAGGATCCCGGGCTGCAGCGGATTCCCGACCGGCAGCGAAGCGGAGGCGGCCTTCAGTCGCGGCATCAGTTGCGAAAACACCGATTCATGAATGAGCAGGCGTCGCAGTGAAGTGCAGCGCTGTCCACAGGTGCCAAAAGCCGAAAAGACGATCGCGCGAACAGCCAGTTCCAGATCGGCAGTGGGTGCGACAATACAGGCGTTATTGCCGCCCAGTTCGAGCAGGCTGCGGCCCAGCCGATGAGCCACGAGTTTGGCGACGCTGCGGCCCATGGTCGTGCTGCCCGTGGCCGAGACCAGTGGAATGCGGCGGTCGCGAGCGAGGACATCACCGGCATCGGCAGTTCCCACCACCACGGTGCTGACAGCCTCCGGGACTTCCGGCATCTGCCGGGCTGCCTGCTGCAGCAGGACGTGGCAGGCGATGGCTGTCAGTGGGGTGTATTCCGACGGTTTCCAGATCAGCGTGTCGCCGCAGACAAGTGCCAGCGCGGCGTTCCATGCCCACACCGCTGCGGGAAAGTTGAACGCGGAAATCACAGCCACTGGTCCCAGCGGATGCCACTGTTCCTGCATCCGATGCTGTGGTCGCTCAGAAGCAATGATCAGACCATGCAACTGACGGCTGAGCCCGACAGCGAAGTCACAGATGTCGATCATTTCCTGCACTTCGCCAACCGATTCCGCCAGAATCTTGCCGCATTCCAGAGTGATCAGTTGTGCCAGTTCCTGCTGGTGACTTCGCAGCAGCAAAGCAAACCGCCGCAGCAGTTCCCCCCGCACCGGCGCCGGAACCAGTTTCCACCTGTGGAATGCCGACAGTGCGGCAGCGATGGCTGAATCCGCATCGGTTGCCGTGGCCGACGGGAATTGTGCCAGTATCTTACCGTCGATCGGTGAACGCACCGTCAAAACCGGGCCGTGTCCCGGTTGTCCGATCGCCCCGGGCCACACAGCGTGTGGTGCGGCCTGCAGATCTGAAAGAAAGCCGGGCAGAGCGGACATGTGTGAAATCTCCGGGGCAGAGTGAAGTGCCGTTTCGAGGAATTCTACCAGTGTGCAGCGCGGGTGCCAGCAATATCTTTTTAAGAGGGTATTGCTGCTGCCGGGCAGGCTTGCTGACAAATTCGGGGCGTTCTCCCCGAAAATCACTGCCCCTGCGGGCGGGTTTCGCGGTATAACGCAGTGGTATTCAGACAGGTCAGCATGTCCGGCGGATCCGGAGAGTCTTATGGTGTCAGTTCGACTGCATTCTTCTGTGTGCTCGATTGCCCGGCGTGGCCTGTTGCGGATTGGCACAGGTGCCGTGGCCAGTGTCGGTGGTAAGGTTGCTGTTTCAGCTGAGGACCAGTCCGGTCAGCCGTTGTTGCCGCAGGCGGATCACTGCATCGTGCTGTTCCTGAACGGCGGCCCCAGTCATCTGGACATGTGGGACATGAAGCCTGAAGCTCCGCTTGAGATTCGGGGTGAATTTTCGCCGATATCCAGTTCCATACCGGGTATTCCGCTCAGTGAGCATCTGCCGTTGCTGGCGCGGCAGCTGCATCGTGCGGCACTGATTCGTTCGATGCATCACAGCGTGAACAATTCGCATGCGGCGGCGGTGTATGCGGCGCTGACCGGGCACGATCGTGGCGAACAGGGTGGTGGTGCCAGACCGACCGACAATCCGTCGCCAGGTTCTGTGGTGGCGAAGCTGCGTCCGGCGAAAAACCAGACTCTGCCGTATATCAGTTTGCCCTACAAAACGAAGGAGGGGGCTGGTGGACCGCTGCAGCCTGGATTTCTGGCGGGATTTATGGGGCCGACATTTGATCCGTTCTGGGTGCTGAACAATCCGGACGCGGCCGATTTTCATGTGGACAATCTGGCGTTGCCGCAGTCGGTGAATCAGCAGCGGATGACGGATCGAACGCAGTTACTGGCGGGGCTGGGGCGTGGTCTGCGGTCGAACGAACCATCGCTGACAGCGATTGACGACTTTCAGCAGCGGGCGTTTGAGCTGCTGACGGGTGATGCAGCGCAGCGAGCGTTCAATTTGAACCTGGAAAGTCCGGAAATGCGGGCTCGTTACGGCCGAAACATTTACGGTCAGAGTACATTGCTGGCGCGTCGACTGGTGGAAGCCGGGACGAGGTTTGTGACCCTCTCGTGGGCTCCTGATGCCAACGCCACGTGGGATACGCATGGTGACAATTTCAACAAGCTCAGGAAGACTTTGCTGCCGCAGTTTGACGCGGCCTGCAGCAGCCTGCTGCAGGATCTGGACGAGCGGGGTCTGTTGCAGCGAACTCTGGTATGTGTACTGGGAGATTTCGGCAGGACTCCGCGGATCAACGCCAATGCGGGCCGGGACCATTGGAACAGTTGTTACACGGTGATGCTGGCGGGTGCGGGAATTCGGCCGGGAACGATTTTTGGGGCCAGCGACCGGACGGGATCCGTGCCTGTGGAATCTCCGGTCAGTCCTGGCGACGTGATTGCGACGATTTATCGCCTGCTGGGCATCCGCTCGACGACTCAGATTTACGATTCGCTGGGCCGGCCGCACGAGGTGGTGCCGCAGGGACGCGTGTTGTCAGAGATTCTGGGGTGAGCCGCGAGATTGCGCCCTGATGGCATTGAGTGATCCTGCTGGATGGTCGCCCCTGTTTCAGAAAAGCAGCATTTGATGCTTTTTGCGGGGATTGGATGCATGGGAAGGCGGGCCTGTTGCTCGGGACCTGCCGAATTTTCCGCCTGATAACATGAGGTAAACCATTTCCCCCTGGTAAGTTTATGACACACCATTGCAAGTGATTAGTAACATGCATTTATTAGTATGTCATCCGAAAACTTGCCCGCGAATCAGTTTCACTTCAGGATTGTCGCTGCCATGTTGTCCAGATTTTCCACCTGCACTCTGTTTGGCATTGAAGCGCGGGCTGTTGAGGTGGAGGTGGACATTTCGCCCAGTGCCCTGCCCCGCACGGTGCTGGTGGGTTTGGCGGAAGCTGCTGTCCGTGAGAGCACGACTCGTGTCGAGCGGGCGCTGGTGAACAGCGGTTACTCGCGACCTGTGGATCGGGTGGTGATCAATTTGTCTCCGGCGGATCTGCCGAAGGACGCTGCGTCGCTGGATCTGCCGATTGCTCTTGGGCTGCTGGCCTCCGACGGGCAGATCACTGAGCTGCCGGGGCGGAATGTTGTGTATGTCGGTGAGCTGGCTTTGGACGGTTCACTGCGACCAGTACGCGGAGTGCTGTCGATGGCACTTGCTGCTCGTGATGCGGGACGCAGTCACATTGTTGTCCCGGCTGCGAATGCTCGGGAAGCGGCTGTGGTGGAGGGCATCGATGTGATTTCGGCAGGGACTCTGGCTGAAGCTGTTGGATTTCTGACTGGCGAGCTGGTGCTGGAGCCGGTGGTGTTCAGCTGGCAGACAGCTCGGGATGACTACGGTCGTTATGACATTGATTATGTGGATGTGAAGGGACAGGAGATGGGCAAGCGTGCGGCGATGGTGGCCGCAGCGGGTTGTCATCACATCCTGATGATCGGCTCACCGGGCACCGGGAAAACTCTGCTGTCGCAGCGGCTGTGCACGATTCTGCCTGAGCTGGAGGCGGAGGAAAGCCTCGAGACGACTCGGATTTACAGTGCCGTTGCCCAATTGGAGTCCGGTCAGCCTTTGCTGCTGCGACGTCCGTTTCGGTCGCCTCATCATACCATCAGCGAGGCTGGTCTGGTGGGTGGTGGCAGTATTCCGCAGCCGGGAGAAATCAGTCTGGCGCACAATGGCATTCTGTTTCTGGACGAGCTGCCGGAATTCAACCGGCGGACTCTGGAGGTGCTGCGGCAGCCGCTGGAGGACCAGACGGTCACGATTTCGCGAGCTCTGGGCAGCGTGACTTTTCCGGCCAATGTGATGCTGGTGGCGGCGATGAATCCCTGTCCGTGCGGCTTTCGGGGGGATCCGCGGCGTGCCTGCTGCTGTACTCCGCAGCAGATCGAACGCTATCTCAGCCGCATCAGCGGACCGCTGCTGGACCGGATTGATATTCATATTGAGGTTCCGCCGGTTCCGTTTCGGGAGCTTTCTGATCAGACCGCCGGAACTTCCAGTGCCGAGATGCGTGAGCAGGTGATTTCGGCCCGGCGACGTCAGCAGCTGCGATTTCGGGGTGAGAGTGTCAGAGTGAACGGGAAGATGCGGCCGCCGCAAATTCGGCGTCACTGCAGACTGCAGTCGGATGCTGAGCAGTTGATGAAGAGTGCGATGGAGGATATGGGTTTGTCAGCCAGAGCACATGACAAGATTTTGCGCATCGGACGCACGATCGCGGATCTGGCGCACAGTGAGCAGATTGAGGTGGCACATCTGAGTGAGGCGATCAATTATCGCACACTGGACCGCAGTTACTGGCAGGTTTGATCACCACCAGTCCTGCCAATATCATTCACAACCGGTGCACTCCTCCAGCAAGTCGAAAACTGTCTGCCTGGTGGGGAAACTGTTGAAGTGGAGAACTGCTGCCATGGCTGACCTGCCCAGCAACATCGAGGACCTGCTGTGGCAGCGAACCGTGGAGGGAGATCGGGTTGAGTACAAGGCAGGCTGGAACCCGGCTGCCGTGATGCGGTCGTTTTTGCTGCGGTTGAGGAGGCTGTCGTCAATGCCGTTTACCACCGCAGTTATGAGCAACTCGAGCCGGTCGAAGTCCGTGTCAGCCCTGATCGCATCGAAGTTGTCAGTTATCCCGGACCGGACGTCTCGATTCGCATGGCAGCCTTGAATGGTGACCGGCTTGTCGCGCGTCGTTATCGCAATCGCCGGATCGGTAATTTTCTGAAGGAGCTGGATCTGACAGAGGGACGCTGCACGGGGATTCCGACCAGGCGGTCGGCCATGGCTGAAAATGGTTCTCCGCCACCTGGATTCGCGACAGACGAAGCCCGGGACGTATTTCTTCGTCGAATTGTTGGTGCACCCGGAACTGCCTGGAATTGCGAAATCGCATGTGAAGGCGCATGATAGGGCACATGTGAAGACGGTGTGGAATATGAATCCAACCGAACGCACGATCCTGAAGTTTCTGGAAAACGCTCCTCAGCCCCGTCCGGCAATTGCCTTGCTGCTGGGTCTGACCAGCCGAAGTGGTCATCTTTATAAGGCAATTTTCCGACTGCGTGATGTCGGCTATATCGAGTTGACCGAGCCGGAGAGCTCTCAAAGTCGCAAGCAGAAGTGAGGGATCACAGAGAAGGGGCGTGCGAGCATTGTGAGGTGAGGAACGTGATGGGTGAGTTGTGAGGTGCGTGAAGCAGAAAGATTCTTGTCTAAGGCTCCGCAAGCATGAAGTCATGGAATTGGTGTTTCCGGTGTGCAGGCGTATGTGCGATGTTGTTGACGTGTCTGGTGACATCGGTAATGGCGCAGCCAGCGCGACCGTCACTTCCGGTTCGCCCGAACGTGGTGGTGTTTCTCGCAGATGATGCGGGCTGGGGTGACTGCAGTCATTCGGGCAACCGGACGGTCAGTACGCCGGCGATCGACTCAATTGCTCAGGGGGGAGTGTCGCTGGATCGATTTTTCGTCTGTCCTGTTTGTGCTCCGACGCGCGCCGAGTTTCTGACTGGCCGCTATCACTCGCGCGGGGGTGTGCGGGGGGTGAGTTTGGGTGAGGAGCGGCTGGATTTGACCGAGCGGACCGTGGCGGATGCATTCAGGGCGGCCGGTTATGCAACGGGGGCGTTTGGCAAATGGCACAATGGCAGTCAGTGGCCTTATCACCCGCGGGCCCGGGGGTTTGATCGGTATTTTGGTCATACCGCGGGTCATTGGGGCGAGTATTTTGATGCGCCGCTGGAGGACGATGGGCGGATGGTCCGAACCAGCGGGTATATTGTGGACGTGTGTGTGGAGCGGGCTGAGGCATTCATTCGGGAGCAGCAGGATCGACCATTTTTTTGTTTTATCCCATTTACAACTCCGCATTCCCCGTGGGCGGTTCCGGCCGAGGACTGGGAGCGATATCGTGAGCGTGAGCTGTTGCAGCGGGGGGCAAATCCGGATCGGGAAAAGCCCGACGAGACGAGGTGTGTGCTGGCGATGATGGAGCATCAGGACCGCTGCGCAGGTCGGATTCTGCAGACTCTGCAGCAGTGTGGTGTGCGGGACAATACGATTGTGCTGTACTTTTCGGACAACGGTCCGAACACGGCGCGTTGGAACGGTGGCATGCGTGGGCAGAAGGGGACGGTGGATGAGGGGGGACTGCGGAGCGTGTGTTATCTGAGCTGGCCGGCGGGGTTGCCGCAGGGGCTGGTGGTGCCGCAGATTGCGGGTGCGATTGACCTGTTGCCAACATTGACGGCTCTGGCGGGCGTTTCGCGAGTGGGTGATCTGCCGCTGGACGGGAAGGATTTGTCACCGTTGTTTTCGGGAGCATCCGTGGAGTGGCCGGATCGGACTATTTTTAGTGTGTGGGGTGGTCGGGTTTCGGCCAGGAATCAGCGTTTTCGTCTGGATGACGTCGGTCGTTTGTATGACATGCAGGTGGATCCCGGGCAGACCATGCCGGTGAATGCTGCGCAGGCTGGAATTGCAGCGCAACTGCAGCGGGAGGTGCAGGAGTGGCGGAAGGAGGTGCTGCCAGAGAATCCGAACCTGTTGCGGAAGTTGGCGGGTGCTGTGGACCCTCGACCGTTCACAGTGGGTTATGCGGAGTTTCCGATTACGATGCTGCCGGCTCGGGATGGTCAGCCACATGGAGGTGTAAAGCGCAGCAGCAACGCGCCGAACTGCTCCTACTTCGTGAACTGGAAGACAAAAAATGACAGTATTGTGTGGAATGTGGATGTGCATACGGCTGGGCGGTATGAGGTGGTGATTGATTATACCTGCCCGTTGGCTGATTCTGGTTCTGTCGTGCAGTTGGCGTGCGGCGAGAGTCGGCTGCGGGGGAAGGTCGCGCCAGGCTGGGATCCGCCGCTTTACACCAACCAGGATACTCTGCCGCGTCCGCATGGCGAGTCGCAGATGAAGGAGTTTCGCCCGCTGCCTCTGGGGCAGGTGGAACTGCAGTCGGGGCTGCAGCAACTGGAGCTGCGGGCAGTGGAGATACCTGGGGATTCAGTGATGGATCTGCGGCGCATCACTCTGACTCTGATTCAGCCGTAGAGTTTGCAGGGGGCGGTATGTGGTGGTGGGAACGAAAAGCAGCCTGCGTTGTGGTGGTGCTGTGGTGGCTGCTGGCTGCCGATTTAGTCCGCGGGCAGATTTCAGCGGATGGTCTGCGACGACTGCAGCAGGCGACGGTGCTGATTGAGTCCGGTGCGGATCGTTGTTCAGGAGTGTTGATTTCTGAGACGGGTCTGATTGCGACCGCAGCGCATGGTGTGCATGGTGCAGTTGTGCGTGTGCGCCTGGCTGATGGTCAGGTGCGGATGGCGACTGTTGCAGGGCGGGATGAGCCTGGTGATACGGCATTACTGAGGCTGCAGCGTGATGCGGACAGTGACAAACTGGTTTGTGTACCACTGGGAGATTCAGGTGATGAACTGACAGTTGGCGTGTCGGTATTCGCAGCCGGTTTTCCGGCACGTGAGTTACGGGGCAATCTGGCTGTGTTGCGGGCGGGGGTGGTGAAGTCGGCTGCAGCGGGCGTGCTGCGGACGACCTGTCAGTTGACCGTGGGTGATTCCGGCGGTCCCCTGCTGGATGGCGAGGGGCGACTTGTGGGAATGCATCGGCAGATTGGAGCGGGTGTGGCGTCCAACCTGCACTCGACACCGGCGGCGCTGCGAAGGCTGCTGCAGCAGGCGTCGGTGACGTCGGCCGAGTTGCCGGCAGTGACGACTGCTGTGGCAATTGCAAACGTGTTACAGGCAGGCGGGCCGAAGGAGGAGCAGGTGCGTCCGCATTTGTCGTCGCTGTTGCAGGTGGTTCCGGCAATGGAAGCTGAGCTGGCGGGGTCAGAGCACCTTTGGGGCTGGCTGGTGACGGACAGGCTTTTGGCGTTGCAAATGAGTGCAGCGGATCCGGGTACGGTGTATGCGGTGAGAAGCGGGAATGCAGGACCGTTGCGATTGAAACTGAAGCAGCAGTCTTATTTGCTGGATCTGGCGATTTATGAACTGGTGGAGGGTCAGTTGGGTGATGGAGTGCGGCCACTTGTCTGGCGTGATCAACCGGTGCGGTTGTTTGAGCAGGTGCACAGTGTGAGCTGCAAAGCGGGGGTTGATGCATTCGAAGTGAGTGCTGCCGGTGTGGTTTCGCGAATTGACTGGAATGAGCCGCCGGTGCGACCTGTGCTGGGGGCAGAGGCAGAGGAGATGAATTCGAGTGCGGGACGGCGACTGCGAGTGATACAGACAGTGCCCAACAGTGCTGCAGCAGGTCAACTGCAGGCCGGCGATATTCTTGCGGGAGCGGACGGAGTCGTGTTAACCAGTCGCCGGCAGTTTGCGGAATTGCTGGGCCGGCGCCAGCCAGGTGACTTACTGCGGCTGGACGTGCTGCGGGGCGAGCAATTGCGGAGGCTTACGCTCCGTCTGGGCTGGAATCCGGGCGAGCAGTTTGAGAAGTCCGAGTACCTGGACGGGCGTTCGGGGCCGGTGAGTGAGCGCCGGACCGGTTTTGTCGGGGTGCTGCAGCACGACATTCCAGTGGATCCGAGTGCGTGTCCGCAGTTGCTGGTGGACTGGCAGGGGTTGCCAGTGGGTTTGACGATTTCCCGGCGGGCGCGGGAGGCAACGCTGGCAATTCCCGCAATTGCGGTGCAGCAACTCGTGAGGGGCAAGGAGTGAATTCCCGAATTGCGTATCGGGGCAGATGTCG
>Ga0209990_10003001_pt1 | contig 12655 bp, 8 predicted proteins | sample NOAtaG_6_FD_187304 | JGI IMG/M metagenome (GOLD analysis project Ga0209990, IMG submission 187304) | Freshwater lake microbial communities from Lake Erie, under a cyanobacterial bloom - NOAA_Erie_Diel5S_2200h metaG (SPAdes) (version 2) | ecosystem: Environmental > Aquatic > Freshwater > Lake ...
AATACAATAATCTAAAGGATTCAATTGAAAAAATGCGACAATATTTAATTGAAATAAATGAGTTGAACTAAATGAAATTCACAGAAGAAAAATTAGAAAAAGCGTTTACTGAGTTGTTGGGGCAAGAAGGCTTTCCCCACCACTTAGGCATTACAATAAATCGTAAGCCCGAAGAAGTATTGATTGAAGAAGATTTGCAAACTTTTTTGTTAAGTCAATACGCAGGGCAAGGCATTACCGTAAACGAAATTAAATCTATCATTCTTCAACTCAATTCTCTTTCTGCTTCTGACCTATACGAGAGCAACAAAACATTTTTAAAAATGCTATCTGACGGATTCATACTCAAACGAGAAGACCGAAATCAGAAAGACATTTACATTCAGCTGATTGATTATGCTGGATTAAACAAGCATCGCCAACCACAAAATGACCAATTAATTTCTATTGCAGCTGAACCCGAATCAGAATATTCACAGGACAACAATATTTACAAGTTTGTCAATCAGCTAGAAATATTTGGAAACGAAAGGAGAATACCGGACGGAATAGTTTACATCAATGGATTGCCACTTGTGGTTTTTGAATTTAAAAGTGCTATTAGAGAAGATGCTACAATTCATGATGCGTTCAAACAACTAACGGTACGCTATCGAAGAGATATTCCTGAAATTTTCAAATACAATGTATTCTGCATAATCAGCGATGGAATTAACAACAAGGCTGGATCCTTCTTTGCACCTTACGATTTTTATTACGCCTGGAGACGTGTTGAAGGCCTTGCAAAAGAGGTTGACGGTATTGACAGCATGTTTACGATGGTTCAAGGAATGTTTAATAAAAACCGCCTGCGTGATATTATTCGAAACTTCATATACATTCCAGATAGTTCTAAGAAAAATGAAAAGATTGTATGTCGCTATCCTCAATATTATGCAGCAAGAGCGCTTTACGAAAGCATCAAGAAGGCTCAAAAGCCCGAGGGTAATGGGAAAGGTGGAACCTATTTTGGAGCAACCGGATGCGGCAAGAGCTTCACCATGCTTTACCTCACCAGGTTATTGATGAAAAGCGAGTACTTTGAAAGTCCAACAATCGTTTTAATCACTGACAGAACAGATTTGGATGATCAACTATCTACTCAATTTGTAAATGCAAAAACATTCATTGGAGATAATACCGTTGAAAGTGTCGAAAGCCGTGCTGACTTGAGAGCCAAATTGCAAGGAAGGCAAAGTGGTGGAGTTTTTCTAACTACGATTCACAAATTCACAGAGGATACTCAACTGCTTACAGATAGAGCCAATGTGATATGTATTTCTGACGAGGCTCATAGAAGCCAGGTAAATCTTGACCAAAAAATAAGAGTTAGTGAGAATGGTGTTACTAAAACATTTGGATTTGCAAAGTATTTACACGATTCCCTACCCAATGCCACATTTGTAGGATTTACAGGAACACCCATTGACGCTACGCTGGATGTTTTTGGTAAGGTCGTGGATGCATATACGATGACTGAATCAGTTAAAGATGAAATCACCGTAAGAATTGTATATGAAGGCAGGGCAGCTAAAGTGTTGCTTAATAACTCAAAGCTCAAGGAGATTGAAGATTACTATGCTAAGTGTGCCGATTTAGGTAGTAATGAGAATCAAATAGAACAGAGCAAGAAGGAAATGGCACAGATGTATGCCATTATTGGTGATCCTGACCGATTAAAAGAGGTTGCAAACGACTTTGTGCATCACTACGAACAGCGAGTTTCTGAAGGTTCAACAGTAAAAGGTAAAGCAATGTTTGTTTGTAGCACTCGAGAAATTGCATTTGAGCTCTACAAAAATATCATCGCCCTCCGTCCTGAGTGGAATGAAATTCGTGAGGCCGAGGAAGGAGCTATTTTGAGCGACAAGGACAAACGAGAGCTTAAACCAATCGAACGGATTAAACTAATTGCAACAAGAGGCCAGGATGATTCCGAAGATTTGTACAATCTTTTAGGTACGAAGGAATATAGGAAAGAGCTTGACAGGCAGTTTAAAAATGAAAAGTCAAATTTCAAGATTGCGATTGTAGTTGATATGTGGCTTACCGGATTTGATGTGCCATTCCTGGATAGTATATATATTGATAAACCTATTCAGCGACATAATTTAATCCAAACAATATCTCGTGTAAACCGAAAATTTGAAGGAAAGCATAAAGGCTTGGTTGTTGACTACATCGGTATTAAGAATCAAATGAATCTCGCCTTGAAGCAATACAGTGAGGGTGACAAAGATAATTTTGAAGATATAGCTGAATCACTCATTATTGTTCGGAATCATCTCGATCTTTTGGAAAAACTATTTCACATATTCGACAACTCAAAATATTTCAAAGGAAGCACCATAGAGCAATTGAATACCTTAAACCAGGCAGCTGAATATGTTCAACAAACCAAAGAATTTGAGACTCGTTTTATGGGCTTGGTTAAGCGTTTGAAAGCAGCCTATGATATTTGTGCAGGCAGTGAACAATTAACCCAAAAGGAAAGAGATTACACTCACTTTTACTTGGCCGTTCGTTCGATAGTTTTCAAACTTACGAAAGGTAATGCTCCAGATACAGCACAAATGAATGCTCGAGTAAGAGAGATGATAAAAGATGCTCTACAAAGCGAAGGTGTTCAAGAGATATTCAAGCTAGGTGACAACAACGAATCCGAGCAAGATATTTTTGATGAAGATTACTTGGCGAAAATTGAAAAGATTAAACTTCCCAACACAAAGATCAAATTACTCCAGCAACTACTGGCAAGGGTTATCGGTGAAATAAAAAAAGTGAATCGCGTTAAAGGAATTGACTTCACCAAAAAAATGGAGGCATTGGTGGAGAGATACAATAATCGAGATGTCAATGATATTCTTAGAAGTGAAGTTTATGAAGAAATGGCGGAAGCTTTGACCAATATGATTTGGGAGGTTCATAAGGAGTTTAGTGCCGGTGATGAGCTAGGGATAAATTTTGAAGAGAAGGCTTTCTATGATATTCTAAAGGAACTTTGCATCAAATATGACTTCAAGTATCCTGATGAGAAAATGATAGGATTGGCAAAAGATGTAAAAGATTTAGTTGATGGCCAATCCAAATTCCCTGATTGGAATAAACGTGATGATATTAAGTCAGCATTGAAGGTTGGCCTGATTCTTTTGCTTGATGAACATGGATATCCCCCAGTTGAAAGAGACGAGGTTTATGTTGAAATTTTTGAGCAGGCTGAGAATTTTAAGAAAAACAAGAATGAGTAATGACAGAGCTTTTAAAAAATATTTTTATCGCATTTTCAGGCGGCTCTTTTGCATTAATAATTCAATGGTATATTTTCAGAAGAGAAAGACTTGGCACTAGAAGAAGTGTATTGTATGTTTTGATCGAGATTTATTCAAATATCTCTAAACTCGAGAAATTCAACAAATCTGATGAATTAATTGATAAGCTTTTTAATGAATTAGATATAGATCCAGTTGAGATTGAAAAAGATAGGCCTATGTTGAATCAAATTATTCTTAATGCTCTATTTAATGATGTTCTTACTGAATTCGAAGAAATTAACCTCAGCTATCCTAAATTAATACTGGAGCTTTCTAAAGAGAATCCATTACTTGCATACAGAATAAGTCATCATTCCAAGTTCCTAAATAAGATTACTGTTTACCTTGAAAATGTTTTAATCGATCTAAAGGAAAATATACCGCAATTTCAACATGAAGAATTAGACGATGCATTTAAATCGATTGTTCGGAATAGAATTCTTTTTAATGATAAAGAAAATATACGCAAATCAATTCTTCAAGTTTCTTGCTCTATTTCTATAGTTCAGTTTTTTAACACAAAAAGATTCCTTAAAAGGAATGATGATACTAAAATTAAAAATTCTGAGATTAAGGAATTAGCAGATCAGATTAAAATTTTATTTGAAAGAAAAGCTGACCAATAAATTTAAGTATCGACTAGTATAATATCTGCTTATTTTTTACTTACACTTATTAAACTTTGACTTAGCGATACTTCTTTACGATTCTGTCAATATATCTGATGAAATCTTTTGAACCCACTACTTTCACATCTTCCAGGAACCCAAGTACAAATCTGCCGGGAGCCTGAAAGCTCTGAACTTTAGCCGTGAAGTAATATCGGTCGGTATCGGGTATATGCTTGATGTATGCAATACTCATCGGGTATTCTTCTTTGAGGACAAGGGAGGCACGCATGCTCATTTGAATTTCAATTTCCTTGTTCAGGCTCTTACCCTGGAATCCGAAAATATCTGGTTTGTAAAATTCATGATGCTTTTCGTATTTCATTTTTGAATCCAGCACCACTACCTCTGTCATACGCTCGATATTGAAATACTTGTTCTGTTTGGGCTTTACTTCAAAAGCTGAAACGGATTGATAATCGTCTGTGAAACACATGGGCTCAACAATCCGATCACTAATGGTTTGGCTATGCGCAGATATATAATTTTTAAGGAGTAACTGGCGGCCTTCGATTATGGCAATAGAGATTTGCTCAACAATATGTCCTAAATGTGCCTTAAATAAAAGGTTTGCGCCTATTTGAAGCTCACTAGAAAGTCGAACCTTCTGCAATACGCTCTCTGCAATTTTGGTGCTCTTACCGGCTGTTTTAATGAGCTTTTCTAGGTAGTCTGCTTCCTGATCGGTAAAGGGAACAATGTCAGAGTTTCCGTTGGTGGTTATCCATATCCGGTTGCCGCTGTCTCTTTCAATCTTGAAGCCCAAGTCTTTCAACATATCCAAGTAACGGTAAACTGTGCGTTCGGAGGTGTCCAAAAATTGCATAACGCTTCTGATTGACTTGGCAGGCTTAGCCTTCAAGAAGTTAATCAGTTGGAATACACGATAAATTCTATTCTGATTGAACATGCTTTGAAAAAAAGTTTGTCAAATAAAGTCAAAACCAAACACTTTCCCAAGTGATTGACCCTATTTGGCAAAGAAAGTTCGTTGGTTTGCACTCAAAATATATAATAATGAGAAAACCCATAACCTTAATCGCTATTAGCATTGCAATAATGTCAATGACAGGCTGTATGTCTTCCTTTTATGGAACGCAGTATAAATACACTTATTCACTAACTGAAACTCCCAATCAAATTGTATTGGATAGTAACAGTGTAATGCATTTTGAAGATTCAATAATTTCAGTTGATTTTACTATTGGGCAGAAACAAGTGGCTTTTGCAATGAAGAACAAAACACAAAGCACAGTCAAGATAGTTTGGGATGAAACTCTGTTTATTAAATTTGATAACCCAGGTAAAGTCATGCACTCAGGTGTTAAGTACAATGAACGAAATAGCAGTCAGCCACCAAGTGTAATACCAGGTGGGACAGTTCATGAAGATGTAATTATTCCAACAGATAATATCTACTGGAGAGATGGTTACTACAGTTCAGGATATTCGAGACCTGGAGGCTGGGAAGAAAGAGATTTATTCGCAACGCAGGACTTAAATAAGCCCGATATTAAGAATGCTATACTTGCAAGTAAAGGATTAGAATTCAGAGTATTTATGCCTCTTCAGGTTAATGGAGTAAATAAGGAGTATAATTTCAAATTCAAAATTCTTAATGTAGCTCCGGTTGTTAAGACTACAAGTCGTTAGATTTTCAATTGTCCACCGGCATTAAACCTGCCGGTGGCTTTTGCTTCTCCCTTCCCAACTTCAACAATTACATCTACTTCATGAGCATGGGTATTTACGCCCTTGAAACGACCTTCTTTGGTAGTGTGGTAGATGAAGATGAATGATACACCTGGATATTGCTTGCGCAGTTCTTCCAGGTCAGATACATCCATGCCTGCTTTGGAAACAGAATCAATGAATACAAACTGATAAGGTGAAAGGTCAGCCGGGATGCGGTCAGTGATGTAAAGGTTCGGATGTGATGCATTCAACCTTTCAATTTTTTCTTTAAGGGTATAGCCGAAGCCTTCTTCAACGGCACAATACAACACCTTACCATGATGCTCTGCTAGGTGCTTAGCAAAGTCAAGGCACAAGGTTGATTTGCCGGATTTAGGCAAGCCATAAACCATGGCAGAAAAGCCAACAGAGGGATCACCAATCAGCTCTTTGTATTTCCCTTTTAACCCAATCGTCTCAAAGTCCATTCCGAGCAGTTCACCGGAAGGAACTACAATCGCACCTTCCTCATCATCTTCGTAATCGGTTCCGTTAAGACTTTTTTTTTGACCGAATAAATCATCGCCTACTATACCCATAAGTCCGTTGAGTTCAGCTCTGCTGATTTTTAGTGTATCGACATTTCCGGCAACAAAGTTTTTTAATGTTTCGAAGGCATCGTTCAATCGCTTTGCGTATTTATCTGACTTATGAATTTTACCCTTCTGAACAGCTTTGGTCATTCGCTCAATGAGCTTTTCAGCTCGCTCTTTCATTCCCTTCTTTCCGTTCAGGCTCACATAGGCTTTGAGCAATGTAATAGATAACATGTTCTCCTGGCTTCCTGCAATTTCCAGGTAGCGTTTCAGGTTTTTAGAATCAATCTTTATCTCAGCCATTTCGCCCATTTTCTCATAGGCTTTAATGAGCTGCTCCTGCATGAGATTTACTTCCTTGGCGTAGGGAGAATCTTTGCGGATCCTACGTTCCAGGATGGCTTTCTGTAAACCGGTAAGTAGGTTCAATACTTGGGCTTGTGTCTTCACCTTGCCGTGCATGGAAGCATAGCGTTTAATGAATTGCACGTCGGTATCAATTCGCTCAATCGGAGTTGCTTCATTCTCATCTTCATCTTCTTCAGGAGCAGGCTTCGCAGATTTAACCAATACCATTTCGTTGGCATCAACAAAATGCTTTGCTTCTTCAATCGAATCAAATTTTTCATTGGCAAATGTTTGACCTGATTTCAAATCCCAAATAATGAACTTGGAAGATGTCGCTGATACCGGGCGTATTTCCACTTTTAGCCCTTTGTAATTTAATCTCGGGGCTTGTTTAGGTGCTGTCTTGACAGCCTTCTCCGGAAGTGCTTTAGAAGTTTTAGCTGGAGCATTCTTTTTTAGATAGTCTCCGAGCTTGGCGAAATAGGCATCTACCACACGCTTGATGTTCTCATTAGAGTTGTAGGCTGACCAATTGCCCTGGGATGCGCCCACGACTAGGTTATGTCCTTTTGATAGGGCTTCGGGCATGGTAGCCCAGTCAATGTCCTTTATTTCGGAGAAGTAATTCTTTGTTGTAAGCATGATTTTCTGTGTATTTGATTAAATGTCAAGTAATTCCAATTCGAGTTCCAGTGCAAGGGCTTCAAGTTCCAATTCACTGCTCCTGGATTCCTCAACCGGAGCCTGTGTAGGAAGTGCCTGTTTGTATTCCAACAGGTAGTTTAACCGCCCAAATTCCTCCGCCCGGTTCTCGGCTGTTCGGCCTTCCACCTGGAGGGCTGATTTCTTTTGCTCGATTTCGCCCCTTAATTCGCTCCAGCGAGGCGAATTCTGCTCTCCGGCATATGTCTCAGCCCGAAGCTGCAAAGCGGCTTTATCGGCTTCGTATTGGGCTAAAACAGGGCTCAGGTCGCTTGTTAGGCTGTACCCCTTGGGCTTGAGGATTGTTCGCTCGGTTTTACGCACCTTGCTCACATACTCCTTGAAGTACCCTAAATAGTACCGGTTGGAGAAATATACCCCAAGTACCGGGTAGCTATTTTCGATTTTACGCCCGAGGGAAAGGATGTCCTTGTCGGCCTGTTCGGTTCCGTTGAGCAGGGCTTCAATTTCCTCTTTGAGCTCCTTTGCCTTTTTGACCTGCTTGTTTTGAATTTCACCGTCCTCAGCCACCTTCGGAATTTCTTTCAGGAAGTCACTGTTGAGTAGGGAGGTATGAAATCCACGGATGGCTTCTAGGCTCTTTGTCCGGTATTCATTGTAGTCCTTGATGTCGCTCTGTACTTCCTTGATAGCCTCGATTGCAGTTCCTAATTTTCTGTATTCACGATTGAGCTGCTCTTTCTCCTGGTCGAAAAACATCTTAACCAAGCGATCCACATCGGTAATGAGTGCGAGCTTAATTTCTTCCGGATCCAGGCTTTCAAGGTCTAGCACATTTCCACGGTCTCCACGGAACCAAATGTCATTGATACGAGAGGTCTTTTCTTCGAGCTTTTGGAATACGAATACATCCATTGAATCCTGGATCAGTGGCATCACGATTCGTACATAGCTGAATTGATTACCCTGTCTCCAAATACGCCCTTCGAGCTGACGGATGTCGGTTGGATTCCATTCCGGATAGCAGTTGTAAATCACAGTTCCTCGTTTCTGCAAATCAATACCCTCACGGATAGTCGCAGTACCAATGATGATTTTCACCACACCGTCCAGGAATGCCTCTTTGATTGTTTCCTTTCTTGTATCGTTTATTTCAGAACTGATGATTTCTACTTCATCCACTTTGGTTTTATCATACATGACACCACGCTGATAACCAATTTCATTCTCCAGGTATTCTTTGATTAGCGGAAAAAACTGTTTGCCACGATTCATGTAAATCACCTGACCGGAGACATTTTCGGAATGTTGTTCATGCCAGTTCTTTACGGAGCGAATACACTCCATGACATACTGAATCTTTGGACTTTCTTCCACAAACTCTTTGTAATTCTCCGGAGTACCATTTAAAATGAACGGTGATAAAGCATTGTCGAGACTATATGCAAGAGCCCTGAAAAGATTGCCCATATCGAGCTTTCCCTGGGTAGATTTCTTTGCCATGGCAACAATACCATTCTGATTCTCCCTCTGTTTGGGAGTCATGTTGATGTAGGTCAGCACTTGCTTGTCCTGTGCCAAACGAATTTTGGTATTGTTAAAGTCATACAGCAGCGGCAGGTTGATTTTCTTAGGTCGAACAACGCCAGCTTCTTCACCGGTCTTGTATAGGATATGATTGTAGATGAGCTTCTGTAATATCCTGCGATTCGTAAAGCTCTTAATCACTTCTTTCTCGACAATTTCTTCCTTGTAGTTGGCTGTCCATTCCACGGTAGGAAGTACAAACAAGTCAAAGAAGGTATCGAGGTTTGCAATACCATTATCACGAAGCGAATCATACGCCACTAGCGATAGCATGGAATAAATCTCTAGCGGTGAATTGGTGAACGGTGTTGCTGTGAGCAGCATCGTATTTCGTCCAAACTTTCGCTGAATGAAATTCAGAATCAAAAACGCTTTCTGTCCGGTTTCAGAGGTAGCCGATTGTATGTTGTAGCGTTTGTTTCCATCGTCATCCGCTTTCACCTGGCTAAATACATTCTTACATCTGTGCGCTTCATCAATTACCGCATAATCAAAGCCTAGCACATCTACATCGGCAATGGTATTCTTTAAGCCAATGCCGATCATCTCACGGAATTTCTGATACTCGATTTCTTTGTCTCGGTGTGTTTTCTCTTTGGATTGACCAAGCACATTCACAAGTTCAGTGAACAGTTCATCCGAAACAGAATCACCAAATCCTAAACGCTTGAATCCCTCGTAAGTCACCATCGTAATTGACTTCTCCGGTACAGCCTCGTTCAGATTGATTTTATTGACTACATCTGTTCCCAGGTTGAACCAATCATTTACTGTGATGCCGGTATGCGATAGAACGCCCGATACAAATTCACCGGTCTTTTTATCCGTGAATCCAATAATCTCATTCATCCACTTTTTGTAGGTGGGCTTTGGAACGACAACCAGTGGTCGTTTGCATTTCCCTGAATAAAGATTATGAGCGAGATTGACAATAGCTGTCATGGTTTTTCCAACGCCCACATCAAAGGCATTGATGCCGGAGCCCATGGCTTCCATGAACGCCACACCTTCACGCTGTATGTCGGTTATTTGAAGTAGCCCTGATTTGAAACGAGCAGAACACTCAAAGCCAATAGGCACTTTGGAATAGTTGATGTCTGACTGCCCATTATACAAACGGTTCCAGGCATAGTCCAATCGCTGCTGATCCTCAAAGGCCAGTACCTCATGAAGGAATTTTGAAAATAGCTTTTCACCTTCAATTCGAGCATTGGCTTTCAGTTCTGCCTTTTCTTCCTTACTCATTTTATCATCACGCAGCGCACGATTAGCGATGTAGTAATCGGCAATATCAACCGGTGAGCTTTTCTCAAAATCCGTGTCCTGGTTGAGCGTAAAGAGCCATTTGATATACACATGTTGCAAGGTGTATTTTGCCTCACCGTCAAATCGGATATTGATTTTTTCACGGTCACGCTTTCGCTCAATTTTTCCGTTTACCTTTTTCAGTTCCTCGGCATTTTCCAACTCCATAAATTCCTCACAAACCTGTGTAATGAAAAACAGATTGCCGTCCTGGGCAAAGTCGGAAATGGCTGTAATGATCGGTCGTTCTTTCTCGTCCGGATTGGTTACAGAAAGCATCTCCGGTTTAGCATCTTTAATTGCTTTCAAATGCTTTTCATAGACATCCTCGTCCCAATGTTTTAGAATATCCTCTTTATCCTTTTCCAACTGCAACTCTCGGTCGTACATGTTTCCGTAGGTGTAGATCGGAAAGGGAAGGAGTTCTCCGGAGGTATAGAACAAAGCTCCGGCTCTAACCAGGTCAAATAGTTTTTCCTCCAGAGCTTTGCCGGTCATTTTGAGGTAGTATTTCTCCCAACCTTTCATCGGTACTCCGAGCTTTCGCTTGTACCAAATCCAGGCGATGATTTCTTCTTCAGAAATGCCTTTGTTGTAGCGACTAACCACATCATCAAAAGACAATACTTTGCCCTCAGTATCTCCAAGCCCTGAAAGCTCATTGGCCTCCTTTAGCACACGGTCAAGAATATGCCGGTTGCCTTTTATCTGATTGGATAGATATGGATTAATTGCGCCTAATGCGCTGCTATGGTGTAAGCCTGATAAATAACTCATAATTCGGTCATTTGTAATTCTAATTCAAGAGCTAGTGCTTCCAGCTCCAATGTTTTCGAAGATTCTTTACCTCGGTGTGCCTTCATGAAATTCATCAGGTGCAGGTTCGCATCCCTGATGTCTCTGAAATTCACATTGTCCTCGATATAGTCCCCTTTGTGTATTTGAAGATTATAGTCCACTCCACCCTGATAAATCCTGGCGTTGTATTCCCCATTTGTGTACTCCACATCAAAGTCCGGATCGGTTGCATCAAAGTATTTGATAGACCATTCAAAAGGAACCGGCAGAATCAATCTGTCCTCGCCAATGCTATGTCCAATCGTGTTTTCAATCCAAGTGCGGTCTCCTTTTATGGATATTGGAAACTCCCTAGAAGTAGTAATAATTTCCTCTCCGCACACTTTTTCAGGATGCTGCGCAAACCAGGTATTAAAGCTGCAAACTTCCACAAGCGATAAAGGGCTGTTTGGAAATTCCTTCTCCTTCATCCAAGCCTCGCTTTGCATTTCCTCCGAGGCTTTGTTTCTCATTACTCCATTACGAAGCAATGCTAAATCCGGATCATCATTTTGTGCTTGGGCAATAGCTTCCCGGAACACTTCAAGTCGTGCTCTCCAATACATCGGAAGTTCCTGCGCATAGCTCATCATTAAATCATTTCAAGTTCTTGTTCAATTAAGGGTATCACAGCTGCTGGAATCATTTGGTCGTGCAGCACTTTTCTAATCACCATTTCTTCAGCCTTTGCATATCCCTCTCGAGTATGCAACAGCTCGTAAAGGTTCGGTGCATTGGCTTCGGTTACTCGTTTCAGTTGCTTCAATATTTCCTCACGGAGCTTTGTTTCAAGTGGCGATGTTTTCTCCATACCACTTAGGCTCCGTTCATTTTCATCCGTGAAAGAATAATAACCTTCCCTGGTTGTAATGATGTGGTCAAGTAGCTTGATGTCAAAGAGTGCTAGTGCTTCTTTAATTCGTTTAGTGATAACTCTGTCCGCCTCGCTAGGTTTAAGATTTCCGCTTGGATGATTGTGTGAAATAATTACAGCTTTTGCAAGCGTTTTTAATGCTACCGCTGCGACAATTTCAATGTCCACAGTAGTAGAATTTATTGTACCGGTTGAATGATGATAGTACCCAATTATCTTATTTGCTTGGCTTAAATACAAAGCCACAAAATGTTCCTGTACTTCAATGCCTTTCAGAATGGTGTCTCGAATAAATTGATACGCATCATGCGAGCTGGTTACATTACCAAAGAACAATCGCTCTCCGGTAAATGTGACTTCAATCTCTCTGACATTCAATTCGGCATTCAGCTCATCGAGCTGCTTTTCCAGATCGTCATAGTTATCCTTGTCGTACACGAACTGTGGTTGGTATTGTGGTATTTTATATGTCATGCGTTTGCCTTTCTTCTAAATACTAAAATGTCTGTGGGTACTTGTGAGGCTTTGAATACCGGAGGTAAGCGATAAGCATCAACAAAGTCCGCTATCTCCTGTATGTCCATTTTCTCCCCCTGGTAACTAATTCCATTTCTCATGAAATTGCTTGAGGTCAGATATACCAGTAGTCCACCTGGACGAAGCATCTTCAATCCATAGTAGATAAAGAATAGTTCTATTTGGTGCATCTTCGGCCTTGGGAAATACGAGCTGTATTTGTTCTTGTACTTGCCA
>Ga0209990_10003002_pt1 | contig 12654 bp, 8 predicted proteins | sample NOAtaG_6_FD_187304 | JGI IMG/M metagenome (GOLD analysis project Ga0209990, IMG submission 187304) | Freshwater lake microbial communities from Lake Erie, under a cyanobacterial bloom - NOAA_Erie_Diel5S_2200h metaG (SPAdes) (version 2) | ecosystem: Environmental > Aquatic > Freshwater > Lake ...
AGCAGCAATATCATCTTTAAGACTAGCAGCACAAGGGTATCAAGATCCCCTATTCCTTTCGGAATAGTTTCTCAGAAACGAACCGCACCAAGTAGGGGTAAGACAACGATTCCTTCATTTAAGGGACATAAGGGTTGATTTACATCTCAAACAGTCTGGTCGATGGCTTATTTCAAGCCAATCTGGTTTTAACGATAGTAAAAAAACGTACGTTTTTTTAGTACAACTCCTTATGTGCCTCTAAGTTTTATTTTAGGTAGTTCTGAGCTACTTTTTGCACCCAAAAACTCATCTACGAAATCACAAGACCAAACTCATCTTATGCGTTGAGTTTCGTGGTACAGACTTTTAACGGCTGATTATCAAAGTCTTACCAGAGATGAGATTGCGGACTTATGTCCCTAAAATAATGTACGAATCGTTGTCGTACCCCTCTAATAGTTCCTTAAATGAAGCAATCGTTGTTGTACCCCACTAATGATTAACATTCTCTGATTTTGGGAAATCAGTAAAAACCTTTCCAATCAAGTCTAGAAACTTAATCCATTTGCTTATTTAAGATGAGAATTACATTTACTAATAAATTTTTTCATAGCATCGACTCTATTTAGCATATTAAGACTCAAAAATTTTCCCAACGCCTTGTTAGCCCATTCCTTTGCCTTATCATAGTTTTCGTTCTTAAATTCTAGCTCTGCATAATCTCTTTCAAAGTAAGCCATGCGACGAAACTCATTATTGCGTTTTGTTACTAGATACCAATCATCTAATAATTCCTTTGCATCTTCCAGTCTATTCTCTTTAATAGCAATATAAGCAATACGTTCAAAAGCTTTTACTTTGATTCGCAGCCAGAGTATGCCCTCTGACTTCTTTGTAACTTGCTTATAAAGGCGCTTAGCTCTATCATAGTTTCCACCTCGATAGTACCTTTCTCCCATATACAAAAGATATCTCAACTCTAATCTATCTCTATGTAGCTGAGACAAGTCATTTCTGTTCTTCTTCCGAAGCTCCATGTATTGACCAAACCAATAATCTGCTTTTAGAAAATCACTTTTTCTTGTGTATAGAACAGCTTTATTGATTGCAATCATATTCTGAATATATGGATCGCAGTATTTGTTTAACATCCAAGCACTTTTGAGTAGTTCCTCTGCCTTCATTAAATTTTCACTACCCTCTCTAAGTAAGGCTATCCAAGCCCAAGCCGATCTAAGCTCTGCTAGGAACGCATTATCTCCTCGTTGGAAAGCATTATCTGTTAACCAATAGGTCCATTCTAATCTATCAGTCCAATACCCATATAGATAAGCAAAGCGCGCTAAGGATTTCCATAAACTACTAGCTTCAGGATACTTTTGATGATTTTGACACCACAAAAATACTTCTTTAAAGTTTTTCCATTCGTTATTAATTACATCATACCTTATATGCCATTCCCCAAAATCTTCACCACCGTTAGTTCTGGCAATTTCAAGATAACAGTTTACCCAAGAATTCCGAACTTCTAATTCAAGTACGGAATTCTCCTCTAGTTTTGAAAGAGCATATTTTCGAGTTATTGGCAGCATTCTATTGTAGCCATCACTATGAAATACTAATGAGCATCTATTCAACATATTCAGAGCATCATCAGCTTCATCAAGCTGAGAATCACTAACTTTAGTGAGACAAAATAAATTTTCGCGAGTTAGTCCAAAAGGTGAGACAGAAAGAGTAACTAAGAGTTTATATGCCATTGGGTACATATTCGCAATATCATGTACAAGCTCATCGAAGCAATATTGAGATAAATCGCAATTGGGATCGCTTAGTTTATCTAACACTTTCTGGTAGTTCTTCTCGATTTCCATACACCCAATGGAATAGTGAATTGCTAATGGAATTCCTCCACATATTCTATTTAAGCTTTTTGGGAAATCATCATCTACCTCGTAACCTTTCTCGGTCAATAAATTTTCTATCATCCGTAAACTCTCAGTCTCGGATAATTCTTGGAGATTTACGTCATATCTTTCAGAGGTTCTAGTTGTAATCACAGTCTTTACATGATGCCCCCTGATTTTTCTTAGAAATTCATGTATCTGATGAATATCTGAATTTTGAATTGATTCAAGATTATCCAAAATTATTAGTATTCTGTAGTCCCCACGGCTTAAGAAATCTTGAAGAGCAGTAATCTGATCATTTGGATCGATTACTTTCAAACCGCTTTGCTTTAATGTGTTAGCAATATCAAAACATAAGTCCTGAAGAGTTCTTACAGGTCGCTGTATATCACTAACCTCAGTAATTCCTTGAGGCGATAGAGCGCGTAACTGAGCAGATGAAAAAACAATTACATCAAATGTAGGGAGGGAAGTGCTTTGAGGCTCTTTCTTAGCTGCGAGACAAGCATAGGCTGCTTCTAGAACTAATGATGTTTTGCCTACACCACCAATTCCAGCAACAGTAATTATTCTTTCGTAAAAGTCAGGCGATATTCTATAGAGTAGGTCTTTTAAGTCTTTTTCTCGCCCAAATAGCTGCTTATGTGATGGGACTGGAAGGTTATGATAGTTTTCCTTTGTGAGTTCCTCAATTGTGAATTGAATATCAAAAGAGTGACCACTAATTCCATCTAATCCTTGGCTTTCAGCCTGAGACGTGATGTAAACAGTTCCATCTTCAATAACTACTGGATATTCCTGAAACTCTTCACTACTATTCAGTATGACAACTGTAGTAGACTGAGAAGTGGATTCGGTGTAGCTTCTCAACTTCGCTAGGATCTCAAAAGCAAAAGCACTTGCATGATATGAAGCTTTCTCATGTCGAATTTGTTCGGGTTCTTGTCCAGATTCTGGGGAATCTTCGTTCTTGTCCTTAATTAAGTCTGAAATCCCCCGAATCACGATTGCCTTAATCTCTGGATAGGCAAAAGCTGCACTCAGGAAACCAAATCCTTCCATTTCGACAGCGATCGCATCGTTATAACTCGCCCTCAAAAACTTAAAAAGCTCCGACTCTCTGGATGCAACCACCTTTTCTCCCGCAGCAATAGGAGCGATAAACACGCGGGGCTGTGTAGTTAGATTGCTGGTTAGCCGTTGCAGCCATTCCTCTTTTCTCGCCTCCGATTTGGCACGTTGCACCAAGGCATAAGCAGACTGCCCCACAGCAGGTCTTGTCGAAAACTGTTCGCTGACCTTGCCAGACTCATAGCCATAAACCTTAGTTGCTGCCACCACATCACCGATCGCAACGTCTTTGATCCCCCCAGCAATACCCACAAAGAAAAGGATGTCAGGCTTAAAGTAGGAGATCGCTCGTTCTGCTTCTACCGCCGCACCTGCATTTCCTGCACCTGTTTCGACGATACCTACTTCCCACTCTTGACCATTGGCGGCAAACTTGCCCCGCTCGTATATAGTCCCCTTTGGGTCAATTTCTTCTTGTAGATCGCTAAGGTGCGATCGCACTGCTAAGTATTCGACAGGGAGCGAGGTAAGGATCACGGCACGCGGCATAAACACAATCTGTTTTTACTGTTTATTTAATGACTTAATGCTTCCTAAATATTAACATCGTCCAAGATGTTTGCCTAAAAACAGCTTGGATACCACACTTTTTGCGGTTAAACTACAAGTAAAGGGCAACCTCAGAAATTCTCAGTATAAATTTGTTGTTGGGACTTTCAGGGTTTCAGGCGTTAAAAAATCTGTCATCAATCGTGTGGTATCGTCAGTTCTTAAATCCAGCCTTGTTGGGGTAACTACAGGATACATGAAAAAACCTGCAAGATACGGGTATTGCAACGATTCGTGTAAAACTGTATCACGACAGTCTTAAAAGCAATATATAGCAATACTTTCAGCGATTGATTTGAGAAAGGTGCATGAACCGTTTTACAAACGATCTGGAATCAATCCTCAGTTTACATAGACAGATTATTACCAATACTCTGTCTATGTAAGTAATACACTCCAATTAGTTGCTACTTGCATAAGCAAAAAATCTTAAAAGTATATATTTTTTGATAAATCTTTAATAGCAACATAATGAAAGCTTTTTGATCAGCTTTATTGGTTTATCTCGATATCGCTTTTTTATTTCGCAGACTGGCAAAGACTACTCAATTCAAATAAAGCTGCTTTTCAATCCTAATAAGTTGTTCAACAGCTAGAAGGCTAATTTGTAAAGAAATTGGCGTACTTTACAAAGCTGGAATATTTTGGATATCGAGCGTATTTTAAGTGAATTCGTTATTCGAGAATATCTGTCACAACAGCGCTAATACATAAGAAGACAGTGGCGTAAATAGCTGGAAAGTCACAGACTACATATACTAAAAAGATGCATTTATTATACTTCTTAATACTTACTTTAGTAGGTATTAAGAAGTATAATAAATGCATCTTTTTGAACAAGATAAAGTGCTACAAGTCGATAAATCCCTGACGCAATATGCCCAACAACTTCGCAGAAGATCTATCGATCGCAGAGGAAAGCAGCCTTGAAACCAAGGACATATCCTCACAACTTAGGAAAATCAAAATGAGAAAGAATGAAACTACGTGAATAACAATGCTTTATAGGTGTTTCGGGGAGATCAAACATAATAAACGACTCAATGTTTTTAGCCTCAGAGGTCTGCGATATCTGAGGCTAAAAACATTGTGCTTCAAACATTTCAGCCATTTAAGCAAAAGCACATCCCCGAAACACTTATAGAGCTTATCGCTTTAGGTGAAATGTGAAAATGTTCATGCACCTTTCTCAAATCAATCGCTGAAAGTATTGCTATATATTGCTTTTAAGCCTGTCGTGATACAGTTTTACACGAATCGTTGCCATACCCGCACAGCGTTTCCAAAGGAAAATCCGACAAATGTGTTTTTGACCCGCCTATTCCATTGTCACTTGATAGCGATCGCTAAAAATATTTCTTTGGCTGGTAGGCGGTCGCTCATTGCTCTATTTTTAAGTCATCAGTGACTAACTCAGGCACATTTTGTAACCGAGTCTTTAGAACGCCTTCGATGAAATCTGTACCAGCATATCCAGAAGCCATAATAGTGAGTAACAGTTCTTTGTCCAACTTTTGTTCGAGTAATATGATCGCGCTTAATCCCCCAGCCACGCCCCCAATTCCCAAGCTTAGAACAAGCCTTTTTATATCAAAATTTTTGTCAGTGCTATTGCTTTCTTCTGACAACTTCTTGAGTCCAACGACTACTCGAATACCTTGACCAAGGACACCCAAAATAATGCCCAAAATAAGGTTTGCTAAAATTTCATACGCATTCATGAATTTATCTCAATTGAATTTTGTAATAAAGAATCTTAAATATAATTTAACCTAGCTACCACCAGTAAATCGCTACTATCAAGTCACTATTAAGGAAAAAATATGAAACTTATATTAGCAATTATTCTCACCTTTCTAATCTCAATTTGCACATTTTCTGCGCCTATATCTGCCGCACTCATCGGTAGCCCAAGTCAGATAACTATAGCTTCTTATAATGTCGAAAACCTCGACCCCAATGATACCCGATTTACGGAGCTTAGTAAGGATATTGTGGGCGATCTCGGATCTCCAGATATCCTTGCTCTCATTGAAGTTCAAGATGAGAATGGTGCAGTTAATGACGGTATTGTGGCAGCCGATCTCACCTATAAGACTCTAATTCAGTCCATTCAACGAGCAAGTGGACCACAGTATGAATTTTTAAACATTAATCCTCAAGATGATCGTGATGGTGGTGAACCCGGTGGTAATATTCGCGTGGGATTTTTATACAACCCTAAACGTATTACCCTAGCTCCAGTGAATCAGGGCACTGCCATTACAAGCACATCTGTTATCACTTCTCCATCTGTTTCACTCTCCCTTAACCCTGGACGCATCGATCCCACGAATCCCGCATTTGCGCGTAGTCGTAAACCTCTTATTGCAGAGTTTACTTTTAATGGGCAAAAGCTTTTTGTTATTGCCAACCACTTTGTTTCTAAAATAGGAGGCTCTCCATCTGATGCCCAGAGGCTAAAACAGGCTGAAGTAGTTAACCAATTTGCTGGCGAAATTCTCAATGTAGATCCTCAAGCTAATTTAGTTGTTTTAGGTGACCTTAATGACTTTGTTGGATCTCCACCACTCAAAGCTCTTGAAGGAACTATACTTACAAACCTGATCGAACAAGTCCCTATTGTTGATCGCTTTACCTATGAATTCAAAGGTAAAAAACAAGTCCTCGATCACATTCTGATTAGCCCAAATCTTAAAAATGCTAGCCCAGAAATCGAAATCGCTCATATTAATATAGATTTTAGTGACAAAGCTAGCGATCATGACCCTTTAGTATCTAGATTTAGACTTAGCTCATCTCAAAATGCAGTAATCCCAGTTATCAATAAACCTTTAGCATCTCCAACTTCGATCTTACCCGAATTGAGTGGTATGGCGCTTCTTAGCAAACTAGCTACTGAATTTTCACCCACAACAGTTCTAGGATATGGAGCTGCAAGAGATAGATTGTACGGTGAGATTGATAACATAAACAACACAATTGTGGATGTATACTCTGGCTTCAAAATAAAACTAGATCAAGCCCTACTTCCTAGAGACGAAGCTAGAGCGAAAGGAATAAATACTGAACACACTTACCCCCAAAGCAAAGGGGCTAATGGTAAAGCTAAAAGCGATATTCACCATCTTTTCCCTACATGGGATCGTGCTAACTCTTTGCGTGACAATGACCCTTTCGGTGATATTCCTGATATAGAAACAAAAAAGTGGCTTTTAAATGCCAGTGAATCGTCCAAAATCCCTTCTAGTGCTATTAACGAATATAGCGAATCAAATCTTAATGTCTTTGAACCTCGTGAAGTTCATAAAGGTAATGCTGCTAGAGCGGTTTTTTACTTCTACACTATGTATAAATCTTTAGCAGATGCTCAAGATTCAGACTTCTTCCAAAAACAAAAAAATACACTCTGTCAGTGGGATCTGCAAGATCCTGTTGATTCGGCTGAACTTTTACGTTCTCATGCGATCGCTAAAATTCAAGGTAATGATAATCCATTTGTTTTAGATAAAACTTTGGCATCTAGAACTTACTGCTCATAATCAAAGCCTAGCTAGTACTTAAATTAAAAACAAACTAGGCAGTATAAAAAATACGAAAAGAAAGATGTAACTATAGCAATCCGAAATCATTTGTAATTGGATAACGATTATCTTGAGCGTTTTCAGATAAGTCAATTAAGCTATAACTCATGTCGGATTGCTATATATGCTGCCTTTTCTAAATCTGTTATGGCATTTCATCAACTAAACATGTTAAGGCTCCTTTATTTGTGACAAACTCTACTCCTAAAGCAACAAACACTTCAGTTCGTAAAGTCACATTTGGAGAGATTACCGACTCTCTAGTTACTTTAATAGTGGGAATTCTAAATTCTTATGTTCCCTTTTTTATACAGACCCCAATATCAGGTGAAATCTCTGGTTCAGCTACAACTATCTTATCTTTCATCATATCGTGGGTAGTACAACCTGATCCAAGCGAAACTACAATTCAAGACAAAAATGGAAATTCCATTTCGGCAAAGGAATAAAGTTGAAATTATTTCAACATATGGCAAATTAATTAAACATTCACTAGCAACTGATTCAGTAAAACTATTAGAAGTTGATTCATTAGTTTCTTCAAGGACTAAATTTGTTTGTTTTATTTGAAATCTGAAGTGTAGAAATGATTCACTTTGTTTGGAGTTCGGGAAAGTTAATGGCGATCTCAAAGATAAATAACTGTTAAGCGATAGTGATACAACACGTCATTGCAGAGGCCATTATGGTGGTTATTTGGTGATTTAAAGGGCGCTCACAGGTTTTAGAAATCATAAAAGAGATCGGACTAGATTCGTTTTGGAGTTTTTTTAAATATTTACTTAAGCATACCAGTATTCAATGTATCTTCTATCAAGGTATGATTTATCCGATTACAATTGCGAATTCTTTCCTCTACTTCTTAACCGTAAGTTATGAATACTTTAACTAACTTTTATCGGAGCATTATGATCAAATCTCTCAAAAATATATTTGCCTCAGTCATAGCTTTGGTATTCTCTTTCATTCTCTGCTCTCACTCTGCCTTAGCTTTCACTCCTCTAGAAGGTCAACTTACCGCATCCGTTACCTGTCCAGCTCTAGCATCAATTAAAAAAGGTACCAATCCTGACAATCTTAGATTGCAAGTCGGACAGACTTATACAGTCGTTGGACAAAATAAGACTCCCGCAACTCATTACCTGATAGAAATTCCTGATACCACCCCAAGTCAACGTTGGGTATCCACCAAATGTGGCAACTTGGCTTCTATTTCAAATGTTTCAACTTCACCTGTAATTCCTCCTGGTGTGAAAATAGCCCAGGATTACTTACTAGCCATTAGTTGGCAGCCAGCTTTTTGTGAAACGAAACCTGCCAAAACTGAATGCAAAACTTTAGCTGGTGATCCAAAGCGTTTTGAGGCTACCAATTTTGCTTTACATGGTCTATGGCCTCAACCTAAAGGTAATGATTACTGTGGTGTTAGCAAGAGTGATATAGACTTTGATAAAGCTAAAAACTGGGGAAGTCTGCCAGCTATAGAAGGAGAGCTTACACCTGCAACTTGGGCAAAGCTCCAAATAGTTATGCCTGGAACCGCATCTAATTTACATCGACATGAGTGGATTAAGCATGGAACCTGCTACAAAGGCACACCTGAAGAATACTATAGCGAATCGATCGCCTTGCTTGATGCTGTTAACTCATCTCCAGTGCAGGATTTGGTTGCTGAAAATATTGGTGACCCAGTTACTATTAACGCTATCGATAAAGCCCTATCAGTTTTTAGCTCTAATGCTGGAGAAAAAGTCGAGGTAAAATGCAATGATTCCTTACTAGGTGAACTTTGGATTAACTTACGAGGCAATATTACCCCAACTTCTTCGATCTCTGATCTTATTGCTAATAGTCTTAATGCTAAGAGTGAACCTAAAAGTCTTAAATCTTGTGTGATTGATGATGTTGACTAATGTTTACATGGCGGTTAATTAGTTTTTGATTAGTAGGGATAGATACAGGGTACGTGTAAAAACCTGCAAGATCGGTCTTAAATGCGCATTCTATCGTTTGTTTTTTTGGACGAAAAAACAGAAAATCATATTTTTGGAATTTACTCATTGTATAGCTTTAAAGGTCATCTTGCAGGTTTTTAATTAGAGTCGATGCCTCAATTACTTGAGGACACCTCTCCTTCAGAACCGTGCGTGCAACTTTCATAGCACACGGCTCCTAGTCTGACACCTACTAGGTCGGGTCTACTCCGCCGTTCGGACTCTCACTCGACCATGACTGGTCTGGTGCTGATGACATTCTCGGTGCAGAACTTCCAGATTCGATGATTTCCAATTTTCATGATTGCCATCAATATGGTGTAGTTCAGCAATATCACCAGATATGAACGATAAGTTGCAATGTGTACATTGATAATTCTGTTTCCTAAGAAATCGTGCCGTTATCCCATCGTAGTTAGCATTTTCTCGCTTTGCCCAGTATACAAAGTCGCCATCATAAGGAGATTTATCGCCTCTGACGTTGACAAATCTGCAAGCTGACCATTTGACGGAGGGGAATGCTCTATGGATAACCTTATTAGTTTGGTTACGGTCGAATCTTCCCTGTTTGCGAATGAATTTCCATGTCCAGTAAGCTATTGCCCACAAGTCATGTTGACTCATATTACAGAATCTATGGTATTTTCTCCACCCTCGAACCTTAGCACCGCATTTATCGATTCTTTGCTCTAGAGTGTATCGACTATCTTTCATCACTTCTTTAACCTTGGTCTTGATACTACGAGTAGATTTCTGACTTGGTGTTGAAATGAATTTACCATTGGGTTTGACGATGAAGTTCCACCCAAGGAAATCGAAACCCTCTGTACTATTGACAACTTTAGTTTTAGCTTCTTTTACTTTTAATCCTCTTGTCTCCAAGAAGGCATCAATATGTTTTCTTAGGAGTTCTGGACTATCTCCTAGCTTGAGAATAAACACAACATCATCCGCATAGCGAAATCCTTTGATTGTGTCTATGTACTTACCGCCTCTGAGCTTTTTATACCTTAGTTCATGACCAACATTTTCTAGTCCATGAAGAACTATATTAGCCAGTAATGGACTTATCGTTCCACCCTGAGGTGTACCCGACTCTGAAGAGAAGTATTCTCCTCGAACGCCAGCTTTTATTGCTCGAAATAGCCCTAGTTTTGCTGCCTTTGGTAGTTGGACAGATTGCATTAAGAATTTATGATCAATCTTGTCGAAACATTGTTCAATATCCAATTCGAGTATTCGTTTACTTATCCCATTAGCTTTGCCCCTGTTCAAGTTAAAGAATAATTGTTTCTGGATATCATGGCAGCTTCTGCCAGGTCTGAACCCGTATGAGAATTCATTAAACCTAGCTTCTGCTGCTGGTTCTAAGGCATATTTAAGAAAACATTGATATGCTCTATCGCCAATGGTTGGAATCCCTAATCCTCTTTTTTTACCATCTGCTTTGGGAATATACACCCGTTTTAGCGGTTGATGTTTCCATTGCTTCCAGTTTTTGATTAGCAACTCATACAATGCTAGTCTTTGAGGCGTTTCTAGGGCTTTCTTACCGTCTACCCCTGCGGTTTTCTTGCCAGTGTTTAGCTGAGTCACTTGCCGAACTGCAAGCAATTTTGCTGCTTTAGAGCTTAATAAAAGTTTCTGAAGCTTACGCACTAGGCGCGTATTTCCGTTCTTTTGAGCCTTAAATATTCTCACTTGTAGGCGAAATACAATTTTTCGCAACTTGCGCCACGGTATCGATTTCCATTCATCAACTAGATTTAACTCCGTTGTCATAACATTCTCTACGCCTGAATGAATATTAACTGTGCAAACCGTACCCAGTTGTCTAACAGTCCTCACCTGTTGGATTTTCGAGTACATCTTACCAACTCTACCTGCTAACTCTTATTTAAGGAGTTCACAGTCTTAGGTTTTGATTCCTATAACTGAAGGTTAAAGAGCCGTTTTATTCGTTCCTCAGATTAGTTGTTTTGTAGTTTTAGGTTCTCTCATTTCGCCCACGATTTCCCAGAATTGCTCCTATTTACGTGAGAATGAAGCGGGTATTGTCACCTTTTAACAGGTTATCTTGTGTCGTTATCCTCTCTTGATTTTGAGTGGTTCAGGTCAGACGCTTTTTCCGAGAGTTCAACTGATGTTTAACCTTGACTACTTACCTATACGAGTTACCCCCATCTCAGGTTTGTTTTCCTCGTCCTTTTCCCAGCTTCACTTTCAGAGTTTATTCTCTGTCCATGTGGGAAGATTTGGCTTCACACCATTCCTAGTGGGTGAGACTTGTCTACTTAATTTTGACGCACTCACACTAATCTGAAGTTACCTCTACTTTCTTTATGGGCGTTTAACCCAAGGCGGTGTAAAGGCTCTGATCCCCTATCCCTTTCAGACTAGTTTCTCAGAAACGAACCGCACCACGTATCCTGATTACATCCCTAGTGGTCTTAATTTGGTTGTGGCTGCTATCGTTCTATGGAACACGGTTTATCTAGAAAGAGCCGTTCAGTCACTTAGAGATTCAGGAAAGATTGTGGATGATAAGTTATTGATACATCTATCTCCACTAGGTTGGGAACACATCAACTTAAATGGAAACTATGTCTGGCAGCAGAACAAGGAGGTTGAACAGGGCAATTTCAGACCTTTGCGAACACCTGGCAACGCTTAATGCTCGATAGCGCTCAAGATGATGCCATGACTTCTAAGCCAGATACAGCAGTGAATACAGGCTTAGCGTACAATTTATTCCGTTTCGTGCGTTGACCCCGCATATGACGAGATGGTGTAAGCGTCGTCACCATAACAAATCGGCTAAATGGGTCAATGCTAAATACTTTAGGATTATCAATGGCAGAAGTTGGGTATTTAGTGATGGAATTTTCTCCCTCACATCCCATGCCGAAGTCCCCATTGTTAGACATACAAGGAGATCACGTAGCAACGTTAAACTAAGTGGCTCTCGTGAGAGAGCCACTTAGTTTAACGTTGCTACTTAATCCCCAATTTACTTGACACTCTCCAAAAAAAGTTGATAATAAATAGACATTCAAAACCTAAAAATTCATGAAGTATCTTACCCAGTAGACCAAGATACTACGAAGATTAAAATCACAGGAAAAAATCTTTTTTAAATAGAGAACTGATGACTACATTCAACTCAATTGATCAGATCGATCTACGACCCCGCTTAAACCCCTACTTCTCCATTGACCGAGAGTGGCGGGAGGAGTTTATTTACTTCCTAATGGTAGATCGTTTCCATGATGATTCTGTTCGACTACCTATCTATCAGTCAGAACGTGCTCTCGGCATTCAAGCACCAGACAATCAATTTTATGGTGGTAAAATTAGTGGCATTAGGCAAAACCTTGACTATATAGCTGGGTTGGGCTGCTCAACCATTTGGCTCTCACCCATTTTTGAGAACAATAAAGGTGCTTACCATGGGTATAACATCAGCAATTACCTCGACATCGATCCTAACTTTGGAACCAAACA
>Ga0209990_10003003_pt1 | contig 12653 bp, 12 predicted proteins | sample NOAtaG_6_FD_187304 | JGI IMG/M metagenome (GOLD analysis project Ga0209990, IMG submission 187304) | Freshwater lake microbial communities from Lake Erie, under a cyanobacterial bloom - NOAA_Erie_Diel5S_2200h metaG (SPAdes) (version 2) | ecosystem: Environmental > Aquatic > Freshwater > Lake ...
GAGCAGATGGCTCTAGTACTGTATTCCCAATTATGGAAAGAGCAGCTAGCGACTTTCAAAAATCAGGTGGTTCCCGAGTAACTGTTGGTGTTTCTGGTACTGGTGGTGGTTTCAAGAAATTCTGTAACGGTGACACCGATATTTCTAATGCTTCTCGACCAATCACAAAAAAAGAAATTGATGCTTGCAGAGCAAAAGGAATTAGTTTCTATGAACTTCCTATTGCTTACGATGGTCTAGTTGTGGTGGTCAATCCCCAAAATACATGGGCTAAGAATTTGTCCGTTGATGAACTCAAGAGGATTTGGGAACCAGGTTCCCAAATTAGAAACTGGAGCCAAGTTCGTAAAGGTTTTCCCAACGTTCCCTTAAAGTTATTTGGTCCCGGTCCTGATTCGGGTACATTTGATTATTTCACCGAAGCAATTAATGGCAAGTCGAAGGCTAGCCGCACTGACTATACCCCTAGCGAAGATGATAACGTATTGGTGAGAGGCGTTGCAGGCGATCGCGGCGCTCTCGGCTACTTTGGCAAGTCCTATCTGGAGTCAAACAAGAGCCGTATTCGCGCAGTTGGTATTATTCCCAGAGGCGGTAGCAATGCGGTGATGGCTTCCGATGCCACTGTCCAAAATGCGTCCTATCAGCCACTTTCTCGCCCGATGTTTATTTACGTCAGCGCTAAGTCTGCTGCTCGTCCTGAGGTTAAGCGGTTTGTAACCTACATCTTTAACAATGGTAATAGGATTGTCAAGCAGGCTAAGTACACACCATTCCCTCAGCCTGACTACGGTAGGATTCTTGCCAATTACAACAAGGGCAAACTTGGCACTATTTTTGGAGGCGCAGCACAAATTGGTCTGACTATTAACGAATTGATTTCTCGCGAAACACGCTAAGATTCATTTCTGAAATTGTAGTTGTCCTTAGTAGTATCTTCAAAATTTAATTCCCTTTAATCCCAAAAATGTTAAAAATTACATTTTTGGGATTTTAAGCATTTACCTGACCTGCATGTTGGCGATGATGCCACATTTCTAGAAATACGCACAATCTCATGACTAAAGAAGCGAGAATCGCCAGCCTGACAACTTTTAAACCTAGTCGCACTCAAAAGCGCTTAATTATTGAAAAAGTAATTGAAGTATTACTTTTTTTAGCAGCTTCCTCCTCAGTCTTAACAACATTTGGGATCATGGAAATTTTGATAGGAGAAGCTTGGAAGTTCTTTCAAAAAGTTTCAATAGTTGAATTTTTGACAGCTACTGAATGGACTCCATTATTCAATGAACCTAAATATGGCATTTTGCCACTCATCTCAGGCACGTTAGTTACTACTGGTGTTGCCCTAATTTTAGCAATTCCCCTTGGCACAATCATTGCTATCTATTTAAGTGAATTTGCGTCAGATCGAGTGCGGGAAATAGTCAAACCAATTTTAGAGATTTTGGCAGGTATTCCCACAGTCGTATATGGTTACTTTGCGCTGCTTTTTGTTACACCTTTGCTTAAAGAATCAATATTAGCTGTTCACAAGTTTTTTAGCCCCGGACTAGAAGAGTTTGATTATTTTATCCTTCCTGGATTTAATATGCTCAGTGCAGGGCTGGTAATGGGAATTGCGATCGTGCCATTTATTAGCTCGATTAGTGAAGATGCCATGAGAGCTGTCCCTCTGCAAATGCGCGAAGGTTCCTATGCGATGGGAGCGACAAAATTGCAAACGGCGCTCAACGTGGTCTTGCCTTCAGCAATCTCAGGAATTATGGCGGCATACATCTTAGGGATTTCAAGAGCGATCGGGCAGACGATGATTGTGGCGATCGCCGCAGGATTGCAGCCAATTTTCACATGGAACCCACTCGAAGGAGCCGCCACTATCTCCACTTACATCGTCCAAGTTTCACAGGGCGACATTGCTAGAGGCACTGTCGAGTATCAGACAATTTTTGCAGCAGGACTAACCCTAGTTTTGATTACGCTACTGCTGAATGTTATTGGGTTCTTTTTGACTAAGCGATTTCGAGAGGTTTATTAGAGCTATGCAATCACAGGATATCCAAAAACTAAAGGCAAACATCAGTCGCCGCAAACTATGGGATTACATATTTATTATCGTAGCCATTCTTTCCCTTTTGGTCAGTATTTTGACTCTGATTGCGCTGATACTTCAGCTGTCAATCACTGGAATCCCCCGCATTAACTGGGAATTTCTTACATCTTTTGCCGATCCTGCTCCAGAAATAGCAGGTGTCTTAACTGCTTGGGTTGGTAGCTGCCTAACTATGCTAGTGACTATCGTGATGACAGTTCCTATTGGTATTGCCTCAGGTATATATTTGGAAGAATATGCTCGCAAAAATTGGTTTGCCAACATTATCGAAATCAACATTGCTAATCTGGCTGGCATACCTTCAATCATTTATGGTTTGTTAGCGCTGGGCGTGTTTGTGCAGCAGCTTAAGTTGGGTGAAAGCATTCTAACTGCAGGTTTAACGCTATCCTTGCTGATTTTGCCTGTAGTGATTGTGACGACACGAGAAGCCCTCAAGTCAGTTCCTAACTCGCTCCGCGAAGCAGCCTATGCAATGGGTGCGAGCAAATGGCAAATGATCTGGGATCATCTGTTGCCATCTTCCGCTGGCGGCATATTGACAGGAATTATTGTGGGACTATCTAGAGCGATCGGGGAGACCGCGCCATTGGTGACGATTGGCGCTTTGACATTCATCGCATTTTTGCCAGATTCTCCCTTTGTTGACTTCCCGACTAAAGCTTTTGCGTGGTTAGAAGCTCCATTTACGGTGATGCCGATTCAGATGTTTAACTGGGTATCTCGGCCAGAACCAGAGTTTCAAATAAATGCAGCGGGGGCTGGAGTAATCTTGATTCTGATGACTCTAGCGATGAATGGATTAGCGATTTACCTTCGCTATTACTTCCGCAAGCGCATTAAATGGTAGTACCAATTCTCAGAAGCTTACACATTTTATAGATTAGAAGCAAAGCCCTGTATGGGTTTTAAAGCAAAAAATGTCTACACCATTTTTATACTTCGGTATAAGTCTAGAGATAGATTAAGCGTAAATCTCATTTGAGTAATTAATTAATTAACTAATTGAAATAAATGGAAACTAGCACCACAACAGCAGCTACTAGAAAAGTAAGACTAAAGGCTCAGGTTAAAGACTTTAGCTTCTTTTATGGTTCTGTCCCAGCTCTTAAGAACATCAATTTAAAAATAGCTGAGAATCGTGTTACAGCATTAATTGGCCCCTCAGGTTGCGGTAAAACTACTCTCTTGCGTTGCTTTAACCGAATGCACGATCTTTATTCGGGAAATCACTATGCAGGGGAGATATTTGTTGAAAAACAAAATATTCTCGATAAAAATATTGATCCAATTGAAGTCAGAATGAGAATTGGGATGGTTTTTCAAAAGCCTAATCCTTTTCCTAAGACGATTTTTGAGAATGTTGCCTACGGATTGCGCGTCAGGGGGATTCATCAAAAGCAATTGATTTCTGATAAGGTGGAAAAGGCTTTGCGAGAAGCCGCGCTGTGGAATGAGGTGAAAGATCGACTGAATGATCTTGCTTTTAATCTGTCGGGTGGACAACAACAAAGACTTTGTATTGCCAGAGCTTTGGCAACTGATCCTGAGATACTGCTATTTGATGAACCAACTTCAGCACTAGACCCGATCGCCACTTCTAGTATTGAAGAGTTGATCACCCAACTAAGAAATAAAGTAACAGTGCTAATCGTGACTCACAATATGCAGCAGGCTTCTCGTATTTCTGACTTTACAGCCTTTATGTATTTGGGAGAGTTGGTGGAGTTTAACAACACGAAAATCATATTTAATTCAGCAAGCAAGCAACAAACTCAGGAGTATGTCTCTGGTAAGTTTGGCTAAAAGTTAAGTATCTTGCTTTTGGGCTTTTGAGCCTAAGCAAAAATATGTGTCACCCGCGTAGCGGGTGACACATATTTTTTTGCATTTTCAACATTTTGAGAGAGTGGGTTTTAACCAACAGGCATAATCTGATGCAGTGCATCTTCTGTAGAATCAAAGCAATTGTTATGTCCAATTTCCTTATTGATGACAGTTTGCCAAAGCGCTTGAAGGAAATGCTCTTGATTTGGCAGGTGTAGCCCGAAGAAATTATTTAACTGTCCGCAAAAGATAATTACGGCAATACCATTGGTGAATCCTGCGGTGACAGGATAGGGAATGAATTTCACTAAACGCCCTAACTTTGCCACGCCAAGAGCGATTTGGATAATTCCCGCCATTACGCCAGCAATCCAAACTTTCTCGATGCCATATTTAGCGACAATTCCCACTAAAACAACCGCCATCGCTCCTGTGGTGCCCGTAATCTGTACAGGCGAGCCACCAAATACAGCGGCAACGACTCCAGCCACAATCGCTGTATAAAGCCCTGCTTTCGGCTCCACACCACTGGCGACGGCAAAGGCAAGCGCTAAGGGTAACGCGACGACTGCGGCGGTAAGTCCTCCCGTCAGGTCGCCACGAAAATTACTAAATAATCCCTTGAAGGGGTTGTTTTTGGGACTTTGATTGTTGCTAGCTAAGCTTACTGCTTGTGCCATGAGGTTCTAATTACTCCAATTTTTGCAGGGATTCCCGCATTTCAATTACATGATTGTTAAAAAGTTCTAGCGCCGCATCCAACACCTTAAAAATCGTGGGATCACCGACGGAATAGTAAGCAAAGTTTCCTTGTTTCCGCGATCGTACTAGGTTGTATCGCCGCATCACTGCCAACTGTTGCGAAACTGCTGATGGCTCTGCCTCAATCCACTGGGCGAGCGAATTAACGCTCTGCTCACTGATCCGCAAAGCGTCTAATATCTGAATCCGCACGGGATTTGACAAAACCTTAAATAAATCAGCCTTGAAATAACTCGGTTGAAATGTCATATGAACGACCTTACTCACTTACGCCTCCTAAACTTTACGAGATTGAGTTGCAAGGTAAAGAGTGTATTCAGTGGATCTTTTATACTTATAGGACTTACGCAAAAACGCCATGAAAGCCTCATTTTGCCGTAGGGGCAATTCATGAATTGCCCCTACGGCTCGTTCTTTTGCGTAAGTCCTAACTTAAAGATGCATGTATTCTAACCTATAAATCTTCAAAACATTGCGGATAGAAGGTAAGGAGGTAGCTTTTTATTTAGTGAAACCGATTTTGGGATTTTCAGCGCTTCCGATGCTGAAAATCCCAAAATCGGTTTTTTGAAAGCCCGTAGGCGGGCTTTCAAAAAACCGATTTTTATAATGAGAATTGCTGTTAAAAAATAATTGGGCTTTGTCTATTTCTCGTTTTGTGTTAGCTTAAATAGACTCAATCTCTAAGGGGTACAGTAGGTTAAAATGGCTAAGCGCCGCAATCAGAAAAAAGAAAAAGCTCTTCGCAACCAAGCGTATGCGCGTAAGTTTCGTAAGCGCACCCCAATGGGTCGCTTTGGACGTAGAAGACCAATGGGCAGCTATAACGATCCAGAAGATTCTGAATCCAATGGAGCTGCTGATACAGGTGCAGCCGATACTGGCGCTGCTGACACTGGCGTTGGTGGCAATAAATTCTAATTTGAATTCTGGTGATTATATTCCAGTATTCTACGAATCATGACCACAAGTTTTGCCCTTGCTTTACATACAACGACTACCAAATTAGAGCTTGCGATCGCGGAAATCAACCAAAATTCTGATCGCAATCCTCAAATCTATAGCATCCACAAGCAGCAGTCATGGGAACTAGGCAGAGAATTATCTGTACAGTTGCATGACTGCTTAGGTTTGTTTGTGGGTGATAACTCATGGGCTGATTTTGCTTTTTTAGCGATCGCCACAGGTATCGGTAGTTTCACTGGCACAAGGATTGGCATTGTTGTCGCAAGAACAATTGGCGAACAGTTAAATATCCCTGTATATGGGATTGATTGCCAAACAATTGTTTCTAGAGCACAGCAGTCTAAACCAGCCTTATCTCTAAGCGAAAGTTTGTTAGCGATCGCTCACGATCAATGGCAAGCAGGTATTTATCCTAGTTGGCAAGATGCTTTGCCAATCTATGAATAAAAAGCAGAAGGGACGCTATGCGTCCCTTCTGCTTTTGCGGATCTCAAAGTGATAGAATTACAGTGTTGAAAGTACATAAAAGTTGAACTTTCTTAACTAGCGATCAATCGTTAGGATTAGAAGGGAGAGATTTTATTACTTAAGCAAAACCCACTTAAGACGGTAGTTATTCCCAGCTTGACCTATGCTTCAAGACGCGATCGTCATTCGTCAATATCAAAAGATTACCGACTCTCTAGTCGAAATGTCAGAACGTGGTTATCGTTCTACGGACGAAATGAGACTTTTTTTAGACGGTTATCTCTCGGCTCTACGCTTTACTAATGCTGTAGAAGCCCATCATATTCACCGTCTTGAAGAAGAAGTAATCCGATTTTTATATGATTCCTCCAACTTTGCCTCTCCTTATGAGTTTGAGTTTGAGGTTGAACGGGGTGAAAGATAAACGCTATGGCGAATCCCTGCTGTAAGCGGAGTTTGAAAGCGATCTTGCTTAACGACTTGTAACCCTTGTTGCTCACAAAATATATCTAGATGTTCACTCTCTTCGGGTAGCCATTGACCACGATAGAGTACTGCTGTGCCGCTTTTTTTGAGAAATGGTAATGCGTAATCAGCACAAATATCTGGCTTGCCTACGGCTCTTACAAGGGCTAAGTCGTACTTTTTTTTATAATCTGAGAGTTTATTAATTTCTTCGCTACGTCCTGCTAGGGCGATCGCATTAGATAATTGCAGAGTTTCAATTGTTTCTTGGACAAAGGCAACCTTTTTTTGCTTGCTATCTAACAAGATGACTTGCCACGACGGCTTGGCGATCGAGATCGGCAGCCCTGGAAACCCTGCACCAGTGCCAATATCAATTACCTTAAGATCTTCACGATCCCAGAAAGCTAATACGCCACGTAATGAATCCCATAAATGCTTTTCCCAAAAATCAGCAGCAGCCGTAATCCGAGTCAGATTTTGTTTGCTATTGCCTTCTAGGACAAGTTCGTACAGCTTTTCAAATTGATCAATTTGATCAGGGGTTGGTGACCAGTTGAGGGTAGATTGCCAATGCTCGAATAGATGGGAAAAGTGGGGCATAAAAAACATGAAGTAAATACTGCGCTTCGCGCGATCTCTACTTTATACCAAAACACAAAATGGCTACGCCATTTTGTGTTTTTAAAACCCTTACGGGGTTTGGGTTTTAATTCACAGAAATGTTGCCACACTTTTGTGAATTGGTATTACTAGCGATCGCGGGATCTCTTATTCGATGTTTGTGGAATTTCGACATTAGACGATAAGATCAAACAAACATTAAGATTCATGTAGCATTGCTAAGCGATGATAGATGAATAGCTGCGCGAAGAGCTGTCGCTTATTGACTGCTACAGATATAACAAAAAAATATAATAATTAAGGATGAAATCTAATGACCGAAGAACCTAAAGTGCGGACTGCTTTTACAAAAGATGAGCGCGGCATCTTGAATAATTGGGCAATCGAACCCAAGATGTATTTTGATGACAAAGCCGAGAAGAACTCTGACAATCAAGTCAATAAGCAGACTGGCAAAATGCCGAAAGGACGATTGGCAATGATTGGGATTACCTTGCTTGTCTTGGCAATGATTGGGATTACCTTGATTTCTATTGCTTAGGACTTAGCCATAAAATAAAGAACCAATTTCAGCTTCTTTGGGTGGTTACTGGTAAAGGATTTTTACGAATTATCGGCTTCTAAAAATGGAGGTAAAGCTTGCCTTTGCCATCTAGAATTATAATTTTATGACAATTACCCAAGACCCAATTCAGTTTTTAACGCTTGCCGAAGCCCATGAGATCGACGGGGCTATGCTTTCCACGATGGAAAAATTTATGACTCGCATCACGATTTCATCAATGCGGATCATCACCAAAATTGCGCAAGAATTGAATATTCATGCTGAAGAGATCGGAGCTAGCCAAATCGTGCAATGGATTGAGCATGATTCGCAGATTCGCAAAGAGCAAGGCGAAGATGCTGCATTTTTGAAATGGACTTCACCTCATCCTGATTTAGATTTTGAAGATACTCGTCAAGATGAAGTGACCCCCGCAAATCTTTCTAGTCATGAAAAATTTCTCACGCGCATGGTGATTTCGGCAATGTCTGCATTAGTTGCGATCGCGAAAGATTATGGTGCTCACATCGAGGATTTGACCGTAGCGCAAATAATCTCTTGGACAGAACGCGATGCAAAAACTAAGCGCGAACAGGGCTTTGGGTTTTAATTCACAGAAATTGCCACACTTTTGTGAATTGGTATAAACAGAAAGGGTAGGCAGCGCTTCGCACAGCCTATCCTTTCTGTTTAGTTATGATTGTGTTTCGATCACACCTTCGGCGTCATTTGCGATCGCCTTTAAATGATCCAACATATCGGCAGTCACATCTTGCCACATCCCGCGCTGATTCGCTTCTAGCAAGCGCTCGGATATGTCACGCAACGCCCAAGGATTGCTAGACTTAATAAAATTCTGGACTTCAGGATTAAAAATATATGCCTCCGCAATTCCCTCATACATAAAGTCAGAAACGCAATTAGTTGTAGCATCATAGGCAAATAGATAATCAAGCGTCGCCGACATTTCAAAAGCACCTTTATAACCGTGACGCATCGCTCCCGATATCCATTTGGGATTGACAACACGCGATCGATAAACTCGCGCAATCTCTTCACTCAATTTGCGAACCTTAGGCTGCGCCATCCGTGAATTATCGCCAAAGTATACCGCTGGAGCATTGCCAGATACAGAAGCGATCGCAACTGTCATTCCTCCATGAAATTGATAATAATCATCGGAATCGAGAATGTCATGCTCGCGATTATCTTGATTTTGGAGGACGATTTGCATATTGCCGAGGCGTTGATTAAAGGCTTCAGGAGCCGATTTCCCCTCGGATTTGCTGGTGTAGGCGTAGGCGCTCCAATTGATATATGCCCTAGCTAAGTCTTGCTCACTCTCCCAGTTTTGTGACTCGATCAAGCCTTGCAAACCTGCACCATAGGCACTCGGCTTCGAGCCAAATACCCGATAACGCGATCGCTCTTCTGCTTGTTCTACGGTCAGCCCTTTAGCTTGCCAGTGAATAGATTCTTCTTGAACTTTTGCTGCAAGTGGATTCTGATCGGCAGGTTCATCGAGATTGGCGACAGCATTCACCGCACTATCAAATAAATCGATCAGATTTGGGAAGGCATCCCTAAAGAATCCCGAAATCCGCAAGGTCACATCGACACGAGGACGACCTAAAATCGATAATGGCAAAATTTCAAAATCGATCACACGCCTTGATACTCCATCCCAAACTGGTTGCACGCCAAGCAGAGCCAGAGCTTCAGCAAGGTCATCGCCACCAGTTCGCATTGTCGAAGTTCCCCAAATCGATAGCCCCAAGGTTTGCGGATATTCGCCATGTTCTTGAGTATAGGTTTCGATCACCACGTCGGCTGCCTTGCGCCCTATATCCCAAGCAGTTTCCGTCGGCACAGCGCGAATATCGACAGAATAGAAATTGCGCCCTGTGGGTAATACTTCGGGTCTGCCTCTTGTTGGAGCGCCAGATGCTCCACTGGGGACATATTCACCGTTTAGTCCACGCAATAGATTGGTGATTTCTTGCTTAGTTTTATAGAGAGAAGGGAGAAGGCGATCGCGAATCCATATTAGTTCTGTCGCAATTTCGCCCCCCTTTGCAAGGGGGGTAGGGGGGATCTCTTCAATTTTTAAATCTCTAAAAGATCCCGCTAAATCCCCCTTATAAAGGGGGACTTCAGCCTTTTTGCTACTAGCATAAATCTCTTTGATTGGAATCTCGCCCCCCTTTGCAAGGGGGGGAGGGGGGATCTCTTCAATAATCTGTGCCACCAACTCCGCCGCGTATTCCTCTATAAATTCAACCGCGTCTCCAATAATACGACAATTCGCTAAGCGTGGATGCGAACTTGATTCAAGCAACTCGCCTAAATCCGCAGTCAATGGGTCGAAATCTAATTGCCAATCCTGTGCGATCGCTCTAGTCAACCCCATCCGATTGGCATTAGGATTTCTAGCGATCGCTACGACCAAATCCCTTAACTGCCGACCCTCTGGACATTGCCCGAAAATATGCAAACCGTCACGAATTTGAGCCTCCTTAATTTCGCACAGATAACCATCGGCAGTTGTGAGAATTGTATTCAGCGAATCTTCTAGACGGTCTAGGGAAATCCCCAAATCTTGATGGAGATTTTCCTGCTTGATTAAGGCTGTTAAGCGATCGCGAATCATCCCCAATCGCGAAGGATCGAGGGTTTCCGCTTCGTAATATTCGTCAATCAAACCTTCTAATTGCTGCAAACCGCCATACAGCTCAGCACGGGTCATTGGCGGCGTGAGATGGTCGAGAATGACCGCTTGCGATCGCCTTTTTGCTTGAGAGCCTTCCCCTGGGTCATTAACGATAAAAGGATAGAAATGCGGCATTGCCCCAAAGGCGGATTCAGGATAGCAATTTTCTGATAGCGCCACGCTCTTCCCTGGGAGCCATTCAAGATTGCCATGTTTGCCGACATGAGCGATCGCATGGGCGTTAAACTTGTCGCGTACCCAATGATAGAAAGCCATATAGTCATGGGTCGGTTCTAAATCTGGCGCGTGATAATTTAAAGTCGGATCGAGGTCATAACCGCGTGATGGTTGAATACCAACAAAAATATTGCCGAATTGCATCCCTGCGATCGCAAATTCCTGTTCTTGTTTTGGCTGATTCCATCTTGTCCTAATTCCATGCTGCACAGGTTCAGGCAAATTCTGGAAATAATTTTGATAATCGGTTAAAGATAGCGATTGATAAACCTGACGTATACCAAAGGATTCGAGATCGTTAGTCACGCCTGTAGTTAATAATTTCATCAATTCATCGCTAGTCTCAGGAATCTCACCAACACAATATCCTGAACTTCGTAAAGCTTTGAGAATCTCTAAACAACTCGCTGGTGTATCTAACCCGACTCCATTGGCTAATCTGCCATCACGGTTGGGATAGTTAGCCAGAATCAGCGCAATCTTGCGATCGCCTACCTCCGTATGTTTTAGCTTGACCCATTTAGCAGCGAGATCAGCAACAAAATTAATCCGCGATCGCACAGGTTCATAGGTTAGTACTTCCGTTTGCAAAGCCGAATTCTGTCCCTGCATTGCCTTAAACGAAACTGTCCTCGTAATAATCCTGCCATCAACCTCAGGCAAGACCACATTCATCGCCATATCACGGGGAGTTAGTCCTTGTGTACCATTTGCCCACGATTTCCTTAGTCCACCGCTAAAAATCACTTGAAAGACTGGGACATTCAAAGTCTCCCAAAGATCGACTTGGGGTGAATCAGTTTTTAAACTCGCCAAAGAGAAGCTAGTGGTATTCAATATCACATCGACTTTTTGACCAGATTCTGGTAGGCAATAGCGAATTAGTTCAGCTTGAACATCAAGTTCTTTTAATGATGAGACATAGATCGGTAAAGGCTTAAGATTGCGCTCAGTCAGAGCATCACATAAAGCTGCGATCGATGCCGTATTCCCCGATAAATAATGAGCACGATAAAAAAGAATCGCCACTTGTCCGAGATCCCCCCCAGCCCCCCTTGAGAAAGGAGGGAGAATTTCTTTCTTCTTCCCCCTTTTTAAGGGGGATTGATGGGGATCTAACTCTAAAATGGAGACAGAAGATTGAGGATTTGCAACTTCATATATCCCAATGCGTGGAACTGATTGAGGCGTTTCATAAACTGTCCCAAACTCAAGAAATTCAGAGGCAATGAACTTCAGCAAATTGTGATAGTTCTCAACTCCTGCTTCGATGAAATATTGCCAAGCTTGATTGACCAAGGTTAGCGTTGTGGTGGAATGACTAGTCAAATTTGGGTCTGGACGCTCATCCCCTGGTAACACGATTAAAATCGCACCTGTATTTGCTACCGTTTCCTTAACTACTTCTAATCCATAACTCCAATAGGATTGCCCACCAATCAATCGGACGATAATTACCTTGGCACTTGCCAAGACTTCTTCTGCATAGGTATCGATCGCAATTTGTTGCTGCAATTGCAATACATTCACTACTCTGATTTGGGGGAAATCTTCGGACAATCTTGCCGTAGCAGCGGCGAGGGTTTGGATATCCGTATCGGCGGCGGTGATGATGATGATCGGTGCAGGTTGCTGATCGACAAAAACAACGCTGTCGGTAGACTGGTTCCAGCCTCCTGAAATAGTAGCGATACGATGCATTAGTTATCCAAATAGCAATGAGCAGCTATGCCATTATATCGCTCTAAAACCCAAAAGGGATTTGCGGCGCAAAGCGCCGCAAATCCCTTTTGGGTTTTATTAGGACTTCCGCAAAAAAGCCATGATTACTGTAGGGGCAATTCATGAATTGCCCCTACAGTAATCATGGCTTTTACTTTATGTCTTAGCATTTAGGCTCAAAGCCACAGCCTCAGCAACTTTAATGCCATCAATTC
>Ga0209990_10003004_pt1 | contig 12653 bp, 11 predicted proteins | sample NOAtaG_6_FD_187304 | JGI IMG/M metagenome (GOLD analysis project Ga0209990, IMG submission 187304) | Freshwater lake microbial communities from Lake Erie, under a cyanobacterial bloom - NOAA_Erie_Diel5S_2200h metaG (SPAdes) (version 2) | ecosystem: Environmental > Aquatic > Freshwater > Lake ...
GGCCGCCCAGCGTTAGCACTTTTAGTCCGGGTAACTGTTGCCCAAGCAACTCCGGTAGACTGGTCAGCTGAAGGCAGTGAAATATTTCTAACGTTTGCAGCGCCGAGAGTTGCCCTAGTTCTTCGGGTAAACTAGTCATGCCGTGGCAAGAGTGAAACTCTAGTTCTTGCAGCGCCATCAGGTGTTCAAGTTTTTTGGGTAAACTTGTTGTGCCGGAGCAAATGTGAAACTTCAGTTCTTGTAGCATTGTACAAAGCTGAAGAATTTGCGGCCCCCTCACGATGTGGATTTTTTCTGAAGCAGCCAGCTTCTTTTCGATAGCGTCTAGCGCAGAAGATTCCATAATAAAAAACACAAATCAAATGTATATTTTAGTACGCTAAATCTAGGACGGCGTCTATAACAAGCAGGAGTAGTTCGCTCGGCAGCCGCGGTCTTCGTCGCCGCCGCATACCGAGTTCCATTGTTAGTATCGATATGTAGCAACTCATATGCGGATAAAATCCGGTTGAGTAACCTACTTGTAACGACCCGTTTTCGTTCGAAGACAGAATGAACCCCGGTACTGTTTTCGACATTTTGCTGCAGCAGTACACGTCTAGGCGGCGCAGATTAATTAGGTATCCGATTGATTTTGGCCAGCGGGTCAGTTTTTTGCAACTCTGTAGCAGTACGTTTTCTAGGTTTTTCAGTTGGCCAAACGATTCAGGCAAACAACAGAGTTCTGCGCAAATCAGTGTTAAATTTTTTAACGCGCTCAGCTGTCCAAGTGACTCAGGCAAGTTCGTCAGAGCGCCGCAACTTAGATACATGTTTTGCAATGTAGTCAACAATCCCAAAGACTCCGGTAAACTAGTCAGCGCGTCGCAGTTGTAAAGCGTTAGCGATTGTAAAGTAGTAAAGTGCCGCAGTTCTGGCATAATTATTAAATCGTCGCCAGACACAATACTTAAAGTTTGCAATTTGACAAACTGTTCCAGCCATTTGGGCGGATGACTGCGTCCGCGTAATCTCACTAGCAACGACGAAACAGTCGCAAATAACTGCGGCGATTGCGGGACTGCAATGTGATGTTCGCAATCAATTTCCATATTTTGCAGCGCAGGCAGAAGTCCTGTTGATTGCGGCAAACGAGTTAGTGTTCTGCAGCAATCGATTACCAACGTTTGCAGCTTACCCAACTGCTCCAGTGGTTCTGGCAAACACGTCAGCGCGCCGCAGTTCGTAATCTGCAACTTGTTTAATGCCGTAAGTTGGCCCAACGATTCAGGTAGGCATGTAATAGCCAAACATTGAATCATGAATGACTGCAACGATTTTAATTGCCCCACCGATTCGGGTAAACAGGTTAGCGAGAAGAGCTGGACAAGTTCTAGTTTTTGTAACGCCGCCAGTTGGCCAAAGGATTCAGGCAAACATGTAATTGTGCAATTAGAAATGCTGAGTGTTTCTAACGACTGAAGCCGGCCAAACGATTCGGGCAACTGAAATAATTCGCCACTAGAATGAATAGTAATTTTGCGGAGTTTAACGAAAAGCTCTAGTTGATCCGGTAAACAAGTTAACTCAGTTTTGTAGATTAGCAGTTCTTCTAGCGCCGTTTGTCGCAACAGGGTTGCGGGCAACACAGTCATGCTGCGGCAGCAGTTGATAGTCAAACTCTTGAACATACGCGGCGGGTCTAGCTCTAACAAAACAACAAGCTCCTCTTCGCCGATGGCCATTCCCGACAATTGTCGGTACTTTAGTGGTGTTTGGTACATAATAAGACATATTATTCAGTTTGGGTCGGGACCATGGCGGCACTTTGTAAAAAATAAATTTATTTGTTCTCGGTCCGCCGGATAAGTTTATACAAATTCATCGAAAACAAATTTATACAATTCCGGCGGCAAATTTCTGCACCGTATTTGCCTTTTTCGTCGCAGCCGCCGGCACGAAACTATCAGCGCCAGCAAAGTCGCGGCAGGAGTTGCAAACCGGCAGGATTTAATATAATTTGGATTTATTATTATCAATGAACCGTTGGGATCGGCCACGAACTTGTGAGAGGAGTCATATACACCAATAATTTTTTCTAGGACAAGCGCCCTCATCAAGGCCCGCGGCAACTCCGAAATTCTGCTCCGGTGAACGTCTAAAATCCGTAATGAAGGAAGGTTTCCTATTGAGTCCGGCAAACTGGTCAGTGATTTGCAGCAAATCAGAGATAGTTCGCGCAGCGCAAATAGTTGCCCTAGCGAGTCCGGCAAACAAGTCAGTGATTCGCAATAATCCAGACGCAGTTTTTTGAGCGAAACTAACCGGTCCAACGACGGTAGACGGCATAATTTGTCGCAGTAAGACAAGTCAAGAGTTTCCAGTGCGGTTCCGCCTGGCACCACTAACGGCGTTACAAATTTACCCATCGTTGAACAAAACGTCTGCAGCTCAGTCAACTGAGCCAGCGAATTTGGCAGATCGTAAAATGGGCATTCATTCGTTATCAACTTCTGCAAATTGTTGAGTCGTCCCAATGATTCGGGCAGTGCCGTCAAGCTCAAGCACGATTCAAGGTTAAGAACCTGCAGTCGGCTCGACTGCCAAGTGTCCGGCAAACTGGTCAATTCTGTGTTATTCCCGAGTTCAAGTCGGTGTAGCGCTGTTAACCGGCCTATTGACGGCGGCAAGTGCGGCTGCGAGCAGCCGCGCAAATCCAGATATTCCAGTGACTCCAACATACCTATTGAGTCTGGCAAGTTCCTCAGTCCGCCACAAAGGTTGCAGATTAATATTTTCAACGCTGTGAGTTGGCCGATTGATTCCGGCAAACTGGTTAGTCGTATGCAACTGTCCAGTTGTAGTTTGACTAGCTGCTTCAGGCAACCCAATGACTCAGGCAAACGCGCTAAATAACCGCATGTGCCACAATTTAATATTTTTAGCGCCGGCAATTCGCCCAGCGATTCGGGCAAGTACTGAAGCATATGACAATCGTGGCAAGTTAGTTCTTCTAACGATCGCAAATATTTCAGCGAATCTGGCAAACATTTTAAATTAACGCAGCCGGTAAGATCCAGCGTGTGTAACACTACAAGTTGTCCAACCGAATCTGGTATTCTCTGCAAACTGTGACAACTATTAAACTGAAGATGTGTGAGCTTTTTCAGTTCGCTTAATGTGTCGGGCAAGTGACTGAGATTAGAGCAATAAACTGCTTTGATGATTTCGAGGTTTTGCAACAAATTAATTTTGTCAGGTAAGCAAGTCAGTTTGCTCCAACATTCTAATGTAAGTGATGTAGTTTCTTTGATCGTTTCCAGAATATCATCGGACAAGGCAGTCTGACGACGGAGCTCTGATAAATCGTAATTGCCAGGCATAATGGTAAAAAACTGTATTCATTTAGTGGCCGACAAGCCCCACGACAAAGTGCAAAACAAGTTCCCATATTTCAGACGGCGGTTGCCGCGCCGTTTTACGCCGGGAAGACGCCATAATTAATGTTAGAATAGTTTGGCGATAGTTTGTGAGATAGTGCACGTGGTGTGTGCTGGTTTTCACTTGCAGACGCCCACGCGGGTGCTTAACGTGGCCACTAATATTGTGATGCAAACACCAGTCGCTAGTAATTATTTCAGACAACGCAAGAATGTCGATAGATTTAGGTAATGTCAGTCTGCACGAATAAATATTCAGTTTCTGCAGAGACACAAGATTGCCAATTTCTGGCAAACTGACTAAATTTATACACCAGCTAATATCCAGCATTCGCAGTTCTTTAAGTTCATTCACAGACGGAGGCAAACAAGTAATAAGTCGCGACGTAACGTTTAACAGGAGCAGCGATTTAAAATTTGATAAATCGGGTAGTTCTGTCAGCGGGCCTAAAATATCGATTGTCCGTAATTTGCTGCAGCGTGAAATAGTTGTGGGTAAATGATGCATATGGTAGCAATTCTGTATTCTAATAGTTTCTAGCATGGCGAGATCTCCCACTGAGTCGGGCAAACAACTTATCCGGGACTCGTTAACAATTAGACACCGTAACGATGCTAGTTGCCCTATGACGGCCGGTAATGTAGTTAAATTAAAGCACCGATGGATTTCTAAATGATCTAGTTTAGTAAATTGGTTTATTTGGTCGGGCAGTCGCACCAAGTTGGGACAATCGTTTATGTGCAAAGATTGGAGCGCAGTTAGTCGTCCCAGTGAGTCTGGCAATTCTCTCAAATCGGGTAAGTCATGTACAATAAAAGTTTGTAGACCAACAAAATGTTTGATCCAGCTTGGTAATTGAAACAACCGTGAGCGTCGGGCGCGGGAAAATGCCAACGTTGTTACCGCCGCAAATTTGCCAGCGGAAGCAGGCGTGTACGAAAACGAACAAGTCCTGTAATCGATGTCGTTGTGAAACACATCGCGAAACAACTGCTGCAAGTAGTCTTCTTTCTGTGCCAAATCCATTTATAAAAAGATATAATCAATTGTCGTGGCAGTCCCGCGCAGTAGCGAAAATAAACTCACATAATTCGTTCGGTAAACGCGGGTGCGTTTTGTAGCGGCGCGTGGCGACTATTAAAGTTAAAAGCCGCAAATAGAAATTTATCAATGATTTAACTAGTGCTGTTTCGGCAGGGTAGTAGCAAAACAAAGTTTTGCACTGATCATAATAAGTGTTCTCAACGATGGCTTCAACGTGACCCGGAATAAGGACACGCCCGTCAATGACGTATTCAAACGTCGGTTCCGTGGCTATTTTGCGTTGCTCCATCAGCAGCCACGTCCTTTCGACGACAAATGAGGACAAAGTCAAAGATGCGAAAGTTTCCGGCAAACTAATTGGGTGGCAGCTGTTAATCTCAAACACTTTCAGCCGCGGCAACATCCCTATAGAGTTCGGCAAGCAGCTGAGTTTCAGGCATTCAGTTAATCGCAAATTGACAAGAGCCGACAATGAACCAATACTTTCTGGTAAACTAGTTATCATAGCAGTAATAACCAAATAACATAAATTATCACTGAGCACCGGCCGGTCAAATTCGGGCATCCGTTGTAATTCCGGCAAATGTATGTCCAACCGAAATGTATTGCCGCGCCTACTATGACGGGGGAGAATTGCTAGATCAAAATGATCTGGCAAACTAACAGTTTTACAGTCGTTCAAATCAATTTTCTGTATTTTTTTGAGTTGACACAAAGAGTCCGGCAAACAAGATAGGTAACAGTTTTTTATGTCGAGGACGCGCAGTTCAACTAATTGTCCCAAATCTTCTGGCAGTTTAGTAATGCCGCTGTAGGAAAGATTGAGGTTCTCAAGCGCGCGGCATTGCACTAATGATTCGGGCAGTTGTTTTACAAACCAACAACAGCCCACATTGAGTTCTCGTAAAACAACTAGTTGTTCCAAAGAGTCTGGCAAATGTGACAGGGCGGAGCACCGCGTTAAATTTATTTCAAGCAACTCTGTGAGATTGCCGAATGACTCGGGTAATTTTTTCAACGACCTGCAGTCTGTGCATTCAAATTTCTGTAGCGCCGTAAGTTGTCCCAGTGACTCAGGCAAACATGTTAACGTCCAGCAATAATTGAGCAGCAGCTCGCGCAGTCTAGAAAGGCGGCCCAGTGAGTCGGGCAGACAAGTGAGTTCGCAGCAATTCCTCAGGTCAAGCGTGCGCAGACTGGTCAACCGCCCTACTGCGTCCGGCAGACGAAGAATTGTCAGTGAGCGGGGCGCGTATGTTCGCCGCCACCGTAATAACAGCCAGTACAAATAAATTCGCCGCGATTCGGAGTCCATATTTTGGTTCGGTGGTAATAAAAAACATCAATCAATTATATTGGTTTGCGAAAGCTATGCGACGGGCGGAAACGTAGGCCGAATTGCTGACATATTTTGTAAGCTTTCATGGATTGCCCACAAAATTTCGCTAGGCAGCCGCACTAGTCGGGCATGGCGGCGGCGCATGCAGATTGACATCGTCATTATCGTTTGAAAGTAGTTGGTAAGATTACAAATTTTGACGTTGCTGGATCTGAGTTCCACGCTCCCTTTTGGGTGGGAAACGTGTCCAGGTATTTTACCGTACCAGCCCCAGTTAACGGTCAGCTGACTCAATGAGAGGTAACTTATTGTTTCGGGTAATTCTGCCAGAAAAGTGCAGTCGGTGATGGTCAGATGTTCAAGCGCCGTAAGTTGTCGCAACGACGCAGGCAAACTAGTCAAAGCGGCGGAAGACGTAATATCTAGCGTGCGTAGCGCAGTTAGTTGCCCCAGTGACTCGGGCAAACGTGTTAACAACTCGCAAGCGTAAAGGCTGAGCGAGCGCAACGAACTGAGCGATCCTATTGAGTTGGGCAAAACTATTAAAGGACACTCAGAAATTGCTAACATGTTCAGTCCGGCAAGTTGTCCCAGTGACTCGGGTAAAAGTCGCAGACGGTAGCAGCGAGACAACCGGATCTGCTTTAATTTCTTTAACAATCCCAGTTCTTCCGGCAAACGAGTTATGTTGCACTCGATTATCGTCAGTGTTTGTAGTTCTGCTAATTGCCCCAGCGACGGAGGTAAACAGCTCAGCAAAGAGTTGAGCATAATGTGCAGACTTTCGAGAAAAGTGAGTTGCCCCAGCGACTCGGGCAAAACTCTGATAGCGGGATTGTAGACGATGTTCAACGTTTTTAGAGACAATAAATTGTGAAATTCGGGCAGACTAGTGAGTGCAACGCAGTATTCGATTTGCAAGCGGTGCAAGTCGCGGAGCTGTCCCAGCGATTGAGGTAAATAAGCCATCGACTGGCAGAACCTTATCTGCAAACTACGCAGCGCCGTGAGTTGTCCCAGCGACTCAGGCAGACAAGTGAGTGCATGGTTAGACAGAATGTTAATTTTCTCCAGCGCCGCAAGCTGTCCCAGCGATTCAGGCAAACGCTGCAAATGAATGCAGCCAAACAACATGAAATGGTTCAGCGCGGCCAGTTGTCCCAGCGATTCGGGCAAAGTGTGTAACGAACAGTACCGCACCAACAAAATGTGCAACGCGGTCAGCTGCCCCAGTGACTCGGGTAAGTTAGTCACATTTAAATGTTCAAGATGTAGCGTGTGCAGCGCAGCCAGTTGACCGAGCGAATCCGGTAGCTGGGTGATAGCGAAGCACTCGCTTACTTTCAATGTGCGCAGCGCAGTCAGCTGTCCCAGCGACTCAGGCAAACAAGTCAATGCATTGCAACGGTCTATTGACAGAATGCGCAGCGCGGCCAACTCTCCCAGTGACCGGGGTAAGCGGAGAAGTTTATAACTAAAACTTATGTTGATGACTTGCAACGCTTGCAGCTGTCCCAACGAGCTGGGCAAAGTTGTAATTGGGTTGCTGACTATGTTCAACGCTTGCAACGAAGGCACGAGGAGGTTGCGTAGTTGATGGTTTTTTATGTGCCGGTCAATAGTTAGGCCAGTTAGCTGTGCGGCTGGTTCGGCAGCTTCGGCAGCTTCAGTGGGTTCAGTGGGTTCAACTGGTTCCATGGAGCAGTAATGACAAAAATATATTCAATTAATGTCAAAGGCACTCGTCTGCGCATCGTCATCAACTAGATGCAACAGTTCATCTGGTAACCGGGGCTGGCGGCCGCGGCGGCGCATACAGAGTACCATAGCGAGCAAAGACCGATGGTAGTTGTGCAGTCGCCGGTCTGGCATAGTCGTGTCGAATACTAATATTGTTTCGCCAGCGTCGCATAGAACGTGCCCCGGCACCACTGTGCACAACTCGCAACCAGTCAAGACGAGCCTATCTAGTATCAAGCTCGCAGTCGATTTAGGCAAAATCAGTAGGCAACGAAAGGATTGATTCGAAATTAATACTTATGTCGATTTTAAGACTTGCGAGATGGAAAGGGTGTTCGTTGCGGTTGTGGTAAAGAATTGAGTCGGGTAAACGAACGAGCGACGCGCAGTCGCTAATGTAAAGAGTAGCTAGCTCATGCAGATTGCCCAGAGATTCGGGCAGACAAGTAAGTCTCCCGCATTTTTTTATCTGCAAATGGCGGAGCGAAGTTAGTTGTTCAACAGAATCAGGGAAGCCTGAGAACACAGCGCAGTCAACAACAAAGAGCGAGCGCAAACGGGAAAGGCGGCCGAGAGACGGAGTAAAATGTGTGAACTCCATGCATCCGTTGAAACTTATTTTTTCTAATAAAAGGCAGTTGCCGATGCAATCGGGAATAAATAGTATTGAGCATTTGTGAAATGTAATTTCAGTTAGCCAGTTGCCGTACAAATCTGCGCAGCGAGGGAATTCTTCGTGCTGATTTCCCCGGAAAGTGATGGTGCCGTTGGCGGTGGGGTCTTTTCTAGCGGCCATAGTGTGTAAAAAGGTATTCATTTGTGTTACTGTTTCTTGGAGACGGCCATGGCGCGGGCGACGGCGCTGGGGGTGTGTTTGCGGGCGTTGGCGGCCATACGTTTGCGGGCCCACTCAGTAACGTTGCCTTCGTTGGCGCGGGACCATTCTTCTTCGGTTTTGCGGATGTTGCTGATGTTGGCGGCTTGTGTGCGCTCAACATGTTTGCGGACGTCTCCAGTGCGCGACCGCATGTCTTCGGGGCGGCCAGCGTACTGCACAAACTCGGCGCGGCCTTCAGTGCTGCGGGCTTCGTTAGCGCGGAGTTCGGCGGTGTTTGCGGCGGCGCGCTTAAGTTCTTCGCGGCGGAGCCGAGTCTGCGCGGCGGCGGCGGAATCAGTGGCGGAAGCGGTGGCGGAAGCGGCGGCGGAAGCTTTGGGCGGCGGCTGAGCGGTCGGTGGCGGCGCCTTACGCTGCGCCCAGTCGGTGCTCTGGGCGTCGGCGGCGGAGCGCATCTGTTCGCGGCGGACACGCTCATGCGAGTCAGCGTCGCTAGAAACGAATTTAACCTTTTGTTGGCCTCTTTCGCCTTCAGTAAATTCGCGCTCAATCTCGTCTTCAGCGGTCTCATTCTCGTTGCGGCGTTTTTGCAGTTCTTGCGCGAACCGCTGCCGCTCGGCAGGACTTAAGTCGAAGTCGAGTTGTTCTGCATAAACTGCGCCGGCGCTCGACAAATACTCTTCGAGGTCTTCGCGGTCGGCGGCGACAACGAGGTGTGCGGCGACTGCGGGAGCATGGACCCGCACCGCAGCGATCCAAAGTCGGTGAGGAATGGCGGGGTTGGCGGCGTCGGACAAACGGATCTCGCCGCCCTGCACATAGTCAATAGATACGCCGGCGGCGGCGCGGCGGCACAACTCAGCGATGAGCGGGGCGTCGAGCGCCGTCCAGTTGTGGCGGACAAAGTGGCCGCGGTCAAGGGCGCGGACGAGGGACTCAGCCCAAGTGGCGTCGGTTAGCGGAGGAACCAAAAACACATTGAGCTGTTCAGCGCCGGCCGTGGCAAAAACGTCGTTAATAGACTGCGGCGCGGCCAAATGCACGCGAGACGGCGGTGTGAGCCGCAGTTTAGCCATGGTATATGGGCGTGCCAATTCAAAAGGTTGCGGCCGGTAGCGGCGTATAATTGTGCATCCGGCGATTTGTCGTCTTTTGAACCGCAAGCCGCATACGGCGAAAACTGCGCAGCAAGAAACTTTTGGCGGCGCTGAACTGTTCACGGGCGCGGCGGGCAGCAGTTTCGGCCGCCGAAGGGGGCCGCGGACGGTGCAGATTGTCCGCGTCAATGCTGAAACGTATTGGCCGAACAAAGAAATCCGGTCCGCGCCAGTACATGAGGGCGCGGGACGTTGCGGATTCGAGATAGAGGAACGGCCCAGTGCGGTCGCTGAGAGTGGCGGCGAATCGGGGGTCGGCGGCGCGGAGTAAGTCATGCGCTTTGCCGGGAGACTGCACGCCGGAAACAACAACGCTGGGGCCGAAAATAAACGCCGCGGCGGCGGAAGCGGCACGGTGCGCGGACCGGGTGGGTTTGCGAAAATGGCAGTTGTAAGCGAAATCGAGTAAGTGCGCCGAAACGCGCTCGTCGCGAACAAAACGAAGAGTCCAGTCCATGATGTTATATGGTTTCATTTTGCGCAAAAAGAAAGAAAGACTTAGCAGGTTTGTGCGCTTCAACTTGTCAGTGGTTCGTATTTGCATGAACCGTCCGCGGGATTGAAGTGCAGCGTTCCTTGTTGCGACGCGGGTTGTGTTTCTGTGGCGGGGGCGATGACTGCCATAACCAAAATATCGCCCAAGAACGAAAAGAAGCAAAGACGGAAAAGCGGGAGGCCGAGATGATTTTGCAGCAATTCCTTGATTTCATCGACGCGGTCATTGGAGATGTTTCGCCAGTTTCTCAAGTCATCAGCGAGGTTTTTGCTGAGTTCGGGCGGGAAATGGTGGGTCGCTCCGTGCGAAAACTCCGGGAGGATTTTTGGTTCGTCATACCGGTGCAAGTCGCGGTGGCTAAAATCGAGGCCGTCGGGGGGCAGGAAACAAACGCCTTCCGGCAGCCAGGCCAGCACGCCGACAAATTCGCCGGAATGCTCGATGTGGAGCATGGGGCCGTGCTGGGGGGCGTAGTTGTATTTTTGCAAAACCCACTTGGCGATCGGGTCAATTCCCGAGACTGCGATTTTGCGGGGATCGAGCCCCAGCGCACGACCGACAACTTCGCGTGCTTCTTTGGCTTCTTCGATTGAGTAATCGCTGCGCAGATCGCTTTTGCGCCCATAACCGGATAGGAATTCGATGTAAGGCGGCGGCAATACAATTTGGCGTTTCTCATTGTTGTGTGCGGCTTCAGCCATGATAAGTAGAGGGAGCAGGTGGAATGAATTTTCGTGTTCAATTTGGCAACGGATTCGAACCAGTGAGCGCCATTGTGGCTGCGGGTCCCAGAGCAGCGCTGTATTTGGCCTGGATCGCGGCCAGAACGGCGGGGACGTCGAGGGCGGGATCGACGCGGGCTTCTTCGGGAACAGCGGCGGCGGCGGTTAACTGCTGCCGCAAAGCGGGGCCAGTGAGGCGCGGCGGCTCGGCAGTGATGGGGGCGAGCGAACTAAGCATAGTAGTCATGCGGAGGGCTTCATTAATGTCGACCCAGTCAGCCAGGCCGTTGGCGTCGACGCCAAGAGTTTTGGCGACACGATGGCGGTGGACGGGCTCAACAGTGGTGGGCACAGCTTCGTTGTTGGGACGGGTGGCCCACACTTCGCGGCAGTCGCCGGGAACCATGGCGCGAATAGTTTCTTCGTGGGCATTAGCGGCGTCAAGCAACAACTGACGGTCGGCGGGGTCGGTGATGCGGAGAGCGACGTTGCGCAAACTGCCGACAATCACTAAACTGTTGTTGCTAGAACCGGGCTGCACCATGGTGGGGCGGGGTTTGTGCAGGGCGATGGCGCTGGACTGCGTAACAGGTGTTATTGCGGCGGTGGGCGGGAAACAAGCGGTTTTTTCGGCGGGAGAATTGGGAGGGCTGCGATTGCCGTCGCATTCGCTTTCGGGGGGCGACCAGTGGCCGGTGCAGCGGACGGGGGCGTCTTCGGCGGCAATTTCGTCGGCGGGGGCGGCGAGCGATTCCGGCGGGGACCAGCTGCGGGCGCGCGGCGGCAGCAGTTCGCGGGAGCACATAGGGGCGCTACTATAATACCGCCCAGTTATGGCCGAAGCGGCGCAAGCGCACGACGCGCCCGAAGCGGCTCCCGCAGCTGCTGCCGTCGCAGCGCCCGCAGCGGGTCCGTGCCGAATGGTGCTCGAAGTTGACGACCGGGAGCGGCACGTTTTCCCGTTCCTCCCGCAGTACTTCGACGACGGCGCTGCGGTGGTGCGCCGGCTGGCGCGCGGCGACTACGCCATAACTGCTGTACAAGACGGAGATGAACAACTGCAGGCGTTAGTCGAACGGAAAACGCTGAAAGACCTCGCCGGTTCGCTGAAAGACGGGCGGCTGGACAATTTAGAAGGGTTAGTTGAAGTGCGTGCGGCGTGCGGCTGCGATTTGTGGCTGTTCATTGAAGGCCCCGCGTTTCCGGCGCCCGACACCCAGTACGGACGCATACCGTATTCGACGCTGGAAAGCGTAATACTGGACGCGTCAGTGCGGGACGGTTTTATGGTCGCGCGGACGAAAGACTTAGCTGACGGCGTGAGGATGCTGAAGTGTTTGACCGACCGGTACCGGAGGAAAAACGAACTGGCGGCGCGGGCGGTTGCGGGCGGGAACGGGGTTGAGCAACAACGGGGGCTCGTGCTGGCCCGCCGTGTGCGCAAACTGCCCAACGACACCGAGCGCGTAGCGGAGTTGTGGAGCGGGCTGCGCGGTGTTAGCGCAGTCACCGGCCTCATACTGGTCGGCGCTGGGAGTGTAGCCGACTGGATAGGGTGGATGCGCGACGGGACAGCGGACGAACGGCTGGCGGCGCTGCGGTACCCCAGCGGCGGACGAGTGGCGGAACGGTCGCTGGCGGCGGTGCGGCAGCTGCTAAACGGGGACGCGGCTGTGTGTGCGGCGTTTTACGAAAAAGCGCACGGCGTGCGGCCGCCTACAGCAGCAGCGTTGGCAGCCGCATGGCCGCCGGCGCGTTTGCTTGAACCCGGAGCCTCCGCCGAAGCCGGACGAATAGTGCCACCCGAACGCAAAACGCCGATAGGCCGCAAAGTTGTCGAGAACCTTGTGGCGCTTTTCCGGCACCGGTGCCAACCCGCCGTGCAACAAGAGTAACTGAA
>Ga0209990_10003008_pt1 | contig 12644 bp, 5 predicted proteins | sample NOAtaG_6_FD_187304 | JGI IMG/M metagenome (GOLD analysis project Ga0209990, IMG submission 187304) | Freshwater lake microbial communities from Lake Erie, under a cyanobacterial bloom - NOAA_Erie_Diel5S_2200h metaG (SPAdes) (version 2) | ecosystem: Environmental > Aquatic > Freshwater > Lake ...
TCAACAGCAACAGCAACAGCAACAGCAACAGCAACAGCAACAGCAAGCACCAGTATTTGACCCGTCTAAAATGGGTTATACTGCTCCAACTGCAACTGTACAATATGGTACATACAAGCCAACAGGGTCGGCAACTGCTGGCGCTGCTGGCACTGCTGGCACTGCTGGCACTACCACAACACAACCTACATCTACCGTCACAACACCACCAGTCAAACAAACAGGTGGAACGTATGGAAGTGCAAAATTAGCTCGTGACAAGAAAAAGTCTGGTAAACTAAAAAAAGACATTAGTGTTGGTACGGGATTGACAGCACATGCTACGCAACCTGTAAAAGAATCACCAATGCCAAAAGTTAAAACATCGTATGGTCGATACAAATACCCAAAACCAACTGCTACTTCTAAATACGGTGTTGTAAATGACACATTTAAAAAGCAAGATGGCATGGTGTATCCTCGTCAAAACGTAATGCCAGCACCACCTGCACGTCAACACAATCGAGTGCAACAAATGCCAATGAGTTATGAGTTGCCTCAATATGTGCGAAAAATGGCAGGAAGCGAATTAATGAACGAAATCCAATTTACTGCACCTTCACTTCCAAAACAAGAAAACAAATCACCTGTGTCTCACAACACAAAATACACGTCATTGAATAATGACAAATATAAAAAATAATGAGGTGAGTAATGTCCAAATACTCAACACCTATTGTTCCTAAATACTTCAAAGACACTACCACACCTCGCAAGGCAGTAAGTTCGCTATTGCAAAAAGCGCAGTCCAAATCAAAATCAAAAACTCAAAGCGCAAACGTAGTTCCAGAATCGGCAACTCCTGTTTTTGACGAAAATTACGACCCTAAAGTCGCAAAAGAGACCAATGACCGTTTATGGCGAGAAATGAATGAACGTCGAGCAAAAGACCTCCCAATTGAAGGATTGACGTATTTACCACAAATGTCTTCAGGGCGTATGGTGCGAACAGGACAAGCATCAGAACGAAGAGACGTGCTCGGAAACAGAATGAATCGACAACTGAGCACCAGTGTCTTTCGTCCTAATACGGAACAAGAATTCAATAATATTCAACAATTAATGGAGGAGCAAGCTAGGCTTGCGGATTCAATAAAGCCTACGCAGTCGTATTCAGAACGAAAAAAAGCAGAAAAAAGAATAGAACAAATTGAAAATATACTATCTGCAAGTAGCGATGACTTTGCGCCTTCTCAAAAATATAAAGTAGTACAAAACCCATCACGTGAATACTCAGCAAGCACTTATCCAAAAAGAAGCGAGGTTGCACGATTTATTGCGCCGCGTCGAATGCTTCAGGCACAAAGAAGTGGACAAGACGCAAGAGGTACTGATATAGCAGGTGTTTCTTCATTTTCTTTTGCAACTGTAAAACCAGTGAGTAGTGGCAGTTCAGTTCCTTCTGAAAAAGCATACTTGCCATCTATTGAGGAAATGCGTGCTGAAAAAACAAAATTAGAACAACAATTAAAAACCATGCAAGACGAAGCGGAAAAATTTCGTTCTACCGATTTTGCTTCTATGGATATTGACGACGACCCATTTAGTGAAGCTGAGCGATTGTCAGACCGCATTGATGCAATGCGGGGGAAAATAAATACCGTACAAAGAAGAATTAAAGATGCAGAATCAAATCCGTGGTATGCACAAACCTTAGGCACTGGCAAAGGGAGAACACTGACAGTAGAAAGTCAGCCATACGCACGAGTGTATCGGTCTCCTAGAGAGCAAGGATTGCAAGAGCCTCCACGTCAAGATATTCAAGAAAAACCGCCCAGTTCCAGTGCCAAACCAATTGTTGTCAACAAAAAATATGTTTCGGAAGCGTTACAACAATATAACACACACAAAAGTCAAATTAAATCAATTGAAGATGAAATTGATAAGCTACTTGAACAAGATTCTCCTGATGTTGACAAAAAGGTTTCAGACTTACTTTATGAACGTGATTTGTCAAGAGGTAGATTAAATGCAAGTTTGCACACAATTGACGAAATTCGCAAAAACAAAGACCTTATTGCAGACAGCAAGTTGCGTAGGCAAATTGAAGCGGTTACTGAAAAACCAGTAAACGTCAAACCTGTAGGCACGCCAACAAGACGTGCAAACACTCCTATTGTACCGTCTGGAGCAAGACCAACACAATCTGCACAACCTGCGCAAAACACTCAACCAACAGCGCAGGTGCGTTCACCTTCAAGAGTTAATGCACCTTCAAGTCGTCAAATTCCGTCAATTGTACAAGGTGAAATAAATGCAGCACGAAGAGCTAGTGCTTCTGGTTCGTTAAGTGACTTAGACAGAGATTTTGAAAATTGGCTCAAAACCCAACCATCTACTTCTTCATCAACGACAGGTTCAAGTTCAAGTGGTCGTGCAAGCAAACCTTCTTCAGCAACTGCAAGTAATACAAGAAAAAGACCTTCATCAACTGAAGTTGAACGTAATTTAAAAACAAAATCATATCGAAGTGCTAGTTATTTAAATAATCGAGAATTAGGTATGTTATACCTAAGACCTGAATTGCGTAGTGTGTTTTTTGATAAAAACCCGCATCTTGTATCACAATTTGAATCGGAAATTCAGTCTCTACCACAAGGAACACGACAAAATAGAATGCGTGCCATTGTTTCTGGTGCATACACCCCTGTAACACGTGTTCTTTCAACAACAGCAACTCCTCCTTCTTCTGTACGACCACGAAAACAAGTGTCGTCAACGGTAAGCTCTCCATCATTCTCGTCACGTTCATCGCCGCGGTCAGACATTCCAGCATCTATGACTCCAGCGGAATATAGAGACCGATTGCTAAGAGAAAAAGATATTCAGCGCAGAAGGCTTAACAGAAATTATCGAGAATCTACTGCAATGCGTATTGCAGAAATTAACGACGAACTTACTCGATTAAGTCCAATATTAAATCCTTCTGCACCATTAACTGTTCCTAGTGGTGCAAAAGTTGTTGAAGTTTCAAAACCTGAAACAAAAAAATCGCCTACAATATCAGTATCATCTCCTGAAACTAATAAATACAGAATGGAAGCACCTATGACAACAGATTTTAACGAGTTTGACCCTTCGTATTTGCGTTCAAAAAGCACATCTGGCAAACGTGAAAGTTTTGATGATTTAGACCCGAGATATTTACGTTCTGGAAGCAAGCTTCCAAAATCAGAAGCAATAAGAAGATTTAATGCACTGATTAATCAAGGAAACGCAACTGATTACGATGCGGTACTGCAACAAGCACAAAAAAGAAAAAATTTACAGCAACAATTAATGTTGGAAAGTTTGTTGTTTCGTACACCTCAGGAATTTCAAGAAATGTACGGTGGTGGAAAATTTAATCCTAGAGGAAAACAAACTAGTCGTTCGTATCAACCACAAGGTGCTAGCCAAGCAGAAACAAAAAAACCAACACAAACATCAAGAATCCGCACTACAATAACGCCTGAAACACCTTCTACTCCCAAAAAAGTAGTAAGCGAAGTTATGGAGGTGCGAGCACCATCACCTTCAGCACCTAGTTCCGCAAGCGCAAAAACGCCAAGAACAATGAGACGTGTTCCAAAATACAATCAAACAAAACAGCAGCAACGTCGATTGAACGCCATAAAACCTTCAGGCATGTATGAACTACCTGAAGAAAGTAAACAATCTATTGAAGAGTTAAAAGGCAAAAAAGTTAAAGATATACTTGCATCAGCTCCAGATGATTTTGTTGAAATTCGACCCACTTCAGGCGCATTTACTAATGTGGCAGATGTTAAGCGCACATGGAAAGACCGTGTACTTGGACCATTGCGAAGTATGAAAAATCCCAGACAAGGAAAAGCAAATGCGGTGCTTGCAACTGCTGAAGGTGTAAAAGAAACAGCAGATACCGCTATGCGCACTCCTATTGTTCGTGCTGTAACATGGCCTGTAAGACGATTTAACCGAATGTCACGAGCAGGAAAAATTGCAACTCTTGGTGCACTGACGTTGGGAGGCGTAAAACTATTTGACATGGCAGCGGGTTTGTTGCCAAGAAAAAAAGATTCTAACGACACGTCAAGCAGTGCAAAAAATAAAGAATATGACAATGTATCTGGTGCGTTTAATGATTTTGGTAAACGAAGTAAAAAGCGTGTTGCAAAAAGTGCATACTCAAATACCATGATGAAAACAAATAAAAAAATTAAAAAAAGTATGACTACGCCACATGCTTCAAAAAAAGTTAATCAAAATCAAATTGAGCACTACACATCAAATGGTGTAAAAATCAGCAACAAGTATTTTTAATTTAAGGATGTGTTGTTATGTCTTATATAAAAAAGGCAAGAGTTAGACCTGCAAAATCAGAAATAATACGCAACGCCAAAAACGCATTGAGGTTTGCGAGGGGAGCACCTCGCATTGTCAACAAGCAAATTAATGCGGTTGTCCGAAGAACTGTAAATTTGTTAGAAGACAAGCGAATTTTAGAGCCAAAAACTGCTGCACAAATGCGAGTGGCAATTGAAGTTCAAGCAGCAAAAGACGGAAATCAATCTTGGAGAGAACCCAAAAGTAAAAAACACTATTTGCAAGACGGAACAGTTGTACCTGCTGATTTGCAAGACAAGCATTTAACACGCCTTGCCAAAATAGAATTAAAACGAAAAATTGATGAAAATCCTGAAATTTTAGAAGTTTCATCGTTTGGAAAAAAACCAAAAAACAGATTATATCGAATATTTCCAGGACTTGAATCAGTAGTTCGGCAACTAAAAGAAGATGCGCTACCTACGGCGTCTAGAGAAGCTAAAATTGCATCTCGTCAAGGGTATGAAGCCGCACTAGAAAAACAAAAAAAAGAATTGACTTTAGATTTACAAAATGGAGATAGAAATCCTTGGATTGGCAAATATGGTTCACAACGAGAAAATGCTAAAAAAATAATTTACGGCGCGGCGATATGGCAAGCATCGTCATTATGGAACTCATCGCAAATTGGCGAAAAGGTAAATCAAAAAAAGGAAGAAATGTCTAATTTGGCAAGAGATGTAAAAGAAAAAGCACAAAATAAATTAAACGACGCTATTCAATTTGCAGACAACACATCTCGCCGAGCGCAACAAAAAATAAATGAATTTAAATCTCAAGCAAAACAAAATGCACGTCGAATTCTTGATGCGCCTCAAAAAAGCAAACGTGATACACTATTATCAGCACAACGTGTTCCTCAAAAATCTTATGAAGTAATTTCTTCAAATCCCAAAAAATGGAGGGGTACAACAATGAATAAATCTATGAAATCAGTATCAGTACCGTACACACGTACACTTACCGATGACAGTGTTCCTTCGCCCAAAAAATATGTCAACAAAATGATGGGTGGTAAAACTGGAAGAATGGGTAAAGAGTTGACAGGTGCAGACGGCGTTAAAGGTCGATACTTTCAAAAAGGTCGAAATATGAGTAAAATTTATGAAGTAGATAAACCTCATGCGCCACAAATGCGTGCCATGGGCATGGGAATGGCAAAACGTGCAACTCGCAAAATGCATGAAATCACTGACGAAAATTACTATGGCAATCAAAAACCACGCCGTAAAGATACATTCCAGAAAAACCAAGGCGCATTTATTAATGGTCGCAAGTTAAAATACTAAAGGAGTGCACTATGCGTAAGTCAACGTTTCGAAAAAACTATAGCGTCGGCAACTCAATCAACATGGGCGGTGGTATGAATGATTTTGCGCCAACAAATACTGGGATTCCACGCAAGCCCATAATGCAAATGCGACCACCAAGCGTAAAAACACCGTCACCTATGGGAGCTCCCATGAATCGCCCTATTACGCCAAAGCCAATGGGTGGTAGTTTAAATCGTTTTAATCCGTATGCTCGCTCTGGTAGCATGGCAACAGGAATGGGCAACGCTACAATGCGTGGTGGGTTTATGAAAAATCGTAGAGGTAGATAGTTCATTTCAAGTTATTGCAAAGGCAAATAAGTTCATGAGTAAACAATCAAACGCATTACAAAAAGCACGTATTCCTAAAAAAATTCGCACACTTGGCAGAAGAATTGGCGAAAGCGCAAGCGAATTAGGTCGTGATGTGCAAAACATACAAGAATTGATGCGAAACAAACGCAGAAGATTTGAAATGGGAGGATTGCCCAAAAATGCGTTTGATTACGAAAATGAATTACTTCAAACAGTTGACGATTCAATCAAAAGACGATTGAAGTTTCGATATGGTAATGCAATTAAACCATGGATTGGATTAGGTGGAGTTGCATATATGCAAAGCCAATCAAATCCAACCACAAAAAAACGATTAAAAAAAGGGTTGGTCAATCCTGTACTTCACGAAATTCGTCAAGCAAATCCTGCGCCAACAAGAAAATCAGTAAAATATTCAACATCAACATATCCAGACAGCGTACAAGGTATGGCTGGACAGGGATACAATCGCAACAGCAATAAACTTCGGCAACTGATGGAAGATGCGTCAACACTAGCAACGGGCGGAAGACCAAATCCTGAACATAATGCTAAACGATTTTATGGTCTTTACGGTCAGTCAGCAGTAAATGAACCACAAAAATCAATGACGCAAGCACGAACAATGCAAAGAGAAATAAATCAATCATTGCGCTCAGGTCATTCAAATCGACGTGTTGCTAAATCGTCACTAAAAAAAGCGTCTTACAACAATGTTTTTGTTAGCGGCTCTGCTGTAGACCCAAATGTAATTGTGCAACCTAAAAAAGGTCGTCGATTTAAAGGGCAAACCACAGGCATGATGTTGGTAAGCAAACGTGCAAAATTGTTAAACAAAAATACTTCTAATAAAAATCCTAACCCTCAAGATGGAGACGAATTTTTAAGTAGTTTATTGTTTCCAACAAATACTACGTCACGTACAAAAAATACATCTACAACAAAAAATCCTACGTCTACATCTAGCACAGCAACAAGCACTTTGAATTCTGGTACACCTGCGTACACAGCATATACCGCATCATCTCGACCGTCAACATCAGTTAAACCTAAAAAAACCACTTTATGGGGTACGATAAGCAACAAATTAGCAGACGCTGAAGACGTTATTACTGGAACTGCTAAAAATTCATGGCAATCACTAAATAGAAATTTGGCAAATCTAGAACGAAATGTTGTCAATACCGTAAGTCGCAATAAACGAACATACGTTCCTCCTAAAAACACAGCAACAACAAGAGCACCTATTCCATCAACACCTACACGTGGCGCAACAACACCAGATAGAATTAAAACGCCAGATAAAATTGAAACACCAGACAATAAGTTGCTAGGCACACTTCTAAATAACACACCAGCAAGCGTTAATGGTGCTCGTAAACCTTTCAGTGGTGCTCGTAAAGCTTTCAAAGGATTTGGGGCTGTCAATATTCTTTCTGATGCACTAAGTTCATTGGGGACATTATATGGATTGGCATCTGCTTTAAAATATACAAATGTCCAGAATAAAACCAATCCTTACTCAACGTATAGTAACGCATCAGAAAAACCAATTTTGGTTAACAATGAAAGATATGATTTTCGTGATGAATCAAAAATAAATCCTGTTCCACGTTCAAGCAGTGATGAAGATTTGCAATATGCAAATGCTTATCTAGATTATATTATGCCCGAATCAGTATCAAATGTTGAAACAATAGGCGATTCGGATGCATATCAATCTATGTCACTTGAGCAGTTACCTCGTCGAGAACGAGAAGAACAAGGAAGATTCTCTACACCTATAGAGTCTCGAATTCATGGTAATAGTAATTTTGTTAGAAATTCTGTTATTCAAGAAGGGGTAAATCTTTTAGACCCAACAGGATTAACTGGAATGGTCATGGGACAAAATGTTTATAATGATTATGGCGAACCAATTTTAGGTGGAAACACACTGGTGCGCACCACTTTAGGAAATGCGCTTGGTAAAAAACCGCAAAGTGTTTTAACGGGGTGGGCTGCTAGCAATAGTAGAGACGGTCAAAAATCGTTATCAGCACAAGGTGCTATTAATTTGCATAAAAACAAATATGCACAAGAATTAAACAGTATTAACGATGAATATGAAAAAAAACAACGAGAATCTTTATCAATGGACCCTGATGAAGCAAAAGCGGAACTTGATAAATTAAATAGAAGATGGGAAGATGCGCTTGCATCATACAAAGCATTACAGCAAATTGGTTCACGGGTCAATTCGGTAAAAGGATTGCAAAGAGAAATTGACGTAGCAAAAGCAACAAACAACAAAGCAGTTTTGAGTTTACTAACAAATTCACGTACATTTAGTGGAGATAAAATTGACACTCCTTCCGTGTATGACATGTCTGGTTATCAAAATTCATTGCGTCGAGCGCACTTATCTCGAGTAGGAGACGAATATGGTCCAAATCTTGTACCGTTTTCAGTACGAAGTGACCAGCCACAAACAACGCATTATGGGAGCAATATAGCAGATAAGAATCAATTAGCGTTAAATATTCTTGGAAGTTTTGTTGGTCTTAATCCATACGGTACTTCTCCTGTAAGCGAAGTTGATAACGACTGGTACATTGGGGCAGGATTAAGCAACTATCAAGGAAACGACCCAAAATACAAAAATATAAATACGCAAGCAGTATACGTTGACAATGATAATGCGGTACAATCTACTGATAAGCCGATTAATCCAGCGACAGGACAGCCCGTTGATTATCGCAATTTATTCCTAACAGGCAAAAAAAGAGTAGGAGATTCATTGCAAGGTCTTGCTTCAATACCCATAGCACTTGGCGATATGGCTACAGGGGGCGCAATTACTAATCTAACAAATCCTAACACTGAAAAACGTTTAACCAAAAAAACGTCATTGTCATCTAAAACTAATAAAGTTTCAAAAAAACAAACAGTCAAAAAATCATCACTTACTAACGCATCGCCAATGCAACCAATGAGTAACACTAGCCCAATAAAAATAAATAACACTTCGTCTACTACACAAAGTAATGAAATGTTTGCAAAGTCACTAAGTGTTAACCCAAAACCAATTGAGCAACACTCAAAACACAAAAACAAGTATTTTAAGTAAGGAGAACAAACATGAGTCGCATTCGAAAATTTCGCATGTTTAATGCTGGAACAAACACGTATACACCTAACAGCAATCAATACGCATATTCGCCTCGTTCAACAAATATGAATTCTTTTTCATCTCCGTCATTTATGTCACGAATGGGGACTGGATACAATCAATTATCTGGCATTCAATCAACTCCAGATTTTCAACGCATGGTTACTAGAGCAACCCCAGTATCAGCACCAACGAAAAGCGTCATGTTAGGTAGTGGAAAGTCTGGGATGTCTATTTCAGGTGCGTCTTTTAAAGTACCAATTAAAAAACGTGCAAAAACAAAAAAAGAACCATTGTGTGATTGTGGTATGCCAATTTCTCAATGCAAATGCGATGGTCATAATCATGCGCAAACATCTACAAAGTCAAAAAAGAAATCAACAGTGAAGAAATCTGCACCACCCGATTACACTGCAATTTTTAGTGGTGCAGTGCAAGATTTTGCAAATCGCTTAAAGGCAAAACAAAAAACGTATACTCCGCCACCTCTATATCCTCAAACATATGGCGCAACGGTAAATATTGGAAATGATGGTGGTTTATCTGGATATACAAGTTTTTACAACCAAAAAGGAAGTAAAGGTTCATCCATGCAAAAATCAATGTGTAAATGCGGCAGTGGTATGACTAAATCAATGTGTAAATGCGGTAGTGGTGGTAAAAATATTAAAAAGGCTAGAATTCGCATACCCACTCCAGAATATTCAGCACGATACCGAACAGCAATGGAAAATTATAGTCGAAATAAACCGTTAAAAAATGAATTGGATAACTTGCCACCAACATGGGGATGGACAAATGATGTTGCACCAAGCTGGCGCAGTGTGGGTGTTCCTCAAACTCAAGCTCAGGATGCTTTGCTTACTACACTTTTAGATAGTGCACCTGCATCTGCAAAAACAAAACAAAAAGGTTCATCTGCATATGCACGAGCAAAACAAACAGGTTCAAATGCGTATACACGAGCAAAAAATACTGTAGGGGCGTCAGTGCAAAACGCAACAAACGCAGTTTTAGACGCAACGCTAAAAGATATTGCAATGCTTCCTGTAACCACTACTCGATATGTAGCAAGAGGTGTACGAGAAATTCCTCAAAATGCTAAAAACATTGCAAGAAAAACTCGCAATGCGATGATTGCAGGTAAAATCTATGGAAGACAATATTGGGATGAATTGACGGCTAGCAAAAAGCCAGACAAAGTTGCATTGGGAATTGTGGGAAGTCCAAAAATTAATAGTTTTGGTCGTAAAATGCAAAATATATCTATGGCAACAAAACTATATGGAAAAGATTACTTGTCTGATTTAGGAAAAACAACAGTGCGAGACGTATTAAATTCAGCAAGAAACTTAACTCCACGACAACGTAAAGCACTTTTGATTGGAGCTACTGCTGCTGGTGGCTTGTATGCTGCTAATGAAATGTTTAATAAACGAAACAGCATAAAAAAATCAGTTACACGCATGGGTAATCATGTTGTTGGTGGGTATCATGGAAAGTCTATCAACAAAGCCATGAAATCTTCTCAGTCAAACACAAGTAATAAATACATGTAACATGTAAATTCGCAATGTGTTTTTAACACATTGCGAATTGGAGGGTTTATGCCATATCGAAAATTGTACAAAAACTTTTTTAATGCTGTTAAGCCATTAACAAATACACCAAAGGCAAGTACGCCTAAGGTGAACACGCCAGTTGTAAACACGCCAGTTGTAAACACGCCAGTTGTAAATACTCAAGCAAAACCACCTGCAAAATTGCAATTACCATCTCAAACACAATCGTCAGTATATAATTTTGTAAATGCACGTCCGCAAATCACACCGCAACCTCGAAATGTTGTAAATACATCACAAAACACTAATTATGGTACGCAAAGAAATATTTCTACTGCTATAAACAACGAATCAACTGCCTTGCCACAAAAAGCTAGTGAAAATTATCAGCAGTATGCTGTATTAGGTAGAACATCAAATACTCCAATTGTTGTTGACGGAAATCAACCACCAACACAACCACCACCAAAAACTAAGCCACCAAAACAACCACCACCAGTAGACCAAAGCAAGGTTAATTGGAAGAAATTACAACCAGGCACGCAAGCACATACCGACTATTGGAAATGGTATAACAGTTCAGTGTATGACGGTAAGCAAATGGACCCTGAAAAAATTCGTTCTCATACGGCTTGGAATAATACCGCTGCTGATTGGTGGACTCGTGCCAATAATCGAAAATATGCGCAACGAGATTATGAACAAAAAGTGCAACAATATCAACAAAAAAAACAAGAATATGATAATTGGCAAGCATCAATGCTAGAAGACGCCCGTAAAAATGCATGGTGGGCTAAAGGAATTAATCCCAATGATGCGGATAAAATGATAGGCACAGGTCCAAATGGCGAAAAATTGTGGCCAAGTCAAAATCAGGCAAGTTTAAATCCAGATGGCTCAATAAACACTACTGGCACTGTGTATAACCCAGATGGTACACCAGTAACCAAAAAAGCAAGTCGTTCAAAACGTAATACAAAAAACATGAAAAAACGAAGTATTCGTAAACAACAAACACCTGAAGAGGCTCATCAAGCGTGGCTTGCATCGGTTGCCGAGGATGAACGCAAAAACAAGTGGTGGGCGTTAGGTATTGACCCTGCAACTCGTCCTGCTGGTTCACTTCCAACAGAATCTGATTGGCAAGCGTCTAAAGATGAAGATAATCGTAAAAACGAATGGTGGGCGTTAGGTATTGACCCTGCAACTCGTCCTGCTGGTGCTCGTGTGTCAGACCCTGGCATGAAAGATGGTATTGAACGTGACTTGCGTGGCATGGAATGGTGGAAGATTGGCATCGACCCAATGACACGTCCGCCAATGTCACGACCAAGCGATTTTGCAGACCCAATTAATTGGCAACCAGAAAAACCGAAAAAAATAAATACTGGTGGTAAAGGTAATACTGGCAACACAGGCGGTAAAGGTAATACTGGCAATACAGGCGGTAAAGGTAACGCTGGTGGTACTGGTGGTACTGGTGGTACTGGTGGAGTTAATAATAAAAGCAATTCTGCATATGAAGACTCATGGACAGACCCAAACACAGGAAAAAAATACACCATACTGCGTGACTCATCTAATAATAAAGTGCTTGACGCCCCGTTTACATCTTCTAACGCTTTAAAAGATGGATGGGCTGGAAGCGGTGGCAAGTTTTCAATTGCTCGTTATTCGACAAATGCACCAACAAAATTATGGAAAAACCCAGTAACAGGACAAAATGTTCGTTTTTTCTTTGAAAGTCCATTGCAAACACAACGTCGTAGATTTTTAGAGCAAGGAAAATTGGCTGGTGAAGTTATTCGTCCTCCTACAAAAGAAGAAAAAGAAAAAGCAGGTGGTGAAATTGGCACTGCTAGTGGCGGTATTTCTTACATGTCTCCATTTAATATTAACGCTGGAAAAACACGAAATA
>Ga0209990_10003010_pt1 | contig 12634 bp, 8 predicted proteins | sample NOAtaG_6_FD_187304 | JGI IMG/M metagenome (GOLD analysis project Ga0209990, IMG submission 187304) | Freshwater lake microbial communities from Lake Erie, under a cyanobacterial bloom - NOAA_Erie_Diel5S_2200h metaG (SPAdes) (version 2) | ecosystem: Environmental > Aquatic > Freshwater > Lake ...
CGACCACAAAACTCTGGACACGTCGGGCAAAGTCGTCGTCGGCTTGCTCCTGGCCGCCATCATTCTGACGGTTGCAGCAATCGCATTGACATGACACTGCAGCGTCACACCAACCGGGGGCGAAAGTGGCCACGGCAGTTTTTGCCACGGATGATCGCGGATGAGGGGTGTTTTTCAGCCACGGATGAACACAGAGACCACAGAGGCAAGACAACGGCAGAGTTGCAGCCGCGTTTGTGTGTGCAGCACGGCTGGTGGTGGGGTTCCAGGGAGACTGTCCCCCTCACCCCCGACCCCTCTCCCCCGTTCCGGGGGCGAGGGGAGGATTGACAGTTGTCAGTAAGAATCACCCTGGCGTTTACCTTCGCGGATTCGCGTGAGACCTTAAACTGCTGAGCGCTGACGGGGCATTCCGGTCACTTTCTACTTTCAACTCTCTCGTGTCTCCTCTCTATGGCATGGATGCCATCGCCCCCTCACCCCCGACCCCTCTCCCCCGTTCCGGGGGCGAGGGGAGGATTTTGTGTTTTTGAGTTTATCTTCGCGGCTTCGCGAAAGACATTGCGGCCATTGGGCAGGGGTCAGTTGCGAGTCATAAATTCGTCGGTGTTCAACAACACTCGCGCTGTGCTGGTCCACGCCGCCTGCTCCAACGCCGTCACACCTTCCACCGCCGACGCTGGTGCGCCCGAGGCAAATTTCTCGGCGTCCGCCGCTGCTCCCGCAAACCGAGCACGCTCGCGGCTGAGAAAATCCACCAGCACCGACAGCTCGGAATCCAGCGGCTCACGAGTCAGACACAGCCGAAACATCAGCCGCAATCGGTCACCGTCCGTGCCCTCCGGCTGCTGCTTCAGTACTCGACCCGCCAATCCACCCGCCAGCTCCGTAAACACCTGATCGTTCGCCACCGTCAATGACTGCAACGGCGTGTTGGAACGCACCCGGCGAGTACACACGGTGCTGAAATCCGGAGCATCAAAGGTGGACAGCAAAGGATACGGCGCACTGCGGTAAAACATCACATACATCGTGCGACGAAAACGATCAGCTCCCGTCGCCGTCGGCCAGTTCTTCCTGTTCTGAGTAAAATCGTAGATGCCGTCCGGCTGCGGTAAATGCACCCCAGGACCACCCACCCGCTCAGACAACAACCCGCTCGCTGATAACGCCATGTCCCGCACAATCTCAGCCTCGACACGAAATCGGGCCTGACGAGCCAGCAAGTAATTGTCAGGATCCTGCTGCACCGCAACCTCATCCAGCAGCGCCGACGACTGACGATAGACAGCCGATGTCAGAATCAGCCGATGCAACTGCTTCTGAGACCACCCACGCCTGATGAATTCCGATGCCAGCCAGTCCAGCAGCGGCAGATTCACCGGAACCGCTCCCTGAAACCCAAAATCATTGTCCGTTTCCACCAGACCACGGCCAAAATACCGACCCCAGATCCGATTCACCGTCACTCGCGCCGTCAACGGGTTCTGCGGCGATACCAGCCACGTAGCCAGATCCAGCCGCGACTTGTATTCCAGTGGCTCAACCGTACCTCGCACCGCCGCCGGAACCCCGGGCTGCAGCGGACCACGCTGTCGATCAGGTGACAGAAACTCGCCACGCGTCAGCAAATATGTGTCCGGTGCAGTGGGCTGATCCTGCATCACCATTTGTTTGACCGCCACACCACGACCCGGCAACGCCGCTTCCAGCTCACCAATCTGCTGCGTGATCTGCGCCAGGCGAGCAGCCGAATCTGTCACCGGCAAGTCGGCCGCCGCATTCACCGTGGAAATCTCCAGCGAGAAATGGCCCAGCAGATAGTTCCTGTTCAGATCATGCCGCAGGACCACTGACACAATGTCGTCCTGCGCAGCGACCGGCTTGCGCAACACAAATATCGCCTCGTGCTGCGCATTCATCCGCACTCCCTTCGCCTGCTGCGCTGCATCCACGTTGATCGCCCAGCCCGTCCCGTTATCACCATCCACGGCATGCTCAATCGGATACTTCGGCTGACTGTGATCCGCCCACACCAAACCAAAAGAATGCTCGTCAGGCCCCGACCGCAACAACACTTCCGTCAGCACAAAATTGCCGTTGCTGGCCGTGCCCGGTCCCTGCTCAGGCAAATCCGGATGCGGAATGGCCTTCAGCCGCAGCGCCGTCACCTGCACCGGTCCGCTGGCCTGAGCCGGCAACTGCAGCTTGATCGTGAAGGCATCACTGGCGGCAGCATGAGTCTTTGCGAACAGTGAACCGTCCGGCAGGATCTTCAGAATGCTGCTGCCCGACGCGTTGACACCTGCGACCGGCGGCTGCTGCCACTGCCAGTTCAAACCCTGCAGCGCCGGACCACCGGAAGTCGCCTTCTCAAGCTGATCCTTTTCCTTTCGCAGCGCCTGCAGCTGCTGCAGTTGCTGCTGCTGCTGCTCCGTCCAGCCAAACACCTGCTGCTCACGAACCTCCACGGTGGTGCTTTGATTGTTGGCGTCCGCTGCCGCATTGAAGAATGCATACAGCCGGTAGTATTCTTCCTGAGTAATCGGATCGTACTTATGAGTATGGCACTGCGCACACCCGAGGGTCAGCCCCAGCCACACAGCACCTGTCGTGTTGACTCGATCAATCAGCGCCTCGTGCCGAAACTGATCCGGCTTCACACCGCCTTCTTCATTGATCATCGTGTTGCGGTGAAACCCGGTGGCAATCCGCTGATTCAATGTCGCATCCGGCAGCAGATCACCCGCCAGCTGCTGCACTGTGAACTGATCAAACGGCAAATCCTGATTGAAGGCGGAAATCACCCAGTCCCGATACGGCCACATCACTCGCGGACCGTCAATCGTGTACCCGTTGGAATCGGCATAGCGCGCCTGATCCAGCCAGTGCCGCCCCCAGCGCTCACCATAGTGCGGACTCTGCAGCAGCCGATCCACCAGACGCTCCCACGCATCCGGTGACTGGTCCTGCACAAACTGATCCACCTGTTGAGGTGTGGGCAGCAGACCCAGCAGGTCCTGGTAAACTCGCCGGATCAGCGTAGGACGGTCGGCTTCCGGAGCCGGCTGGAGTCCGGCAAGTTTCAGTCGCTGCAGCACGAAGGCGTCCACGTCACCACGACACCACGCCGCAGATCGCTCGGCCGGAACAGCCGGCGTCTGCAGCGGCTGGAAAGCCCAGTGATCCTGGTATTCGGCACCCTGCTGGATCCAGCGCTGCAGCAGATCAGTCTGAGTCTGGTTGAGCGGTTTGTTGAATTCCGCCGGCGGCATGTGCTGTTCAGGGTCACCGGTCAGCACTCGCTGCAGCAGCGGGCTGTCTGACGCTTTGCCCGGCACGATGGCCCCGTGCGCAACGGCAGCATCCCGCAGATCCAGCCGCAGATCGGCCTGACGCGATTCCTGATCCGCACCGTGACAGGGGAAACAGTGATTGGACAGGATCGGGCGAATGTCCCGCTGGTAATCGACGGCTGCCGCAGAGGCGGCCTGTGGAGCAGCCTGAGCCGAACAGGGGGCGAGGACACACATCAGCAGCGCGGTGCAGATGACCAGCGGCAGACGGATAAGCGGGGCGAATGTTGCACGGCCATTGACGGTGGAATTCACGACGACGGCTTCCGGGCAGGAAAATGGAATGGCAGGAAAGGAACGCAGGACGTACCAGGTGTGATCAGAACCGGCGGCCAGTATACCGTGATTTGCGGGGAAATGTCCTGGGGAAAATCGCGGCCGGGCGGGAAAAGTTTTCATTTGCGAGCGAAGGATTGGGGGTGTTTTGCACAGCCCGTCAACGCGAATGAAGCGGCATTCACGCAGCTCGGGCTTTCCAGCCCGAGATCCGCAACCGCAATGTCACGCGTCAGGGGTGTTTTTTGAACCACAGAGAACACAGAGGCCACAGAGGCAGGACAACGGCCGTGAGCCAGCCGCGTTTGTGTGTGCGGTGCGGCTGGTGGTGGGGTTCCAGGGAGACTTGCCCCCTCACCCCCGACCCCTCTCCCCCGTTCCGGGGGCGAGGGGAGGATTTTGTGTTTTTCAGCTGCAGTGGAAATCGCGCATAGCACCCCTCGCCCCTGGAAGGGGAGAGGGGTCGGGGGTGAGGGGTGAAGGTCCCCTTGGTTGCCGGTGTTTTGAACCACGAATGGACACGAATGCGGGGGTGGGTTGGGAACCACGAATGGACACGAATGAAAGGCCAGGTTGGCCACGGATGGCGGTCGGTCAGAGGTGTTTTTTAGCCACGGATGAACACGGATTTTCACGGATGAATCGCAGGGGTTCGTGGGCGTTTTCTCCTTTCAACTTTCTCGTGTCTACTCTCTATGGCATGGATGCCATCGCCCCCTCACCCCCGACCCCTCTCCCCCGTTCCGGGGGCGAGGGGAGTATTTTGTGTTTTTGAACTGCAGTGAAAATCGCGCATAGCACCCCTCGCCCCTGGAAGGGGAGAGGGGAGGATTGACAGTTGTCACTAAGACTCACCCTGGCGTTTACCTTCGCGGATTCGCGTGAGGCCTTGACCTGCTGAGCGCTGACGGGGCGACCGCCTGGCTGGCGACGGGCGGGCCCGCGTTGCGATTTTTTCCCGCAACACTACACATAACCATGCAGCGGGCCGCCGGGGGCGCCCAGCTGATCGACTCGACGCACGATCGCCGGATCAGATACCAACGGCGGTGCCATGTGCGGCTTGATTCGCGCATCTATCACCAGCGGACCTCGACAGCCCCAGTGCTTGCTGTCCGTAAATGACTCGATGCCGTACAGGTCCGCTGCTGGATTGCTGCGAGTGAACGTGACCCACAGCCAGTTCCGCAGTGATTCGGCACAGAACCCACTGTCCTCGGTCAGCACAATCAGCGGCCACTCAGGCCCCCAGCCCGCTGCAGTCTGCTCACGACAGAAACGTTCGGGAACGCCGTCCGAGGCGTTGGGCTGACCGCCATGCCGCGGGGCCGACACCGCCAGAACTCCAGGCATCACCACTGCCGGATTGCTGAATCCGGAGGGCAGCGCCAGATCGCTCGGCAGCACTGTTCCCAGGCTCCGACGCACTGCTCCACAGGCCGCGACAACCACTTTCGAACCGGAATTCAGTCCGGTGCCGGTATAATCCAGAGTGTCGATGGTGGTGCAGGTCTGGAAGTGCAGGTCGCGCGTCCAGTCGACTCGTTCCAGAATGTGCCCGAAAAATGCCGGGATGTCGTGAATGTCCAGATCCGGGCGATCTTCCCTGGCGGTAATCCACAGGTATTTGGCCAGCGACAGTTGTCCCTGCCCCAGAATGGCATTGGCATTGGTCAGCAGTTCCTGCGGCCGGCGTTCGGGCGCCCACGGCACATAACGTTCGCTGCCGATTGCCAGCAGCAGCGGATGAACGCCCGAGGCATCCACTGCATGCACGGCATGCACACCCGGCAGCACAGCCGAGATTGCCGGGCTGGTCAGGTCATGAATCAGAGCTCCAAAGATCGTGTCTTCCTGCGGCGGACGTCCGACGACCGTAAAGGGCCAGACGGCATCGCGACGGTGATAAACCGCATCCACCTTCATGACAGGGAAATCGTGAGCCAGACTGTAGTACCCCAGATGGTCTCCGAAAGGTCCTTCGGGCATCAGCCGATCAGGATCGACGGTCCCGGAAATGCAGAAGTCGCATTCAGCGCAGATCATGGGTCCGTCTGGCTGCCGCACCATCCGCACCGCGCGCTGCGACAGGGCTCCGGCAAAGGCCACCTCGGGAAAGTTGTCGGGCAGCGGCATCACAGCGGCGACGGCCAGTGACGGCGGACCTCCGACCAGCACATTGACCCGAAACGGGACTCCGCGAGCAATTGCGGCGGCGTGATGAAAGCCGATCCCGCGATGCAGCTGGTAGTGCAGTCCGATCTCCTCGTTCAGCCGATACTGATTGCCGCTCAGCTGAACTCGATACATCCCGATATTGGAACCGAGGTATCCGGGTCGATCGGGGTGTTCGGTGTAGACCTGCGGCAGTGTCACGAAGGCTCCGCCATCCATCGGCCAGCTTTTCAGCAGCGGCAGCTGATCGATGGTGGTGCGGCACTCCATGACAGGTCCGCTGCGGCGGGGAGCGAATCTCATGGACCAGAGCGTTTTCAGGGTGCCGGGGATGCGAGTGGGGTGTTTCAGCAGATACGCCGGATCTTTTTTCAGCTGCACAAGTGTTTCGACGGAGCGGAGTGCGTCGCGGAAGATAAAGCGGGCTCGGTCGAGCGTGCCGAACAGGTTGCTGGCCATGGGGAACCGGCAGCCGCGAACGTTTTCGAACAGCAGAGCGGGTCCGCCCCGTTCACAAACCCGCCGATGAATCTCGGCTGCTTCGAGGTTGGCGTCGATTTCGCAGGAAATTCGCAGCAGTTGGCCGTGTTTTTCCAGATCTCGGAGACATTCCTGCAGATTTCGGTAACCCATCGGTATGGCTCAGCGGAAACGGGGGCTGGGAGCGGAACGGACAACGACACCATAGGCAAAAACGGCTGCCGGGACACCGGGGGGCCGCCAGCATTCCCGCAAAACGGTGGGATGGTTCACCGTTTCCAGTGGAATTTCCGGGGAACCGTCGATTCTTTGCAAACGAATACGGGGATTTGGCAGGCCGGGGGCGCTATAATCCGGGGTTTGGCAGGTTTGCCGCCCCCCCTGAAATCGGGCACGTTTTTTGTTGACATGGATTCATGGCACAGATTGATTGGGATGATTTTGCGGATCGAACGGCGACCGCGGCAGAGGTGCGTCTGCTGGGGTGTGCCGATCTTCCGTCTGTGCTGGCGCTGCAGAAGCTGATGGTGCATGAGGTCCGTCAGCAAAGCCGGATGAGTGCGGCGGTGCTGTTGTGCGAACATCCGCCGTGTGTGACGGTGGGACTGGGTGCCAGTCTGCTGGAGCTGCCTGCAGACGCTCGCGAACTGGAATCCCGTCTGATCAGGGTGCACCGGGTGCGGCGTGACGGTCGGGCGATTCTGCATCAGCCGGGCCAGCTGGCCGCCTACGTGGTGATCTCGCTGGAAGAATGTGGTCTGGAGGCTGATCAGTATCGGCAGCGTCTGCAGCAGGCGGTGGTGCTGGCCTGTCGTGATCTGCAGGTTGTGGCGTCTGTGGATCCGGAAGACGGGACAGCGGTCTCCGGGCGGCATGGGGTGATCGCCGAGCTGGGAATTCACGTGGATCAGGGTGTGACCAGTTTTGGAGTGTATCTGAATGTCGGCCCGCGTCTGGACGAGGTGCGTGAGATCGGACGGGGACTGGCGGGTGAGCGGGTGTCGTCACTGAACGCCGAACGTGTCCGTCCGACTCCTATGGCTCAGATTCGTTCAGCTTTAACGGTTCATCTGTGTGAGCAACTGGGGTATCCTGAGTATCATCTGCACACGGGCCATCCATTTTTGACTCGAACGCGAGCGTTGATTCATGACAAGTTTACCGATCATCACTCCCCCGAGCTCTGACCTGCTGCCGCCGTTGGCGCAGGATCCAGGAGCGGCGGTGCGGCGTCTGCCGCGCTGGCTGAAGCGTCCTCTGCCGCAGCCGGGGATGGCCTTTACCAGCGACGTGATTGCCGACCTGCGACTGGAAACGGTCTGTGAAAGTGCGAAGTGTCCGAACAGAACGGAATGCTGGTCGACGAAGACTGCCACGTTCATGATCGGTGGCAACGTGTGTACCAGACCCTGCGGGTTCTGTTCGGTGCCCAAGGGTAAAACGGAAGAGCTGGAGCTGGACGAGCCGGAGCGGGTTGCGGAAGCAGCGGCGCGTCTGGGCCTGCGTTACGTCGTCATCACTTCGGTGACTCGCGATGACCTGCCGGACGGTGGTGCCGAGCACTGGTATCAGACAGTGGTGGCGGTGCGTGAGCGTACGGGGGCGCAGATCGAAGTGCTGACTCCGGACTTTCGCGGCAACCGCGCCGCGGTGACTCGAGTGATCCAGTCGCGTCCGGATGTCTTCAATCACAACACGGAAACGGTCCCGCGTCTGTATCATCGCGTGCGTCGCAATGCCGACTACCAGAGGACACTGGATCTGCTGCAGCAGGTCAAACAGGAAGCCCCTGAGATGCCCACGAAAAGTGGACTGATGCTGGGGCTGGGTGAGACACTGGACGAGCTTTACGAAGTGCTGGCGGATCTGCGGGCGGTGGGCTGCGACATGCTGACTCTGGGGCAGTACCTGCAGCCCAGTCCGGAGCATCTTCCGGTGGAGCGATTTTTGCCGCCGGAGGAATTTGACCAGATCGGCGAACTGGCGAAGAAGCTGGGATTCAGCATGGTCGCCAGCGGGCCATTTGTCCGCAGCAGTTATCACGCGGGTGAGATGGCGGCCCATCTGGTCTGATCCTGTGGCCGGTAGTCTTTTGCGGCGGGATGTTCAGGGATGTCATCAGCAGAGAAGTACCTGAAGCCTGAGGTGATCCAGAGCATTGGTCGACTGGACCTGCGCGCGAAGTTTATTGTGGAGGGGCTGCTGTCGGGACTGCATGCCAGCCCATTTCAGGGTTTCAGTGTGGAGTTCAGTGAACATCGGCGTTACGAGCCTGGCGATGATCCGCGGGACATTGACTGGCAGGTCTTCGCGCGAACGGATCGCATCTACATTCGTCGGTATCAGGCTGAGACAAACATCACGGGTTATCTGCTGATGGATTTGTCGCGCAGCATGGGCTACACGTGGCGTCAGAAGCTGACGAAATTTGATTATTCCGTCTGTCTTGCTGCGGCGCTCAGTTATCTGATGATTCACCAGCAGGACCCGGTGGGGCTGATGACCTTTGGAGATCGTCTGCAGGCCAGTCTGCCGGCGCGGAGCCGGCGATCGCAGTTTGGCGACATACTGTCGGTGCTGCAGCAGTGTCAGCCGACGGGCGGATCTCAGATTGCCGCCTGTCTGCGTCAGGCGGCTTCGATGATCAGGCATCGCAGTCTGCTGATGCTGATGTCGGATCTGCTGGCGGACCCGGATGAGATTCTGGAGGCCCTGCGGGCAGTGCGATTTCGCGGGCATGACGTGATCCTGTTTCACATTCTGGACGAAGCAGAAGCCACCTTTCCGTTCTCGGGCGCCGTGGACCTTTTGGAACCGGAGCAGGGTGAGAATGAGATTGTGGACGCCGCGAGTGTGCGAGCCGACTATCTGCAGGCTCTGGCGGAGCTGCGGGAACGATATCGGACCACATGTCTGTCGATGGGTGCGGACTATGTGCCGCTGGACACCAGTATGCCGTTTGACAAGGCGCTGGTGGAGTATTTGTCTCAGCGGCAGGCGCGATTCTGAGCTGCAACAGGGGGCTCGGGCTAAAGCCTGAGCTGTGTGGTGCTGACAGCAGGCGGGGGACTGTTACCCCTCACCCCCAGCCCCTCTCCCCTGCCAGGGGCGAGGGGTGCCATACACTCTCCACTGCTCCTCAAAAACACAAATTCCTCCCCTCGCCCCCGGAACGGGGGAGAGGGGTCGGGGGTGAGGGGGCGACCTCCCCTTGTCGCGACGTCCAATCAGGCTGCCCGGTCCTGCAGACCACCGCCACTGCAGCAGTGCGATTCCTCACGCGAAGCCGCGAAGCCGCGAAGATGAGCGACCGAGTCTGTCCGATGATCACCTCGCACCCCGCCACACTCACTGCCCACTGACAACCAATCCTCCCATCGCCCCCGCGAGGGGGAGAGAGGTCGGGGGGCGAGGGGGACAGTCGCCCCGGAACCCCGCCATTACCCGCATCGCACACACACAAACCAGGCGGCCTCACCACAACTGTCTTGCCTCTGTGGCCTCTGTGGTCTCTGTGTCCTCTGTGGTTAAAAAAACACCCCTCACACGTCACCTTGCGGGGCGGATCTCGGGCTGGAAAGCCCGAGCTGCGTGAATGCAGAATGCAGGCGGGGGATCTGCACCCCTCACCCCCGGCCCCTCTCCCCTGCCAGGGGCGAGGGGTGCCATGCGCTCTCTACTGTTACTCAAAAACACAAAATCCTCCCCTCGCCCCCGGAACGGGGGAGAGGGGTCGGGGGTGAGGGGGACAAGCTCCCTGGAACCCCACCACCTCAGGCCGGCAGTGACCGGAATCGCAGCAGGCCGAGGACGAAAAATACGGCAGCAAATGCCAGCAGCATGCCGCACGAGCTGCCGATGACGGCCAGCGAGGGCTGGTCCCTGGCCAGCATTTCGTTGTAGGCATCCAAAGCCCAGGCGTGGGGAGTCATCAGGCTGATCTTCTGAGTCAGCGGTGGCATCCAGGCGCGAGGCACGAGGCAGCCGCTGATCCCGGCACTCGACAGCAAAATCAGATTCCCAAAACTGCTGACCTGGGATTCGGTGCGAGCCACCGTGGAAAACAGCAGCCCCAGTGCCGTGGCGGCGGCTGAGGTGCACAGCATGATCGGCAGCAGCAGCCACGGCTGTGATCCCCACGACATGCCGAACAGCAAGCGGCCGGAAATCATCAGAATACAGGTCTGTACCAGTGACAGTACGAGGAACGGCAGAGTCTTGCCGATCAGGATTGAAGCCGGGCGGATCGGAGCCACTCGCAGTCGTCGCAGTGTTCCCGTATCACGTTCGCTGATAAACGAACGGCCCATGATGTTGACCAGAAAGAAAACAAACAGCACGGTATAACTGGGAATAAAAAACTCATACACCCGATTACTTTTTTCCTCCACACCACTTTCAGTCGGCTGCTGGTCTTCCCATGCCGGCGGGATGACGGAGGCTCGTGCTGCACCGCGGAAGGCCGGGACCTTTTGAGCAATGACGGGCAGCAGGGCATTCTGCAGGGACAGTTTGATCAGCGTTTTGGTCAGACCCTCCATCATTGGATCCGGCGCGGTGGTGTTGAAGATCAGCTGCAGATCGAGAGCTCCCAGGCCGCCTTCGCGAGTCGTCTGGTCGGGCGATGTGAGTTCCTTCGGAGTCCTGGCTCGGACGATGGCGTCGAACTGCGGACCGATGATCAGTCTGGCGTCGGATTCACCCTCGGGACGCGACTGCTGCAGGCTGGCCCGCAGGCTGGCATCCTGCGGATCCGGTACCGGCAGTGGTCTGATCAGCACATGCTCGTAGCTGGCCAGAAAGCCGGCCAGGCGACGGGAGGATTCTGTGCTGCAGAAGTCTGCCACTTCCACCTGCAGACCTTCACGATTTTTTTCCCGTGAAGCACGCAGGCGGCCGGTTGACGAGCCCACAATGGCGATGATCACCATGGGCATGGCCACCAGAATGACCATCGCACGACGGTCCCGCCGCAGCAGCAGCAGGTCTTTCAGAGTGATTGTGAGGGCATCCAGCACGATGAGTACCAGCGGTAAGGGGGCAGTCGCAGGGGCCGGCAGAGCAGCCGACCGTTGAAGAATACGGCAGCCGTGGCTGCGGGCAAACAGCACAATCCGAGTTTCCGGGGGGAAGCTGGTTGTTTTTCCCGTGAACAACGATTGACTGCCATTGCCAGAACGTCGCGGATGGGCGAATCTGTGGAACAGTTTGTGGCCGGATGGCCGGTGATCTGCAGTCAATTGCCCACATTTCTGCTCGCTCGCATGCTCAGACTTCCCCGCAACCTGTTTCGCCGCCGCCGTGCGGGCTCAGCCCGCCGGCCATTTCGTCGGCCAACGCCCGCTCGCAGCGCACTGCTGCTGTTTGCCGGCTTTGTGCTGCTGCGATTGTTTGTGCTGCCCGTCGAACAAACCGGTCGGCAGACAGTGCGCAGTTCACAGACTGTGCACTGGGTGATTGATGGCGACACCTTCGACCTGCAGGATGGTCGTCGCATTCGACTGCTGGGGATTGATGCCCCCGAGCTGCCGCATCTGGACAAACCCGGTGAATTGTGGGCCGAGGAATCGACGGCATGGCTCAAAGAACTGATTGAACGCCGTCCGGTGTCCCTGCAGTTTCAGGGTCAGGACAAGTATGGTCGACATCTGGCATGGGTCTGGACTGCTGACGGGCGACTGATCAATCAGGCCAGCCTGAATGCCGGCATGTCCCGACTTCTGGACGCCTTCGGCCTGCCTCCGGATCTGGAACCGTCGCTGCGACAGGCCGAAAGTGAAGCACGGCTGCTGAAAAAAGGGCTGTGGAAGAAAGGCCGCAAACGCTGACGTGCAGTTTGGTGTGATGGCCGGGCCACGGGCGGTGTTCGCCACGGATGCTTTTTTTCGCCACGGATGAACACGGATTTTCACGGACAATCGCACTGCGAGACACTGGTGTGTTTGGGGCGATGAAAGCGTGCCTGGCACTGCAGCTTAAAACACAAATTCCTCCCCTCGCCCCCGGAACGGGGGAGAGGGGTCGGGGGTGAGGGGGACAGTCTCCCCGGAACCCGCCACCACCCGCGCCGCACACACAAACAGGCTGCCTCAACGCAACTGTCTTGCCTCTGTGGTCTCTGTGGTTAACAAAACACCACTGACACGTGACATTGCTGACACGTGACATTGCTGTGCGGATCTCGGGCTGGAAAGCCCGAACTACGTGAATGCAGAAGGTCGGCAGGGGGACTTCACCCCTCACCCCCAGCCCCTAGTATCTGGAGATATGGACCTTTTCAGCTCCGCCGGCCGCCAGCGGTGGTATGATTATCTGATCCCGGTCTGCAGCCGGAATTAGACGGCTAT
>Ga0209990_10003014_pt1 | contig 12611 bp, 9 predicted proteins | sample NOAtaG_6_FD_187304 | JGI IMG/M metagenome (GOLD analysis project Ga0209990, IMG submission 187304) | Freshwater lake microbial communities from Lake Erie, under a cyanobacterial bloom - NOAA_Erie_Diel5S_2200h metaG (SPAdes) (version 2) | ecosystem: Environmental > Aquatic > Freshwater > Lake ...
CTACTCCCCTAGAAATTCTGCCAGAGTGGTATCTTTATCCCGTTTTCCAAATTCTCCGTATTCTTCCTAACAAACTCTTAGGTATCGCTTGCATGGCCGGCGTTCCCCTAGGCTTGATGTTAGTTCCCTTTATTGAAAGCGTCAATAAATTCCAAAATCCTTTCCGTCGTCCCGTCGCTACCGCTATCTTCCTATTTGGTACTGTGGTCACGATCTGGTTAGGTATTGGTGCCACTTTCCCCATCGATATATCTTTAACTCTCGGTTTGTTCTAAGTTACTGAACGCCACCGGTTTGTTGCCCACGCTTGTGATTCCTGACTTTGGAAGAGCGATCGTGGGCAATTTTAATTGGGGTTTGCGGCAAAAAGTTTTTCTTGGGGGCAGGGTGTGGGGTGTGGGGTGTGGGGTGTAGGGTTTTACCGATTTTCAGGTGGTCAACTACCTAATTTTCAGGGAAAAAGTCCAGGGATTTTCCCCCTGATCACTCCCAATCCGGTACTTTTTGATTGACAAAAAGTCTAAAAGTCTTACCCAACAAGGTTTTTAGATTTATTCAGCCAACCCTAATTTTGATTTCTTCTAACGGGTAATTTGTTGTACCAAAGCGATGACATCGCTGCGGCTCAGTTTTTCCTTACCTAAAGCTAGGACTTCGAGAGTGCCATGGGCTAAAGCGAGGGGAATCTTACAAAAATCAAGGGCCGGCCCATTAGGCAGCGATTGAGTGTAATAATCGGCTAATTTCAGATTACGACGGGCATAATTATGAATATCACTAATTGTCCAACCCTGGGGCAGAAAACTTACCCCCCGGCGCAGATCCTCGCCATGGTTGCGGGCAATATTAACCGCTTGTAAACCCCGTCCAAAACCGATGGCATAACTGCGATTAGTTTGAGTGCCGTCGTACCAATTCCAGAGGTCAGACAGCAATAAACCCACGGCACCGGCCACACTAAAGGTATATTGATCTAATTCCACTTCTGTGCGAATATCCCAGTTATTCCCGGCCCAGTAGGCCATGCGATCGGCCATGGCCGCCGTGGCATCCCAAACCCGGGGGGCGATCGAATCCGGTGCTAACAGGGCCCATTCGCCAATTCTCAGGGTTACTTCTGGCAAAATCTCCCGATGGACTAAGCCAAAAGTAAAATCCTCTTTGGTAGAATTTTCAGTACCTGCTTGTAAATTCAGGCTAATTTGTCTTAATATCTGGGCTTTACTGAAGTTATCTAGGTCGGGATGGTCTTCTACTTCATCGATCGCCCTCATACAGAGATAAGCTGAGGCTACTGCCTCGAGCAGACGATCTGGTAAACGACTTATGGGAATATAAAAAGTTCGACTCGTTTCTTGCAGAATCGTTAAAGCATTATCGCGCAAATTCATTCAGTCCTCTCCTCACGCCAACTTAGGTAACTACGAGTTAAACCAATCCGATAGATCGGTTTAGGTGATTCCGATGTTCCTAAGACAAAGTTGCTGTCTATTGTAGTATTATTATTCAAAATTTCGAGATTATTCTCGAAAAAATCAACCTTTAGGGTCTTCTTGACAATTTTTCTTTCTGGGATAGCTGAAGGACAATTACGGGAATTTTTCGAGATTACAAGCTTAAAAAGTAGTTTTTGCCCGTTTTTAAGCAGTATTTTGCGGCTTCATGGCAAGGATTGAAAGGAGATCACTTGTAAAACCGGTCCGATCATGGCCAGAGTCATCACATCTGAGCGAATTTGACCTATAACTGTCACTTTTGCCTTTTTTTGGGTTAATTCGGCGGGAGGTTCCATTAATTCGTAGGTTTGACCGTTATCAGCAATTAATGCCCAAGTTCCCGTGCCTATTTCGATTCTTTTTACCTGACCGGTTACAATAATATTCATGATTTAATTTCGCTCATCGAGGCGATCGCAATTGCTGCCCCTGTCACAAGCATTCTATCGATATCTTTCCTCGGCATTGATTGCCAATTTTGCCCGACTTTAACCTCATAAATCAGTTTTTTTTATCTAAAAAGCGATCGCCACTTCCGCCACTACCGCTAAGAGGGAGGCCACAGCCGCTAAAATTATTATTTCTCGATCGGATTGTCTCATAACTATCTGAGTATAAATTACTAATCCTAGTCTATACCACATCTAACCTAGGGTTAAATTGATCTAAATTATTTTATCCATAGATAAAAAGCTATAAAAGTTATCGGAAAAATCGGGTCTAAAACCTCGCCTTAAGGCGAAAAGTTTTTGGAGCGGGGCATAAATCCCCGTTACAAAAACGGCCTGCTGCCTGCTGCCCCCTGCCTCCGTTAACGGCAAAAACGGCGAAATCTATGTCCAGATTGCCCTGTATTATTTGTTCAGGAAGCCCTAACACTAATTAGGGCTGGCTGAATAAATCTAAAAACCTTGTTGGGTAAGACTTTTAGACCTTTTGTCAATCAAAAAGTACTGGATCTGGGAGTGATCGGGGGGAAATTTAGGCACTTTTTCCCTGAAAATTAGGTAATTGGCCACCTCAAAACTGGTAAAACCCCACACCCCACACCCCACACCCCACACCCTGCCCCCACCGAAAAACTTTTTGCCGCAAACCCTAATTAAGCCTAACTGTTAATAGCGTAATGATAGGCACTACCATTAGATTCCATAGGCATCAACCACTGGGAAATAGTTTCTAGTTTTTGACGGATTTGAGCGAGTTGATCCTGCACGGGTTGCAGGAAAGTTTCGTACTGTTGTACCTGAGTTTTTAAACGCAATAATGCCAGATTAGCATCGCGCCATTGTCGCTCCTGTTCTTCAAATTCACGAGTTTTTTGCTCTAAATCCGACCATTGCTCATCAATAGTATCTCTGTTTTTTGGTAAATCCTCTTGTAGTCCCTTGATTTCTGCTGCTAAACGTTGACTTTCTTGGAGATTATTTTGATAACTATCCTCCAAGAGAATTAACAATGCTTCAAAGCTACATTTTTGGGCATCTTCTGGGGATAAAATACCCTGTCTACGTTGCAGAATTTTCAGATGTTGAGAGCGAATAGCTTGCCTTTCCTGGAGATTACGTCTTTGTCCGACCAAAGTTGCCGCCAGCATTCCTTTTTTTTCCTGTTCCTCGGCTAATTCGGATTCTAAATTAGCTCGCTCGGATTCATCTATTGTGGCCATTCTTGCTTCTAATTCTTCCACGGTTTGGCATTGGAGAGTTAATTCTTCCTCTTCGTCGTTGACAAAAATTTCCCAGCGCTTGAGGTCTGTTTGTAAGTTCTTAACTAAGCTCTCCAATTCTTCTAAAGGCATTTTTTCAAGAGCTTCTAGATCGATTTTACCATCAAAATCTAGTTCTTCCCCTTGCAGGAGACGAAGGAGCATTTGTCGAGTAGAATCAGTGGTTTGTAGGGTGAGGTTAAGGCGCTCGAATAATTCCTGTTTTTGACTCAGAACAGTTTCTTGTATTTGTAATTGTATTTTAGCCGTTTCCAAAGCACTGCGACTCGTCTGTAATTCCCTAGCTCTTTGTTCGAGATAATCGAGCATTTCATCGTTGGCGACCTGACGATTTTCTACAGCTTTTTTCTGCTCCTCTAAACTCTGCCAACAACTATTTAAAATTGTCTGTTGTTCCTGCACAGATTCAAGAGTGGAATGGAGAATTTGTGAGGGAGAATTGCCCCGATCATGATTATTAGCTAAACGCTCCGCTAGAGAGCGAATAAATTGTTGTTTTTCTGGGGAAAGATTGGGGTAGGAGTTACAATTTATTTGTCCTTCTTCCAGGTGTCGCTGTTGCTCGTTTAATTGTTGTTTTAGGGTTTCCAGTTCTTGTTTTTTGCGCTCTAAATACTCGAATTCTGCCTCTATTTGTTCAATTTGCTCGATTCTTGTCTCCATTTCCATTTTCTGGCGGTTGAGAATCTCGCTTTGATAGGTGAGGGATTGTTTCCACTGCTCGATTTTCTCTTGATCTTTCTTGCTGCGCTCCATCAAACGGGAAATCTTTTGCAGTTGCCGCACCATCTCCGCTCCCGCTAATTCCGGGTTTCCTTGCAGTTGACGATTATTGCTCAAATTTACCAAGAGAAGCGCACCTTCACCCAGGGAGTTAGTTTCGTCGTAGGTTAAGATATCTTCCCCCGGTATGGCACTCCACGTCTGATCATTATGCTGACAGGCCAATAGTTTCAATTCGGTTTTGTAACCACCGATAAAACCTCTAGTCTGTTTTTTTACTTCTGCAAGGTATAGCACGAGTAGTTGTCCTCCATAATAAAAGTTTTTTTGACTTCTCCGACCCATAAATGACGGAGGATTCTCAGCGGACTTCGCGTCTTTTTAGCTGACCAGCACTTGAATTTCTGAGGACGAGTCAAAACGCCCCTAGACACTCGACTTAAATCAAAATTAAGTGTTGTGCTTACTTTCCGAATTATGTTAGCTGCCCCATTAGCATCAGCATTAATATACTGATTTTGAGCAGTCCGATACAATCCTCTTTTTGTTCTCTTTCCTGATGGTTGCCACCCTTCGGTTTTTTCAACAAATTTAGGTAGCGAGTCATTGTCTAAAAATGAAGCTTTTGAGGTATAACTTTCTTCTGTTTCAATAAACTTAATCCCACAATGTTCACACAATTGTCTAATACGTTCTTTGAGTTTTGCTGTCGGAATTGAAACAAAAGATTGATGGTTCTTTTTGCCTAAATTACCTTCCCCCTTTTGGTCTTTGTTCCTTTGATGCTCAAGACAGTGATTAATAACAAGTCTAGCTGCTTTATTAACAGCATCTCTTATTTTTCGATTACGCTTTTCTGTGATTTTAGCGAGTTGAGTTGACCAAAATCCTTGAGGTTTTCCTTCTTTGAGAGTAGCTACCTGCTTGTGGTACCAACGATTAACAGACTTAAGATGCCTTCCATCAATTACAAAGCTAGTACCAAGACTAGAAACTCCTGTTAGCCAATTGTTTAAACCCGGATCTAAACCTAGTACATTATCGGGATTGACCTCAATCTCGACTGGTTTACTCTCATCAACAAACTCAACATAAAAACAATGATTTCTGGGCAGTATTCTTAATTCCTTAATTTCTTGAAACCTCAAATTGGAGGTCATTGGCCAATAGAAGCTATCAAGTCCAAACCATTGCTTAACAGTTTTTCCTAAAGGGATTCCAATTTGATTATCAACCCATTTTAGGGCTTGCTTGGGATAAGTGACAAGGAACAGACCTTCTTTTTTTATGTATTTAGGTAGATGAGGCTCATCTGTTAACTCTCCCTTTCTATATTTCTGGTTTAGCTCTTTAAATGATTTAAAGGACTCAGCAATACTTCTAAGTATTTGCTGTGCTGCCTGAGAGGATAAAACTTGATAGTGTTTGTTGTTTTTATACTCTTTCTCTAAATCAAATTTACCAATAATTTTATGGGTTTTGAAATAAAGTTGACGGGCATAATAAATTCCACAGTTAGTCAGCTTATGAGACTCAGCACAAATGGACTCAAGGATAGCCTTTAAATGTTTATCCATGCTCATTAGATTTTGCTGGCATCTATACATTGTATTTTTACCTCCTGATGTTATACTAACATAAATGCACTAAGCTGTTCGTAATTTAAATTGCTTGTTGAGACGAGGCAAGAGGCACTCTTGCAAGAGGCAACCCCCCCCCGACGTCGGGGGGTTGGGGGGGGAGATTCGGCTAATCTAAGAATAAGCGGTTTAAATACGTCTTAGCTTAATTATATATGTATGAAGACTAAATCATTAACAATTCGTTTTGACCGCAGAAGAAATAAGCTATATTGATATGCTGCCCAGAAAGACAAAACCATAACAGCACTCATCGAAGACTGGATTGATAGTCTAAAATTAGAGGAAAAGGATACGACGGGTTAAAACCCGTCGGGTCGCATTTCATCCATTGCTTAAAAAGAGAATGGCTTTCATGCTCCCGTGTTATTTCGGTAATCGGTTTTAGAAAGAGTTGGCGATCGAGGCTAGGAGCAGCCCGTCTGTGGTTTCGGTGTAACCATCCGATCCCAAAAATTTTTTAATTTCTATCATTCGAGTTTTTCTTTTTGATTCATACATTTGTTCTCAATTTTCCCTCTTCCCCACTGGAAAATTTTTGGAGATTTTTCAGCGCAAATGTACTGTCCTAGTCTCAAAAAATTCGGCAGTCAATCTCATAAATCGGCTCGTGTTTTCTGACCCTTTTTACCTCTGGCTGCTGTGAATAAGCTGACTACACATCTAAATTATCGGTTAAGACGGCATGAGAGCTACAAGCAAAGATAGGGAGCTAGAACTTTTGTACTAAAAATCTCTAGGGCTGGTTTAAATTCAGTAAAGCTTACTGAAAAATATGTTACATAATTAGCTTATCAGATTTATTATTAGTGACAAGAGGAGGTAATACTAAATCCTGTTTAAAAGGTATAGGAGAGTGGGGTGTGGGGAGAAGGGAGCGCTGGAGCTGCGGAGTGGGGAGCAGGGAGAAACAATTGATAACTTGAGAGTTAATCACACTATTAAAAACGGATTTGGTGTAAGAGAGCGTTTCTCATCAAGATGAAGTATGACGGCATTTGGCATCATCCCCAGACGACCAGCTACTGCTCCAGCCTTCCCCAGTTCCAGCCTTCCCCAAAACCCGATACTTTGTACCTCACAAGTAAGATAAATGCTTGTCCTAGACTAAAAGAAATAGGGTCTATTGGGGGAGATTCCGAGAAATTATGGAAGGAAGCTGCAATGAGAGCGAGATTCGCAGTATTTTACTGAGGAATTTCAACTAAAATCCTAAACCCCAACACCCTAAAACCTCACACCCAACCCCCAAACCCGAAAAAAATCTCTTGGCCGGTGGTTTTTAACGGTGGAATTGGGAACTATAGAGATGAAACCCGAAAGGGTGAATCAAGTCCTTGTTTAGAGAGAAACCCCTGATAAATTTCAGATTGCGTTGGAGGCAAAAATGAGAGAAATTTCCGAGCATCCGGTCAACGGGGACTATTATCGGGCATCTTTTGCCATTGTTGTTCTTGGCAGCCTAGCTAGGTAGGGAGTTATGAGCGAAATATTGCTGGTAGAAGACAGCCAAACGCAAAGGGAACTGATCTGTGATCTACTCCGCAATAGCGGCATTAAGGTCACGATCGCCACGGATGGGGTGGAAGCCCTCGAACATATTCAGAGAGCCAATCCGGATCTCGTCGTCCTCGATATCGTCATGCCCCGCATGAATGGTTATGAGGTGTGTCGTCGTCTCAAGTCGGATCCAAAAACCAAAAATGTCCCGGTGGTCATTTGTTCCTTGAAAGGGGAAGTCTTTGATCGCTATTGGGGCATGAAAATCGGAGCCGATGCCTACATTGTCAAGCCCTTTGAACCGATTGAGTTCATTTATACCATTAAACAACTGTTGCGCCGATAAAATCGCCCTCACCGGGGACAGTCTAGCTATGGCATAGGTCAAGACAGCTAAAAACGCCGCCCGAATTATTAGTTGCAAGAGAACTAAACTCATGCTTAACAACGCCGATTTTTTTGCTGGTAACGCTCAAAATATCGCCCCCGACAATCAGGAATTACAAACTCCCGTCGGTGAACTGTACTTGCGATTTTATCTACCCTCTCAGGACGAGTTTGCCCTTAGTGCCGTGGGAATTTGCGAGGTAATACAGCAACCACTAGATCGCATTACCCCCATTCCCAATGCTTCACCCTTGCTCCTCGGCACGATCAATCTCCGGGGTCAAGTGATCTGGGTGGCGGATCTCGGGCAATTTTTGGGGGATAGCAGCCGCTTAAACACCGATCGAGCCGAAATTCCCATAATTGCGATCAAAGAAGAGGAAACGATCCTCGGTTTAGCGGTGGAACGTTTGGGAGATATGGAATGGCTCGACCCAGATAAACTAGGTAGTGCCGCCAGTATTCCCGATCAGATCGCCCTCTATGTGCAGGGAGAGTGGATTCTGGGCCAAGAATCAAAAAAAACCTTAAGACTACTCGATTATCTGGCCATACTCCGTTTTGCCCGTTGGGCAGCTTAAAACCTGAAAAAAATAGCAGAATAGGATTTATAGGAATTCTTTCTTGAAACTACTAACTACTTCATTTAACTTTACTAGGGGAGGGGCAAATGCCGTCAGGGACAGAATACGCAAAACTCTATAGAAAGGCTAACACCGCCTATTGCCAGGGCAACCTTGAGGATGCCGCCGTCATTGTCAAAGAGATGATCAGCAAGTATCCCGAGGATGCCAATGTCATGCTTTTACAGGGTCACATTCATCTAGGACTACAACAATACAGATTGGCGGAGGAACGTTACGAAAAAGTGCTGCAATTGGCTAAAAATTCTCCCACTAGCTCCGATCTAGTCGATTATGCCCAGCGTGGTCTCGATCAGATTCGGCAATTGCGTTTTGAAGCCGAGGAGGGAGATTTTACGATCGCTGCTACGGAAAGCATTGCCTACAGCGAGGCAGCTTTCGATCCAAGTCAAAGTTTTAACCGTTCTCGCTCCTGGAAGTCGCAAGGGGCTGCCCCCGATGGACAAAAAAAAGGGCTGGATTGGAATAGTAGTCTTTTCAATGAGGAGGATCCCAGCGAGCCTACGGTAAGTAAAGTCCATTCCTATGACGATGATTTTGAGGAATCGGAGGAAACCGCCTTTAGTTCCCTTACCCTGCCGGGCCCTGGCTCTCACGGTTCCCAGTGGTCTAGCGATTCGGCGGAGGGGGAAGCCCCTTTCCCCTTTTTAGAAGCGGCGGAGATTGACTCGCTGGAGGAAGGGTGGGACGGTGAGTTAGGGTCAACGGGAGAAGCCACTTTTATGGTTTCCTCTGCTCTGGGGGGAAATCCCCTCACCGGTAGAGATCAGGAGTTATCCTATAGGGATACCCTAGAAGAAAGCACTTTTGCCATTGACCTGGAATCGACCCACCCACAAGGGGCAAAAACTGGCCCTAATCAGGGCAGAGTCACTCAACAAAGAGACGAGGAAGACGAAACCGGAGATTTTGGGCAACCAGAACTCAATGATGAGGATTTAGACGGTTTTTCCCCACTGGCTCTGACGGATACGGTTCAAGGACTGGGGGACTGGGAGCTATTTACCCCTTCGGGGGGGGAAGCTTTAAGTGGTGGTTTTCTCCCCGAACCCAGTGCGCACCTTAATGCCAGTTCTGGTGTGGGAGAGCCTAGTTTTAATCCTTCTCGTCTAAAAACCCCCAATGACAAAAGAGATAGTCATCTTACCCATGCTTCCGAGCACTTGCTCAAGCCAGTGGTGGAAGTCAATCCGGGCAAATTAGGCTTTTTTGTCAACGCTTCTTTAGGCAAAAAACAACTAATCCTAGGGGCTTTAGCGGGTATTACCCCTGTGATCATAATTTTTGCCGTTAGTACCACCTCTTGGCTTTCTACGCTCTTGGCTGCCAAACCAGCCCCGAATAGCCAGGCAAAAACCGAAAATGTTGCCCCCAAACCGGCCCCGAAACCGCCAGCCTCAGCCAGTCTTTCCCCCTTCAGTCAACCGGTACTAACCACGATGTTATTAACCGGACTGGGAACCATGGCCCTGACTTGGCTAGGTTTACAGTTGCTAATTAGTCAGATTAAGCGCAGTCTCAACGATCTGCAAAGCCAATTCGATCATCTCTCGGAAGGTAATTTTAACGCTAAAGCGACGATCTACTCGGAAGATGAATTCGGTCAACTGGCCAATCGTTTCAATCAGATGGCTCGGGTGGTGGTAACTACCACCACGGAAGCCCAACGCCGCGCCGCCGAAACGGAACGGGAACGGGAAGACTTACAACGGCAAGTGATTCGACTTCTCGATGATGTGGAAGGAGCTGCTCGGGGGGATCTGACCGTGGAAGCGGAGGTAAGCGCCGATGTTTTAGGGGCGGTGGCCGATGCTTTTAATTTGACTATCCAAAACCTGCGCGAAATTGTCCGACAGGTGAAAAAAGCGGCAAAACAGGTGAATCAAGGCAGTACCAATAGTGAATCTTTCGCCCGCAATCAGTCTAGCGATGCCCTGCGGATGGCGGAGGAATTGGCCGTCACCCTTAATTCGGTACAGATGATGACCGACTCAATTCAACGGGTGGCAGAAAACGCCAGAGAAGCCGAAGAAGTCGCCCGCACTTCCTCGATTACCGCCCTGAAGGGGGGCGATTCCGTGGAAAGAACCGTGGCGGGAATTCTACAAATCCGCGAGACCGTATCAGAAACGGCGCGAAAAGTCAAGCGTTTGGCGGAAGCTTCCCAGGAAATCTCGAAAATTGTCGCGGTAGTCTCTCAGATTGCCTCGCGGACCAATTTATTGGCTCTTAATGCCTCGATTCAAGCGGCGCGAGCAGGAGAGGCGGGCCGCGGTTTTGCGGTTGTGGCCGATGAGGTGCGTCAGTTGGCCGATAGAGCCGCTAAATCGCTTAAGGAAATTGAACAGATCGTTTTACATATCCAATCGGAAACGGGTTCGGTAATGACGGCGATGGAGGAAGGGATTCAACAGGTTATCGATGTCACCGAGCGCTCGGAACAGGCGAAGAAGTCCCTAGAAGATATTATCCAAGTTTCTAATCGCATCGATACGCTGGTGCGATCGATTACCGCCGATACGGTCAAACAACGGGAAAATTCCCTCAATGTCGCCCAAGTTATGCAGTCGGTGGAGTTAACCGCTCAGGAAACTTCCCAAGAATCCCAACGGGTGGCGGGTTCTCTGCAAAAATTGGTGAGTATCTCCCGGGAGCTGCTTTCTTCGGTAGAACGGTTTAAGGTAGACTCAGAGGATGATCGATAATCGGTGAGCGCTAATCAGTCGGTTATTGATTGGCCGCTATCCCTCAAGATTGACCGCTAGAGTGAGTAAAGTTATGCCTAAACTTAGTCTCTGCATGATTGTCAAAAATGAAGCCGAAAATCTCCGGCGCTGTTTGGATAGCGTTAAAGGGGTGGTGGATGAGATGATCGTTATGGATACGGGTTCGACCGATGATACGATTGCTATTGCTCAAAGTTACGGTGCCATAGTTCCTAGCTACGATTGGCGGGGTAATTTTTCCGATGCCAGAAATGAGGCTTTAAAATATGTTACTGGCGATTGGATTTTAGTCCTTGATGCTGATGAGGAATTAAATGCCGCTATCGTACCGAAAATGCGTCGGGCAATGGAAAAAGAGGAAAATTTAGTGATTAATTTAATCCGCCATGAAATCGGAGCCATACAATCACCTTATTCTCTAATTTCGCGGCTATTTCGCCGACATCCTCAGGTCACTTTTACCCGTCCCTATCACTCAATTATCGATGATAATGTGGCTATTTTATTAAAAAAAGAGCCTAATTGGAAAATAGTTGAACTGCCAGAAATTGCTATCTTTCACTACGGTTACACCGTGGATAAAATAGCCAGCTTAGATAAGTTTGAACGGGCAAGAAAAGCGATGGAGGGTTTTTATCAGCAACATCCTCACGATCCCTATGTGTGTAGTAAATTGGGAGGGTTATATCTGAAGATTGGCAGGGATAAAGAGGGTTTTAAGCTGCTCAAACACGGTTTAAAATGCCATGGCTCTAATCCGCATATTTTATACGAGTTGTATTATCATCTCGCTAATTATTATTATTCAGTGGAGGAATTTAAGCAATCAGGCGATCATTTTGTTAAAGCGATTAAGCAGCCAATTTTAGATAAATTAAAACTGGGTGCTTATAATAATTTCGGTGGGTTATTATACGAAGCAGAAAAATACGAAACTGCCTTATCTGTCTTTGAGAAAACCGTAGAAATTGATCCTAGCTATGCCGATGGTTACTATAATTTAGGACTGGTTCTCAAACAACTGCATCGGCTACCAGAATCGATTAAAGCTTATAAAAAAGCTCTCAAGTTAAACCAGGATAATCCCACTATTTACCAAAATCTAGGGGTTGCTTATATAGTTTTCGGTAGTTATAATGAGGCGATCGAGATTTGGCAAAAAGGCCTACAATTATTGAAAGATCAGGGTAATGTCTCTCGCGCTGAAATGCTGCAAGAAACCCTAAAAGCTCTGGGAGCAAGTGTATTGAAGGATGAACAGTAACTGTTCACCGTTGTCGCGAAGATTGGGAGCAGCCACTGTACTAAAATTCTCAATAGGCAGTTGAAATGCAGTACATCTGATTGCTAAAACCCTGTCTAGTCAACTCCTGTGAGGATTTTTCCGAACTAATTGTTAATAGGATTATCGAGGGGTTAGACGCTGAAGACTCAGGGGTTTTGATAGAAATGATCAAGAGATAATTGCTCCCGTGTAATTGACCTTGACAAGAAATGCTATAATTTCCTAGCAAGAGGGGAATGGAATCCCTCTCAGGGTTGCCATCGCACAATTTTGTCGGTTACTGGTTCTCGTCAGCTTGTTTGTCAAATATACCAATTCTATTTTGAATCGGTGCTGTTATGTCAAGATTCAGGTTTTCTGGCTGCAACGGAACTGAAAAATCAAATAATCTATTCCATCAAATCTTCTTACCTTAGACAAAAATAATGAAATTCGAGGAAATCCAAGAGATTCTTAATCGGCAACTGCTCAAGCTTGAGAA
>Ga0209990_10003017_pt1 | contig 12605 bp, 14 predicted proteins | sample NOAtaG_6_FD_187304 | JGI IMG/M metagenome (GOLD analysis project Ga0209990, IMG submission 187304) | Freshwater lake microbial communities from Lake Erie, under a cyanobacterial bloom - NOAA_Erie_Diel5S_2200h metaG (SPAdes) (version 2) | ecosystem: Environmental > Aquatic > Freshwater > Lake ...
ACGACCGTCCGCAGCGCGGCCGTGGGCGTGGCGGACCGGCCCAGCTCCACGCGGTGCCGAGCCCACCGGAGGATGGCGTCCCGCTGCTGAGCGCCCGTCGGGCCGTCTGCGAGCTGGATCAGGATGGAGTGGCGGGCGCGGCTCATCGGTCCGCCTCGACGGCAGCGCGCCACGCGACGGCGTAGGCGTCGAGGATGGCCTCGCGATGGGACTCGGCCCACCGCTCGCCGTCCTCGATGCTCGGGGCGAGGTGCACGGCGAGCTCGCCGACCGCGCCGTGCTCCCAGCCCGAGCCGTCATCGGCAGAGGCGTCATCGCGCACCTCACAATCGCGCAAGCTCAGGTCGAAGAGCACCATCGCCTCGGCGACGGCGCGGATGATGGCCGGGTTAGCCGGCGGGATCGCCGGCCACGTATTGAGCGCGTGCTGGTGTGCGCGGTCGAGCAGGGCCTGCACATCCTCGGGAACCTCAATGGAGTAGCCGAGGATCTGGAGCTTGCCGTTGCGAATCTCGCGCTTGTAGACGCCGGCCGCCTCGCCGCGGCGCGGCCGGCGGACGATGATGCAGAGGTTGTTGCCCTCATGCTCGTCAAGGTACTCCTGCGCCCGGTCGTCGGCGGCCTCGCGCTCGGAGGCCGTGGTCGGGGCCCCGAGCCACTCGGGGATCCAGTCATAGTGGCGAAGGGTGGTGGTTTTGGTCTTGGTCGTGTCGGCCATGGTCGTGTGTCCTCGTTCGTGTCGTGGTTGGTTGGGTCAGTCGAAAGCGCGCCGAGGTCGCGAGCCTCGGTGCCGGCTGTCCGGTCGCGCTGGGGTGATCAGTCGGCGTCGGCGATCAGGTCGGCGAGGAGCGCCTCGACCGTCGCGCCGAGCGCTTCGGCGCAGGAGGCCGCCGAGGCGTAGCCGGCGTCCCGGCAGAGCGCCTCGTGCGCTTCGGCGACGGTCGCGCCGCTGTACGCGCCGAGGTACTGGCCGCCGGTGCGCGAGGTGAGGTGGTAGGTGGTCGCGGTCGTGGTCGTGGTCGTGGTCGTCATGGCGTGCGTCCTCGTGTGTGTCGGTTGTCGTCGCCGCGTTGTGCAGCGATGCGAGGTGTCATTGCATCCCCGATGCCAGGCTATGCCGCGCGGAATCGTTGCGGATTTTGTCTTTGATGCGCGAACCAGGCTACGCACTGCGCCACGTTGTCCGTGTCAGGTTGGCGCACTAGCGGGCTCGGCGTGCTAGGCTGGCGCATGGGCGCAGGCCGACACCACCTCTCCGCTCGCGCTCGGCAGCGCGCACTAGCAGCGCAGCCCATCGGCGGGCCTGTAGTCGAGCTGGCGCCCTCGAGCTACGCCGGACGCGATGCCCCGCCGGCCACGCTGACGCGCTGGCAGGGCGGACAGTGGGGCACGCTGAGCTGGGCGGATGTCGTGGGCTGGATGCAGGCGGCCGAGGCCAGCGGCAGCACGACGGACTGGGCGCGGCTCACCCGCCGCATGTACCAGGACGGCCACCTACTGGCGCTGCGGGGGACTCGCGTCGATCCCGTCGCTGGCGCTGGCTACGACGTCTCTCCAGGCGGCCCGACTCAGGCGGACGCGCTAGCTGCCCAGGACGTCGCCGGGATGCTGGCGAGTCTGTCGGATCTGCCCACGTATCTCGACGCGATCCTTGACGCTGAGTTTGTCGGCTGGTCCGTCTTAGAGATCATGTGGGGAGTACGTGGATCGTGGGTGTGGCCCGAGGGCATGGAGATCCTTGAGCCGCATCGGTTCCGCTTCGACAGACTCATCAAGCCCTATCTGTGGGACGACGGCAGGCTGGCAAACTCGCCGGGAGCAAACCCACAGATCGGACTGACGGGCTTGCCGCTGCGCGAGAACAAGTTTGTCGTGCACATGCCGCGCGTCATTCCCGACTACACGATTGCGTCGGGACTGCTGCGAGCGTGCGTCAGGTATTGGTGGGTCAAGTGGACCGCTGCGGCGTACTGGCTGAACGGAGCCGAAGTCGCCGGGAATCCGCGCGCCATCGGCAAGTATCCCAACGAGACCGCTCAGCCGTTGCGACAGGAGCTATTTGATAACCTGAGCAACCTCTCCGCGTCGGGCGTAGCTGTCATGTCGAAGGACATGGAGATCCAGCTACTAAACCCGTCCGCGCAGGGCTCGTCGTCTGTGTGGACTGCGTTGGAGTCGTGGTGCGACGACGGCATGACCAAGGCCGTACTGGGCTCAACGCTGAATACGGACATCGGCGCAATCGGCTCGCGCGCTGCGGCTGAGTCTCAGGCCAGCACGACGATTCACCCGCGGCTGAAAAAGTCCGCATCGTCCATGTGGGCCACGGTGTCGCGCGACCTCGTGCGGCCATTCTTGGAGTTCAACTTGTGGCGCTACGGCGGCACGATGCCGGCGCTGCCCGTCATCGCCACGCGCTTCCAAGAGGAGCTTGCGCCCAAGCCGAGCGACGTCCTCATCGACGTCGGAGCGGTGACGGTCGATGAGTTGCGGAAGCGCGACGGACTGCCCGAGTGGGGCGCGGCTCGAGGCGGCAACGCCAAGGCAAAGCGCGTCGATATGTTCGCCGCTGCGCCGATGGCCGCGCCGATGGATGCGCCCGCGACTGCAGCGCCCGAGGCTGTCGCCGACACCGCGTTGAACGGGGCTCAGATTGCCAGCCTTATCGAGCTGCTGGCGGCTGTCACCGCTGGCACGATGGCTCCCGCTGCGGCTGTCGTCGCTATCCGCAAGAGTTTCCCGACCATCGCCGAGGCCGAGGCGATCCAGATGGTCGAGGCGCAGTCCGCGCTACAGCCACCGACGCCCACGGATGGCGCTGCGCCCACCGAGGCCGCGCCAGTCATCCAGGCAGCGCGCCGCGCCGAGCCCGAGTCGGGCCAGACATGGACAGACACCGAGGACGGCCACCGCCTCGAGGTGGTCGCAGTCGATGACAGCGCGGTCTGGTTCCGCGACTTGGACGGGCCGAATCCCAAGCGTCAATGGCGCTGGGCTCGCAAGACCTTTATGGAGCGCGCCGCGCCCGTCGAGGCCGCGCCCGCCGAGCCAGTCGTGGTGGCGTCTGCGCCCGCTGGGCAGCTAGCAGCGGCCCCGTCGCAGACTACCTATGCGTCCGGAGGTGCGCCCCCGGAGCGCCCTTTACGCCGGCCGTGGGAGCTGGTGGAGAGCCAGACCGAGGCGGACAGCTAGGCTACTCCGACCTGTGGGCGCTCAGCGATGACGACCGTTCGCAAGCCCTAGAGACCATCGGTGTCCCGCAGCAAGTCAGTGCGGCCGGCGTCATCGACGCGGTGCCGATTGCATCAAGCTGGCTCGACTCGCTGGCCGGCGCTATCGAGCGCGACGACTTGGCCGGATGGGGTGAGCGCATCGCCTCCGATGAGGACTTCGCGGCGTTGCTGTATGAGACGCTGATGAAGGGCGACATGGGCGGACAGCTATTCGTCCGCACCGTCGAGGTGCCCGAGTCCCTGCCGCGCAAGGCATCGCTGGCTGTCGCGCGCATCGATCCCGAAGCGTTCTTCAATCTGCCTTTTGAGGAAGCGATTGCGTCCTTCCGCGAACGACGGCTCATCAGCCCTGCCGAATATCGACGCCTGAGCGATGCCGCCAAAGCCCGCGCGTTCTCCGTGTCGCGGATGACGTCGGACGAACTTGTGCGGCGCGTGCAGGAGATTTTGCAACGCGAGCTAGAGAGCGGCGCGAGCCTGCAGTCGTTCGTCGATCAGGTGCGCGATGGCGAGGTGGACCTCGGCATTACGGCGACGTCGCCGAGCTACCTAGAGAACATTTTTAGGACGAACACACAAAGCGCCTACGGCGCAGGGCGCTTGCGCCAGATGACGGATCCCGTCGTCGTCGCTGCGCGTCCATACGTCGAGTACCGCACCGCGCAGGACAACCGCGTTCGTCCGAGTCACGCGGCGTTGAACCGAGTCGTGTTCCGTCAGGATGATCCAGGGTGGACTAGGTACAATCCTCCGCTTGGTTTCCGCTGTAGGTGCACGATAGTCACTCGACGCGCAGAACAAGTGGATTTGACCCGAGTGGTTGACTCTGCAACACTTGATATTCAGCCGGATCCTGGTTTCGGGAATCCACGCTAGGACATACATGCCCCACCTTGAAGCGTTCGCTCTCAAGGCAACCGGCAAGACCAAGACTCTAGCGGCTCCGGTGCAAACTGTGATGCTGGCTGCGCCCACGGTTGGTGTCGGCCGGCATGTCGGGCTGACCGGCGGAGATCCCGAGAAGCGCACTACGTGGATCCACGTGGCGATGGATGGCGAATGGGAAGGCCATCCGAGCGGCGCGTTCTCGCTGGATCGCAAGAGCTTCGCTCAATGCATCGCGGCTCTGCGTGCCTGTAAGACGCCGCCTCCCGTGGACTACGACCACGCGAGTCTGCGCCCGCTCGACGGCCAGCCTACGCCGGCCGCTGGATACGTGCTCGATCTGGCGCTGCGGGATGATGGCTTGTGGGCGCTGGTGGAGCTGACGCAGCGTGCCGCCGATATGGTGCGCGGTGGAGAGTACCGGTTCTGCTCGGGCGTCTTCGTGTGGGACGCGGCAGACCGTGAGACTGGCGAACCCATCCCCTGTCAGCTCGATTCCATCGGACTGACCAACAAGCCGTTCATTGACGGCCAGCACGCGATCCGGCTGAGCCGTCGCGCACTAGGAGCAGCGAGCATGGATATCGACAAGAAGGATCTGATGGGCAAGATCGACGCGCTCGCGTCGGGGGCCACCATCTCGGCCAAGCAGCTCGAGGCGCTGGTCGAGTTCATCAAGGCATCGGCCGAGGAGATGCCCGAGGTCGAGGTTGAGGTCGAGGCTCCGGAGGGCGAGGAGAAGCCCGAGGGCGAGATGGCCGAGATGGCGTGCAAGCCTGACTCTAAGGCTGCCAGTCGCTCGCAGGCCAGCCTTGCCGCTGCGCCGCCCGCGATGCCGTCCGCTCCGATGGCTGTCCCCGCTGTCATGCCCGAGGCCGCCGAGGTTGTCGCCGAGGCTGAGAGCGGCGCTGAGTCTTCGCAGGACGCGGCGGCGATGCTGCTCACGAAGCTCGCCGAGCTGACGGGGCTCGATAACGCCTCGCTCATGGCGAGCCTCGATGCGAACTCGGAGCAGATCGTCGCGGCCTTCCAGGGCGCGAATGGCGGCGCGATGCCGTACTCGGCGCTGTCGGCCAAGGCCACCGCGCAGGAGGCAGTCATTGCCGAGCTGACGCGCGAGGTCGGGGCGTATCGCTCCGAGCAGGCCAAGCGTGCCGACGCGGAGCTAGTGGCCGAGGTCGAGGCGCACATCGCGGCGGGGCGCATCCTGCCTGGTAGTCGCGAGAGTTTCGTTGCACTCGCGCGCAAGGCGCCCACCGAGTTCCGCGCGTTGGCGAAGTCGCTGCCGGTGCGTGTGCCGCTGGCGAAGGAAGCGCCCGTGGTGGCGCCCACCTCGTCTTCCTCGAGCCTGGCTGCGGCCAATATCGACGCTTCGCACCCGCGCTACGTCGAGCTTCACAAGGCCTATAGCGACCCGAGCAACCCTTACGCTCGCACGTTCCCGACCGACGCATCGGCCCGCGCCGAGACGATCGATCGGCTAGTCCGCAACCACCTTCGACGCGAACAGCCGATCACCGGCTGAGGAGATACGACATGCCCCTGAGTGCAGACAAGACCCGCGCTAGCCGCGGCCTCCACAACAAGCGAGTCGAGGCGTTCTCGATCCGCACCTCGCAGACGCTTTACATCGGCTCGCTGGCGGCGTTCACCACGCTCGGCCGCGTGCAGGCTGCGGCCGCCGCGACGAACCTCCGGCCCGCTGGCGTGGTCGAGGAGATCATCAACGAGAGCGGCGTGAGCATCTCGGCTGCTACCGGCAACGCCGCTGGTACCGTGCGCGCGAAGATCGCGTGGGGCCACGAAGTGTTCGTGGACATCCGCACGGCCGCGCGGACGTTCATCAACCTCGGACGGAACGTCTTCATCTTCGATGACGACGCGGTCACGGATACCACCGCTGCCGGCACTGCTGCCGTCCGCGTGAGCATCGGCAGCCTCACCGAAATCAACGCGGGCAAGACTCAGGGCTGGCTGGCCCTCCGCGTGTACGGCGACACCAACGCGGTCTGATCCGCACACGACGAAAGAAGGAACACCATGCCCGCCTTGACTGGACAGCTCAGCCATGTCGCAGCGAACACCGAGTTCGCCGCGATGGCCTCCGACATCTTCAACCGCAAGACCGATTCGGTCTGGACGCAGCTCGCGAAGGTGATGCCGTGTCCCGGTGCGTACCTCGAGCTGGATGCGGTGGGCCCCTCGCCCGCCGTGTCGAAGATGCTAGGGAGTCGCCCGTTCTCCTCGCTCCGCGCCTACGCCAAGCCGACGCCCGTCGTCGAGTATTCGGCGGACGGCCTCGAGCTTCCGCGCGTCACCGTCGAGGGCGACAAGAGCGGCATCGTCCGCGCTCGTCTCGCCGACTACCTCGCGAGCGTCGCCGACTTCTTTGAGAAGCCGGTGATCGATCTCCTGCTGTCGAACCCGATCGGCATCGACGGCGTGTCGCTGCTCAACACGGCGCACCCCTTCGGCAACGCGGGCGCCACGTGGAACAACAAGCCGACTGCGGCGCTCGACCAGTCCTCGCTCGAGACTGGCATCGTGGCGATGCGCGGCCTGCGGTTTGAGAACGGCGAGCCCGCGGGGTTCTTCCCCACGCACCTCGTCGTCGGCCCTGCGAACGAGCGTGAGGCGCTGGACCTGACGGGTGCGGATCGCCTCGTCGCGTACAGCAACGCGGGCGTGCCGGATGCGACTGCCTCGGTAGTCGCGGCGGCTTCGCTCCGCAACTGGATCGGCGGCCGTCTTCAGGTGATCGTCATCGATCGCTTCGCGAACGGCACCAACGACAACGACTGGTACCTGATGGACCTGTCGAAGCCGAACGTGCGCCCGCTCGCGGTGGGCCAGCAGATCGCGCCCTCGGGCGTCGTCGTCGATGACCCCGCCGCCGAGCCGATGGTGTACCGCGCCGCGTATCAGTACTACGTGAGCGCGACTGCGGCGCTGACGGGATACGCTCCGCAGTGCATCTACGGCCGCAACGCCTGAGTGTGACTGCCGGGAGGGTCGCGGGTGACTGCGGCTCTCCCGGCGTCAGGCCAATGAAGGAGGATGAAAATGGATCGTAGTTTGGGCAGCCTGTATTCGCCGATTCCGAAGAACCACATCAAGTACGAGGGCTCGGTGTACGAGCACCGCGTGCGCCCTCGCGATGAGAAGCGCGTGCTTGTCGAAGTCGATGTGTTCCCGTCGAACGGCACCGGCATCGGCGGCCAGCACGTGAAGCAGGGCAAGCACCGCGTGGTGCTGTATCAGAGCGATCTTGAGGATCTCGAGGCAGCGACGGCTAGCCCTCAGCAGATCCGCGATTGGGACGATGCGGTGGCGTCCTATGAGGCACAGCGCGAGCGGTGGGTCGTGGGCGCAGTCGGAAAGAACGACGGCTCCGAGCAGTACCGCATCAAGCGCGAGCGCGCCCTTGCTCAGTACGGCGACACGACTCCGAGCCTGGAGTTCTGCCGCAAGCATCCGCTCGGGCGTCCTCCGGTGACGTCGTGGCGTGTCCTCGCCGAGAACCTCGATGCGCCCGACACGGACACCAATCGTGAATCGAAGCGCCTCGAGCACCTGATCGGACAGCTCGTGGACGGGCTCGGCAAGGCTGTCTCGCAGAAGCAGACCGGCCGGAACGGCGGCTGACCGTGGCGTGGGTCGATGTCGACTATCTGAACAGGATGATCGGCACCGCCGCGCGCACGGCGCTCGGGCTGACGGGCGGAACGTTCAATCACTACGAGGCGGCCGCTCGTGGGACGGTGCTATCGGCGATGCAGTATGCGGGCTACAGCAGCCCTGGTACTAGCGTCGATCACCTAAGCCCCACGGGCGGCTTCCTTGCTCAGCTCTGCGCCCAGGTGATGGTGCGAGACGCCTATCAGTACCGCAAGGGCGTGCGCCTGCCGTTCGATCCGTCTGGCACCATCAGCGAGTCGCTAATGCGGCTCGACGCCATCTACAACAAGAAGCTTCCGATCCCTGGGCTGACTCCAGACTTGCTCGGCGGATATGGCGGCAACGAGTCCTCCTCGCCCGTGGGCACCAACGCGCGCCCGACGTATTTCGGCCCCGGCAAGCTGAGCGGGTTCTGATGGGCCTCGAGGTGCGCGGCGTTGACGAGCTGAAAGCCAAGCTCGACGCGGTGGCGGCTCGCGCTCGCGACCTGACGCCCGTCCTGACCGTTGCAGCCCAGGATACGCGCACGCTCATTGACGACTCGTTTGCGGGCAGCACGACGCCCGAAAACAGGCCGTGGGCTCCGTTGGCCGACAGCACCGTGGCGCGTCGTCGTCAGGGCAGCAGCGTGCCTCTCGTGGACACGGCGAACCTGCGGAACAGCATCACGGCATATGGGCGAGGAACGTCGTTGAAGTTCGGCAGCTCGGCTCCGTATGCGGCACCTCATCAGTTCGGTTTCGCGCGCTCGGGCCAGCTCAAGCGACGCAGCTATAGGCTAGGCGTCAAGCGCGAGGCTGGCACTCCGTGGACGACGCGCGTTCCGGCGCGGCCGTTCCTTCCGGTTGCTGGTGGCGGCGCGGCTGGGTACTCGCTGATGACTCAAGGCAACGCGGGCGCGCATTGGACGTATGTCCGCAACGCCGTCCGCACGTACATCGCCACCGGTCGGGTGACCTGAGATGGCGTACATCGCGGCAGGCCCGATTCAGACGCGCGTGCGCCAGGTGCTGGAGCAGGCCGCAGGTTCGCTGCGGACTATTTCTGCGGGCTCGTACATCGGCGGGTTTCCCGAGGGCGACGACGATATGGAGGGCGCCCGCGCCGCCGTGGAAGGAGCCCGCGTCGAGGCGCGCGTGCTGTCGGTGCGTCGCTCGCCTGCGAGCCCCCCCATCATCGGCAACGTGTCGCTGTATGAACTGCGATGGCGCATCAAGGTGCAACGGCTGCTCGACCGCACGACGCAAATCGACGATGCCATTCGCGATGCCGTCAAGGCGCTTGCATTCCGTGACGCCGATGTGCTGTGTCAGGCGCTTGGGTATCCTGGCAATCTCAATACGACGACGGCAGGAACGGCGACCGGAATCGTCTCCGGGATGCTAAGCTACGTCGAAAGCAGCTCCGATGTTCGCGGCCCGATTGACGACGGCGCGAGCATCATCGAGACGGACCATCTTTTTGTCTGCACCGTGCGCGGTGCCCCACAGGTGACGCCATGAGCATCGAAGTCCATTCCGTACAGCGCATCCGTGGGTTCCAGGAAGCCACGTTCGGGGCCGACTCCTCGGGCTCCGCTGGCTCCTTTACCGATCTCCCGATTGTCGAGGGCTCGGCGACTGTCACCGTGACTCGCGATGAGCTGGATCCCGGCCAGCTCGTGCAGAGCCGCCTCGAGGGCCGCGAGCGCGTTCTCGGCAAGCGCAGCGCCACGCTGAGCTTCCAGCTCAATCTCGCGCCCACGGGCACGGCTGCTGCCTCGGGCGTCTCGGCGGTGACGTCGGCGCTCGGGCTCGTACTCAAGAACGTCATGGGCGCTGAGGTGCTGGGCACGGGCGCGACGGCTTCGACGGGATCGACGGCCAGCGTCGTCAACGTCTCCGTAGGCACGGGCACGCGCTGGGCGAATCCTGGGACGCTGATGGGCTGGGCCAATGCGGCAGGCGTCGTGGAGTGGCGCGAGGTCGAGTCTCGATCGACTGACGCGATCACGCTCAAGCGCGGATTCAGCGGCTCTCCCGCGAACGGAAACACGCTGTTTCAAGCGGCTACGTACCATTTCACCGAGAACGTCACGACGTCGATGGCGTTCATCGTCGAGGGCTTGGAGAGTGACGATCGCTGGCTGCTGACTGGCTGTCAGGCTGTCGGCGGGATGACCATCGCGCTCGACCTGACCGGCGGCGCGATTCCCCGCGTGACGTTCAACTTCACGGCCGCTCGATGGTATGCCAGCGACGAAACAAGCTCGGGCTTGACTGGCACTCTCGGCACCGCGACATACAGCGCGTACAATCCGATCGTCGGCGAGACTGGCAACTTTGAGGTGTGGACGGTCGGCGCTGCCACGTTCTCCACCGCTCAGTCGATCCACGTGTCGGCGCTCGCGTTTGAGCCGCAGGCTACCTTCATCCCGTACACCTCGCCGAATGGCATCAACACCATTCGTCAATGGGTGGCTGCGCGGAACATGGATGCTCCGGTTCAAGGCTCGTTCACGCTTCCATACGAGAGCAATGTGTGGTTCAACCACCGGAACAACCGCAGCGACCTGGCCTGTCAGTACGTCGCAGGCGTTGCCGCTGGCTCGGCTGTCATCCTGAGTTGCCCGACGATTCAGATTCTGAATCCGCAGCGCCAGGCCGATGCGGCCGGCTTGGCTGCTCAGGTCATCATGTTCAAGGGACGTCGCGATACCGACGTCGGCGTGACGACCACGGACGTCGCCAAGTCTCCGTTCCGCATTCACCTCGGCTGATGGCCGAGGGCTGACTCAAGGAGTGCATGATGGCTGATACTGGCTTCAAGGTGGTTTGCAGGTTCGATCCTGCGCTGGATCCCGAGGCGATGGGATCCAGCGCGGTGCGTCGGTTTCGCGAGACTGGCGACTTCGCCGAGGCTCAGTTCCGAGATGGAATGCGGCCCACGGTGTTTCATTGCCGCCGTCTCAAGGTCTCGGAGATGCAGGCCGTGAATGGCTATGCCACCGAGTCCGACAGGCTGTCTGCTGCGTTCGCACGCGGAATCCTCCGCTGCGAGGACCTGTACTCGGAAAACGGCAGTCGCCGGGAGTGGGTTCGCCCTGATCCCGAGCGGCCCGTTGCATCCTCCGTGATCGACGCGACGTTCGATTTCGGCGAGGTGCAGGAGGTGGGTGCGGCGATCTACGGGAGATCCATCCTGGGAAAAGGGAGGCCGGCAGCCTGGCCGCTGCCGGATACCTCGCGTGCCGCAGTCGGGGCCCTCGCGTACCACCTTGCGGAGCGGACGCTCGAGCAGGATGCGTCCTCAGCCCCGAGCAAGAGCGGAGCAGACTCGGCACCGACTACGAGCGGCTGAGGGGCTGGCGCGAGGTGTACGGCTGCGACTGCGACGGCATCGAGCGCCCTGAGCAGCTCGACCACGGGCGACCCCAGGACGTCGCTCGAGGCGTGCTCGTCGCGGTGGAGCGGGTGACGGGCATCCGGCCTCCCACGTGCCCGTGGCGCGCCTTCTACGAGCCCGTGGTGCGCGATGTACTGAGCGTGTCCTGGGCGACTGGCGATGCGCACGCGCTCGGCCCGGTGGTCGGCCCTGACCCCGACCACAAGCTCATGGTGGCGCTGGGCGTGTACACGCGGTCCAAGCTAGCCACGACGGCCGACGAGCAGCGCATCCGCGACGAGGAGCGCGAGCGCGAGCGGCAGCGCAAGCAGGCGACGATGAACGCACAACGAGGGCGCCATGGCTGAGCAGCCGATCCAAATCGAGGTCACGTTTGACGGCGCATCCGAGGCGACGCGCGAACTGGGCCGCGTCAGTCAAGGCATCTCCAATGTCGGTCAAACGGCAGACCGTGCGGGCGTCACGGTCGAGTCGTTCTCGCGCGGCTTTCAGAACACGGCGCAACGCATCCAGGGTGTAGCCGGAGCGGTGCAAACGCTGGCTAGTACATTCGGCAGTGAGAACAGAACCGGAAGTCTCGTTGCTAGCGTGGCCGGCGCAACTGCTCAGTTCGCTTCCATGGGCGCCATGCTCGGACCGACTGGCGCTGTCGTTGGTGGCATTGCAGGACTCGCGGCTGGCCTGTTCAACGTCGTCACCGCATCGGATAGCAGTCGCTCTGCGATTGAGCAGCTACGCGAAACCATGCAGAACGCTACCACCGATGCAGATCGGTATGCTGCTGCGCTGGCATTGGTTCGTGGAGAGGACGAAGCGGCAGCGCGATCCGAACGCGCAAGAGCCATTCGTGGAGAAAACTGGGCTGCGCTAAATCTCCCAAATGAAGAATTGCGAGCAGAAATCCGTGCTCGTGAAGCTGAGATCAATCAGCTAATCGACCAATATGGAGCTGCCGCTGAAAGCGGAACGCGTGTCTCCGCATTGCGCGAGGACATTCGCCGTCTTGAAATCCTATCCTCTGTAGAGAGTGAAACTACGATTTTCGGCGAACCAGCCGCCGCATCCGCGCCAGCTAGGCGCGGCGGTGGCGGCGGTGGCCGTCGAGGGCGCGACGTATTTGAGATGCTCGGCGGCGCAGCCAGCAACGAGGACATCGCCGGAATCAGCGCCGAGTTTGAGCGGCTGGCAGCAGAGCGCGCGGAGCGCGAGGCCGAGGCAAACGCGCTAATCGAGGAGAAGCGCAACGCCCATTATGAGGCTCTCAAGGAGATGGCCATCGAGGCGCAGGACGCCGAGCTCGAGCGTCAGCGCGAGGTCAACGAGGCGCTGGCCGAGATGGAGAATGAGCGGCAAGAGCGCATCCGAGAAGGCCAGCTCGCGATGAAAGAAAACCAAGAGGCCGACGAGGAGCGCAGCCTAGAGCGC
>Ga0209990_10003018_pt1 | contig 12603 bp, 4 predicted proteins | sample NOAtaG_6_FD_187304 | JGI IMG/M metagenome (GOLD analysis project Ga0209990, IMG submission 187304) | Freshwater lake microbial communities from Lake Erie, under a cyanobacterial bloom - NOAA_Erie_Diel5S_2200h metaG (SPAdes) (version 2) | ecosystem: Environmental > Aquatic > Freshwater > Lake ...
AAAATGAAGTATTTAGAGTGGGAGGATAGGTCTGAAGGAATAGTATGGCCTGTGAAGAAGAAACTGCGTTATGTCCAAAGCTTTGAATTACCTCGAGAAATGTAATAGCTTTACAAATTTCAAGGGATACTTCTAGTTTGAGAAATCTTGACTCGTAAGTTACAAAATGATTATACTTATATATCTTATAACCTAAACATTGTTTAAGTTTTATTGGGTTGGAAAGGAAAATTAAGCACTTGCTCCAATTTTTAGCCATCCATCTACCAGCCAATTACGAGCCTGATTGGAAGTTGGTTTTCCCCCAAATACTTGGTTAATGGCATCTTCATCTTGTAGGAAGGATTCAAAGTCTTCAAAAACATAAGTCTTCAAGATAGTTCCAATGTCAAGATTTAATAGATATTCATCCAAGGTTCCAATGATTTTTCCATTTTCTCCATCTTTATCATGTTTTGTTTCGTCTCCTGCAAATGTAAACGTCTGAGGATACTTCCAAGGGGCATCATTTAGGAATTTAATGAATTTTTCTGCGTGCTCCAACCGAGTTTTTGCATTGTTGTCTTCCTCTTCTTTAATGGATACAAACCACTGAGAAGGATAAAGTGAAGTTTGCAGAACGGCTTTGTCTAGAATTTGTGATTGGCGTCTGGAGCAAATCTTAATAATTTGCAATTTTGCTGCTACCCCACTAGATTCATCTTCGATCATCCTAACTACATCATTGGTGAAAGCATCATCTTTGGAATTCTGCTTTTCCGTTCGAAGAAGAATTATTCCAAATTGAGTTCCAGTAACAAAGACCTTGTTTACCTTTGTAACTCCTCTTTTTGGAGAATACTGAAGAACATTTCCAAGGGTCTTACGTCCAGCTTTTTTCAATGGGGATCCTGTTGAGTTTGGCTCATCTGATTTATTATTAGTGTTTACTCTATTCGATTTCGTCATGTTTGTATTTTTACTGTTGATGAATAATTAATAATTTTTTCAGACTTCTAGGATTTTTGTGAGATAATAATGATATTTTGGTTTGCGGTATTGTTGTCTTTATTGTGTAGAAGATGTGACAACTTTAAAAGATTCCATTTCATGTCAAGAGTCAGTTGAACGTATGCGTTGTACCTTTTTTTTTGTCTAATAATCCTACTATTATCAGACATTGTTTAGTAGCATTTTGAAAAGCATCAGTTGTGTTCAGAAAGAGTTCAACGTAAGTTGTTTACCTATTTACATGATAATATTTGCTTTATTAATAATCACAGTATAAGAGAATCAGCAGCATTAACAAAGCATCCGTTTAGTGTTCTGAGGAGTTGAACGTATCGCCCTGTTCGCACTCTCGTTACTTGTACCTACATTGCACCAACATTTGCAGTATTATGAGTAGGTCATTGCCGTGTTCATCACGTGAAAGTGAATGATTGTAATCATTCTATTACGTTATTTAGCTTTAATGACTGACTATTTCCAAGTAGCTTATGATCTTTTTCAACCATGGATGGCATTTATAAGGTAGCAATTCCAATAACCTCTGAAGGTCTACTTATTTCAATTTCATCCCCAAAGGCTTGTTTGGAATCTGTTATGCCATCTTATTACTGCATATTTGCTGGTTACCGTAAATGTCATGATGGTAGTACTGCAGACGTTGAGAAACAGCAGTTAATACATCAAATTGGTGATTATATTATTGAAGTCGAGGAACACTCCACTTTTCAACTATCATTAATTGAAGTCAGAGAGTTAGTTAAGGTTAAAATGTCAATGAAGAAAAATATGAACATGCATTTTCTGCAGTTGGGCCTTAAGTCCATTAGTGTTGTTTATAAAGAATACCTCGATTACCAAAGAATTCAGAAAAGTGAAGAAGAACAAGCCCTTGCCCAGGAGTTTAAGAGAGTGTATTGGAGGGAATCCAAAAGAAAGTATCGTTCTCAACTTAGTGAGCAAGAGAGAGAAGAAATTAGAGGCACTGCAAGAATGAATTGGCATGATAGATGGTTGAGTAAAACGGAGGAAGAGAAAGAAGAAGTTAGAGCCACTGCAAGAATGAATAGTCGTGATAGATGGTTGAGTAAAACGGAGGAAGAGAAAGAAGAAGTTAGAGTTACTGCAAGAATGAATAGTCGTGATAGATGGTTGAGTAAAACGGAGGAAGAGAAAGAAGAAGTTAGAGCCACTGCAAGACTGAATAGTCACTGTAGATGGTTGAGTAAAACCGAGGAAGAGAAAGAAGATGAAAGAGCAAAGGCAAATCAATATCACTGTAATAGATCATCAATCTCATCTGATGAATTATCTCCACAAGTTGAAGTGCAACATTCTACACTTGCCCATTTGTTATCATTTAATGAAGGACCTCCCATTCCCGATTTAACATGTCATATACATGTTGAGAATAGCTCTCAATCATGTTTCGAGAAGCTTCAGAACACTGCATTAGGTCTTGGTGAGGAAGGTTATTGCAAAGACATGCCAGTGCATCAGAGTCCTGTTTGTATAGTTTGTGATATATTTATCATTGGTACCCAATCAATTCATTGGATAAGATCAGAGCAGCTAAAATTTCATTCCAACATTCTTTCAAGTTCATATTTTTACAAGGAAGGAATCAATGCATTATTGAAAGATCAATATACCGTGAACCACCATTTGTTGTGTAACTTACTTTTGTCACCCCGATCCAGAAGAGATATAGAAGCAGATGCATTTTCATGTTGTGAGTTGTGTTTTAAATGTTTATCAGAGCAGAAGAGAAGAAAATCTCCCCCAAAATATGCTATCAGTAATGGTTTTGCAATTGGCTCTTTACCAGAGGATATTTCCAGGGGTGTTACCCCACTTGTAAATAATCTGGTTGCACCTATCAGAGCCTTCAATTATTTTCTATCATTTTCCAAATGCAAAGAACACCGTATTACAGGGAATTTTACTTTTTTTTCACAAGATGCTTCTGAAAACGTTGGAGCATTGCAATACACAGGAATCAGTAATAACAATCCAAGTATCTATATTATACTGTCGGGAAGCTATACACCTTTGCAGTTAGACAAAATTAGGAAGGAAGGATGTTACAGTTGGGAGACTTTCGAGAATATTTACCTTTTTTTACATTCCAACAATAAGCACTATTTAAATCTCCCATCAATAGAAAATATACCAAGACCTGTCGTGGAAGAAATTCGCCTGAAAGAAGGTGAAAATAACCATTCTGAGGGGTCAGACCATCACACAGTTGATGATAATAATGATCCAATTTACTGGAAATATTGGTTTCCGAATATAGAGGACCCAGATAAAGTAAATGGAAGCTTCAGGAGTCAATCTGAGTTTGCAAAGGCACTTTGGGTAGGAGAAACACCAACATTAATCTATCATCCATCCAAAATCGTCAATCAAGCCACGCTTTCTCAACTATGTCCGATTGCATTTCCTTTTGGTACTGGAGATGTGAATGAAAAACGAAAACCACTTGTGTCTGACATCGAATGTTATCAGCACTATCTGAAGATATCTTTACCTCAGTTCTCTGAAGGACAAGTTGTTCTAATTATTCATCACATGTTTCAAAGAAAGAAATCATTTCTCAGTGGGATAACAAAATGCAATATATCCTGTAATGGTTCAACCATTGCAGATCAATTATCTGAAATAACAGCTTCTGACCTGGATGATGTGATAACTGAGATGAAACATAATCATCATGCCAGTGGCAATGTACATGATGGAAGTAACCCGCTCAGCAGTTCAAGTAGCATTTCTCAGTTTTTAAAATGCATAAAAACTTCTTGCACACCTATTGGATATACCAATGAAGCTGCTTCAGATGCAAGAATGAAAATGTTTTCATTATGGATGACATTTGGTCCACCATCATTACTTTTTACATTTTCACCCTGTGATGAGTGTAGTTTTAAGATGCATTTGTATGCAACTGGGAATCAAGTGGCTTTCCCAAATATGAAAAATTTTGAGCTAATGTCAAGTACTTTAACACTACGAAAATCATTAAGAGTAAAATATCCTGGTGCTTGTGCAAGACAATTTGATGATCTTCTTCAAATTGTTATATCTGAGTTACTGGGTTGGCAGAATGGTCAGCAGAAGGATAATTTTGGAATTTTCGGTAAACTGCAAGCATATGCCGCAGGTGTGGAAGAACAAGGTCGAACTTCTTTGCATGCACATATTATTCTTTGGATATTGCATTTTTATTTGCTACAAATGAAATTGTTTTCAAGGGATGTTGAAACACGAAAGTCTGCATTGACTTCAATGAAGAGCTATTTGAAAGCTGTTTTGTCCAGTAAATTCATCTTTGATGACGAGGTGGAGGACAACTTGACCAACCTTCTACATGTTAATTTCACGAATGTGGAAGAGGATTGTAAAAGTGGGATGAGTTCTGCCGCTTTACAGCATTTGAGAGAAATGAGACACATCCAGTACCGTAAGCTGCACCAAGGAAAGATTCTGCATTGTAGTGGTTGTAAAAGAAGTTGGAGTACAACCGAAATTATTAATACAGTAATTGAGCATTTATTTCACAAGAGTCTACATGAATATCCAGGATTTTGGCAAGAGGGCCTCACTTTTCCTCTGAAAGATGAGCAAATTGAATTGATTGCTTTAAGGTATCAATATGACATCCAAGGTATTCCTGAAAATGCATCATCCTTGCGCCAGATGTTACAGTTAATTGTGATGATTTTCTTTAATACTCATGACTGGAAGCATCGTAAGAGTTGTTTTAAAAAAGGCAATGAGTGTAGATTTCATCTTCCACAAATGCCTTGCGAAGACATCAATATTCGTTTCAATACAGATAATATAGATGATGTTATATCAGGAAGACAACCTGATACCGCTGCGCGTTGGTATCTTCATGATGGGCAATATGTTAATGTGTGCAGCTATGATGTCCAAACGGAGAGGAAACCATGGGATTTATTTGTGAATACCAATAATCCATATGTGAGTAAAATTTTCGGATACAACAATAATGTTTCGATGGGAAGCATCAGCACACTTTATTATTGCACTTTATATGCCTCTAAGACCAATCAAGAAGAGGAAACATATCCATACCTTAAAGCTTGTGAGGCTGTAAGATCCAGAATTAAAAAGATGTCTGAGACCCAAATTGAAAATGGTTTGTCTTCTAGGCAGATAGGATTAAGACGGTTACTTTCAGGTATTAATGCACATCTCTCATCATGTGTTGTAAGTGCAACAATGGCATGGTATCTTGTGACACATGGGTCAAGATTCCATTATTCACATCAATTCAAACCTTTACTTCTTAGTCAATATGAAGCCTGGTTTGAAGGTGCTTCACATTCTAGACGAATCAGGTACAAAAAGACGAATAAAAAAAAGGGTGACAATGCTCCTGTTAATTCTAACATCAGGAGCCCAACAGGAAATGGTGACGAAAGTTCAGAGGTGTGGTTTGATAGTGACGTTTCTAATTACATATTCCGTCCAGAGCATCCTATTTTCAATAATATGAGTGTATGGGAATATCATGCCAAATATGATCTGAGAGTAGTACGGCCCAAATGTTACTTAGGGGAAGATCAAGATTATGAAGATACGGGCAAGTATTTTCGATTTAAGAGAGGTCATCCTGGGTTCCAATATTCTTGCTTAGTGAAGAGAGATCGTGAGTGTATTCCTAAATTGTACTACAGTAGTAAGTTTCCAGACATTGCTTCTTTACAGATGTACCCGCTTGGTCATACTGCAATGGATGAGTCATGTAATCAAGTGAGAGAAGCTTATGCCAAGAAAGCAATGTTGATGTTTTTTCCATTTAGAAGTAAGCAGGAGCTTTATGGCAAACACAATAGATTATGGGAATCTTTCATAGAACAGAAACAAATGTTATTATCAGGTGTTTTAGGAGAAGCAAATTCTGCAAGTCTATACACCAACTCAATTCAAATATTACAGAATATCCAGGATTTGCTTAATGTGAAGAGAGTTCCTAATGTCGATGACATTTTGCTTTCATGCACTGATATTCATGATGCAGATTGTATTTCTACTTCGGATCATCCTGGCAATGATCAGGACTTCCTCGATGAAAATCATTCTGAAGCGCACATTGAATTAATGGCACATTATGTGAATGAGTTATCTCAAGAAGGATCAACGTTCAACAGTAGCCTATGTGATCAAGAACGGTCGATTCTCCTGAAGTTGAAATCAGGTGTTATTTCCATTCAACCCACAATTTTTCCACCTATTGTAATACAATCAGATGCGCCCTCTTTAATAGAAGACTCCAATACTCCATTCTTCAACGAATTGTTGCAGCCAAGGACTATTATTTCAGTAATTAGTCGCGCGTTGGACATGAGTGATATTCAATCCATTTCCCTTGAAGTTTTCTCTTCAAGTAATGCATCAGAAGATTCTTTTTCTATTGATTTATCATCTCTAGATAAATATGCATTGCAAAACAACCTTGATTTGAAGCAGTCAATAGCTTTTGATGCCATTTGCTCATCTTTCATGTTATCTTTTTTGAATGACTCCAAACTTAATATAAGCAGTGAGGAAAAAGAGCAATATAGAAATCTGTTACAAGGAAAGGGGGCTACTGATCAACTGTTGATGTGTGTAACTGGACCTGGTGGGAGTGGAAAAAGCCATGTTATCAAATGCTGTCGACTTTACTGCAAAGCGTTTTGTGATGCAATAGGGAAACCCTTTGATTTTTCCATTTTTCCTGTGACCGCAACATCAAACAGTGCTGCTTCTTTACTACAAGGGAAAACTATACACAAAGCTGCCATGCTAAGAAGGAGTATAATTGGAATTGAATTATCTACTGAAGTGGACTGGACTGTTACCAAAGTTCTTATAATTGATGAAATATCAATGGCTGGATTAGATTTGTTTCCAAAGTTAGACAAGCATTTAAGAATTTTGACCGGGAACAGACATTTGCTATATGGTGGAATACACATAATTTTCACTGGAGACTTCATGCAATTGGCTCCTATTGGTAGTGCTCCTATTTTCAGCAAATTTGATGACATACATTGGCATGGATCATTAAATGCAGCAATATTTTTGGATAAAGGCAATCATAGGTTTAGCAAAGACCCATTATGGGGAGACATTTTAGGAAGAGTTCAATTAGGAGTACCAACTCCAGATGATCTTGCCAAGATGAATGAACGTCTACTTTCTTTGATACAACTTCCGGAAGACATCGACTTTTCAAAAACAAGACTAGTTTATGGCTGCTTTACCAATAAAAGAAGGAATGCCATCACCAATGCCAATTTCCTTAATTTTGTCATGCACAATAACCCAGTTACAGAATGTGATGTGGAGCCTGCGGATACCACGCTCTTAATAAAGAGTTATCTGTCAAAGGATGAAAGCAATGTTGGACCAGACTTCCATAAACTCATATGGTCAATTTGTGGAGATAACAATGTGGATGCTAAGAACAATATTAAGATTGATCCATGTCTAAAATTGATCAAGGGGTGTCCTTTAATGATCAACAGCAATGTCGACCGGGAAAAGAATCTTGTGAAGGGGACTCTTGGAAATTTTGTTGGTGTTAGATGGAAGCCTGGTTGTACACACCATGTTGAAGATTACCATGGATTTAAGGTTATGGCAGCTCATGTTTCTGATTTAGAATGCATCTTTTTAAAACTAGAACATGGTGGGAAAATTGTCGAATTAAAACCAGAAGTGAACTCCATCGATATTACCATTCCTGTTTGTCCTGTAAATAATCAGAGAAGGAAGTTGAAAGGATTCAAAATAAGTCAGTTTGCAGTTAACTTATCACTTGCAACCACTGGTCATAAATTACAAGGGATGACCAAAGACATTTTGATTTTATCCGAGATTTCTTTAGTGCCAAATTGGTTGTATGTTGTGTTATCTAGAGTTACAACATTGCAAGGATTATTCCTCATGATGCCTTTAACCATGGATATGTTTTTTCCTATACCAGATTCCTTACAGAACGAACTGGACTTTCTGAGGAAATTAGAGGAAGACTTTATACGCAAAATAAGTCGTGAAACAATTAATTGAGCTATAAGAATTTTATTTATATGTTATTGATCATGTTTTGCTTTGTGATTCTTCTCATTCTATCTATGTGGTCTCCAATAGCCTTTCTAGTGTAGCATATTACAGAGATAGTAACAATGTCTTGTGAGCAAACCTCATAAAAGGAGGATTTCATCACTGATATAAAATTATAACCATATCTCCAATCATTCATAACATCACAATGTGGTTCAACAGGGCTCTTGGAATAATTCACTGCGACATCAAATCCTTCATATATGTTTATGTCTGTCATTGAGAAATTGAAATTGGAGCCCAGCTTTTGTGAATATTTATGGTTGCGAGTTTCACATTTTGCAATATGTGGGTAGTGAACCATAATATTCTGTGACAGGTATGATAAAATTGGCAAAATATGTTGTAGAATATCATTCTCACTGCTCTTAGTATTTCTGATTCCTGTAGTAAGCAATGGCTCCCCTGTTATACTTCTGTATTCAGCCGAAAATCCATACGATACATAAAAGTTTGATATGTTTCTAGACTTCAGCTTATATGATTTTAGCACTTGAAATAAATCTCTGGGACCGAAATCATAATTGAACGAGTTGTTGTAAACAGTGATGAAATCATTTGATTGAAATGGATCATTATCCAAATATTCTTCAAAATTTACCAGGTTTATCTCTAAAATCAACCGGAATAATGGAAGCAATGATTTTTGCATGTTGTAGTGTGGGTTATGATGAAAATTAAAAGAATGGTAACATTGGTTGGCACATGGGTGTATTATATGAACTTTATGCAGTTGCCTCCGTGTCAATAAGGACAACACAGTTTTATTTTGCTTCACTTTGCAAGACGGTCCAAATTCATTTGTCAGACCTTCTGTTCTCTCCTCTATAACCAAAACCATCATTGATGGCGATTCCCCTGTATGAAAGAGTTCTGATGTAATTTGACCAATGATTGATGGGATTTGTATGTTTTTAAACAATGTTTTTGTATCGGGTTTGGCATGTTTCTCACAAGTCATTGTCGAATCAATTGTTGCTATTGAATAAAAGATGTTATGAATGTCACGTAATTGTCTGAAGAAATTGCATTCCTTCCATATTTTTAACCTTTCTTTGATTACAATAATTGATTTTATGGTGTCATAAATGTCGTGCTGCCCTGTATAATCATACTTAATAAATCCCACCACTTCGTTGTTGTTTTTCTTTTTAGATATAAGGACATAACTGATGTCAAGTGTTTCCAGTTCCAAATTTATTACGTTGTCTACAATTTGATGCCAAATTTTATCAGATATACGATCTGCATAGAACATGGAAAAGGATGACATAATAGTTTTTGATGAAAAAATAAAAACGAGTAAATTTAGCCAGAGCACAACTTATTAAATTTAGATTAAAATTAGCTGCCGTCACTTGAAGTACGGTACATAAGATCTTATGCAATCACATAAGAACTCTCGCCCAAGATACATCTCTCCCACCCCACTCTCGGCCTAGCTAGAGAGAGTAGAGCTCTCTCTACGTTTTGGTTCTTAAAAATGGAAGGGAATGACATGGGATTACGCTCACTACTTCATCGTAACTTTATCAATGAGAACTGGGATCTTTCAAGGAAATTAGATTCCATTTTACTAGTATCCCCGACAATACATTTTATAATGCATTACCACCACCAGGCACAATTCCTTCTTCAATGGCCGCACGGGTAGCATTGAGAGCGTCAACTACACGATCTTTTTTCTCACCGACCTCCATTAGGATTAATAAAATAAAAGTCAGTTAATAAAAAAAAGTACGCCAATCCATTAGCAACACTTGCTGGTATTACAAACTTTTTCGTTTGGTCATAAAAACTTGTATCCTCTTTCAATACTAATATCATCCCATGAAATGGTTTCCCACTTCAATATCCGCATCAATGTTGTTTGGTTAACACTGAATGCAGGATTTCTGGAACCATCAAAGAATTTGTCCTCATATAGAGTTATTAGTCGTACATCAATATTTCTGTTGGAGAGAAGAAGAACCATAGGTTCACCATAATTTGCACTGAGCAAGCATCCTAGTTTCCTTTCTTTTATTTTCTGGCACATATAGTTGTGAGGTCTTCTGAATAATAATCCAAGTATTGTATTCATGAAATCTTCTCCAACATCAAAACTTAACAAATACATTCCCAATTCTTCAGCAATTTTAGGTTGTCGGAGGTGAGTAAATAATCGAATGAATGCTTCAATTGCTTTGGAAACTTCCTTTTTGTTACGAATCAAGATCTTCCAAGGGGCATTTAATTTTTGGAATCGATAAGCCAGGTGCACACTGTCAAACTGTACATTCTGATAGTCTGAACCGCAACACCAATTGAGATTTTTTCTAGTTAATGTCAAAGCTCGGCCAACAGAAGAGTCAAATATATAATTTTGAACCACAGTTACTGCATGTGTAATACAATTGTTGCTCCCCTTCAAGATGCACAATGTTGGCCATATGGATCGATCACACAATACATCAAAATCATTGATTATTCTAACGTGATATTTTGCATCTCTCAAAAGTTTTACTGCAAAACCCTCTCTATTAACTGACTGGTGTGTTACCATTTTCAAAAAATCTGCTGATGAATCTACATGGGTTTCCAATAGATCTCTGGCTTCATAGTCATTCATATAGTGCAATGTACTTATAATGGAAGCAAACACGCAAGTATTCTCTCCAAAACCCTGTACCTTATATAGAGTTGGTAAGTTCACATTCTCAATTTTCCGAGAAATGTTAGTCTTGTTTGGATTTTGAAGACGCCCTGCATCAATCCGAACCCATCTATTGGACTTAGCTTTCGCCTTGTTTAACAGATTAGTGAATTCATTTATAGGAGATTTCCCTTTATATAAATCACAGAATCGATGCCATCTGTAAATATAATACTTCGGAACATAATCTACAAAACACCGTCTATGAACATCTGTAACGGAAATATAAAAAGAATTGCAAGTAATGTCAGCTGGGGAATCCACCAAATGATAGCTGCTACTTGACATTTGCCTTTCATCAAATGTAGAACATCTTAAGAAGCTCCATTCTTGTTGTTCCAGTTGATCAAACCGAAGAAATTTATCATGATTGGAAAAGGTGTCTCCTCTCGTTTGAATCAAAGTTTTGATAACCGGTGGCAAAGTGCACCACTTCTCAATCATGTCACTAGACTGGAGCTGACCCAGCAAATCCATTTCATTTTCAAACAATGTTTCTTGAACAAATTTGGAGTACATTTCCCGAATATGGCAAAAACCCTCGTGGCATCCAAAATACCTAAAGTGACCTTTGCTGTCACGTTTACACATCATACATGTGATTTGACACAACCACTGGTTAAAAAGAACAGTTCTTTCATGCCTTGTGAGGGTAAGATCAGTGAAATTGAAACTGTTAGTATTTTCTGCCTCTTGGCCTCTGATAGATGTACAAGCTTGGGGACCATTTGGATGGCAATGATGTGTAGTTTGTTGTTGACTCTGCTTATTCGTTGAGCTCCAGAGTTCACTTAGTTCAGAGTCTCTCCCAGTGACTTTGGAGACTCTCCTTCTTGTAGTATTGCTAGTATTGTAACAACCAATACAAGCATACTTGCCACAACCTATCATGAATCCACAAATTTCATGTATATATGTGGAACATAAATCACAAGCTAACTGTTTCCCAACTGGCCGATTACATATTTTACAAATACAATCAAAGTATTCCACAGTTTTAAAAACATTGTTCCGAGCTTTCTTGTTACGCCTCAATGTTTGTTGTTGTGGAGGCTGCTCACGGGCTACTGTAAATTGTACTGTGTCATTGATTGAGGGTTGGGACTCATCTGGAGGCTGCTCACGGGCTACTGTAAATTGTACTGTGTCATTGATTGAGGGTTGGGACTCATCTGGAGGCTGCTCACAGGCTACTTTACATTGTACTGCGTCATTGATTGAGGGTTGGGACTCATCTGGAGGCTGCTCACGGGCTACTTTACATTGTACTCTGTCATTGATTGAGGGTTGGGACTCATCTGTCATATCAAAATTTCTAGTCAATACGACATCATCGAAACAAATTGAGATTCTGTGTAATGACATACAAGCATTATTTCTTCCCCCTGAAGTTTGACTGTTACTATCTTCAGCTTGAGAAGAACTCAAAGAAATTGTTTCTTCACTTGCTATACTTGATCCTTCAATACTAGCCTTAATGCTGCTGCATAATAGCTTATGATTATCCATGGGAGAATTGAGATCTAAAGAAGTATTTTGGTCAGTAGCTTGTACAGAAGTAAAAATAGGATCAGGTGACTTGAGTATTTCATGTTGGAGATTGTTTGTACTTTCAATGTCACTGGTGAATTCAGACAAAGTAGTGTTAGGTCCGATGATCTCAGGTTGTTGTAACTCTAACAATCCCATTATAGAATTTTCCATTTGATCAACATCATCAGAGTTTACCTCCCGCCTCCTTTCACGGCACTCCAAAATCCGCGATTTTTCAGATAAAAGAT
>Ga0209990_10003019_pt1 | contig 12601 bp, 21 predicted proteins | sample NOAtaG_6_FD_187304 | JGI IMG/M metagenome (GOLD analysis project Ga0209990, IMG submission 187304) | Freshwater lake microbial communities from Lake Erie, under a cyanobacterial bloom - NOAA_Erie_Diel5S_2200h metaG (SPAdes) (version 2) | ecosystem: Environmental > Aquatic > Freshwater > Lake ...
CTAATTACTGATGTTAGGTGGAACAAATATCACCCTCACCCCCCTGCCCCCTCTCCCATCAAGGGAGAGGGCGAGCTAGACTAATTTCTTGTTCCCCTCTCCCATTAAGGGAGAGGGGCTAGGGGTGAGGGTCTTAGAAACTTCCACGTAACATCAGTTATAAGGCAACGGAAGGTACGATGATTATTTTCCCAAGTTGGCTCAATCATGGAGTAGAAGCAAATCTCAGCGACGAAGATCGGCTATGTATCAGTTTTAATATGAGCATGACCTATCGAACTTAATCATGGTTGGTGTTTCGTACTACCCACGATTAAGTAACGGATAGAAATGTCCAACTGGCCCCTGTCCCTGCCCGATCGCTAAAGCATATTTCAAAGCTTCAGTCACATAATTCTTTGCATCTTGAACTGCTTGCAAGTGTGGTTTCCCCAAAGCCAAATTTGCGGCGATCGCGGCGGACAAAGTACAGCCAGTACCATGAGTATGCGGTGTATCAATTACTTCTGTCTGCAAAACATCTAGGCGATCGCCATCAAACCACACATCGAGAGCCTTCAGTTCGTTGGTAAAGCCGCCCCCCTTGACTAAAACCGATCTTGCCCCTAATTTATAAATTTTCTGAGCCGATGTTTGCATATCCTCCAATGTGTGAATTTCCATATCTGCGAGAATTTGAGCTTCATAGCGATTAGGTGTGGTGATTGCCGCCAGAGGAATTAACTGCTCACGGATCGTTTTCACGGCATCATCATCTAACAATTGTGCTCCCGCCCGTGACACCATCACTGGATCGACCACCACATTTCCAAAGCCAAAAGCAACTAGTTTCTTGACAACGGTTTTAATTATCTCTTGATTGAGTAGCATCCCCGTTTTGATAGCTCCCACACGCATATCCACCATCACCGCTTCAAATTGTGCTGATACGGATTCGGGTGACATGGCATCGACTCGCGTTACCCCCTGTGTATTTTGAGCCGTGATGCAGGTGAGTACACTCGTTCCATGCACACAATGAAAGGCAAAGGTGCGGAGGTCAGCCTGTATCCCCGCACCGCCGCCACTATCCGAACCAGCGATTGTCATCGCGATCGGTATTTGTGAAGTATTAAATTTAGTCATATCAGCTCAATATCAATTAATAACAATAAAAATAAGAGTTTTTCATACCTATTTTGTAGATTAGCGTAAATAACTCTATTTTTGGATGAATGGGAGCCTCATTGTTAATCATGGGAGCTTATTATTAAACATTCCTTAATGCTATAACCGCACTAATGCAAGACAAAGCAATCTATGATTTAGTCAACCTGTAGACTGACTTGTTATGAAAACAGATCATCCGACTTATACACAAGAGCAGATTTCAGCTTGGTTGCGGGGACTCATGAGCGTGGCTCTCGCGGACAATGACTATAGCGATCAAGAGCGTACCCTTTTCGATCAGATCAGCCATAGTGATGAATGGGGAGAGGAAATTCCCATTTCTAGCTTTGAACCAATTAGCACCCAAGAACTGGCTGATGCGTTGGGTAGCGATCGCAAGGTGGGGCAGAATTTTTTGCGAATGGCAGTGATGATGGCACTTGCTGACGGCAAATATACAGATACAGAAGATCGCGTTATTCAAGAATTTTGTACAGCCCTTGATCAAGAAATAACACCAATCAACGAATTACGGATCAAGCTGGAAACTGCCTCACACCATGAAGAGCATCATCCTGATTTGCTTGAGCCTGTCAAGGAATGGCTCGACCATATGGATATCCATGATTCCCGACTAGCCAACTTAATCTGTAAAGTTATTCCAGCTCAATGCCCTTTCGAGCGTGATGTTGTCTTATTTGGCCGCAAAATTATGCACATTCCCGCCATGTGCGAAATTAACCCCCTATACGATCAACTCGTAGGACTACGTTTTCGATCGCTTAGTTATCTCGCAGAAAAAGGTGAAGATGTCTCAAAATATTGTTAATTCAAAAGGGTGCTGAGCACCCTTTTGATGTTGGGATGAAAGCGCAAAGCGCTATAGTATTTACAGTTTTACTAGCCAGACTAGCCCATCATGCCCAGAGAACTAAAAAGCGCTAAAAAAGAAGAAGATAACAGCGATGTGTCCCCAAATGTGTTGCGTGTCGTTTTAGCCTTTCGTCGCTGGGGATGGACTTCTTTTTGGACACAAGTGGTTTTGTGTGTAGTTTCTTCGGTGGTGCTATTACAACTATTTTTGTTCCCAAAAGTTACTCCAACTGGGGTAAACACAGGTTTAGACACTAGCCCTGCCACATTGCCAGGGCTGAGTTTTGCGTGGGTGGGCATTGCAGTCTTAGGGGCAAGTATTTTCTGGAATTATCGCTATACACAAATGGCAACTAAGCTGCGATCGCCTGATCGACCCACCAAAAGCCAAACTATTTTTCAAATTAAAATTGGTCTAATGATCAATTTAATTGGTATGCTCGTTACCTTTTTTGGTGCTTTTGGTATTATTGGCGCATTAACCCTCAGATCAGGTCAGGGACAAGCCATATTACCGGGGTCGGGCAGCTACAACTCAGTAATCCAGCCTCTCGACTTTCAAATTATTCAGGCCAGTTTCAATATTCTATTTGCTCACTTTGTCGGCTTAGTTACGTCACTCTGGTTACTCAATCGCGCTACCGATAAGCCTAATCGCGAATAAGAAAAGAGATGGCTTAGCCATCTCTTTATCTTATGCTTCAGCTAGCTTACGACCGTAACCGATCGCTAAGAATCCCGTCACATACATCAGCAAGCTATAAATTGCCGCAGGAACCGCCATATCTGGATTATTGAGCAATCCTGCGGTAATCGCGATCGCTAGAGTTCCATTTTGCAAACCCACCTCAATGCTGATACAGATTTGTTGCTTAGGGTTAAGCTGAAAAAATTTGCTTAAATAGAATCCTACTGCCATCGAAATGGTATTTAATAGCAACACCCCAGCCCCAACTTGAGCAATAAAATTTGGCAATCGACTCCATTCTTTAACGATTAGCAACAAAATAATTACTGCCAACAGTACAGCAGCCGAGACACTGGTTACTTTTTCTAATTTTGCCGATAGGTTTGGCGCAAACTGACGAATAATCATGCCGAACGCGATCGGCAAAAAAGTAATCACAAAAATTTGTCCAATTGTCGTCCCTATCGGCAACTCAACCGCCGCACCTTGCCCAAAGAAATGTTGGCTAGCCAAATTAGCAAAAATAGGAATTGTAAATATTGTAATCAGACTACTTAAAGCGGTTAAGGTCACACTAAGAGCTACATCTCCTTTCGCTAAAAATGTGACCAAATTTGAGGAAACTCCCCCCGGACATAAAGCCAGAATCATCAAACCCGTAGCGATCGCAGGCTGCATCGGTACAAGCTTAGCGATCGCCAACCCAATCAGTGGCAGCACAATTAATTGACTGATCAAACCTATCATCACCGCTTTCGGATATTTTCCCACCCGATAAAAATCATCTGGGACGAGCGATAAACCCATTCCAAGCATCATCGTTCCTAGCGCGATCGGCAAGATTAACGATGTAAAAATATTTGATTCCATGGGCGAATTGATTAAGATAAGGAAGATGTAAAGAATTGTAAAACACAAATAGTAGCTAAGACTATGCAATGGAAGCAGGTAGAAGAAAATTGGGTTTTAACTCCAGCTAAACCCAAGGGCGTAATTCACTTTCTTGGTGGCGCATTTTTTGCTGCCGCCCCACAGGTTGCCTATAGTCGTTTGCTAGAACAGCTTGCTGAGAATCACTATGCGATCGTAGCAACTCCATTCCTCAATAGCACCTTTGACCATCGCCAAATTGCCCGCGATGTCCATACTTCCTTTCGCAAGGTACGCAGTAAACTATTTCTCGACTATTTCCCCGTATTTGGAATAGGACATAGCATGGGTTGCAAAATCCATCTATTAATTAACAGTCTATATAAGCCAACCCGCGCTGGTAATATTTACATTGCCTACAATAACTACAGCGCAGATCGCTCGATTCCTTTTTTTAAAGAACTATCAAGCACCATCCCTGAAATGTCTACGATGGAGTTCACCCCTACTCCCAAGGAAACTGAACAGCTAGTTAGCGCCAATTACCAAACCATTCACAATTTACTGATCAAGTTTATCGATGATGATATTGACGAGATTTTCAGCCTTGCAGATCTCCTCAAGCAAAAATTCCCAAAGACAGTAAACCTAAAGACCCTCGAAGGTACTCACCTCACCTCTATGGGCATTGATGTCAAATGGAAAGTAGGCGAAAGCTTCTCTGCTATTGACGCGATCGCTCAATGGGTCAAACAGGAAATGCACAAAAATAATCACACCCTAGAGCAAGTACTATTGTTATGGCTGAATCAGCGAATCCGCTAAACCCTATTCAGTCATTCCGAGCGCCTCTGAGTTTGGCAATAATAGCAATGAGTAGAAATACTCTATTTAAATTGATGGCTAACTTGATAACAAAGTCCAATCAAAATAATTGATTTTCTATTTATATATCTGCTATTAGGATTTCTAATATTGTTTTAATACTGTTAAAATTGCCATCTATTCATAACTTTTTTGGTTTGACAGTGTACCATTTGATTTCCAAAATCAAAGAATAGACACTTAATTTTATTAATACAAATTGACTGATGCATTGTTACTAAACTACTTGTCTAGCAAGAACTTGAGCGAACAGATTCGCTCAAAACAATTACAAACAAGTACTAGAGGATATATCTAGCTTATTAGCGTTATATAAATTTTTTATATGAATTTATAACCAGAAAAGGCACTTTTCAAAAAAAAATTTTCAAAAAAAGTAAATGTAGATACGCACTTTATGTTTAAATTAAAAACATCACTCAAGGGCTTCACACGAAGAATTCCTGATAGGATTAACTTATATAAAGCAAAAAATGTTCCACCAAGGAGCCAGCACCAAAAAGCCAAGTAAAGAGATATCTGATTTGACTCTTGGATTCTGCCTCTTCAGTTTTTTTGCAGCGCCCCGTGCAGTTTGCGGGCAACCCAGTTTTAAGACTCAGTGATGCACAGAACCAAAAATTTTTCGCATTTTTCAGTTCCAAAGCTTGCCTTTCAGTCTTGATTACTGTCAACCATCGTTTTGAGTCTTGAGGCATGATTTTTTGCCTTACGCACTCTCACGGGAGCAAACTGCCCATAGGTCGAATGGTGGAAATTTAAACGATTCTCAATTTAACTCTAGTAAGGAGATATTAATGTCTTACTCAAAAACACAGTCTAAAGCTAAGGCTGGGTACGACGCTGGTGTTCAGGACTATAAACTAAAGTACTATACCCCCGATTACACTCCCAGAGATACTGACCTTCTCGCAGCTTTCCGCTTCGTGCCTCAACCAGGCGTACCTCCCGAAGAAGCTGCTGCTGCGGTAGCTGCTGAATCTTCTACAGGTACTTGGACAACTGTATGGACAGACTTGTTGACCGACCTCGATCGCTACAAAGGTCGTTGCTATGATGTCGAACCAGTACCCAACGAAGACAATCAATATATTGCTTACATCGCTTATCCTCTCGACTTGTTTGAAGAAGGCTCCGTCACCAACTTGCTCACCTCCTTGGTTGGTAACGTATTCGGTTTCAAAGCACTCCGCGCACTTCGTCTAGAAGACATCCGCGTACCCATCGCATACCTCAAGACTTTCCAAGGACCACCTCACGGTATCCAAGTTGAGCGCGACAAGTTGAACAAGTATGGTCGTCCTCTCCTCGGTTGTACCATTAAGCCTAAATTAGGTCTTTCTGCGAAGAACTACGGTCGTGCAGTATATGAGTGCTTACGCGGCGGTCTAGACTTCACCAAAGACGACGAAAATATTAACTCTCAGCCTTTCATGCGCTGGCGCGATCGCTTCCTGTTTGTACAAGAAGCAATCGAAAAAGCACAAGCTGAAACTGGCGAAATCAAGGGTCACTACCTCAACGTAACTGCACCTACATCTGAGCAAATGATGGAACGTGCAGCTTTCGCTAAGGAAATCGGCACACCTATCATCATGCATGACTTCTTGACTGGTGGTTTCACAGCTAACACCTCTCTTGCTAAGTATTGTCGTGAAAATGGCTTGCTATTGCACATTCACCGCGCAATGCACGCTGTTATCGACCGTCAAAAGACCCACGGGATTCACTTCCGCGTTTTGGCTAAGTGTCTCCGTATGTCTGGCGGTGACCACCTCCACTCTGGAACCGTTGTTGGTAAGCTCGAAGGTGAAAAGGAAATCACCATGGGCTTCGTTGACCTCATGCGTGAAGACCACATTGAACAAGATCGCACTCGTGGTATCTACTTCACCCAAGATTGGGCTTCTATGCCTGGCGTACTCCCTGTAGCTTCTGGTGGTATCCACGTATGGCACATGCCTGCTCTCGTGGAAATCTTCGGCGATGATTCTTGCTTACAGTTCGGTGGTGGTACTTTGGGTCACCCATGGGGTGCTGCTCCTGGTGCAACCGCTAACCGTGTTGCTCTCGAAGCTTGTATCCAAGCTCGTAACGAAGGTCGCAACCTCTGGCGTGAAGGCGGCGACGTTCTTCGTGAAGCTGGTCGTTGGTCTCCTGAATTGAATGCTGCTCTTGAACTATGGAAGGAAATCAAGTTCGAGTTTGAAGCAATGGATACTCTCTAATCGATTAGCTCCTTACTATATTGTTTCGTAACACGAAACAATATAGTAAAACTCTTGGTGAATTGAGCCTATGGATATTAAGCGCAGTACTAAGTCCACAGCCAATATGTTGATCAATTTTTTGACCTTCGAGGCTGTTAAGACGATCGCCGAGCAGTTGGAAGAAACGGATAAGTTAAAAGCTCTCTGGTTTAACCAATTCTCGACACGCGAAAGACTCCAAAATGGTGAGCTTTATATTAAAGACCTCTTTGAGGTTCATCAAGAGATGGCTTTTCGAGTGATGACTGTGCGCGAACATCTCGCAAATGAGATTTTGGATTTTTTGCCAGAAATGACTCGTACAGGTATTCAACAATCAAATATGCAGCTTCGTCGTCGACATTTTGAGCGCATCATGAGTGTTCAGGCTTCAGAAGGATATGCAGAATGTGAGAATCTAGATGCTGAGATAAAAGTTCAAGAACCTATTCCAGAATCTAGCCTCAGTAGTCCTCTTGAAGCAGTTGCTGACTCAGATGTTGATGGCGATCACGCTTCTACTGAAGCAAATCAATAGCCCAAATCAATAGCAATTTAATTTCAATCGCGAGGAAATAATGCAAACTTTACCAAAAGAGCGTCGTTACGAAACTCTTTCTTATCTTCCCCCTTTGAGCGATGCTCAAATCACTCGTCAAATCGAGTATACCTTGAGACAAGGTTTCTACGCAGCGATCGAATTTAACGAAGATTCTGCTCCTGAACTTCACTACTGGACAATGTGGAAGTTGCCCCTATTCAACGCCACCACTCCTCAAGAAGTTTTGAGCGAAGTACAAGCTTGCCGTTCTAGCTATCCTGGTTCTTTCATTCGTGTTGTTGCTTTCGACAACATCAAGCAGTGCCAAGTCCAAAGCTTCATCGTACACAAGCCTAACAGCGCTCGTTACTAAGCTCTAACAAACCAAAAAGCCCCGCAATGCGGGGCTTTTTTTTATTTGCTATATTAATAGACAGCAATGCCAAATCCCCAAATTAAGACTATGACAATTTCTTTAGATTTACCTCAAGAATTGGAACAAGAGCTATCTGTGGAAGCAGGGAAAATTAGTTTGTCTTTACCAGAATATATTCTGCAACTTCTGGCTGTTAGAAAATCTTCTGAGAATCTGCCTAGATCTGGTGCAGAATTAGTGAGCTATTGGCAAAGTGAAGGACTAATTAACTCGCGTCCTGAGATTAAGGATAGCCAAGAATATGCGCGTCAAATTCGTCATGCAGCAGAACATCGCCAACATTTATAAAGTGATTTTATGTATGTTTTAGATACTGATATTCTGATCGATGTTTTGAGGGGTCATAAACCTGCGATCGCATGGTTTACGACATTATCAGAATTGCCCAGTGTGTCAGGTTTTGTTGTGATGGAGTTAATCCAAAATTGTCAAAATAAACAAGAAGTTAATCAAGTTTTTAGGCTGACTGCACCTTTATCATTAATTTGGTTGACTGAGGCTGATTGCGATAATGCTTTGGCAGATTTTAGTAAATATCGCCTTTCTGATGGAGTGGGGCTATTAGATGCGTTAATTGCTCATTGTGCCATTAGCAAAAATAAAACTCTTTGTACTTTTAATGTCAAACATTATCGGGTTATCCCTAATCTAAAAATTATTCAACCCTATGAACGATGACTACTGAGTTAGCTTTGCTTTGCCACAAATTGCATACAGGCATAAATATCCTCCCTTGTGAGAGATGGATATTCTTCAATCAATGACTTCTTCAATCGAATCACCTGCGCCCAAAAACTCCATTATCGTTTGCACTGTAATTCGGGTATTAGCAATTATTGGTCACCCGTTGCAAATATCTGGATGAATAGCTATTTTGCTTTTCATAAAAATGTCGCAATAGTATTTGCATTCAAGTACAATAAGGCTAGTATAAGGCAAGACTAGAGTAATGAAATATCTTGTAGTTATAGAAAAAACGCAAACAGGCTATTCTGCATATTCTCCAGATGTTTTAGGCTGTGTTTCTACTGGTGCAACGCTAGAAGAAGTTAACCAGAATATGCAAGAGGCTATAGAGTTTCATATCGATGGTCTTATCGAAGAAGGGCTAGAAAGTCCTAAGCCTTATACCTACTCCGCTTATGTTGAAGTTGCTGCATAATGCCATGAACAATACCTCAGAGACGAATTGGGCTAAACTAGACGCTCTGTCAGAATTAGAGATTGATACATCTGATATTCCACCTTTGACCGAGGATTTTTTCAATAAGTCTCGCTGGTGGAAGCCTGTATTTTCATTGAATGCTCTTGTACAAATCGATCCTCAAACACTTGCATGGTTTCAATCACAAAGTGATGATTATGAGAAAAAAATGGCGGCAGCATTACGAATTTATGCAGAAGCTCATTAAGCAGCTTAGTCTTTTGTTAAAAATTAAATTCATAATCGAAGAAATTTTAGAAAATTTTGGTTTGGCTAAGTTGATGCAGGAAGTAGAAGATGGTGAGTTACTTTCTAGTGACGAGGCTTACTCGTACTATCAATCATTGAAAAGATATGACTAAAAGCATAGTTCTTATCTCATGTGCGAGCCGTAAATTATCGCAGCGAGCAAAAGCAAAAGATTTGTACATAAGTACACTTTTTAAACTCAACCTTAAATATGCTCAAAAACTAGAATCTGATAATATTTTCATTCTCTCAGCAAAGCATGGTCTACTATCTTTAGATCAAGAAATTGAGCCATACGAGCTAACTCTCAATAATATGTATGCAGATGAAGTTAAGCTATGGGCTGATCAGGTTTTAAAACAAATTAGTGAAATTTATTCTATTGAGGAAACAATTTTTATATTTCTTGCAGGTGAGAAATATAGAAGATATCTATTACCGCATTTAAAAAATATAGAGACTCCTCTAGAAGGCTTAGGTATTGGAAAACAACTACAAAAATTGAAAGAGCTAGTTTCATGAGTAATGAATGTGCAGAAGTTCATAAACTTACAAATAATCTTGAGCGACATTACTTCCCTTTTGATAAGTCAAAAATTCCCTTAAATGGAATCTATGTTCTATTTGAAAAAAACGAAAAAGCTCATGGACAGGATCGGATTGTGCGGATAGGTACTCATACTGGGAATAATCAGCTTTTTATGAGATTGCAACAACATTTTTTGAATGAAAATAAAGATCGGAGTATTTTCAGAAAAAATATTGGTAGAGCTTTGCTAAACAAACAGAATGATCCTTTTCTTGAATTTTGGGATATTGATCTTACGACTAGAAAGGCAAAAGATAAGTATCTAAATTTGATTGATTTTGCATATCAGCAAGTTATTGAAAAACAGGTCAGTGAATATATTCGAGAAAATTTCTCTTTCACTGTTTTTGAGGTAACAAGTAAAGCAAAACGGATAGAAGTTGAGTCAAAACTCATTTCAACATTATCTTGGTGCGATGAATGTAAGCAATCCGATGGCTGGCTTGGCAACAGTTCACCTAAAGAGAAAATTGTAAAGAGCGGTTTATGGTTAGTAAATGAGCTTTATAAAACGCCATTTGAGGCTAAAGATATTGAAAGCCTAGCTAGTCTTGCCATTTGTTAAGATTTAGTTAGGAGAGATCGCTTTGTGGTTAGGAGATGAAGGGGCGATCGCTTATTGATATTTGATTGGGGGCAATGTGAGTAGATCATGCTTTAAACGATCATAGGTTAGAATATTATGCAAACTTGTACCTGAGACTATTAAGCCATGTCAACACAGCAAGTCACATTCCAAGAATGCAATACTCAATTTGCACAAATTTTTGAGAGAGTTCTGCAAAATCATGAAGTTATTTCAGTTTATAAAGAACCTGAGAAGAGCATTGTGATTTTGGATGAAAGAGAATATAGCAGCTTAATGGAAACATTGTATTTATTAAGCAACCCAGCCAATAGAGAGCGCCTATATCAAGGTATTTCTCAGCATGAACAAGGAAGGGTAAGAGAAATAGATGTTAAGGCTTACTTGGACTGAGAATGCTTTAAAAGACTTGGATTGGTGGCAGCAGAACGACATCAAACTATTGAGAAAAATAATTCAAATTTGTCTTGAAATTTGCAAAGATCCCACAAAGGGAATTGGAAAACCTGAGCCACTAAAGTTTGATTTGCAAGGATATTGGTCAAGACGCATTAATCAGGAGCATCGGATAATTTATACTTTCAATGAAAGTCAAGTCACCGTTATTCAGTGCCGATTTCATTATCAAAAATAGATTACTAGTTTTGCGATCGCTGTTTGTTTATTTTGATTAGGGGCGATCGCTTTGTTTTGTTGGGAGATGAAGGGGCGATCGCTGTTGTTGATTTTGATTAGCAGCGATCGCGAATTAGAATATATGTAGTCTTTTAAAAACGTCTTATGCCAAAAGTTGTTCAGGAAATCTATACACAGGTTATTTCAAACCTTCCCCCAACTGAGCGCCTACAGTTAGCGACTTTGATTCTTAACGGCTTAGTCAAACAAAATGTTGCAGTTATTGATGATAGCGACACTTGGACAGAGCAAGATCAACTAGACTTAGCTGCTTTTTCTATGCAGTATGCGGCGACTGTTTTGTTTGAAGATGAGGAGATAACTGAGTGAAAGTTCAATTTGGTGATGTAGTGACCGTGGATTTTCCTGCTGTTACTGGCATCAAGCGCCGTCCCTCAGTCGTCCTATCTTCACAGACATATCATGCAAATCGTCCCGATGTAATTGTTGGTCTTATAACCTCACAGACAAAAAATTTGGGTGTCACGGATTATATACTTCAAGATTGGCAAACATCAGGACTGAGAGTTCCATCTGTTTTTCGTAGTTTTATTGTGACATTGCCACCATCAGCTAACTTGGTTGTCATTGGGAAGTTATCGGAGCAAGATTGGCAAGGTGTTAGGAATTGTGGCAAATTATCTTTATTCGATTTTGGTAAATGATTTTTTGAGAGATCGCTGGTTGTTGATATTTGATTGGGGGCGATCGCTGTTTTAATATTTGATTGGGGGGCGATCGCTTTGTGGTGGGGAGATGAAGGGGCGATCGCAGTTGTTGATTTTGATTAGGGACGATCCAGTTTAATTTAAGAATAATGTTAAAAGATTAACCCATTCTGTTTGATTGGGACGAAACCAAAGCCAAAAGTAACCTCGCTAAACATGGAGTATCCTTTGATGAAGCAACCTCTGTCTTTGACGATCCTTTATTTTTAACTTTTGCCGATCCGACACATTCTATTCAAGAACAACGTTTTATTATCATGGGAGAATCGGCTAGAGGTAGACTACTAGTCGTATCTTACACAGAAAGACAAAATACAACACGTTTAATTAGCGTCCGTCCAGCTACTCGTAAAGAACGTCAAGCATATGAATCAGAACTTTGAGATTGACATGGAAGATGATTTACTTCCTGAATATGATTTTACTCAAATGACCGTTGTTGCTCGTGGTCAGGGAAGAAATAAAAGCGCTGTCACCGTCACCCTAGATCCTGATGTTGCTAAATTATTCCCCAATTCAGGATCAGTCAATGAAGGACTAAGATTGTTAATGCGATTAATTAAGCAAAATTCATCACAATTAGACGACCCCTTGTTAATGAAATCTGAAAATCCGTAAATATTGATTATCTTCAAATACGAATGGCGATCGCTGTTTGTTTATTTTGATTAGGGGCGATCGCTTTGTTTTGTTGGGAGATGAAGGGGCGATCGCTGTTGTTGATTTTGATTAGCAGCGATCGCGAATTAGAAGAGAGTGTAAATTAAAGTGTGTAAAGTCTGGGATATATATAGAGAGATGATCAAGACACACAATTACCAACAATAAAACCGATGAATATCCGCAAAGAATTGCTAGACGAATTGCTGCAAGAATGTA
>Ga0209990_10003022_pt1 | contig 12595 bp, 11 predicted proteins | sample NOAtaG_6_FD_187304 | JGI IMG/M metagenome (GOLD analysis project Ga0209990, IMG submission 187304) | Freshwater lake microbial communities from Lake Erie, under a cyanobacterial bloom - NOAA_Erie_Diel5S_2200h metaG (SPAdes) (version 2) | ecosystem: Environmental > Aquatic > Freshwater > Lake ...
ATGCCTATGCGCAGCAAGGTGTTGCGGAATTATTCCGCCTTCTTCTCAGCGGCTTTGTCGCCGTAAGCCGTGCGGGTCATTTCGAAACTTACGGCTGCCTTTTCGATTTTCATACGCTGGCCGTCTTCGAGCTCGATGCTGAAAGTGGTATCGTTGATGGAAGCGATCTTGCCGTGTACCCCGCCGGTGGTGACAATCTTGTCGCCTTTGTTGACGGATTCCAGGAAGCTACGCTGTTTTTTCTGCTTCCGCATTTGCGGCAGGATCATGAACACATAGAACACGGCCATGATGAGCACGAGGGGCAGGATCTGCTGCCAACCGCCGCCACCGGCAGCTTGTAAAAGGATATGCATGGTTATTTTTTGACTACTGTTGCTTTGAAAGTAAGGGTGATGCGCTCTTTGGCTGAATTCTGGAAGAACACTTCAACTGATTTTTCCTGTTCGGTACCGGCTCCTACTTCACCGCGGCCTTCGGAATTGAACAGGGCTTCCACGAAACCTTCACCGCCGGGAGGAATCACTTCCTTGGTCCAGTTGGGTGTGGTACAGCCGCAGGTGGGCTTTACGTCTGAAATGATGAGGTTCGACTTGCCTACGTTGGTGAAGCGGAACTTGTATTTTACCTGTTCGCCTTCCGTAATCCGGCCGAAATCGTGGTATTCTGTCTGGAACTTGGGCCAGCCGAGCTGATCGCTGTTGGCAGGTGTGGAGGTGTTTGCCCCATTTCCACCGTTTTCGCCCTGCGGATTGTCGGCAGTGGCGGAGTTATTGGCGGGAATATCGCCGGGTTCAACTTTGCGGTTTCCCTGGCTGCAGGATACGAAGAGCAGCGCGCACGCAGCGCTAAGAAGAAAAACTTTGTTCATAAGCGAATATGCAAAAATAAACCGACGTTTCAGTTCTCGCGCAGTCCCCGGCCGCTTTTTACGATACGTCCGTCGGACTGCAATTCGAGCCTCAACCGGTCGAGCACGCCGTTGATGAAGCGGCTGCTGTTGGGCGTGGAGTAGTTTTTCGCGATGTCGAGGTATTCGTTGATCGTCACCTTGACCGGAATATGTTCGAACCACAACATTTCGGCCAGGGCCATTTTGAGGATGATCATATCCACCATGGCGATGCGGTCGGTTTCCCAGTTGCTGGAAGAAGGTTTGATATGGTTTTCGAGTGTTTCGCTTTCGCGGTTTACCAGTTCGAACAGGCGGCAGGCAAACTCCACTTCCTCATCGGAACGGCGCATGGGTGCCGGCAGTGCCGCAGGTTTGGCTTCCTGCAGGGCTTTGAGCGTTTTCTCAGTCACACGCCAGAGCTGTACTTCGTCGTCGTACCAGGCAGGATAGGTTTCCTCCATCAGGTCGTTGAAAAACTCGCTGGCATTGATCAGGTAATCGAAGAAAGACAGCATGAAATCTTTCTGCATGCTGTAAGTCGGTTCGTCGAAGATGAGGAAGTCTTTCACGAAAGCCTGTTGTTGCAGGTCGTCCCAGAGGGTGTCGAATGAAAGCGCTGCCTGATCCCAATTGTAACGGCAGGCCAGCCCTGAAGCGGCAACGGCCTGTTCGAGTTGAATTGCGGGTTCTACGCGGTTGAACAAAGCGCAACGACGCAGTTTGTCTTTGTCTGGAAAGAACTTCTGCTGCTCAATGTCTGCCTCGCTTTGCAGGAAATTTCGCAAGGCGGCTGGCAATTGCATGAGGTGGAGGAAGAACTCGCCGAAAACGAAAATACCGGCGGTGAGCTGATCCCGTCCCTTCATCCAATTATCCCCTTCCTGCTGCCGGTAGCTGTATAATGCCTGCAGCGTCTTGATCCTGATCAACCTCCTCGAAAGCATAGAACTCTGATGCCGCAAAGGTAAGCAGCATTGCCGGAGCGCGGAACAAAATTCAGAGCCTTTTGAGCAGGCGTAGCATAAACAGCGTAACAACGGCCATCAGCAAGAGTACCCCTGCATAGCCGTATTGCCATTCCAGTTCGGGCATATGCCTGAAATTCATGCCGTAGATGCCGGCGATGAAGGTAAGCGGAATGAATACGGCGCTTACCACCGTCAGGGTTTTAACACTGCGGTTGAGTTGCAGGTTGAGGTTACTGAGGTGCAATTCGGTGAGGTTGTGCAACATGTCACGGCAGCTTTCGAACGACGATGCCATGAGCTGCAGGTGGTCTAGGATATCGCGGAGGAAGATGTGGTTGGCTTTCCGAAAGCCCTGGATCTGTTCATTGCGCAAGCGTATCACCTCTTCGCGCAGCGGAAGCAGGTTGCGGCGCAGGCTGCCTAGCTCCGACTTGATTTCGGTTACAGCTTGGATATCGCTCGGTTCCCGGCTGTCGAGCATATGGGCTTCGAGTGCTTCAATGCGGTCGCGGTAGGTTTGCAATACTTCGTTATAGGTATCGACCACGGCGTCGAGCAGGGCAATGAAAAGGAAATCGACTCCGCCGCGGAAGAAGCGCTGCGGGTCGGCCTCCAGCCGCCGGCGCAGGTGCTGGAAATTGTCGCCTTCCAGGTTGTCTTGAAAACTTAGCACCCAGTCTTTTCCAAGTACCAGGCTCAGGTGCTCGGTTTCATATTGGTCCTCGCGCGGCAGCAACATCTTGCAGGTTAGGAAGACAAGTTCTTCGTAGGCTTCGTATTTGGGCAGGTGGCTGCGGTTGCGGATATCGTCGGCCAACAAGGGGTGTAATCCGAAATAAGCTGCTGCTTCTCTAACATTGGCATCACTGCCGAAATCGATATCGAAACAATGGAGGCAGTCTGTTTTGATCTCCGGTAGCAGAGCCTGCAGATTGTCGGCTTCGAAACGCTCAGAGTTGCTGCCGTGGATGCGATAGAGAATTACCATGGATCTTGTTATTTTACAGGAGTTTGATTCTTCAAAGAACCAGCATTTTTACATTGCGCTGAAATTCTGGCATGAATCCTGTATCATTGTGTTACCCAAAAACAAAACTACCATGAAAAAAATGCTTTTAGCCGCCGTTATCGGTCTCCCCCTGGCAGGCCTCATGGCACAGGATGTTCCTGTAACCCCCACACCTGTTGAACCCACCAATCCGGTAACTCCGCCACCACCTCCGGGCGGATCGGGTGGAATGACACAGGATAACGACCGCAACTTGCCGGCCGAGATCCGCGCCAAGAACAACGCCGAATGGATCAGCAACAACGTTGGTCCGCTCGACCCGCGCGCCATGCAATGTGTAGTTGCAGCCAATGAAAGTTATTTCCGCAGCACCCGCGATGCGATCAATAACAACCCTTCGAACCCGGCCCAGGCGAACAACCTGATCACCCGCGCCCGCATGACCCGCGAACAGCAGCTGCGCAGCTGCCTGATGCCGCATCAATACGACAAACTGAAGTCCTTGCGCCCCGCACAAGGATTCAGCGCCGACGGTATGCCAACCGGCGATCCGGGCCCATCGGGCGGCCCTTCGGTGACTGTTGCACCTCCGTCTTCCGGCAGCGGTATGACCACCACTCCTTCAGGTCGTCAGGTTCCTGCCCGTCGCAGCCGCCCTACCGGCCGTGTTCAGCCTACTCCCGTTACTCCGCCGGCTCCTCCGGTGACCCCCGGTGCCGGCGTGAACGCTCCGAACGACCGCGTGGAAGGCGAAACCCGCTGATTGAGATTACGCATCGAAGAAAAGCCGTTGCAGCAATGCAGCGGCTTTTTTTGTGCTCCCATGTTCATGACAGCACTATGCCGCGAGAGGGATAGCAGCGGAAAGCCCGGAACCGCCGAAGCATGAGGCGGTGAGGACTTGCAGCGGATAGCCCGGCCCGCAGGGCTCGCCCCAAATGGGAAAGTGTTTTGAAAATGGATTCAGTTGCCTGACTGCAGGGAAATCAAATCTCCTTCCGCAGGCGTGCCACCGGGATATTCAGCTGTTCGCGGTATTTGGCGACCGTGCGGCGTGCAATGTGGTAGCCGCGCTCCTTCAGCAGATCCATCAGCGCTTCGTCGGTAAGAGGCCGCTTCTTGTTCTCGGCTTCGATGGCATCCTTGAGGATTTTCTTGATTTCGCGGTTGCTCACTTCGTCGCCGTCTTCAGTGGCGATGCCTTCGCTGAAGAAGAATTTGAGGGGGATGATGCCGAAACTGGTTTCTACGTATTTGCTGTTGGCTACCCGGCTGATGGTGCTGATATCGAGCCCTACTTTTTCGGCGATATCCTTGAGAATCATGGGTTTGAGCTTCGCCTCGTCGCCGTCGACGAAAAATTCACGCTGCTTGCTGACGATGGCTTCCATGGTGCTGAGCAGGGTATGCTGCCGCTGCTTGACGGAGTCGATGAACCAGCGCGCGCCTTCGAGCTTCTGCTTGATGTACTGCACGGCATCTTTGAGGTTGCGGTCTTTGCCGGGTGAGGCTTCGTAGGCGCGGAGGGTTTCGGCGTAGGCGGGGCTAAGCCGCAGTTCGGGCGTGTTGCGCGAATTGAGCACGACTTCGATGGCGCCGCCTTCGTTGCGTACGATGAAGTCGGGCACGATGTACATGGTTTTGGTGGCGCCACCCTGGGTCATGCCGGGCTTCGGATTGAGCCGTGTTATTTCCTTAATGGCGTCGCGCAGGGCATCGTCGTCAATCTTGAGGGCCTTCTTGATTTTGTCGTAATGCTTTTTGCTGAAGGCCTCCATGTATTCCGAAATGATGGTTTCGGCGAGGCTGATGGCGGGGTTGTTGCCGTAGTCTTTCTTGTAAAGCTGGAGAAGCAGGCATTCCTGCAGGTCGCGGGCGCCGATGCCGGGCGGATCGAAATTCTGGATTTTAATGAGAATGCGCTCGAGGTGGTCTTCGTTGGTGATGATATTCTCGCTGAAAGCCAGGTCGTTCGCGATGGCGCGCAGTTCTCGCCGCAGGTATCCGTCTTCGTCGATGCTGTTGATGAGGTGGATGGCCAGGGTGAGGTCTTCCTCGTTGCCAAAGGTGGCTCGGGCCTGTTCTTCCAGAAACTCCTGGAAGGAAGACGAGCTGGCGATGGGAATATCGCGTTGGTCGTCGTCGTAGTCTTCGTTGAGCCGGAAGCCGCCTTCGTCGTCGTTATAACGCAGCAATTCGTCGATATCGATGTCATTGCTGAAGGTTTCTTCTTCGGTACCAACGTCTTCGGCATTGGAAAAAGTGTCTTCTTCTTCCGACTTGCCGGTTTCAAGTGCAGGATTGTCAAGCAGTTCCTGCTCCAGCTTTTCTTCAAAGTCGAGCGTGTTCAGCTGCAGCAGTTTGATGAACTGAATCTGCTGCGGGCTCAGCTTTTGAAGTAATTTCTGGCTTAGATTCTGTTTCAGCGAGCTCATAACCTTGTCTTACGCACCGTAAATTTGTTGCCTGTTTATACTTCAAAGGGAACAAAGGCAAATGTACATAAAAGAATTAGCCTCGGCAGAAGGGGGCACGGCAAGTCTTCAGGGCTGGGTAGCCAACAAGCGCGAAAGCAAGGGCATCGTTTTTCTGGTACTGCGCGATGGCACGGGTTTTTGTCAGTGCGTGGTGGCTCTCGATCAGGTGGGGCCGGAGGTTTTTGAAAAAGCTTCCGGACTTACCATGGAGTCGAGTGTAAAGGTGAACGGCCGCGTGGTGCGCGACGAGCGCCAGGTGGGCGGCTTCGAGCTGCAGGCCGATGGGCTCGAAGTGTACCAGGTGGCAGAAGAATACCCCATTTCGAAAAAGGAACACGGGGTGGATTTTCTGATGGATAACCGCCATCTGTGGTTGCGCAGCAGCCGGCAGTGGGCCATCATGAACATCCGTAACACCATCATTTACAGCATCCACCGCTATTTCCAGGAGCAGGGTTTCCTGCAGATGGATGCGCCGATTTTCACCGGCAATGCCTGCGAAGGCACGAGCAACCTGTTTGAAACCGATTTCTATGGCGACCCTGCCTACCTGAGCCAGAGCGGTCAGCTGTATGGCGAAGCGCTGGCCATGGCTTTCGGCCGCATCTATACCTTCGGTCCGACCTTCCGCGCCGAAAAGAGCAAAACCCGCCGCCACCTGAGCGAATTCTGGATGATCGAACCGGAAATGGCGTTCTACGATATCTTCCAGAACATGGAGGTGATTGAAGGCATGCTCCACCATGTGATCCGCGATGTGCTGGCCACCAACCGCCGCGAACTGGAACTGATCGGGCGCGATACCGCGATCCTGGAAAGCAGCCTGAAGCCTTTTCCGCGCATGACGTATGATGAAGCCGTGCGTATTATCCGCGGCGAACAGGATGTGAACGGTGTAAACAGCATCGCTTCCCTTCGCGAGGAACTGACTGCTTCAACAGCCCGCCTGGAAGCAGTGCAGCAGGAAATTGCCGAACGCGAAGCCGGATTGGCCAAACCGGGTATGAAGAAGGGCGAAATCGCCTTCCATCAGGGCAAGATTCTGCAACTGCGCAAGGAACAAGATGAGCTGGAAGAAGACCTCCGCAATATTCCGCAGTGGATTGAAAGCGCGGAGAATTTCCAATATGGCAACGACTTCGGCGGCAGCGACGAAACCGTGCTCACGCGCCTTTTCGATGTGCCGGTGATGGTATACGACTGGCCGCACGAGGTGAAGGCGTTTTACCTGAAGCGCAACCCCGACGACCAAAGCAAGGCCCGCGGCGTGGATGTGCTGGCGCCTGAAGGCTACGGTGAAATCGTTGGCGGAGGCGAACGCGAAACCGATGCTGAGAAGCTGAAACAGAAAATCGTGGAGCACGAGCTGCCGATGGAAGCTTTTGAATGGTACCTAGACCTGCGCCGTTATGGTTCCGTGCCGCACAGCGGTTTTGGTCTCGGCCTGGAACGGGTGGTTACCTGGATTTGCAAACTGAAACACGTGCGGGAATCGATACCTTTCGGCCGCATGTACGGACGCCTGCTGCCTTAAGCGTATGATGCAAGCACTTCCGGCACAGCCTTTGGCAGCAGCCTGGGCGGCAATGCGCCATTATGCCGAAGCCTGGAGCTTTGTGCGCCGGCAGCGGCTGACCTATTATTACCTTTATCCTTTGGTAATTGCGCTGGTGCTGCAGTTATTCAGCCTGTATTATATCCACGCCGGCGTGGAGTCGGGCCTGAACCAGTTGTTGCAATGGCTGGGGTTGGAAAAGCCGGTGGCACAGGGCAGTGGCTGGGAGCTGATCAAGTCGTGGCTGCTGCAGGGCACACAATTCTTGTTGGCACTCGCTGTAAAAATTTACCTCTTTTTTACGATGGCCCGGATCAACCGCTATCTCACGCTTATGCTGGTTTCGCCGGTGCTGGCTTTTTTGTCTGAGCGCTGCGATACCCTGCTTACGGGCAGGCAGTTCGATTTCAGCCTGCCGCGGCTTTTGCGTGAGATGTTGCGCGGTGTACTGATTACCTTGCGCAACGCTGTTGCCGAGCTTTTTTTGCTGTTGGTCTGCGTAGTGCTCAGCTTTGTGTTTCCTCCGCTGGGCCTGGTGTTGACGCCGCTCATGTTCTTCATCAGCGCCTATTACATGGGCTTCAGCATGATGGATTATATCTGCGAGCGCCATGGGCTGGGTTTGCGCGCTTCGGTGCAATATGTGCGGCGGCGCTGGTATATCGCCGTGGGCAATGGAACGGTATTCAGCCTGCTTTTCCTGATTCCGGTGGTCGGAGCGGTACTCGCGCCGGTACTGGGCACAGTGGCGGCCTGTCTTTCCTGCTTACCCGACTTCGGCAGAGAAGCGGTGAAGCCTGCTGCCTGATGTTCGTTATCTTTGCCGTTCATTGTATGAAACGCATTGCAGGATTAGGATGTATGGCCCTCTTTGGCATCGTTGCCCTCTACGGCCAGAAACCCAACGACACATTGTTTACTTACGGCCCGCACGCCGTGCTGGTGGATGAATTTGAGCGGGGCTTTCTGAAGAATCAGGACCTGGAGCGCGACAAGCCAGGTGCGGACAAGGTCGACGAATACCGCCGCCTCTATCCACGCTTCAAGCTGAAGGTGCAAGACGCCTACGATCTGCGCATGGATACGCTGCCGGAATTCATCCGCGAACTGAGTGGTTACCGCCGCCAGCTGGCCCGCCCTTACCTCTCAGACCGCGAGGTGAGCGATGCCCTGTTGGTGGAAGGATACGAACGGATGCGCTATGAAGTGAGCACTTCGCATATCCTCATTTTGTCGCGTACCGACGATTTACCCGAAGACACCCTGCGCGCCTGGAACAAGATACAGGCCATCGCGGCGGAACTGGCTGCCAATCCCGGTCGCTTCAACGATATTGCCCGTGAAAAGAGCGAAGACCCCAGCGCAAAAGACAATGGCGGAGACCTCGGTTTCTTTACGGCATTCCAGTTCGTGTATCCATACGAAAGCATGGCTTACCAAACGGAGCCCGGTCAGATCAGCAAGGTGTTCCGCACCAATTACGGCTATCACATCCTGCGGGTGAATGCCCGCCGACCGAACGCCGGTTCGATGAAAGTGGCCCACCTGATGTTGCGCCTTACGCCCAATGCCGGCGAAGAAGAAATCATCCGCATCAAAGCAAAAATGGATGAGATCTATGCCGAATCGCAGAAAGGCGTTGCATTTGAAGACCTTGTCGCCCGCTGGAGCGAAGACTTTACCACCAAGCCGCTGAAAGGAGAGATGGATTATTTCTATTCCACCGCCCACCTCAACGGCGACCTGACTTCTGAGTTTACCGATGCTGCTTTCCGTCTCAGCCGCAATGGCGAAGTAAGCCAGCCGTTCCGCACGGCCTATGGCTGGCACCTGATCCGCCGCCTCGACCTGAAGCCATTGCCTGCATTCGACGATATGAAGGCTATCCTGCGCCAGAACATCGCCAACGACAGCCGCTCCTACAAGAGCACGCGTTCTATGATCGAAAAAATCCGCAAGGAATACGGTTTCAAAGAATATCCGGAAAACCTGACAGCTTTCAGCAAAACCGTCGATACAAGTGTACTGCAGGCCAAATGGCTCCGCGGTAAAGGTCCGCAATACGACCTGGTGCTTTTTGAACTGGGCAACGAAAAATATACAGCCGACTTCTTTGCCGGCTATGTGGTGGCTAACCAGCGCCCCAGTAAGCTGCGTTCGGTTCCTGCCTTGCTGAGCAACCATTACAGCAACTGGTCCGACGTGGTTACGCTCGATTACCTGGATCGTCGCCTGCCGGAGAAATTCCCCGAGTTCCGCTACCTCTACCAGGAATACAAGGAAGGCATCCTGCTCTTCAACCTGGCCCAGGAGAAGGTGTGGAACAAGGCGGTGCTCGATACTACGGGCCTCCGCAATTTCTTCGACGAAAACCGCTCGAAATATGTTTGGAACGACCGTTTCGATGTCACCATTTACAATGCCCGCACGCAGGCCATCATGAAAGCCGTGGTGAAGCAGTTGAAGAAAGGCATCAGCGACGATTCCATTTACCGTTTCCATACGAAGGAGAGCCAGCTCAACCTGAGCATTCAGGAAGGCAAGTTTGAAGAACAAGACAGCAATGTTTTTGTGAATGAAATCTTCGCCAACAAAGCCAAGTTCATCAAGCGCAAGAACTACACGCATGTGATGGGTCGGCGCGTGAGCGATGACCAGTGGATTGTGCTGAAGATTCACGGTTATCTGCCTTCTCAGCCAAAAGAACTGGAGGAGACCAAAGGCCCGGCCATCAGCGATTACCAGAACCGGCTGGAAGAGGCCTGGGTTCAGGAAATGCAGACCAAATATCCGGTGCGTTTCCGCGAAGACACCTATCAGGCACTGCGCGCCCGTTATTCACGTTGATCTAAACGGTAACATACCTTGCTACAAATCCGTCACACGCCCATGCGATGCATATTCACGCTGCTAGCGCTCGCTTCCGTTTTTACCCTTCGCGCGCAGCAAGACCGGCTGGTAGACGGTGTCATTGCCGTAGTAGGGGAGAAGATTGTCACCTACAGCGAATACCTCACCGAGCTCGACCAGACTGCGAAGCAATACGGGCAGGGACGGGCTGCGGAATGCGAGGTGTTTCGGCAGTTGCTGGTGCGCAAGTTGCTGATGCATCAGGCCGAGCTGGACAGTCTGCCGCTCGACGAAGCCCGGGTGGATGCAGAAATTGAAAACAAGCTCCGCCACTATGCGCGGATGCTGGGCAGTGAACGCCGTCTGGAAGAATTCCTCGGCAAATCGCTCGCCGAATACAAACGCGATATCCGGCCCCGTGTGCGCGAGCAGATGCTGAGCCGTGAGATGGAGAACAAAGTGCTGTCGGGTGTCAAGATCAGTCCGCGCGAAGTGAGCGCCTATTACAGTTCGATTCCGCGGGATAGCCTTCCGGTGATTGGTTCTGAGGTGGAAGTGGCCGAGTTGTTGGTTTCGCCGAAGGTATCTGCCGATGCAAAAGAATATGCCCGTGAAAAGGCGGAAGACTTGCGCCGGCGTATCCTGAAAGGTGAGAGCATGGAAAAACTGGCCAGCACCTGGAGCGAAGATCCGGGCTCGGCTCTGCAGGGCGGATTGCTCCCTGAGTTCGGTCGCGGCGATATGGTGCCTGAATTTGAACGCGCAGCATTCCGGCTGAAGACCGACAGTGTGAGCCGCGTAATCGAAAGCCCCTTTGGATTCCACGTCATCAAACTCATCAGCCGCCGCGGTGAGCGCCTGACCTGCCGGCATATTCTCATTCGTCCGCAGTTTACATCTGAAGATATCGCCGCTGCCCGCCGCCGTGTAGACAGTGCCATAGCGATGTTGCGCGAAGACAGCATGGGCTGGTGCCGGGCAGTGCAGCGTTTTGATAACCAGGAGTATGGCGGCCGCCGCGGCGATTGCGGATTCTTTACCGACGAAACCACCGGCGCAGCCCGTGTGCAACTGGAGACCTTAGATAAGGAAATCGTCCGTGCCATCCAGAACCTGAGGCCCGGCGAGTTTTCAGAGCCAGAACTCACAGTATTCCCCGACGGTTCGCGCGCATTCCGCATCGTATTCCTCCGTGCAGAGGTAAAACCCCACCTTGCCAACCTGATCCAGGATTATGCCCGTATCCAGCAGGCCGCACTCGACCGCAAGAAGGCCGGTGCACTTGACAAATGGGTTGAAAAGACCAGGGCAAGCACTTTCGTAAGCATCAACAGCGGCTTTACCGATTGTCCGGCTTCGGCTGAATGGGTGAACCGCTCATCTGTATATAAATGAGCGACGACGTAAAACTGGCGGAAGCATTCCGCGAAGCCTATCAGCGCCTGAAGACCGAAACAGCTAAGGTGATCGTTGGGCAGGATCATGTGGTGGAAGGGGTTTTAAATGCCATCTTTTGCAATGGCCATGCTTTGTTGGTTGGCGTACCCGGATTGGCGAAAACCCTGCTGGTGAAGACAGTAGCCCAGGCATTGCATCTCAGCTTCAACCGCATCCAGTTCACCCCAGACCTGATGCCCGGCGATATCACAGGCACTGAAATTCTGGACGGTGAGCGCAATTTTCGTTTCGAGCGCGGGCCGGTATTTGCCAATATTGTTCTGGCCGACGAGATCAACCGTACCTCGCCCAAGACGCAGGCGGCCTTGCTCGAAGCCATGCAGGAACGCAATGTCACGGTTGCCGGAAAAATGCATCAATTGCCAAGGCCTTTCTTCGTATTGGCTACCCAAAATCCGATTGAGCAGGAAGGAACCTATCCATTGCCCGAAGCGCAGCTCGACCGCTTCATGTTCAATATCAACCTCGGTTATCCCACTTTTGAGCAGGAACTGGATGTGATCCGCAATACCACCTCAGACCGGCATGTGGAAGTTTCGCCGGTATTGAATGAGCGTGAAATCGTTGAATACCAGCAACTGGTGAGGCGTGTGCCGGTTACAGACCATGTGCTGGAATATGCGGTGAAACTGGTAAGTTCTACCCGTCCCGGAACCACCCTGGCGCATCCGCAGGTAAAGGAATGGCTGAGCTTCGGTGCTGGTCCGCGTGCTGGTCAATACCTCGTACTCGGCGCGAAATGCCATGCCCTGGTGCGCGGCAAGTTTGCACCCGATATCGAAGATGTGAAGGCTGTGGCTGCCGACGTGTTGCGTCACCGCATCGTGCGCAATTACCGTGCAGAAGCCGAAGGCATTTCAGCCGACGAAATTGTAAGCCGTCTGTTATGATATGTGACCCGGTGAACCGGGTCAATGTTTCGGAGCTATTGATTGTACGCCGTTTCGACCCGGTTTTCCGGGTCGCATATCCTATCTCTTTTCAAGGAGCTGAAAGAGTTCCCGGGTCTTTTCCTGCGAAACCGAAACCCGCGTGCCATCATCCATCACCAGCGCGCCGCCGTCGCTGCGATCATAATGCCCGGCATGAGCGAGGTTGATTAACCACGATTTGTGACAACGATAGAAACCATCTTCCAGACGAAGCAATTCTTCAAAATGCTTCAGGTTGCGGCTCACCAGCAATACGCTGCCATCGCTGAAACGAAAGCGCGTGTAGGCCCCATCGCCCTGCAGCGAAATAATTTCAGAGAAACGGGGAAAGCGCACCTGTCCGGCGGTATGCAAGGCAATCCGTTTATCGTTGTCGGCCTGCAGGTTCTGCTGCAAATGGTCGAACCGCTGTTTATGGCTGCGTTTGCGAAAGCGCTCCAGGGCCAGTTCC
>Ga0209990_10003029_pt1 | contig 12563 bp, 12 predicted proteins | sample NOAtaG_6_FD_187304 | JGI IMG/M metagenome (GOLD analysis project Ga0209990, IMG submission 187304) | Freshwater lake microbial communities from Lake Erie, under a cyanobacterial bloom - NOAA_Erie_Diel5S_2200h metaG (SPAdes) (version 2) | ecosystem: Environmental > Aquatic > Freshwater > Lake ...
AATCATGTCCCCACTGGCTGATACAGTGTGCCTCGTCAAACACGATTAGGGATGGCAAACGCTCTTCAAGCAAAGATCTGATGCTAAGTGATCGCAATTGTTCGGGGCTAATAAAGAGTAGATCTTTTCCTCCATTGCGTAATTCGTCTAATCTCTCTCGTCTTTCAGATGCTGTAATATTCCCATTGATAAAGGTAGAAAAAATAAACCCTTTTTCTTCAAGTCCTTGTACTTGGTCTTCCATTAATGCCTGAAGTGGCGAGATAACTATAGTAAAGCCTTTTTGCCTCTGAGATAGCATCCAAGCAGGAAGCTGATAGCAAAGGGATTTGCCGCCGCCAGTTGCCATCAAGATTAGAGGATTTTTACCTGCAAGAATATCTTGTATGGCTTCTTCTTGGATAGATTGAAAGCTTGAAACCTTAAAGTCTTTTAAATATGGTTGATAAGTAAATTCTCGTGGAAATTTAACTGGGCGTAACTGGTTGAAAATAGAAGGGAAATCTGGGATTCGGCTTATCCATCCTCCTAACGGCTGTTTTGTTTTAGTTATGTTAGATTCATAATTCCAAGCAAGTATTCCAGCTATACATAACTTTTGGTCAAAACTGAGTGTGGTTGCTTGATCGATAAAGCTAATGAAGTTTTCGATATCTAGATCGACGATCGCCTCTGGTGGTAGCTCATTGGTATTAGGTAACAAGCATTTATCTATACCAAAAAATTGACGATATGCCTCACTTGCTGAGTCTTCTCCGCAACTGAACAAATAAGCATATATATCCAAAAGTTTTGCTGGCTTAGTCTTCAGAGCATTTAAAATTGCCTCTAATAGGCTTCTAGTCGCGAGAGCATCTTCAAGGGGATTATTGGTTGCATATTCACTGAGCTTGTAGTCTTTGTTGAGTTTGTGCGATCGCTCTAAGGGAAATGCGATGATCGATAGCTCTAAAGTGTCGATAATTACCCAAGGATCGAGCGTCGGAAACCGAGTAATTAGATATTTATAATCAAAGCGACGAAAATTATGCCCACAAATATGGAAGCCTTTGTCGCGTAAAGACTCTAAACTTGTTTGAGCAGATTCAATTACTTTAAAGTCTTGCTCCAGAATTAAAGATGCTGAACCTATTCGATGAATTTCTTCTTTCAGATCTACTTCAAGATCGATATAAGCGTATTTTCTGAGGATCTTATCTATACTGCTACTGAGAAAAATCTTCTCTGGAATAGAACTATCGCTAGGTAAACTGTCGATCATGTCATTTAAGTGATTATCTGAATTTGGAAAAATATTCCAACAAATGCGGTTAATTTGTTGTTGTGAAAGGGGGGTATCGAATTGGGACGGAAACATGTCCCGCAATCGTTGTCTAAACTCCTCTTTATCAATACCCTCAAGCATCTCATCTTGGCAGATGACTAAGTTGGACTCGATCGCTTCACCCAAGCCTTGCTTGTCAAACACTGCCCTTGTGATATTGGTAAGAACTACACCATAGCCATAGGGGAATATACATTTACCAGCGTGGTCACTTGCGATCGCATGGACAAGATCGGCATCACGTTCTAAGAGTTTTACTGCATGAAGGACATAGTTTCGGGCTTGTTCTAGTGGATTTTTTACTTGCTTCGGTTCGCCAGTGTTGCGATCTGCGATCGTCCAGTTGGCTCTAGTGACATTTTTGATGGTGTCAATTTTCCAGTCTTTGACCTCAAGTACCAGTAAGCCTCTCAACGGGTGCAGCACAATAAAATCGGGGTGCAGTTGCCTTTTGCCGATGGGTACGTCATACCAAATTAGATAATCGTCATCGAGTTTCTGCTCCAACCTCACCGCAAAGCGCTTTTCGCCTGATGTCATTCGGGCGACGCAACTGTTGAGGGATGGGATGAGAGAGGGCATTTACTTAACTAGAGAGATAATCTACAAGTTTTTAAATCGTTCAATAAAATCATTCAAATCTTTATTAGGAAGTCTTACAGTCTCAACCTTTTGCCACTCTAAAAGTGCTGAATAAAGCTTGTGTAAACTAGCTAAATTCGCCTCATAAATTTTTTCTATAATCCAAAGAACTCCTCGGTATTCTATTCCAGATGTATCAGCTAGATTTTTCAATTGCTTATCTCCAGTTAACAGAATACTACCAGAAATACTTTCAGCTAGTACGAATGCAAAACATTCATTTATAGTTAGTTTGAGATTTTCTTGTTTAATTTTTCGTGCCCTACGAACTCCTTTTCCAGATATACTCTTTACTCGCAGTCCATTTTCAAGTAATGATTTTTCTTCACTGGTAAACTTAGTAATTTCCTCAAAAAATAGAATATCTGGGATAGTAATTTCATAGGGAAGTAACAAAAAAGCCTCAATTAATGAGACTTTCTTCAAATCTATAAGATAGGATGTGTCACTAATAATAACTTGCATCTTTGGATTGACTTTCTCCTTTTAGCTCTGCTTGCACCTCATCTACAGAACGGCGTAGCAATTCAGCAGCCTTGGCTATTGAAATTAAGTCCTCAGATAAAGCACGGTAGCAAAGACGCTCGAAACGACATGGTTTTTCTTGACTACCACGTTGTTCTTCAGTCTCTAATGGCTCTGGCTCGGTCGATCTCCAAGTGCGTGCAACAGTCTGAAAGGCGTAGGTTAAATTAGCATCACTTATGATGCCAATGTTTTTTAGTCGAACAAGGAGTGCAGCGCCACTGATTCGGTACATTTGCTTGAGATAGATTAGTTCTCTGTATCCTATAGAATGCCGTAGTGAACCAACTTCATTTTTAAGATGTGATTTGGGTGCTTTGAACGCCCCAGCAAAGCGATTACTAGCCGACTCTACTTCTTTAGGTGATAAATACTCAGGATCGATTAGTCGATGTCCCAACTCATGGGCAAGAGTTAGTCGCCTCCTCTCAAGCGAGAATCTTTCGTTAACGACGATTACTGGCAAATTTTTGATACTAGAACCTTGCACAAGGCAAGTAAATCCAGAAACGCTTTGCGGAAGCTTAATGACAAAAACCTTTAGACCTTTTTCTTCAAGCAGCTCGGTCATATTAGGAATTGGATCAGTACCTAAATTCCATTTTTGGCGAAGATCGTCAGCAATTTTTTCAGCTTCTTCAACAGATTTAATTGGTACTCTATCAAATGGCTTTTGCCATTCGACACTTGGCATTTCAAGAATTTTTTCAATTTCAATATATCTCTCAACCCATTCAATTACCTCAGTTTCAACATGAGCACGGTCTTTTGCGGTTGTATTAGATTTATTACGAAAATCAACGCTAGTTAGTTCAACTTGCTGTGAATCAAGCAAGTAATTTATGGAGACATCCAAAGCTTTAACAAGAGCAGTCAAAACATCTGAACTGGGAGTCATTTCATCCCGTTCATACTTTCCGATTGCCTGAGCGCTAATTTTTCCTTGGAGTGCATCAGCTAGTCCTCGTAAAGAGTAGCCAGCTTTCTTCCGAGCAAGCTTTATACGGGAGCCAATCATAATTTTTTTGGTTTACAAGACGGGTTTATTTTTTTATGTTATATTATGTATTGTAAACCTATAGATCGAGTGAGTCAACTCGAAACTTTATTTATGGCTATTAATGTAGGTCGATATAAATTCGACGGACCTTACCAAAGCGTAGATAAACTTGAATATCGTTCAGGTGTCTATGCGATTCTCGACAGTAATCGAGTAGTGATTGACATTGGCGAATCTGCGTCTGTAAAGACAAGGGTTGCAAACCACGACCGTCAACCTTGCTGGGAAAAAAATCGAGTTAATTTAGTTGCGGTATTGTATGTACCAAGTGCTAAACAAAGATTGGACATTGAGCAAGAACTCAGGCTGGAATTCAACCCTGTTTGTGGAGTTCGCTAGACAATCTTAATTTATGTAGAAATTTAGGAGGTAATCCAAAATGGCAAAAAATACTGGAAAGGGCTATCGTAATGGCGCTGTGGACAACCGCAGCCAAGCATATAATCCTAAAACTCAGCAATGGGCAAAGCGTAACACCGAGAACGGTCAGTTCATGGATGTAAAGCAGGACGGTGAACCGTTCAAGGGTGTTCGCAAAGAAGATTAACTGGTAATTAGTCTTCTTTGATTGCTTTTGTAGTTAGGGACATTTTACTCGAAATGTCCCTTTCTTTACGTCTTTGAAAATAATTAGTTGGAAGGTAATTTTAAATATTATTTTTTGTAATACTTTTGTCTAGCGCATCGAACTGGCGGCGTTTCCATCGGTAAGTATTGCTTCTGAGTGAGATGAGTTGATAGAAAGCATCTATCAGGAAGTTTAGAAATTGTCGAAAGTGCGATCGCTTTTTCATCTCCTGACCCTTTTAAAAATGCACTCATAGGATGCTCGATCAGTAATTGAATCAACAGCCCGTCTCGCAGTGACTAACTCCCATCCGCTTTTTCCATATATATTCATCGTCTCTGTAAAAGTTGAATCGGGGACTGCTTCAATGGTGTATTCCCATTCAACAGCCTGAGGCTTTTGTCCTGCAAGAAGATTAATTAGCAGGATTATGAAAATACCAACTAACGCACCTGTACTAATGATGTCTTTAAAAGTTGTGAGCAGTTCACCAAATTTGAAATTGTTTATCAAGCCCAAAGCAGAACTTGAACTATTGCTTGGTGTTTGGACAGATTGGTATCTACTGCTAGTAGTTAGTGTCGGCGTTCTTTCTTGGATTGGGGTTGGTAGAGCAGTGACGGGGGGACTCTGTAAATCAGCTTCAGCAATAGGCTCTATTTTTTTCTGAGGCAAACCGTTCAACTTTTGTAATTTCTGCCATTCTTGCTTAGGCTGCCCTTTGATACGTCCAAAGAACTTGATAGCATCAATACTTGTAAGGTCTTCAGGCGATAGCTTATCAAGCAAAGCTTCTAAAATTTTGCGTACAAGTTCTTCATAATCAACTTCTAGATTATTGGGACGATTGAAAACAATACTTAACTGTTGAGCCGTTTGATTAACTTGCAAACTTAATTCAGGCTGTTGCAATGTCTCCGAGATTAGACTTTTAATATCTTCAATGTTCATTATTATTTTTCCAGTAGAGCAGCTTAGGATCTGCGATCGCAGTCTTCAGGTGACGCGATCGCTAAAACAACTTTTCTAACTCAGTAAATCAACCAATTCAGCCTTAGTTTTTTTGCTATAACCTTTGAGCTTTTTCTCTTTAGCCATAGCTTTAAGTTCGGTGAGGCTCAAAGAATCAAGAGACTTAGTTGGCTTAGGTTCATTGACATCAACAGTTGCTTTTACACTCTTGACATTGAGAGTAAATACTTCTTTGAGCGCATCCAACTTTTTGCCCTTGGTAATGCCACATTTAAGCTTAGTCAACTCATCAAGACTTTTCCAATTGTGTCGTGGTGCTTCGGCAATACGGTTGACGGCAACTAATAACTTAAAGCCTTTTAAAGCACTATTCGGCTTCTCAGAGATATACTCTAAAGCTCCTTGGATCTGCTCATAGGAAGCAGTAGCAAGGTCTAGTTTGGGAACAATCTCTCTAGCTAATACTTTAGTCAGATATTCTGCACTTTCATCATTGTCAACAATGACACACCAAACTTTTTCTAGCTCTGCATTTTCTGCTGCTGCATAGATAAAGGAGTTGGCTACAACCACATACTCACCATTACTGACTTCCTTCACGATTACAGGAATCCAGTTTTTACCACCAGACTTTTTGAGGGTTTCAGAAACAACATCGACTAGGAATTGAGGGGCATCGGTGGGTTCTGGAACAGAAATCTCATGTAGCCACAAATACATTAATTGGATTGAGTTAGTCATTAGATGAAGTACTCCTTAGCTAAAGCTTGATAATATTCTCTGGCGGTTTTATTGGCATAGACAGCAGGAATATTGGAAAATCCTGCACTAGCGATCGCTGCAAAGCTCGGCATCGTAAATATATGCTTATCCTTTTTGGCTGGATGCCAATAGTAACGGGGATAGAAGTAGTGAGTTAAGTCAAACTTTTCTTCTTTTTTAGTCTTTTCAATTAACTTGTCAATCAACTGTATAGCAGCTTCCCGTTGGGGGTCAGTCATCCGTTCACCATTGAAAAAGACAGGTAGCACTTTAGGACTACCATTCTTGCGTTCTCGCCTAATCTGGGGAATTAACTGGGAAATGGCTTGGGCGGCATTTTTGATAGACAGAAAGTTATTGTGCTGAATCGGGGTAAATACCACATCAGCAGCATAGACAGCACTCTGGCTAAAGTATTGCCAATTGGGAGGGGCATCGATCAGGATGTAGTCGTATTTGTCGCGAAAATACTCATCAATCAATTTACCAAGCCGTTTTTTATCTACACTTCTGTGAATACCTGAATTGCTATCAGATTTAGCTAGGTCGTCATCAGCAGGTAATACGTCAAAACCAAACACTTGTCCTTGCTTAGTTTTTAATCGAAACTCATGAACTGCTTGTCCTGGTTCGAGGCGGCGATCGTCTAAGCATTTGTATAAAGTTACTGGCTTAGCAGGACACTGCAAATATTGAGTGAGATCCCGTTGATTAGGGTCAAAGTCAATCACTAAAACCTTTTTGCCAAGTAAATTCAGAATACTGGCTAGATTGATGGTGGTGGTGGTTTTACCAACGCCCCCTTTGTTGTTATAAACCGCTACAACCAAAGCTTTTGATGGATTTTCGATCTTGTGCCGAATCAGGCTAACTGTTTTGTCTAAATTAGTCTCATCGGTTGCTAAGCATTCTGTGACAGGAAAAACTACCTTGCCATGTTTGCGAAATAGTTGCCAGTGCTTGCTATTCGTCATTAGTCCCCACTGTGCGCTATAGCAGTTCTGAGAGATTAGATAGCCGTGCAATTGCCTGACTGTCGAAAAGTATTGAGCAGACGGAGGCGCTAAATTTATATCTCTTCCCTTTAGTTCTAAGAGCAGATAGGGATTGGATTTAGTTTCCAGAAAAATGTCGCCTTCAACATTGTGTCTCGCGGCAAAATCGGCAGCTTTACCAGCAGGGCTAGTCTGAAATTGCGGAACTCTCTCCCGTTGATTAAATCCCAACGCATCAAATAACTGGGCTACTACAAAATTTGTAGTAACAACAGACTCTTGCGCTTCTGTTGGTAAATCTTTCCATGATTGAAGTAACGGTGATATCGTCATGTTTTAGTTGTGATAGTTGAACCTTCCTGAAGCCTTAAACTGATTAATCCAAATACTTGGCAACTGCCATCAACTCAGCGATCGCTCGCAATAGGCGATCGCGCAAAGCATCGTCAAGCTTGGGATTTTGCAAAGCAACCTCTTGGATAGCGGCTAACCACTTGGCGATCGGGACATGGCTAACGGCGGCGCGTAGTCCCATGTTGGTCAGGATTGCAAGGTGAAAGCTTGTCATGTCTTGACCTCCATAGTTATAGAAGCCATCCCATAGCTCTAGTCTTTGGGGTGTGTAGGCTTCGTATTGATCGAAAGTTATTGGATTGCGATCGCTTTGGGGTTGGGGGAGGGGTGGTTGGGTCATGGTGGTTTATTAAGTTTAAAACTTGGGAAATGAAATACTAGATAAGTCAATCCCCGAATGCTCAATGTTTTCCTTCATCTTAAAAAGAGCATTTGCAATAGTAAGAGGATCTTTGATTTGGGCAAAAGCATTCCAAACACTCATGAACCGCAACTTCAGTTTAGATTCATTAATTGGATTAGAAATTTCTTCTTGCAATTCGTCAATAGCTATATCCGCAACTTCTTGTAGGTCGTCTTGAGGTAATTCCTTAATTTGCTGTCTTAGTTCCGCGATCGCTTGCAGTATTTCTTGATTATTGGAGCCAATGGATTGATTCACATTAGAAATGTTATGATCGCCATTCTGAACTGCTCCGACAGGTGCATTATAGGTATTTACTTGGTTAGGTGGGTTCATAAATGTACAGTTGTTATATTCACTTATATGTTTCTGAGCGATTTGTTTTTCTTGATCGGAAAAGCTCATGCCTTCACCAATAATTCCATCTTCTTCAAGCTGTAGTGACCACTCCAAAATGATATTTTTTACAGCTTGTAATATTTTCCCAATGAATGTACTGCTAACGCTAATTTTAACTTTTCCGTAGATAAACTGTGCTAAATATGTCTCAGCCTGTGGAGTTAGAACTAATAACAGTTTTAATTCTGGATTTTCTCCAAGTTGGAATAATTCACCAATTGGTTGTGAATTACACACATTAGAAAATTTCTTAAGTACTTCAAGAGAAAATTCATCAGTAGCTACAACGGGCTGCCAACCATGATACGGATTCCAAGCCCTCAGTTGACCTTGAGTTCTTCTATAGTCAGGGACATCCTCACTCGGATATCCATCAAGTTCTAACTTAATCCAATGCTCAAAATCCTTTAAGTTTAATTTTCTTGCTACAACTAAGGCTTTGCGAAGGATATCTAAAGTTGATACTGAAGGATTAAGGGCATCTCTCTGTAGTTCTAAAACCAGACCAGACATATTACTTAGCCTCCTGCCATCCTTCAACTGTTGCCAGAAAGATATTGGCTACTGGGTTATCTAGTAATTCCTTAAGCGCTTCAATACCTCCTGATTTAAAAGCAGAAATAAGTCTAGCTTTCCAAGATGGATCATTCTCAATCTGCTCAATAGCCTTGCCAACAACAGTTATTTTTTCAAGTTGCGTATTAATTGGATAGTCTTGGGTTAACTGATCTAACAATTGCTGAATTTCCTTAGCTGCTTCAGTCAGGCTCTTGTGTAAATAGTTGTTCTGGGTAATGTTTGCAACATTGTAATTGCCGCTTTGGAATGCTCCGACACTCCCATGAAAGTTATTGGTAGTATGTGTAGATGATTGAGGTGTTAACCTTTCATATTCCAACAACTTAGTTTTGGTCAGGGCATTACTGATATAGCCACTTTCAAAAAATGGTTGATCAATCGACTGATATGTAATTTGAAGTTTTGTCAGTATATCTTTTGCTTCATCAACCGTAAGCCCTGTATGACTAGCTACGATTTTCTCGTCAACACCTTGATACTTCTCTGGTTTAGATAGTTCATACACAGCTTGCAGCACCATCTTTTCCTTACGTTCATTTTCTAAAATATTGTCCATATTCATAGTTATTAATTACTGATTACTTTGCGAAAGAATTGCAATACTCTTACTCATCCCCTCCATTGTCTTTACCCATAAGGTACTTGATGTCATAGTTGATGATGAAATCTAGCTCTTCAGGGGTGAAGCCATAGTGTTGGGTCAGAACACGATCGAGTTGTGGTTTGGGTAGTTGAGTCATGGTTATTTATCCTCTAAAGTTTTGAATAGAATTGATTCAAATAATGGATCGCCAAAGGTCATCAATCGCAAAGATGGATGCTCGTCAAAGGTATCAGGATGGAAAGTAACCTGATATGACTTTTGCTGTAATTGCATTGTCCAAACCTTTTCTCCTAAATCCTCAAAGGTGATTCCAGATTTTTTCAGTAGCAGCGATCGCGTAAACATTTGCTCGATCGCTTCTGCATCAAAGGGCGATCTCGGTATCGGTTTACGCAGTTCGACAAGATCGGCTTCGACATCCATTGCCACAGCTTCATCAAGTGCTAGTTGTATGGATGGAGCATCAGGAGCTTCAAAAAACTCTGATAGTAAGACATCTTCTTCGAGTGGGTCTGCACTCATTACCGCTTTTTCGATGAAATTAGGTACGCGAGCAAGGATGGGCTGTAAATTTCCGACAACGTTTTTAAATGCTTTGATGCGATCGCGTAATTTGAGATAAACCTTTGCTTCTACCGTGCCATCGTAATAAAAGTTGTGAATTCTCACCGTTGCAAATTTTTGACCAATGCGATCAATTCTGCCAATACGTTGCTCTACTCGCATGGGATTCCAAGGCATATCGTAGTTAAATAAAACGCCACAGGTCTGCAAGTTTAGTCCCTCACTGGCTGACTCAGTGCAGAGTAAGAGTTTGATTTCTCCATCACGAAATAGCTTTTTGATTTCTTCTTTTTTGACAATTTGCCATGTGCCATCGCGATTAAGTTCACCACCACGCCCCGAATAACAAGCAACCTGTGAGCCGTATAGCTGTATTAAGGTATCGCGTAAATAGTCCATCGTGTCGGTGTATTGCGTAAAGACGATCGCACTATCACGCTCTAAGGATTCTTGACGTAGTTTTTTAATAAATTCAGAACGTTTGGTATCTTCACCAGTGTTGTCAAATTGTTGCAATAAGTCTTGCAGGTACTCAATTTCTTTAGGATCGATAGGCTCCATATAGGACTCTAAGCCTTCGATAATCGCATCATCGGCATCGTCTAAATCGCTAAGGTCATCTTCTCCAAATAGGCTACCTTTTTGAGTCAAAAGATACTCTAGCCGACGTTGTAAAGATTTCTCGATCGCATAAAAAGAACTGGTCAAGCGCTTGCGATACAGCGTCATTAAAAACCCTAGCGCCTTACGGTTTTCCTTTTGAGCGAGACGGTAAAAATGACGGACATAATCGCTGACTTCACGATATAAATGGGCTTCCCGTTCTTGTTCTAGGGTAATTGCGTTATCAAATACCTCTCGCGTTGGTACAGATTTATCTAAGAAACCACGTTTATAATATTCGCGTAAGGTGTCGCGGGTATGGCGAAACATCAGGTCTTTGATTGGGGTATTGGCGGCGAGATACTTTTTCGATTCACTGATGAAATTATCGTCAGCTAGATATTTTTGAGGATTAGTTATCTTCTGACCAGTCTGCCAAACATCTTCGATTTGGTATGACAACAGGCGATCGCTAGTCTCTAATGCTTGCTGAATCTTACTGCAAGGTTTTCCACCATTGGCAAAGTAATTGACAGACATGGTTTGCCAAAAGTTGAGATTATGCTTATCAGCGGGTTCGGATAGGGTCGCGAAGTATTCACAAAAAGCTTCGGCAAATTCCCAACGACCTTTTAAACCAAGCAGTTTAATGAGGTCAAACATTTCCACCGCGTCGATCTGCATCGGGGTAGCCGAAAGAAGTAATAGAGCTAGGGTGTGCGCCCTGAGTTGCGCCATTAGTTCGAGAAGACAGTTAGGAGTGTCCTTACGGTTTTGAGGGCTTTTACGCCTTGCATGGTGTGCTTCGTCCAATACTACTAAGTCCCAAGGTTCGGAGTCTAGTAACTCTTGCATTCGCTCTTTACGCCGCACCAAATGACTAGATGCAAGGACTAAGTTTTTCTGATTCCAAGGATTACCCGTAACTGTGACTGATTGTTTGTAAGGATCGATAAGTTCGTTTTTACCATACGACCAGAAATGCAAGTTAAATTTTTCTCGCATTTCTTCTTGCCATTGCGGTTGAACGCTGGCAGGAGCCAAGATTAAAACCCGTTTTACTTTTTTGGACAGCAGTAAATAACGCAATACCAAACCCGTCTCAATGGTTTTACCTAAGCCAACTTCATCGGCAATTAAGGCATTGCGCGGAAACTCGGCTGCCATACGACGCAAGATTTTCATTTGGTGCGCCCAAGGTTTGACGGGAATGGACTTAACGGAAAAGTCTAGACAACCTGCATTGTCGTGAATATTAGCAAGTTGAATAAATTGTGCGCGTTCCGCTTGTAGTTCTTCCTTAGAGATTTGGATTTCTACTTGAGATGGTGGTGCAGGTTCTTCAGTAGGTAAGTTTAATATTTCTGGCTTTGGTGCGATCGGGCGTTCATCAAATTCAGCTTGTCGATTCCAATCTGGCTTTTGAGTTGGAGCATAGCGCAATAGCTTTTGTTTTACGGCTGTGGGAATTTCAAATACTCGCACATTGGGAAGTTCATCTTTCCATAGACGCTCGAAGCGATCGCTTTCATGTTGTACCCTTTGTAAATCTCTACCGCCATCCCATGAAAAGAAGACATGAAACGATTCACGATTGGCTTGCCAGCCCCCGATTGACTCATTGTTAGAGCCATTAAAAGCAATACAGTCCCCATTCGCGTCAGAGATAATACCTACCTTTTCGTGAAAGAGATGTTGCGGATCGAGAACTCGTTCGGATGAGTCAGGTTGACCGCTTGGTTTGAGTGGTATGGCAATGCGAATGTCAAGATATTCATTTTGAATTAACCAACTCAAAATTTCAAAATGCTTGAGTTGGGCAAAGTTGCTTGGTGGGGTGAGTTCAGTATCTAGGCGACTGGTCAAAGCATCACGCAAGGCGTAACCCTGTTGGACTGCTTGCAAGTCTTCGGGTGAGAACTGACAGCCCATGATTAGGCGCATTCTGCCTTGATTTTCGAGTAATGCACCAATTCCTCTAGCTACACGACTGAGAATGCTGCTATTGAAAAATCCTGCTTTGCGATCGTATTGCAGGGCGCATTCAAGGGCAGGAATATAGAAGTCAGTGATTAAGTTATCTTCATCACTGCCATATCCGATTTTCCACTGGCGATCGCTTAGTTTTTTACTCATAGGGCTAGATTTTTCTCGCACTCTTGGAAAATGTAGTGCAATGCTCCCAATGTCAGGGCTGCATCGTCTGCAA
>Ga0209990_10003033_pt1 | contig 12546 bp, 12 predicted proteins | sample NOAtaG_6_FD_187304 | JGI IMG/M metagenome (GOLD analysis project Ga0209990, IMG submission 187304) | Freshwater lake microbial communities from Lake Erie, under a cyanobacterial bloom - NOAA_Erie_Diel5S_2200h metaG (SPAdes) (version 2) | ecosystem: Environmental > Aquatic > Freshwater > Lake ...
CACACACACACACACACAAACACACACACACACACACACACACACACACACACACACACACACACACACACACACACACACACACACACACACACACACATACTGTATATATATATATTTCAACTCTACCCTTTGTTTGTAGAGACCTTATTATAAGCCAGCGAGAAAAAAATCTTCTAACAGCATTTCATTCCAATTCAACAGGACAGGTAATATACTCTATAACGTGTACAGAAAACAATTCTCCTGTGCAAATATTTTTTCCTATAGATAAGAGATTATGAAGACTCTACAGAAGAACAAGTTTTTCGTCATTGGCTACCTCGCGATGTTGAGCTGTGTAAGTTTGATAGAGAAAAAAAATCAATAAGTATATGTATCATCTAGATCATAAAAGTATTATATATATATATATATATATTTCAGATGGCTTAGGTTGGACAGAAGAACAAAAAAACATCCTTATCCGAGAAAATGAGATTCAACTTGACTTATGTCAAATCCAATTAGACTTCACTTTTCCCGAAAATCTTACCGAGTTTACCGAGAAAGTGTTCACTCAACCTACACGCCCTAATAGTAAAGTTAAAAGTTTTACATGGTTCCTCTTAAGTGGAGATGAATCTGAGGAAACTATAAACTGGGAACAGTTTGAATGTCCAATGTCATTTTCCCAATGTCATTACGACTGGTGCGCGACAAGCGACAACAGTGCTATGGTAAATATACTATTTAGCAAATATAATATTTATATGATATGACATGATATGATTTGATATGAAATAAATTTTTACGTCAAGTTTTTTCTTTTAGAATGATGAATTCGCTGGTGCAGTAGAGAATGCTTTGAAACTTATCTACAAAAAATCATGGGTCAACAAATACTTTAATGTTGAAACAAAGGCTGAAGAAGGAATTGTTTTTTTCAACAATTTAACGACCAAATATCCTTTTGAATCTGATCGATTTAAAATAGATGTAAATATACCAAACATCACAAAACTCTATTTTAAGCCCGAAACATTTTGGAAAACAATTGTAAATGATTGGATAAACGTTGATGCCCTAAGCGATATTTTACATGGAACTCCAACAAATAGTGCTCCAGGAACCAGGCCCGAAACATATGTTCCTCCATTTTTTCTCACATTAAAAATACAAGGAGTACCCTCAAACTACTTGTCCTTTATTGATTATGAAAAACCCAATTCTGAGTCTACTATTTTGTCTATGCTCCGATATGATGAATCACAATTAATGTTAAGAGACGAATATTCCACAGAATGGATTTTCCCCTATGAAGGAGATCTTTGCCTTAATAAAGTGTTGGAATTTAGCCTGCGTGACTCTCAAAATAAAGTAATTCAACTGTCAGATAAATCACAACTTTTTATTTTACTCACTATTCTTTAGTAACACTTATTAAAATGACTTGCTAATAAAATGATGGTTTCTTATAAAATACATGTTTTAAAAATTCTTGCAGAAAAAATGGCAACGGAGAAACAAGAAGCGACTGAAACCCTGCTGTACAATTTTGAGTATCCTATGATTACAGAATGTGGAGCGGTTAAAATCACTGACCATCATGTTTTTTTACAGTTTCCAGAAAAACCCACAGTTCATGTCGAACACGCTGTAAAACTTCGACGAAATATAACACTGTATGTTGAAAATGGTCAGTGTTTTTCACTTGACTGGTTACCTATACAAACCGTGACAGATTTTTTTCGTGTCAAAGAGATGATTGAAAAATGTCTGCAATCTTATAGTTATTTACTTGATAATAAAACACATTTTTCGCCTCACACCTTTTCGGTCAATCCAATAAACTATTATGAATCCCTCACCACTGGATTTACAACCAACAGTTTTTCTCTCAGTTGTTTTGAACACACTGTCGATACTTGTATTCAATTGTCTGTAATAAACAAGGAATGTGACAAAAAAGAAATACCCCTCCATTTTCAACTATGTATTGGAAAGCATGTTGTTTTTTGCACAGAACGCGATCTAAAATGTGTAGATAAAGCTAAAGATGTACATTTCATTGTGCAATTCATACTTCAAAAAATGTTAAACATTTCACTTTTATAATTTCAGACTATGTACTCCTCCTATAAACTAAACACTTTTGGACCTCAGCTACAAGAAATTCTTTCTGAAGCTAAGAAACATTTAGGTAAAATATAATAATAATAATAATAATAATAATAATAATAATAATAATAATAATAATAATAATAATAATAAACTTTTTATATTTAGATCACTGCCGCACATGTGATCGGAACGGAGGTCCTGCTAAAGAATCCATAGACCACAAGTATGTCGACTTCATAGAAAAAGAACTTCTACCGAAAATTAACAGCTTGGCTAAAAAGTATACTGATTGGTGGACTTTCAAACCCTCTTCCCCTTTAAAAGCATACCTCAGTGATCATGAAATTGTGATGGATGAATATTTTAGCCTAGAGGAATTACGATGCCAAGTTATGAGTATAATTAGACATCGTGCTCAACTTTCTAACCACAATGTCATTGTGCTTGAGGACCAAGAACTACAAATGGTATTTGATTCCTGGTATATTTTTGTGCCTGACGTCGAAAACCATCTATTGGCTCATGTAATTCCTGCTCCAGCTGACATATCAAATGATCTGCAAAATAAACATATGACTGAAGAATTTTACATAAATTCCCCTGTGGACCTCCTTTACAAAGACCCATCCTCTGTCTTCTGGATACTTCCTTTCGTTGATTTTGCCATGAACCAGTCCACTGGTAATGTCAGGTCTTGGAAAAAATTACTTTTTATGTTCACAAAATTTTGTCTTAATAATACAACTTACTTTACTCGCGTCAGTGACAGCATTATACGCATCAATGAAAACACATGTTTAACTTCACTTTTTGGCTTTAAATATTTCCACCGATCACAAATTGAACATTTATTGAAAAAAATTACAAAATTTCTCGGCAGAAAAAATAGTATGGTTCAAAGCTGTCATTTTATAAAACATAATCCCGTATTTAATAAAACAACCAAACATCAAAATGTATTCGCTTTTATCGATGATATTATTAATAAGAATAATGATATGATGCCTGATTTCCAAACTGGATTATATATTTAAAACAATTTCAGAAACTAAAATGAATAAACACAGAAAAACATGCCTCTGCTGCCAATGCACCCATCATAGGCGGTGTATTCAAGTTAACAGTCCAACATGGATCTGTCTTTTGCCTGATAAAATTAACGAGATCGAGGTCGGGCCTCTGGATCCCCTTCAAACTGACAGCATTCTGGCATTGGCCGAGATGCGAGCAAACTCATTTCTAATCCTAAATAAATATGTTTATCCAGATTATCTCACTGGTATGAAGATCAAACTGTGTGTTATTACATCCACGCCCTACATTGTCGCGGCTGGTCAACCTCTGGCATCATTGTGTCACGTCACCACAAAAGATGTTTTCAATGAAATCAAAGGTAAAAACTTTATTTTTATTATAAGGTTTTTCTAAATATCTACCAATTAAACTCTGAAGAAAAGATAAAGATAAAAATAAAACATTTGGTCCTCTCTTTTAGATATCTTCATATCAGACTCTGAACAAGAAGAAGAAGAAGAAGAAGAAGAAGAAGAAGAAGAAGCAAAAGAAGAAGAAGAAGAAGCAAAAGAAGAAGAAGAAGCAAAAGAAGAAGAAGCAAAAGAAGCGAAAGAAGCGAAAGGAGCAAAAGAAGAAACCAATATATAATAAAAAATCTTTCTATTTGTAGTATATTCAATAAATTGTTTACAGATCAAAAAATGCATTGCTCTGCGTGTCTTGAAAATCCAATCAAATTTTTGGGAACCTCTACACATCCCCTCAGACTAGAGAAACATCTTCCCGCAGTATATGACAACGAGTTTTTAGGTAATACATTCTAAAGAAATTTATTATTATTATTATTATTATTATTATTATTATTATTATTATTATTATTATTATTATTATTATTATTATTATTATTATTATTATTATTATTATTATTATTATTATTATTATTTACATTCAGATGCACTGCTTCATCACATTTGGAAGATTAATCAGAAGAAGTTTCCAACATTCCAAGACCTAACTGAACAGCTTCAATCAACATCCAGAGAAATTCGCAACAAACAAGTAGATACTGCACATGTTCTGAAATTTATAACATGGACACTTAACATCAATATAACCGTTGTCAAAATCATTTTTCGTCTTCCTAAAAATACTGGTCATCAACGATTTTGCCTCAGCTACGGCTTTCAAAACACATTCATAAAAATTATAAAAACACCAAATAGTTTCAAACCCATTCATGTCATTACCTACAAAAATAAATACTACATTCTGAATCAGCTACCTACAATTTTTCCCCTTCTTCTAAGAAACGTGAACCCTCAAGATCAGCTTACATACAAAAGAATTCCGGTCCGGGCTGATCAAATATTAGATATAGTACAAGGAAGAACAGATCATTTAAACTTTCCTTTTACAATCAATATTTATACAGCATATTCATACACAGGAAAAGCCTCTAACGAAATTCGAACTAATATGATCGGTCAACTTTTAGCTAAAAAAAATACTGAAGAAATTTTTCATGTGTTTCTTACGCCAGATATTGAACAACGTAATGTAATCAAGATCAATGCTCTGGAAAATGTTAAGCATTCTGCTAAATTTGACAAACACGACTTATTCACCAACACTCTTATTACCGAAGGAGATAAAACGGTCTTTAAAAGATCCCCAAAAGAAGTCCTTCTAAATCAAAAAAATTGTATTTGTGAGCATAAAGAAACTCAAGATTATTCTCCATTATCTCGAGATCGTAATTTAGGTATTGAACAATTATTATAATTATTATTCTTATTATTATTATTATTATTATTATTATTATTATTAAACTTTCCTATCGTCCATTCTTTTTTATTTAGTCAGTGGTCAAAGTTTAAAATATCTTCTACACGAGAATCTAGGTATTTTTTTTTACATTTTCTTAACTAATTATATAACTTGTCACCACATGCATATGCATAATATGTTATTTAGAAAGTCTGGGTATGCTGGATGAATCCCTTAAAAAAACACTTAAAGTATGCAGTGAAATATCATTTCTCAGGTAAGATCCTCTTTCCCTATTTATATTGTCAGTATACCTTTTTATGTACTAACTTTTCAGTTATGACACAGAAGCTTTGAATAAACAGATGGTACAAACAGAAGATGATGAACAATTATTTGTTAACACATTTGGAAATACCCGCCATAAGAAAACTACATTGGGTAATCAGCAACTTTATATTATAGGTAATATTTATAAAAAAATTATCTTACTTTATAACATAATAATAATAATAATAATAATAATAATAATAATAATAATAATAATAATAATAATAATAATAATAATAATAATAATAATAATAATAATAATAATAATAATAATAATAATAAATCATTTTTATTATTATTACAGGACTGTATGATTCTATTCCAGTTCAAGAAACCCTAGACATTTTAAAACAATTTCTTCCTGGCATACTATTTATAAAGTTGAAAAAATATGTCACAGCTGAATGCGATAACGTAAGATCACATATAGACTGGGATTTTTTTCATCATAAACTGGAAAACTTAAACCTTGATGTATGCGCAAATCAACTGCTCAATCTATTGGAAAAACGAAACCTCTCTGAAGATCAAGTCAAAACATTTCATATCTCAACTAACATGACAAGTAACGACTGTACGGAACCCTCATCTAAAACCACGTCAAATATGATATATCAATTTCTTATGTATATTTATCAAAGAAATATTATAGCATCATTAGTAAAGTATATTTTACTGAAAAATATTTTGCAAAAATTAAATTCATCTTCATTAACAGAAACGCTCAAAGGTGTATTTAGTTCAATGAAAAAACGTCTACAGGAAATTATTTTTGAATGTGTCTTAACAGCTTTTAACGGTTCAAACTATGACAACTATTTAATTTGCAACAGCCTAATTATTATTCTTACGAAACTCAATGAAAACATTCTGTTGTATAAAAAAGGTGCCTCTATTTCGACTGTTAAAATAACGGTGAAAAAAAATCTTACCAGATTTCAAAACATATTGGGTGCCAAGAAACAAAAGAAAGTAAAACTAAAATCTCCTGACAAATGGATCATGAACCTATATATCAAAGATATTCGAAATTTAGTGGCTGCTAACATGTCTCTGGATAAAATTGGAAAATTATTTAATTTAAATGTATCCAAGCTATGCTTCCCATATGAAAAAGCAACATCCATAAAAAAATTAAAATCTTTAACTAGTTTACATCCTAATGATGATTTATTCTGGCGGGACACATTTTCAGGGAAAGAAATTCCCCTAGAAACAAGACTTGAAGCCCAAACTATTTTTAATACCCAAAAATTTACCAATCTCTACCAGTATAGTGTTTACTATCTAAAACAAGATTGTGTACTGTTACATTCTATTCTGTTAACCTTATTCAATAATTATCTCGCCGACGATATAAATATTTATATAAGACGAAATTATTCTCAGTCCAACCTTGCTTATCAACAGTTTTTTATTGTAGAGCCCTCTCGCCAAATTGATCAAGTGTTAGCTCCTAAAAAAATATCAAATACCTTTTTCAATTACTTTATAAAACAATCTGTCACTGGTGGATTATGCACCAGCTTTGTACATGGTAAAATTGACAGCAACACTGTTATAAATGAACATTTTAATTATATGGAAAATCCTTGTTTAAACGCTGAGACATGGCCTAATTTTCACAACATTGATCCATGGAAAAATGCATTCACAAACACCCCAGCTGGAATTACTACAATTGACATTCGTTCTCTTTACCCAAGTGCCGCTGTAAAAAAAATGCCTGTTAATTCACCTCTGTTCTTCACCAGATCTACCAAAGATAGCTCTGGCGAAATGAAAAGAAAAACAAAAAGTTCAAGTACAAATATAAACAGTTTTTGCACAGATGTCCGCAAAAGGGGTGATTTTAATACTGATCGTTTTCATTTAATTAATGATCCCCCTCGCTTTTACAATGAATTTCACGCTTTGAATCATTATCTTGCATCATTGCCAAAGGACGACATTGAAACAATCATAAGATTTCAATCCAGTTTTACCGCAATGGGTCAATTATATTTGGCTACATATCCAATTGATGGTTTCCTAGCGTTTAAGAAAAAAAATTGTCAGAAACTATTTATTAAAATTATTCAATACCAATCAGTATTTAGACATGGACATCATAGCTCGTGTTGGATCAAGAATAATGAAAATCAACAGGAATTGGCCGATAAAACTTTAGATGTCAAAATGAAAATAAAATTACTGCTGCAACACTTTGTGGAACATTTTCAACTACATCATATTGAATGGGAATATGTAGAGATTTTCGATTGTGATTACCACCACCACAAAATACCACAGTATCAAGATAAACAGTTTTTACCTCCATACAAAAAAACCTACTCTTACAAAGGATTCTTGCAAAATATATTGGATAAAAAACTCACTGGACTGATACTCGTAAAAAATTTAGAAATAAAAAAAGATAATCAAAATCCTTGTTTTGGATTTATCATTCAAAAAGCTGAGTATGAAACAAAACATTTGTCCGATTATACTCGAAAACAACTTACGAAATTTAATGTGGGTCAAAAAGTTGTCAGTCTCAATAAAAGTTCATCGTTTATGGTTATCAGCACAGACTATTTTATATGGCTGCATAACAAATTTGGATTTGAAAAAACCCCTGACATATACCACGCCCTTCTCTTTCAACAGGCTCATTATTTACGTCAACATATTAATTTCAAATTGGAAGTCAGAAACCAACTTAAAAAGGAAATCAAAAATGAAAAAAATTTAGAAAGAAAACAAATCCTTGAAATAAAAGCAGAACTAATAAAACTCATGTTAAATTCTTGCTATGGATTTACTCTATGCAATTTAACATCTTCAAAATTTAAAACGTTCAAAAACTTAAAAACCTGTCCTAATATGAAAAAACTGAAACAAAAAATACAATCGTGTGTACAGTTAAGTGAAAATGTTTTTCTAGCCGAATACAAAACATCACAAATTCAAAATCCATTTGAAACCATGCTCGGTCATGTTGGATGTTCAATCCTATTCCACAGCAAAATTATTTTAGAAAAAAGACTTTGTTATTTATTAGTATTTCTAAATCCTACAAAAGCTCAGCTGCTGTATATGGACACAGACAGTGCCCACTTTTTAGTGAAACATAAACGATTTGAAGATAATGTTGATGAAAATCTAAAAGCACAATTTTCCGCTTTATATGACAAACATTTTGAAACTGGAAACAAAATAAGTGGTATCTGGGTCGTGGAAGGGTTTTTTAATTCAGGAGAATACATTGGTGAAAAAAGTTATAAATTGTCCAATGAAAATCATACCCTGACTCATATGAAAGGTCTAAATAGTATGTTTCAAAAAAAATTTGTAGATGAAAACATTGATCCGTATAAAACTCCTTGTATTAGTTACCACATCATGTTTAAATCACCTGACTTTGCTATATATAAAACATTTATGAATAAAGATTTGTTTTCTAATTATGTACCTATAAAAAGATATTTTGTATGTCCTGCTGGTAGTCTACCATTAAATATAAATTGATTTCAGATGATTCCAAAATGCGATGATACATCTTTTCCTCTGTCTTCATCGTCTCAAGAAGAAGAAGAAGAAGAAGAAGAAGAAAAAAAAGAAGAAGAAGAAAGAAAAAAAAATACCAAAACTATAAATTATACCATTTATGATCTGCAATCACGTCTTGGACATCTACATGACCTTCTAACCCAACCACAGAAAATACATCTCCGTGGATTTGAACTTTTGAAACTTAAAAGTATTGCCCATACTGTCCAACAACGTGTGGATACACTGTTTTTTGAAGCTAATATCCCTTGCAACTGGAAAATAAATGTCAGATGGAATACAACCACTCATTCAAAAACTGATGTTCATATCACCTTATTAAATTATATTGTTAAAGAAAGAGTAAAAGAGTTGCTTTCCGATTATTTCAACAGCTGTAATTACGACAAAACCGTTTATATTGACTGATTCTTCTTCTTCTTCTTATTTTTAGACAAGAAAAAAAAATGACACCAACGCCATCCATCGGAACCTACACACGAAAAAAAATTGCTCATCATATTAACAGCCTAGTAAAGCAAATTGATGAACTTGAATCCCTGATAAAAAAACCGCCTTTTATTGTAATCTATGGTATAATGGATATTCCTTCTGAATTCTCTGACGACTGGAAAAATCAAATCAACCATATTTTAACCATAAACAATATTAATCCCAACTGGATTCTTAACAAAATAAATCCACACACAAATACTAAATACCCCTATTATGTGACTATTCAGTTTATTTCTCACTGTGTTAAAGAAACTGTTTTTAACATTCTTTCCGAATACATTACCGCTAATAATATTGACGGAGTTTATATTACTAAAGATACTTTGTAATTTCAGATTAACATGTCAAACAGCTATAATTTATCCAACCAGAAACTTCTCCATGACATCAAAATTCTCGAAGAAAATCTTCACTGTTTAAAATCTCGAACACTTACCCCTCCGTGTATTTCCATTATTGGAATTGACAAGCTACAAATTCGTCCATTACATCATACTCATGATGAACCCTATATAAATGATGTGATTAAAAAATTGTTCATACAACTCAAGATACCGCATTTCTGGATTCATTCAATAGAAATTCCACAGAACAGCCAAAAATCCCATCATCATCTTCCTTCTACAGTAAATATTTATCTGATAACAGACAACATCAAAGCGCGCGTTTACAACATTTTAATCCAATATTTAAAACATACTGATCAAAAATCAGTTTCTATTAAATTACACTACACATAACAACTTGATTGTTTTTTCAGACATGAATGTTGTTGATGATGATGATGATATCACCGTTCCAGATCCAGTATACATGAAATGGCCAAAAAACTTTACATGCCAAGACAGTCCTACACCTGTTCTTAAAATACAATACGAAGGACTATCAAACACCACCTCACCTCATAGAAATCCTGCTTTTATAACTCTGACAAACAAAAAAGCATTCACCATTCCATCCTGTAACTATGCCATTATTCATTTTCCTGTATTAGTAAGGACTTCTTTACCAGCTGTAAGTATACTTTATAGTAATGATTTTCTATATAAACATGGTCTCACATGTGTAATTAATCAAATTCCAACCAATGATACTTTGCTCCACATAAAAGTTTTTAACCACAAGTTGTTACCATTAACATTTGAAAAAGAATCATTACAATTTATATGTCATACTGTACTGGCTAAATATCCGTAAAAAATAATTTCAGATGCTGTACCTTTGTACAACATGTCGATACCAAACGGTAAACAAAAAATGCTACTTTCTACACCTTCAATTGCATGATGAGGAAAATTCCAAACCAGAAGAAGAAGAAGAAAAAGAAGATAAAAAAAAACAGCAATAAAACAGGCTATTCCAAAGCATACATGCTCACTTTGTGATTATCGAACCAACAAAAAACAACTATTGAAAGCACATAAAAAAACCCATTCAAAAACCTATGACTGGCAATGTCCTCAATGCAACTATAAAACATATCGAGAATATAATCTTCAACGCCACGTGAAAAGTATACACGAAAATCATCGCTATCATTGTGATCTGTGCAATTATACCACAACTCGTACCAACTACTTAACAGCTCATATTAAGGTTTTCCATAATAACCCATCAAAATAATAGCCAAACATTTTTTCAGATACAAAAATAATGATGATGGATGAAGGCACATTTCTTTGTTTTATTTTATTTATATATTTTATTTGGTCATTGTTATTCGTTAGTCTTACTGAACTTTTTAAACTAATAATAATCATGATGATACAAACCAACACCACAAATACAACATCATCATCATCATCATCATCATCATCTGCAAATTACACGTTTGAATAACATTGATTTTCATTTTTTCAGATACAAAAATGAACCCTAATGAATACCGTTGTGCATGTGTCTGTCAAAATGTAAACACCTGTTTAGACCACCACCTTCAAATAAATGACAATATTTCCAACGGAATTAAATCACTTCAGGGACTAACAGCAGCCGCGACCCTTTTTTTACTGTTCCTGATGATACTGATATTAATCCTGCTCAACATCTTCATAAACACTGTTACACGAATTAAAAAATTTGGATTGTGGATTTTTAAAGTGTTCCGGCCTATAGTGTTGCGTAAATATAAAAAACTAACACAATGGACTAAATAAAAAGAGTTTAACACACACATTTTCAATAATTTAAAAATTATATTTCAGAAATCATCTACTACTCAACAGAACAAAATGGCGGCTACACAAACATCAGCTTGTCAGCGATCTGTATTCACATCTTTTCTGATGACCCTGTTTGTAGCCCTTATGCTTGTTATACTGTACCTTTATCATCAATTAAATAACTGTCGCTATAATTCTGACGTAAAAAAAATTTTTAACGTTCACTATTATGTTAATACTAATGATTCTTACTTTTATACAAATGAATCCATGACCAACTTTTAAAGCGACGTAAAGATTCAATCTCCAACCCAACACTAAAACGTAACATTATTATACCACCATAACAAAAATACATATCACTACATATTTTACCGTGCATCTATTCCAAATATCATCATGCCTTGTCCTCCTTTTATATGTCGACGATAGATTTTTGTGCTTTTGTGATTAAATTACATTTAAATATAAAGTATATTATTTTTATAATACAAAAAATGACAAGTGTGAGAACCCTATCATTAGTATTATCTCATGGGATGATATATATTTCACGGAAGTTGAATTACTGACAGCTAATTAATACGTTATAAACCCCCTCCCCTCGCCCCACACGTGTCCCTCCCCATTCCAACCACCACCACCTGTCATTAATCCTCACCTATTTACGTCTCATATGTCGAATTACTACTGTCCTGTGGAAAAATGTACTTCACACCAGTATTAAATTACTTTTATTAAATATATCAATGATTTTTATATGCGATATAATAATATATCCTTTGATTAAGAAAAATAAATTCAACCATGTGTGTTCTTGTCATTAAATATCGTTATCGTATCCAAGAACCTGAAAAAGCTTACAAACAAAATGTGTCTTTATCGAAACGAAAAAAAAAATCTACATAACATTCTTGGTGTGTCCGTGTTAGGACCCGTTGGAACCCGTCCAGACCGGTTGAAACCCGTCGGAACCCGGTCAGATTAACCCGTTTGAACCCGTCGAAACACGTTCAGACCTGTTACGTTTCCAGTCAACCCGTTTGAATTATTTTCTATTTTTCTATTTTTATATTTTCTCCCCCCCCTCCCCCCCAATTTCCCCCCTTCATCCCCATATTCT
>Ga0209990_10003035_pt1 | contig 12530 bp, 18 predicted proteins | sample NOAtaG_6_FD_187304 | JGI IMG/M metagenome (GOLD analysis project Ga0209990, IMG submission 187304) | Freshwater lake microbial communities from Lake Erie, under a cyanobacterial bloom - NOAA_Erie_Diel5S_2200h metaG (SPAdes) (version 2) | ecosystem: Environmental > Aquatic > Freshwater > Lake ...
CGGACGCCAACGCCACGACGTTTGCGTCGATTGTGGCTGCCGGCGGGGCTAACGGCGTTCCTGTGTACAGCGACGGCACCAACTGGCGCATCGGGTGAGGTAAATCATGGCTATCAACAATCTGCGCGTGTCGATGCAAGAGGATGGCGGCGGGGCTGCTTTTCGCCCCCGTATCCGTTCGTCGGACACCGCGCCTGCTGCGCCGCAACTTAGTCCGCTTGCACAACAACTTCTTGCTGGTTGGCAAGGGCTTGGGACTGAAGTTGGTGTTGGAAGTTCGGGCACCGCAAACGCTGAGATTGGCGGAAGAAAACTTGCGGATGTAGCAGAAGATTTTGCCAAGCGGCTGCAAGAAAAAGGCGTTACAGATATTAGCCAAGCCTCGTTTACGCCCGGCGAGATGGCGGCGTGGACCCCTGAAGGTAAGGGCAACGTAAGCCTTATGGCTACGCAGGATGGTCGATTGATTCCCGTTTGGGGGTCAAGTAGTGATGCTGGCAAAGCGCGTCAAATTGCGCTTGCAGTCGGCGCATCGTTTCTCGCCCCAGGACTTGCCAGCGCGTTAGGTGGCGGTCTTGCGGGGTCTGCTGGTGCCGGCGCTATTCTTGGGGGTGGTACGGCAGCAATTACCGGCGGCGATGTTTTACGCGGTGCGGTACTTGGCGGTCTTGGTGGCGCGGGGATGTACGGCGTCAACCAATTAATTGCGGTGCCGTCTGCGGGCGGCGGTATTGGCGGCGCTGGCGGCGCAGAGTTTGCCGACATGGCTGCGGGGCTGACGCCGGAATTTGGCACGACTGCGGCTTACAACGCTGCTATTGCGCCCGCTGCTGCCGCAGCCATACCTGCCGCCGCCGCTGCAGCGCCTGCTGCGCAACTGACCCCTGCGGCGTTGGAAGCCGCCATCGGCACGCCAGGCTACGGCTACAACGCCGCTGCTGCCGCGTCTGGCATCACGCCGTCTGCTGGCTTTGCGGGCATGTCGGCGGCTGAGTTTGGTATGAGCGGTGCGCAGACCGCCGCGTATGACGCCGCAATTCCGGCTGCAGTGGACTACAGTTTGGCTAGTGCGCCTGCGGCCAGCAGTGGTTTTACGCCGCCGCTTGCATCTACCGGCCCCATCGGCGCCATCGACTACAGCTTGGCCACGCAACCCGTGTACGGCACGGGGGCCGGTTTGGGGTTGGGCACCGCGCCGCTTGTTGGCACGGGCGCAGGGCTGGCGCTGGCTGCGGGCGCGTCGCCTGCGTTAGGCGCGCCGTCGTCGTTTGTCAATGCATTGACTACGCCGGCAGCAATGGAGGCAACTGCCGCAGGAACTGCCGTTGGGGCAGGCGCTGGAACCGCCGCGACAACCGCTGCCGCCAACGCTGCCACCAACCCCTTCGCGTATCTTGTTCCCGCGCTGGGATCGTTGATCAGCGGCTATACGCAAGGGCAGTCCGCTAAAGAGGCAGCGGAAGCAACCGCTGCGGCGTCTACTCGCGCTGCCGAGTTGCAATACCAAGCGCAGAAAGACGCATTGGCGCTGCAGGCGCGGATGTATGACGAGGCGGTTGCTCGTCAGCAGCCGTATTACCAAGCTGGCACCAACGCGCTTGCGCAAATGCAAGGGCGCACGAATGCCATGCCCGAGGCGTTCAAGTACGAGGGGCAGCAGCCTGCAGCGTTCCAATTCCGTGCGGAAGATTTGCAGACTGATCCTGGCTACGGGTTCCGACTTAGCGAGGGGCTGAAGGCACTGGAGCGCAGCGCGGCGGCTCGCGGCGGTCTGCTTAGCGGCGGCACGGGTAAGGCGCTGACTCGCTTCGGCCAAGACTTTGCATCGCAAGAGTATCAAAACGCATACAACCGGGCGCTTACCGGGTACAACGCCGCCACACAGCGCGAGCAAGAGCAGTACGGGCGGGCGTTGACGGGCTATAACGCGCTGACGTCACGCGAAGCGCAACAGTACAACCGTCTGGCGGGGCTGGCTGGCATCGGTGGTACGACGGCGCAGCAACTGACCGCTGCAGGTCAGAACTACGGCAGCCAGGCCGGTAACCTGATGGCCAATACCGCGACCAACTTGAGCAACCTCGCTATGCAGCAGGGGCAGACCGCAGGCAACGCGTTGCTGGCGCAGGGCGCGGCGTATGGCAGGGCGTTTGGCGATCTAGGCTACTTGGGCGGCCAGTACCTCGGTTATCCTCGCCCGTAAGGAACGGACATGGCACTCAACTTCGGCATCCTCTCGCAAGTTCCTTCGTTCGGCCAGCAGTTCGCAGCCGGCCAGCAGGCCGCGCAGGCGCAGCAGGAACGCAACATGCTGCGCCAAGCGCAAGCAGAACAGATGCAGTTCCAGCGCGAAAACATGTTGGCGCAGCGGCAAGCGCAGGCCGAGCAGCGGCAAGAACGAAATCTTTTAGCGCAACAACGCAGCGCGCAGGAAACTCGCGCTGCGCAAACAGCGGAGCTTGAGCGCGAAATCAAGACGGTTGATCTGGCATCACGACTCTTGTACGGCGCAACGCCTGAAACGTACCCTGCTATCCGTGAACGTTTGTCTGCGCTTAACCCGCAGTTTGGTGCGGGCTTGCCGCCTGAGTACAACGAAGCGCAAATCAGAGCGTTGGCGGTGCAAGGCCGCAGCATCAAGGAGCAGATAGAGGCCGCTTTGGGGCGTGATCGGTACATGAGCACGCCATACGGGCCGTTTGATGTCACGGCTCGCGAATACATACTGCCGCCGACTTTGCCGGCGCGCGCGACGGCAGCGGGTGCCGCCGCACCAACGCCCGCCGCGCCAAAGGCGCCCGTGGGCTATCGGTTCACCGACAGCGGCAATCTGGAGGCTATTCCGGGCGGACCGGCCACTCGCGGCCCCGCTGCTCGCGGCGGCGCGGCGCTTACTGCGCCCGGCGCCAAACCTCCTACACCTGCGCAAGCGGCTAAGTCTGAGCGTATGGCGGAAGCCCGCCAAGCAATGTCGCAAGAGATTGAGAATCAATTAGGGTACTACGAGCAACTTGCGAATATGGGCGCAATGACCAGCCCCGGACGCTCTCCGGTGGCCAACATTACCGCCTACGCCCGGTCGTCTGGTCTTGGTCAAGAAGCCGAGCGCGCGCTTGCAACCGAAGCGCAAACGCTGCGCGACAACATCAAGAACACTCGCCAGCGATTGTTCATGCAGATCAAAGATGCCACGGGCGCAACTGCTTCCCAAATGAACAGTAACGCGGAAATGCAAGCGTGGTTGGACTCTATGACCAACCCGCAGCAGTCTATTGAAACCGTGCGTGAAACACTGAAGCAAATGGACGCCGTTATTGCAGGAGTTCGGCGTCAAGTAGATCGTGATCGCGCCCCTAAAGACGCGCAACAAAAGCCGCCCCCGACGCCCGCAACCGCGCCCGCAGCTCCTGCAAAACGCCGAGAGATTGCGCCTGGCGTCTTTGTGACTGAGAGGCCGTAATGCCAAAGTACACGCTGGAGATCAGCGGCAAGACTTACGACATTGAGTCTGACAAACCGTTGTCGGACGCTGACCTAGCGTCTTATGCCACGAAGATCGCCGCTCCTGCGCAACCACCCGCCGGTCAAATCCCCGGCGCGGCCCCCGGCATGGTGGCACCCCCAGCCACCGAAATTCCGGTTGGACGCCGTGCTGCTACGGGCGCCAGTGAAAACGTCGGTTTGCTATCGCGCATCATGCAGCCGTCTGCTGAGATGCTGGCCGGTTTTGAAGGCGCCCGTCGAGGTGCGCAAGTTGCAGCACCGCTCGGCCCTGTAGGCAGGGCGGTCGGAACTCTTGGTGGCGGCATCGCAGGGTTTGTCGGCGCAAGAGGTGTGTCGGAAGCGCTGCAAGGCCAGCGACCCAATCTACCAGCAGCTACCGAAGAAGCCGTACAAGGTGAAGTTATCGGTCGCGGCGCCGGGGCGTTGCTGCGGGGCGTCAAACGAGTGGCAGAACCGCTGTCTACGATGGCTGAACGGCGCGCCACCAATGTCGCCCAACAAGCCGCAGGACGTGACATCGAAGATATTCGCGGGGCTTTGCAGGCTGCAGATGCCGGCATGACCCCAGCGCAAGCGACGGCCCAATCGCCGCGCCAAGCCTGGCAGTCATTGCTGGCTTTTGAGCCCACCGACTTTGCCGCCGACGTCGCGCGGCGTCAAAAAGCGCTGGGTGAATCGCAGTTGGGCGCGTTGGCCGGCGGCACTTCGCAAACGGCGGCAAGGGAGTCTGCCGAAGCCAGCAAGCGAGAGCTGAGACAGCAAACAACGCCGTTGCGGGAAACCGAACTTGCTGCGGCTAACGAGGCGCAGCGCGTGATGAACGCGCTTATTCCCCGCCGTGATCAAAAGCAGGCGTCAATGGTGTCGGCGCTGCAGCAGGCCGGCAAAACCGGCACAGAAGCCGCGCAGCGCGCAGAGGCCGCCGTGCAACAGATGCAGCGCGTGGCGCCGGGGCAAATTCCAGCCGTCAGCGCCACGCAAGCCGCCCGAACGCAGGCCGCTGCATCTCGTCAGTTCCAAGAGACAGCCAATCTGTTTGGTGACATCGCTCAGCAGCGCCGTGCCGAGCGCGACTTCATCGACCGTCAAATAGGCAGTCTTGAAACTTACGGCTTGCGTCCGCTTGACATCGCGCCTGTCGTACAGACGATTGATACGACATTGAACACGCCGGGCATCCGCGCCAGCACTGATGTGACGCGCGTCATGTCGTTGCTGAAAGATGACTTGTTGAATTTGGCGCAGCGCAACGGCGGCGTTATTGACGCGCATGACCTGTACACACTGCGCAAGGAGGGCGTTGCGCAACGTGTGCGCGACGTCTTAAAGCAGGACGACCCAAAGGCTGCGGCCAAGGTTACCGCAGCGGTGGTGGACAAGTTTCGTCCACTGATCGACAGCGCGATTGAAAATGCCGGTGGTACAGGGTGGCGCCAGTACCTTGACACCTACTCGCAAGGCATGGATGTCATCGCCCGCAAGCAGATGGCCGCGCAAGCGCTGGAGATGTTCAAAGAATCTCCGCAATCGTATGTCTCGTTGGTGCGAGGCGACAGCCCTGACGCGGTAGAGGCCATGTTTGGGCCCGGACGCTACAGCATCTTTAAGGAGATGTCCGCCGAAATGCCGACTCTCGACAAGATAGCCAAACGCGTCGAGCTTGACAAAGAGGCGGCGTCAAAAGCCGCAGGCGGCACCGAAGAGCTGGCGCGCATTCTTGAGGCCAACCGCGCTAAGTTGCGCATTCCTAACTGGTTCAGCCCGGCGGTCACCGCAACCAATATGCGGTTGGCAGACGTTGAAAAGCGGCTGAACAAAAAGACTATCGACTTGCTTCGACAAGCGGCAGAATCCAACCAAAGCATGTTGGATTTGCTGAACGGTCTGCCGGCACAGGAGCGTCAAAAATTGTTGCGTATCGCCGCTGAACAGTCCACTTGGCGCCCTGCTGCGCGTGCAGCAATCGCTCCTGGAATTGGAGAAGTGTCGCGTCAAGTGACCAACGCCCTTTCGCCCGAATCCGAAAACGTCAACGCCCTTGCACGATGATGGACACGCAATACCTCTTCAACGTCGCCGTCTCCATCGCCGGGTTCCTTGGCGGGTGGGTGCTGAACAACATCTACCAGACGCTGCGGGTGTTGGACAAGGATGTGCGGCAGATGCCGCTGAACTATGTCGCCAAGGATGACTACCGGCGCGACATCGACGAGGTGAAGGAGATCTGCCGCCAGATCTTCGCCAAGCTAGACCACAAGGCGGACAAACTCTGAAAGGATTGACATGAACGCGACGATCATTCAAGCGCTGGTGCGCCACATCCTGACCGCACTGGCTGGCGGCTTCGCTGTCAAGTACGGCATCGGCAGCGACGTCATGGACGCTATCATTGGCGGCGGGGCTGCGCTGGCCGGCGTGGGCTGGTCGGTCTACGACAAGCGCAAGCAGTGAACTGGGCCGACTACCCTAACTTCACCGAGGCCGAGTTCCGCTGCCGCCACTGCGGCAAGCAGGAGATGAAGCCCGAGTTCATGGGGCGTCTGCAGGCGCTGCGTGACGTCTACAAGCGCCCCATGAGCATCACGTCAGGCTACCGCTGCCCTGACCATCCTATCGAGAAGGTCAAGGCCGAGCCGGGTATGCACTCCACGGGCCTAGCCTGCGACGTTGGCGTGCAGGGCGCTGACGCCCATGAGGTGCTGCGCCTGGCGATGCACTTGGGCTTCACCGGCATCGGCGTGCAACAGAAGGGTGCGGGGCGGTTCATCCATCTGGACTTGCGCGCGGCGCCTACTATCTGGTCGTACTGACGCTCAGGCGAGCGCCAGCCCCAAGGCGATCAGCAGCACCACCGCCACCGCCGCTATCGCCAACGGCATCACACTGTTGCCGTCGTCATCCTCATTGCCGAGTTCAGTGCAGCATTCAGCCGCTTGAGGGTATCGGCCTTGCTGGTCGCAACCCAAAGGGACTCTCGCGTCGTGAACCTGTGGTGATTGGCGCATTCGTACCTCCTATAGGTGTACTCGGGGCGCTTGCGGGTCTCTAGAACGTCAGCCCAAGCGCCGCACTCAGGGCAATTTTTCATCCGATATCCAGTCGGGGCACGGCCCGTGGCCGTCCCAAGGTTGAATCAGTTTCATGTCGCGCACCGCCGCGTAGACGCGCCGGGCGCAGTCGTAGCACTCGCTCTTGTAGAGCCTACCCCAGTGCGGATCTTCGGTCCACAAGCCCAAGCAACGTACATCGTCTGGTGTGGTCATGGCTCCTCCTGCGTCATCACTTCCAGTTGCGCGCGCAGCCGGTCGATGCGCGTCTCGTGGTACAGCACCATCGCTGACGCATAGTCGCGCCCGGTCTGCGCTTCCAGCAGGCCGCGCCGCGCTTGGTCAAGCTCGCGGGCGATCAGTTCTTCGGGGCTAGGGGTTCGGAACGGGTTGATCAGTTTCACGTTGTATCTCCGTCATCAGTTCTAGGCGCTCTCGGGTTGCACGCAGCGCGCTGAAACGCTGGTGCAGTCTCTCGACGACAGTGACGCGGCGTTCGCCTTCTATTTCGGCAACGAGCGCTGCATTCACTTCGTCTTCGGTCATGGCGTTCAGGCGCCTGTTCAGCGAACGCCAAGAGTTCGGTTGCTTGCGGGTCATTTCAGTGCTTCCAATGCGATGTCGGACAGGCTGCGCTTGTCGCGTAGCGCCGCCCAGATTTTGTGGTCGATGGTGCCGTGTGTCAGCAGGACGTAGCACCACACGTCATGCGCCTGGCCAGAGCGGTGCAGCCGCCCGACAGCCTGTTCGTACAGCTCCAGCGACCACGGCAGCGTGAGCCACACCATGCGGCAGCCGCCGTGCTGGAGGTTGAGCCCGTGTCCAGCCGACGCCGGGTGCGCCAGCAGCACCTCCACCTTGCCGGCGTTCCAAGCGTCGATGGCGCCAGCGTCGCGCACATCCACCGCGTGCGGGAACTGGCGCTTGAGTTCCACCCGCTCACCGATGTACTGATACCAGATGATGGTGGGCGCGCGCTGGTTCTCGGCCAACAGGTCGGCCAGCGCGTCGAGTTTGTGCGGTGACAGCCAGCGAACGCCGTCGTCGGTGTAGATAAACCCTGCGGCCAACTGCTGAAGTTTTTGTGTGACGACCGCTGCGTTCTGGGCGATGGCCGTCTCGTCTGGGAATTCCAGCACAAAGTTCTTGCGCATCGTGTCGTACTCGCGCATCTCCATCTGCAGCGGCACCTCGACCGTGTGCAGCGGCGGCAGCGTGTCCTTGTACTGCCCCGGCTCCAGCAGGTAGGTGGCCGGCTTGATCTTCTGCATGACGCGCTGCAACGCGCCCGGTAGCGGTTCGTATTCTGCGTAGTTACCGCGCAGAAAAGATGCAAAATAAGTCTGCAGAAAAGCACCCTTGCTGCGCCCGAGCAGGCTCTGGTCGATGATCTTGACCTGGCCGAAGACGTCCTCTAGGCCGTTGCTGGTGAACGAGCCGGTCAGGCCCCAGCGGATCTCGACGGCCTTGACGATCTTTTCCATCGCCTTGAAGCGCTTGCCGCCGGGGTTCTTCAGCCGCGTCAGTTCGTCAAACACCACGCCCGTAAAGTCGGACAGGTCGAGGTCGCTCAGCCATTGCAGGTTGTCGTAGTTGATGACCACCACGTCGGCGTCGCTGTAGTACAGCGCATCAATGCGCTGGTTCGGTGTGCCGACTGCCGCGCGCACCTCCAGCGACGGCGCCCACTTGGCCGCCTCGACCGGCCAGACCGAGGCCGCCACGCGCAGTGGCGCAACGACCAAGAAACGGATGGACTCGTTGTCCACCAGGTCGCGCATGGCCGTCAGCGTGATCGCTGTCTTGCCCGCGCCGACCGGCGCGAGGATCATCGCCCGGTCGTGCTCGTACAGGAAGTCGGCGGCCTGCTCTTGATAGGGGCGCAGCTTCACTTCTCACCGCCCTTCACATACACCACCCAGTTGTCGACGTCGGCCTTGCCGTACAGGCAGGCGTAGTTCTGGTGCAGGCGGCGCATGTCGTTGCGGAAGATCTCCTGCAGCGCTGACAGGCGCCCGGCTTCAGTCTTGAGTTCTACAAACCAGACGATGCCCTCGGGCAGAACGACCACGCGGTCGCTCACGCCCCGGTGGGCGGGCGACGTGAACTTGTACGCCGTGCCGCCCATCGCCCGGACAGCGCCGACGAGGTAGGCTTCGATCTCTTTTTCGGTCTTCATACGTTGCGCTCCTTCAGCGCGGCCTCGATGGCGCGGGCGAAGTCAAACCAGCCACCAGTCTCTAGGCTTTCTTCCTGATACCTAGAGTGAATGATGCCCAGCAATCTCAGCCGCAGCCCTGACGATGGCGCGGCGGGTGGCTGCGTAGGGGTCGTCGTCATATTCAGCGAAGGGAATCTCTATCACAATTCTCAACATAAACATCTCCAACTTCACCGCCAGCCGCAGCGCGTCGGCATCAGAGGTGAGTGGATTCCATGGCACACCGAGAACCATGGAAAGTCCCGCAGGAACCCACCCCATATGATCAATCCCCGCCGCCTTCGCAGCGGCCTCAAGCAGTTCGCGGTCACTCATGGTTGTCCTCCGGTTCAATCGGCACCTCGACCAGCGGCTTGCCGCAGTAGCAGCAGTGCTCCATATGGTTGTCTTTGGGGGTGCCATCCACCACGCTGAAGTAGCGCTGATTGCAACTCGCCATGTAAGTGCCGGAATCCTCGTCGCCGTCTTGTAGCCAGCGGCATTCGCTTGGGCGCTCCAGCGCGGCGCGGAGGGCGGTGATGGCTTCGTCATATGCGGCGTAGTGCTTTGTTGACAAACGTGGTGCGCACGAGTCTTCCAACGCCTCCAGCGCCTGCTGGGCGGCGTCTCTCAGGTCACTCATTTCATGCTCCTCCCAATCTCAGCCGCAGCCCTGACGATGGCGCGGCGGGTGGCGGCGTAGGGGTCACCACTTTCGTCAATTCGGCCTTCCGCTGCGCCGTATACGCGCACCGTGTGGAAACTGTGCCGCAGGTCAAGCTGCAGTTCCAACTTCACCGCCAACCGCAGCGCATCGCCGTCGTCGGTGAGGGGGTTCCAAGGAGTCCAACCCATTTCAGCGCGGATTCGTGGCGTGTCATGAATCCATCCGAATTCAATCCCCGCCGCCTTTGCAGCGGCCTCAAGCAGTTCGCGGTCACTCATCTCATCCACTCCGGTCGTTTGGGCAGCGGTGCCCAGCCTAGGTAACCACCGAAGCCGGGGCTGTATTGCCCGTAGACGGCTACGCCGCCCTCGGTTAGAAGCTGCACCTTGGCCGACAGTGGGCAGGTGTGCAGCGGGCGCCAGAAGTAGTCTTGGTCCACCGCTGCGGCTTTGTCGTTGGTAAGTTTGACTGTCAAAACCCGTTCTCCGAAATTTTTTGTGATTCTGAACTGTTGACAATGATCTGTCAACAGCTTTACACTGCAGTCCTCATCAATCAACTGGAGTTCAGATGCAGCACAGTAAAATCGTCGGCGGGTCCACCGCCAAGCGCGTCATCAACTGCCCTGGCAGCGTGGCGCTCGTTGCCAAGATGCCGCCGCAGGCCGAGAGCAAGTACGCCGCAGAGGGTACGCTGCTGCACGGCTGCGTGGAGGAGCTGATGGCCTCTGGCACGGTGGCTACCGTGTCAGCCAAGTACAACCTGACCGACGAGCAGACCGAGAAGCTGCGCTTTTGCGCGCAGGCGCTCGACGAGATCGACCCTGCCGCTGACATGCGTTTTGTCACTGAGACACAGGTCGAGTTTGAGGGCGTCAAGGAGCTGGAGGGCGTGTTCGGCAACACCGACCTGGTGGGCCGCATCGGCGACCGCGCCATCGTGCTGGACTGGAAGTTCGGCGACGGCGTGGCCGTTGACGCTGAAGAGAACGAGCAAGGCCTGTTCTACGCCGCAGCGGCCAAGAAGACCAGTGACCTGTACTGGGCGATGAACGGCACCCGCGAGGTCGAAATCATCATCGTCCAGCCGCCGCACATCCGCCGCTGGGTGACGACCTGGAGCCGCATCGATCAGTTTGAGCGCGATCTGATCGCCGCTGTGAAGCTGGCGCAGCGCCCCGACGCGCCCGTGGTGCTGGGTGACCACTGCCGCTGGTGCACCGCCAAGCCCATCTGCCCGCAGATGACTGGCCAGATTGACCGCGTGACACACACGGCGCTGGCTACCGTGGACCCCGAAGCGCTGGGGCAGGCGCTGGCGATGGCCGACCGGCTGGAGGACTTCATCGCTGAGGCGCGCAAGCTGGCGCAGGCGCGCTTGGAGAAGGGTCTGCCGGTGCCTGGCTATAAACTGGTGCCCAAGCGCCCCGTGCGGCAGTGGGCCGATGACAAGGGGATGCACGTTGTCTGGCTGAACGCCGGCATCGACCCCACCGTCTACCAAGAAATCAAAATGCGCAGTCCTGCTCAGATGGAGAAGGTCTGCAAGGAGCATGGTGTCACGTTTCCGGCCAATCAGGTCGTCAGCGTGTCGTCAGGCAACACCATCGCACCGGCGGGTGATCCTCGTCCGGCTGTGTTGGTGATCGGCGAGCAGTTGCGTGCTGCTCTTAATCGTGTTCAGTGACCTAGAAAGGTTCAATCATGTCCAATCTCGTAGCGTTCAAGCAAGCCGGCTTGCCGGCAGTTTCCTCTCTTTCCAGCGCGCTGCGCGTGGCGGCGCAATCCGCCGCGCCAGCAGGCGGTACGGTCATCCTCAAGATGGACCGCACCGGCCATTGGGTGTTCGGCGCAGACCAAGACGAAGTGGAGCCGGGGTCGAAGTGGGCCGTGAATCCATATTCGTTTACGCATGGCTACATTGCGTGGGGCGATGGTCAGGTTCTGGGCGAGAAGATGGCGCCCATGACCGAGCCGCTGCCTGAGGTCGAGGCCGCGCCTCCGGGCGCGTCCAAGGGCTGGGAAATGCAGATCGGCTTCTCGCTAAAGTGCATCTCCGGTGAAGACGCCGGCATGGAAGCGCGCTACACGGCCACCAGCGTCGGCGGCAAGCGGTCTGTGCAGGAGTTGGCTTTGGCTGTGGCTGAGCAGGCCGACAAGGACAGCAGCAAGATTGTTGCGGTTGTCACGCTCGGCAAGGACCACTACCAGCACAAGAGCTACGGGCGCATCTACACGCCTGTGTTCGACGTGGTGGAGTGGGTCGGCATGAACGGCCCCGAGGCGCAAGCCGACGAGCCGCAGGCCGAGCCGACTGAGCCGGCACCGACCCGTCGCCGTCGCGTGGCCTAAGAGAGGGGGCCGGGGCCGAAAGGCTCCGGCTTTTTGCTAATGCCTCTCCACATTGACTTTGAGTCCCGCAGCGAGTGCGACTTGCCCGCTCGCGGGGTCTACAACTACGCGCAGCATCCGTCCACCAAAGTCCTGTGCATGGCGTATGCGCATGATGACGAGGATGTGCAGGTCTGGACGCCCGATCAGCCGTTCCCGCTGTCGGTGACCCGCGCCATACTGGCCGGCGAGCGCATCTACGCCCACAACGCCGCCTTTGAGCGTCTGATCTTCTGGTACGTGCTCTGCCCCGACCACGGCGCGCCTGAGCCGGCGCTGGAGCAGTTCTATTGCACTGCAACACAAGCCCGCGCCAACTGCGCGCCTGGCTCGCTGGAGGACGTGGGGCGCTTCGCTGGCGCGGACATGAAGAAAGACCACCGGGGCGCGCAACTGGTGCGCAAGTGCTGCATTCCGCCCTTCAAGCACACGCCACAAGACTTGGCTGACCTGTTCGACTACTGCGCGCAGGACGTGCGCGCCATGCGGGCCGTCAGCAAGGCCATGCGGCAGTTGACCGACGAGGAACTGGCCGACTACCACGTCAACGAGCGCATCAACGACCGCGGCGTGCGTGTGGACGTGCCGCTGGCCTTGGCCGCGCAGCGTTACGCCGCCGTGGAGCTTGAGGAGATCCAGCGCCGTGTGGTCGAGGTGACCGGTGGGGCGATCCGCAGTGTGCGCTCGCCTCGCATGCGCGAGTGGGTGCTGGAGCGCCTTGG
>Ga0209990_10003039_pt1 | contig 12520 bp, 13 predicted proteins | sample NOAtaG_6_FD_187304 | JGI IMG/M metagenome (GOLD analysis project Ga0209990, IMG submission 187304) | Freshwater lake microbial communities from Lake Erie, under a cyanobacterial bloom - NOAA_Erie_Diel5S_2200h metaG (SPAdes) (version 2) | ecosystem: Environmental > Aquatic > Freshwater > Lake ...
GCCGGCTGGTTGACTCGCCGCAGGGCCGCCGCGTGGTGCCCTACTTCAGCCGCGCCGAACTGACGCCCGGGAGCCTGGCGGGCGGCGAACTGGTGTGGGTCGACGACGCGATCGAGGCGTTCTTCCTGCAGATCCAGGGCTCGGGCCGCGTGCAGTTGCCCGACGGCAGCGTAATCCGCGTCGGCTATGCCGACACCAACGGGCACCCGTATCGCTCCATCGGCCGCGTGCTCATCGACCGCGGCGAGTTGAGCTTCGAGCAGGCCAGCATGCAGGGCATCCAGGCGTGGGCGCGCGCCAATCCGGCACGCCTCGAAGAACTACTCAACCAGAACCCGAGCTACGTCTTCTTCCGCGAACTGCCGCTGGGTGATCCGGCCGCCGGGCCGGTGGGCGCGATGAACCTCGCGCTCACCCCCGGCTACTCGGTGGCGGCCGATCCGCAGTTCGTGCCGCTCGGTGCGCCGGTAGTGCTCGACACGCAGCACCCGAGCAGCGGCGCGCCGCTGGCGCGGCTGATGCTGGTGCAGGACACCGGCGGCGCAATCCGCGGGCCCATCCGCTTCGACTTCTTCTGGGGCTTCGGCCGCGCGGCCGCCGAGCACGCCGGTCGACAGCGGCACGACGTACAGGCGTTCGTGCTGGCGCCGCGCGGTGTGCGGCCGGAAGCGCTGCTGCGCTGACCGTGGCGCCGGCCCGGTTGCGGCGGGCGGAGCGCGCTACTTCTTGGCCGCTGGCGCGGGCGGCCGGGCGCTGGCGAGCTTTTGCTCGATCTGCTCGATCGGCACCGCGCCGGGCAGGCGGCTGCCGTCCTGAAAGATCAGGGTCGGCGTGCCGGTGACGCCGAGGCTGCGGCCCAGTTCCACCACCCGGTCGGTCGGATGATTGCAGTTGGCCGGCGCCGGCGGCGGGTTCTTGTTCTCCAGCATCAGGTCGTTCCAGGCGTCGGCGCGGTCCTTGGCACACCAGATGGCCCTGGCCTTGTCGGTGGAGTCGGGCGAGAGGATCGGGTAGAGGAACACGTAGACCGTGGCGTCCTTCAGGCTGCGCAGATCCTGATGCAGCTTGCGGCAGTACGGGCAGTTGGGGTCCTCGAAGGTCACCATCTGGCGCGAGCCGTTGCCGAAGCGCAGGCGCACCGCTTGGTTGAGCGGCAGCTTGGCAAAGTCGACCCGCTGCAGGTCCTCGCGCCGCGCGCGGGTCAGGCTCTCGCGCGTGCGCGTGTCGATCACCTCGCCGGTGAACAGGAAGTTGGTCGTCGGGTCCAGGTAGACCAGATCGCCGTTGACCACGACCTCGAACCAGCCGAACGGCGTGCGCGCGATGCTGGTCGGCTTGAGGTTGTAGGCGGACTCCAGCCGCGCGCGGATGGCCTGCTCCTCGGCAGCGCTGGGTGTGGCCGCGGTCGGTGCAGTGCGGCTGCTGCCGCCCTTGGACTCGCCCGCCTTGGACTCACCCGCCTTGGTCTGCGCCAGCGCCGGCACGGCTGCCGACATCAGGACCAACGCAGCCGCCGCGGCCGCCAGGACTCGCTTCATTCCAGTTCTCCCGAGGAGCGGCCATGCCGCCCGGTTGCATCCGTGACTTCAGCCCAGCGCGTGGCGCACCAGCGCCCGCTTCAGCGGGCCGGCGGCGTTGACCAGCGCGAGGCCGGTATTGCGCATCTGGCGCACCAGCGGATCATCCCACGCGAACAGGCGCGCCAGACCGTCGGTGGTCCAGCGCATGAGGTCGATCGCCTCGGTCCGCCGGCGGGCATAGCGCCGCAGCAGCACGGCGTCGCCGAGCGCGCGCCAGGGTTCACGCTCGCGCAGTACCTCCAGCAGCGTGGACACGTCCTGAAGACCGAGGTTCAGTCCCTGGCCGGCCAGCGGGTGGACCACGTGGGCAGCATCGCCCACCAGCGCGATGCCATGCACCGTGAGCCGATCGACGCGCAGCCGGCGCAGACGAAAGGCGTGCGTGCGGCCCGGTTCGGCCGCCGTACCCAGCGGCTGCAGGCGGCCCAGCGGGCCCGCCGCGTCCTGCGTGACCGCACCCAGGTAGGCCGTCAGCCGCTCGGCCAGTTGCACCGGGGCCAGCGCCTGCAGCGAGTCGGCCAGCGCCTCGGGTGCCGACCACACCAGCGAGACCGCGCGGCCCGGCAGCGGCAGCAGTGCGATCACGCCGTCGTCGGTGAACCATTGCCAGGCGGTGCCGTCGTGCGGCTGCTCGCAGGCGAAATTGGCCACGACCGCGGTCTGGCCGTAGGGCAGCACCTCGGCGTGGATGCCGGCGGCCGCGCGCACCGGCGACTGCGCACCGTCGGCGCCAATGACCAGCGGCACCTGCAGCGCCTGGCCGTCGGCCAGTTGCAGCCGCACGCCATCGAACGACGACTGCAGCGCCGTCAGCGCCGCCTCGCGGCGCGAGATGCCGGCGGCCATCTGCACGCCGAGCGCGAGCACGCGCAGCAGTTCGCGCTCCTCGGCGATGGTGGCCAGCCGCTCGGCCGCCACCGAATAGGCGCTGAAGTCCAGCTCGCGGCCGGTGTCGCCCACCACGCGCATGCGCTCGACCGGCTGCATGCGCTGCGCATCGACCTGCGCCCACACCCGCAGTTGCTCGAGCAGGCGCACTGAGCCGGCCGACAGGGCATAGATGCGGGCATCGAAAGCGGGAGTGGGTGGGCTCGAACGCGGTGCCGGCCCGATCAGGGCCACGCGCAAACCCAGTTGTGCCAGACCGAGCGCGGCGGCCAGACCGGCCACGCCGGTGCCGACGACGGCGACCTGGGGACCGGCAGAGTCAGCGCCCATTACGGGATGAAGCGACCCAGGCGGCCGGGTCGCTCAAGAGGGAGTGTGGTGGCCAAGGACGGAATTGAACCGCCGACACAAGGATTTTCAATCCTCTGCTCTACCGACTGAGCTACTTGGCCGATCAGGCTTGCCCGACCGCACGGACGACAAGCATGGGGAGAAAAGTATATCCGATGCATCCCGCGCCGCTCGCCGCGGCGCGGGCCATCGCTTCCGCGCACGCTCAGTTCAGATCGATGACCCGGTTGGCCACGGTCATGCAGTCCCGGATATGCCGCTCGCCCAGGTACTTGATGGCAGCGAACGACAGCGTGGCGGCCATCGCCTGGCCAGCCAGGGGCACGTAGCGCACGGTAGCCCGCGTCGCCAGGCGCGTGGCCACGTGCTTGACCACCAGCGCCAGCACGTCGCGCGTGACGGCGCGGCCGACCGCAGAGTCGCCCAGGCTCTTGAGCACCCGGTACACGCTGATGCGGCGCCCGGCCTCCAATTGCTCGATCTGCATCGGCGTCAGGCCAAAGGCCCCGTTGATCTCTTCCAGCATGCGCGCGAGCACGCCGACATCGACCAGTACGTCCAGGCCGGGCAGCGGCACCACCGCGGCGGTGGCCGACACCATGGCGCGTTGCGTCACGAGGCGACGGCACTGGCGGGCGATGGCGTCCACATCGCGATGATGCTCGGGCAGCCGCGCCGGCAGGTGGCGCACGGGACTGGCCTTGCGGCGAAACGGGAACGGCCCCATGGTCTGCGCTGGACTGAATCGGTTGCGGCGGCTGGGCGGGTCTGATCTAGGTCATTGTCCGGGTGTCACGGGCTGCGTTACTCTGCCGCAGCCGTCCAGATGTCCCCATGCCTCGGGATGGCACCAATATAATCTTGACCGTCAAGGGTTTACGCGCCGGGACCTGATTCACCCGGACCCACGGAACCGCACCGGCACACGCGCCGGAGCACATGCCGCAAGCGGCACCGCCCATGCAGCTGCTGACCCTCGGGATCAACCACCAGACCGCACCGCTGGCGCTGCGAGAGCGGGTGTCGTTTGTCCCCGACGAGGTCTCCAGCGTGATCGCCCGCCTGCGTGACCGTCTGAGCGACCGCGACGCCGGGCACGTGACCGAGGCGGCGATCGTCTCCACCTGCAACCGCACCGAACTGTACGTCGCCGCCGAGAAGCCCGAGGCCGCGGGCGACGCGCTGGCGCAGTTCATCGCCACGACCAAGCAGGTCGACGCGGGCGAGCTGCGCAAGGTCTCTTACGTCCTGCCGCAGGGCAATGCCGTGCGCCATGCCTTCCGCGTGGCCAGCGGGCTCGACTCGATGGTGCTGGGCGAGCCGCAGATCCTCGGCCAGATGAAGCAGGCCGAGCGGCTGGCGCGCGATGCCGGCGGCATGGGGCTGCTGCTGAACCACCTGTTCCAGCGCACCTTTGCCGTGGCCAAGGAGGTGCGCAGCACCACCGAGATCGGCGCGCAGTCGGTGTCGATGGCGGCAGCTTCGGTGCGCGTGGCCGAGCGCATCTTCGGCTCGCTCGCGGACAGCCACATCTTGTTCGTGGGGGCGGGCGAGATGATCGAGCTGTGCGCGGCGCACTTCGCGGCGCGCCAGCCCAAGTCGATCACCGTAGCCAATCGCACCGAGGACCGCGCGCACGCGCTGGCCGGCCGGCTGCACGGCCATGCGATCGGCCTGTCCGAGCTGCCTAGCAGCATGCACAAGTACGACATCGTCGTGTCCTGCACGGCGAGCACGCTGCCGATCATCGGCCTGGGCATGGTCGAGCGCGCCATCAAGGCGCGCCGCCACCGGCCGATGTTCATCGTCGACCTGGCGGTGCCGCGCGACGTCGAGCCCGAGGTGGCGCGCTTGGGCGACGTCTACGTGTACACGGTCGACGACCTCGGCCGCATCGTGCAGAGCGGCACCGAGGCGCGCCAGGCCGCGGTGGCGCAGGCCGAGGCGATCATCGAGACCCGGGTGCGCGACTTCGAGACCTGGCTGCGCGGCCGCGATGCGGTGCCGGTGATCCAGGGCCTGCGTACGCGCGCCGATGACCTGCGCAGCCACGAGCTGGAGCGCGCGCGCCGGCGGCTGGCCGCGGGCGACGACGCCGAGGCCGTGCTCGAGCAGCTGGCCCATTCGCTCACCAACAAGTTCCTGCACGCCCCGCTGTCGGCCCTGCACGAGGCCGCCGGCGACGACGAGGCGGCCCGCGTACGGCTGATGGCCACGCTGGCGCGCTTCTACTCGCACTCTTCTTCCGATCACTAGCTGCGACGGCCGCGCCGGCCGGTGCGTGCCCGCGGGTGCGCCCGGCGGGCGGGGCATCGCCATTGCCCATGAAACCTTCCATGACCTCGAAACTGCAGCAGCTGTCCACGCGGCTGCAGGAAATCGACCGGCTGCTGTCGGCCGAGGACGCCACGCGCGACATGAACCGCTACCGCGCACTGGGCCAGGAGCGTGCCGAGATCGAGCCGGTGGTGGGCCGCTACGGCCAGTACGCGCGTGCGCTGGCCGACGAGCAGGCCGCGCAGGAGTTGCTGGCGGATCCCGACATGAAGGCGCTCGCCGAGGAGGAGCTGCACGCCGCACGCGCGCGCATGGTTACGCTGGAGGACGACCTGCAGCGCCTGCTGCTGCCGCGCGACCCCAACGACGAGCGCAACGTCTTCCTCGAGATCCGCGCCGGCACCGGCGGCGACGAGTCGGCGCTGTTCGCCGGCGACCTGCTGCGCATGTACCTGCGCTTTGCCGAACGCAACCGCTGGAAGACCGAGATGATCTCCGAGAGCGCCTCGGACCTGGGCGGCTACAAGGAGGTGATCGTGCGCATCGAGGGCCAGGGGGCCTACTCGAAGCTGAAATTCGAGTCCGGCGGTCACCGCGTGCAGCGCGTGCCTGCGACCGAGGCGCAGGGGCGCATCCATACCAGCGCCTGCACGGTGGCGGTGCTCGCGGAGGCCGACGAGATCGACGATGTGAAGATCGACCCGACCGAGATCCGCATCGACGTGTATCGCGCCAGCGGCGCCGGCGGCCAGCACGTCAACAAGACCGAGAGCGCGGTGCGCATCACGCACCTGCCGACGGGCCTGGTGGTCGAGTGCCAGGACGACCGCAGCCAGCACAAGAACAAGGAGCGCGCCATGAAGATCCTGGCGGCGCGCATCAAGGACAAGCAGGTGCAGGAGCGGCAGAAGAAGGAGGCCTCGCAGCGCAAGAGCCTGATCGGCTCGGGCGACCGCAGCGAGCGGATCCGCACCTACAACTTTCCGCAGGGCCGGGTCACCGACCACCGCATCAATCTGACGCTGTACAAGATCGACCAGATCATGGACGGTGACATCTCCGAGTTGTCGGCGGCGCTGACCGCCGAGTTCCAGGCCGAGCAGCTGGCCGCCCTGGGCGAGACCGCCTGATGAACACGCCGGCGCGCGCCGACGGCGGCGGCACGCGTACCGAGCGCGACAGCTTCGGGCCGATCGAGGTGCCGGCTGCGCGCCTGTGGGGCGCGCAGACGCAGCGCTCGCTCGAGCACTTTGCGGTCTCCACCGAGACGATGCCGTGCGAGCTCGTCCACGCGCTGGTGCGCGTCAAGCGCGCCGCCGCGCTCGCCAACGCCGAACTGCGGCTGCTCGATGCGGCCAAGGCGCGCGCCATTGCGGCGGCGGCCGAAGAGGTACTCGGCGGACAGCACCCCGCGGAGTTCCCGCTGACGGTTTGGCAAACGGGCTCCGGCACGCAGACCCACATGAACGTCAACGAGGTGCTGGCCAACCGTGCCTCGGAACTGCTGGGCGGCCTGCGCGGCAGCACCCGGCTCGTCCACCCGAACGACGAGGTGAACCTCGGCCAGTCTTCCAACGACGTGTTTCCGACGGCCATGCATGTGGCTGCGGCGCTTGGGCTCGCCCAGCGGCTGCGGCCGGCCCTGGTGGCGCTGCGCCGCACTCTGGAGGCGAAGGCCGACGCCTTTGCAGGCATCGTCAAGATCGGCCGTACCCACCTGCAGGACGCCACGCCGCTCACGCTAGGACAGGAGTTTTCCGGCTATGTGGCGCAGCTGAACCTGGCAGAGCAGGCGCTTTCCGCGAGCGAGCCGGCGCTGCTCGAGCTGGCCATCGGCGGCACGGCGGTGGGCACGGGGCTGAATGCGCATCCGCAACTGGGCGAGCGCGTAGCCGCCCGGCTGGCCGACGACACGGGCCTGCCCTTCATCTGCGCAGCCAACCGCTTTGCCGCGCTGGCCGGCCACGAGCCGCTGGTCGCGCTGCATGGCGGGCTCAAGACGCTGGCTGCGGCGCTGAACAAGATCGCCAACGACGTGCGCTGGCTGGCGAGCGGGCCACGCGCCGGCCTGGGCGAGATCAGCATCCCTGAAAACGAACCCGGCTCATCGATCATGCCGGGCAAGGTGAATCCGACGCAGTGCGAGATGCTCACCATGGTGGCTGCGCAGGTGCTGGGCAACGATGTGGCGGTGAACATCGGCGGCGCCTCCGGGCAGTTCGAGCTCAATGTGTTCAAGCCGCTGATCGCGCACAACGTGCTGCAGAGCCTGCGCCTGCTGGCCGACGGCATGGCGAGCTTCGACGCCCACTGCGTGCGCGGCATCGAAGCGCGTCCCGAGCGCATCGCCGAACTGCTGCAGCGCTCGCTGATGCTGGTGACGGCGCTGGCGCCGCAGATCGGCTACGACAAGGCGGCCGCAATCGCCAAGGATGCGCACGCCCGCGGCCTCACCCTGCGCGAGGCGGCGCTGGCCTCGGGGCAGGTGAGCGCGGCCGACTTCGACCGCTGGGTGCAGCCGTGCGCCATGCTGGGCCCGCGCCCGTGAACGGCGCCAGCGCAGGCGCGCTGCTGCATGCCAGCGGCCTGCCGGCGCTGGAGGCACGCGCGCTGCTGGCCGGGGTGCTGGACTGTCCGCGCGAGCGCCTGGTCGCGCATCCGGAGGCTGCAGTGCCGGCCGCGGCGCGGGCGCGGTTCGAGGCACTGGCCGCGCGCCGGCGCGCCGGCGAGCCGCTTGCCTACCTGACCGGCACGCGCGAGTTCTTCGGCCGCGAGTTCATCGTCGGGCCGGCGGTCCTGGTACCGCGGCCCGAGACCGAGCTGCTGGTGCAACTGGGGCTCCAGTTCATCACTCAGCGGCGCGCGCCGCGGGTGCTCGACCTGGGCACGGGTTCCGGCTGCATTGCGATCACGCTGGCGCTGGAGCGGCCGGACGCGCAGGTGCATGCGGTGGAGCGCTCGCCAGCGGCACGCGCGCTGGCCGCGCTGAATGCAACGCGCCTTGCCGCCGCGGTCGACCTGCGCGCCGGCGACTGGTACGAGGGTGCGGCGGCCGGGTACGACCTGATCGTCGCCAACCCGCCCTACGTGGCCGCCGGCGATCCGCATCTGGCCGCGCTGGCCCACGAGCCGACCGAAGCGCTGGTGGGCGGCGCCGACGGCCTCCAGGACCTGCGGTGCATCAGCGCCGGCGCGCCGGCGCACCTGCAGTCCGGCGGCTGGCTCGCGGTGGAACACGGCCATGACCAGGCCGGTGCCGTGCAGGCCCTGCTGCGACAGGCGGGCTTGGAGGCGGTGCGCAGCGAGCGCGACCTGCAGGGGATCGAGCGGGTGACCTGTGGCCGGTGGGCTGCGGCGGGCGCGCCGGCGCCCTGAAGCCCCGCCGATCCGCAGGGATTACCCGTTTGCGCGGCGGCCGCCGCGCCTCCTACACTCGCGCCCAGACTCGAACCCGCAGGATCAAAGCCATGGACGTTAAGGAATTCATCCAGAAGACCGTGACCGACCACCCGGTGGTCCTCTTCATGAAGGGCAGCGCACAGTTTCCGCAGTGCGGCTTTTCCGGCCGCGCGGTGCAGCTCCTCAAGCAGTGCGGCGTGAAGAACCTCGTCACCGTCAACGTGCTGGAGGACGAGGAAGTCCGCCAGGGCGTAAAGGAGTACGCCAACTGGCCCACCGTCCCGCAGTTGTATGTCAGGGGCGAGTTCGTGGGCGGCTCGGACATCATGACCGAGATGTTCGAGAGCGGCGAGCTGCAGGCGCTGCTGAAGAAGGCCGAGGTGACCGAGTAGGCGCGCGGCGCATCGCCCGCAGCCGGCGGCGGTGATCGTGAAGCGCATCCTCGTCGCCATCACCGGCGCCTCGGGTGCCGTTTATGGCGTGCGCCTGCTGCAGCACCTGCGCGCCTTGCAGGGCGTGCAGTCGCACCTGCTGCTGTCCAATGCCGGCGTGCTCAACGCGCACCACGAACTCGGCGTCAAGCGCAGCGACATCGAGGCGCTGGCCGACGTGGTGCATAACGTCAACGACATCGGTGCGGCGGTGGCCTCGGGTTCGTTCGAGCACCACGGAATGGTGATTGCGCCGTGCTCGATGAAGACGCTGGCCGCCTGCGCCGTGGGCCTGGCCGACAACCTGATCGCCCGAGCTGCGGATGTCAGCTTCAAGGAGCGTCGCCGGGTGGTGCTGCTGGTGCGCGAGGCGCCGCTGAACCTCGCGCACATTCGCAACATGGAGACGGTGACGCTGATGGGCGGCATCGTCTTCCCGCCGGTACCGGCGTTCTACCAGCGGCCGCAGAGCCTGGAGCAGATGGTCGACCACACGCTGGCGCGGGTGCTCGATCTGATCGAGCTGAAGAACGAACTGGCGCCGCGCTGGGAGGGGATGTAGCCGCAGGCGAAGCCGGCAGCCGGCGCGGCGGCTGCGGGCTACCTGCGTTCGGCGGGCAGCGGCATCACGAGCGCCGGCCAGGCGGCCACCAGATAGGCGCAGCACAGCACCAGCGACCACGCGGGCATCGTCAGGCCCAGCAGCGTCCAGTCGGTGGCCAGGCAGTCGCCGGCGCCGCGGAAGACGGACGGCAGCCACTGCGCCGGCAGGGATTCGTTGACCAACTGAAAGAGGCGGCGGCTGCAGTTGGCCAGCAGAGGGTTCTGTTGCATCCAGACATGCTGGCTGCCCACGGCCACGCCGCCGAAAGCCGCCGCCAGGGCGGCAACGCCGGCCAGCCGGCGCCATGGACCGGCGGTCAGCGCAGCGGCCAACGCCAGCGCGCCCACGGCCAGGTGCGCATAGCGCTGCAGGATGCACATCGGGCAGGGGTCGAGGGCCGCCAGGTGCTGAAGGCCCACGGCGACCACCACGCTGCCCCAGGCCGCGGCGGCAATCGCCAGCCAGAGCAAGCGCGCCAGGCGCGGCACCGGTGGCATGAGCGGAGCGGGAGCGGGATCGGCAACGGCGGCGGTGGTCATGGCGCGCAGGGCAAGGGGGCGGCGCGGCGGCGCGGCCCGTTTGGACTGCCGCCGCCATCGATGGTGCCGGCAGAGGGACTCGAACCCCCGACCTTCGGTTTACAAAACCGCTGCTCTACCAACTGAGCTATGCCGGCAGGGTGGGACTCGGGGTCGCAGAATCGGGAGTCAAGAATCACCAATCAGGAAGCAGGGACTGGCCCGTCTGCTGCGACCCGCGCCCGGGCGGATCGATTACTTGATCCGCGTGAGCTTGGGACGGTCGCCCGTGGGCTTGGCGGGGCGATCCGGATCGGGCGGTACGTCGTTGGACGGCGATGGGCTGGCGGTGGCCACCGGCACCAGCGCAGTGCGCTCGCGCGGCGCCTCCACGGGCCGCAGCCCGGGCGGCGCGGTGCGCGGACCCGCCTCGGCAGGCTCCGCCCCGGCCGGTGCCGTGCGCGGCACGTCGAACGCCATACCCTGCCCGTTTTCGCGCGCGTACACGGCCACCACCCGCTCGAGCGGCACGAAGACCTCGCGTGCCACCCCGCTGAAACGCGCCTGGAAACTGATCGAGTCGTTGGCGATCTGCAGGCGGTTGGTCGCAAGAGCGGACACGTTGAGCACGATCTCGCCGTTCTTCACGAATTCCATCGGCACCCGCACCGTCTCATCCACCGCCACCGCCACGTAGGGCGTGAAGCCGGCATCCGTGCACCAGTCGTAGATGGCCCGGATCAGGTAGGGCTTGGTGCTGACGGTGGGCGTGGGCTCGGACATGGGGCCGGCGGCGCAGTCGGGCAGGGCCCTCAGCGGCGCATCACCTTCTCGCTCGGGGTCAGCGCCTCGATGTAGGCGGGGCGGCTGAAGATGCGCTCGGCGTACTTCTGGATCGGCGCCGCACTCTTCGGCAGGTCGATGCCGTAGTGATCGAGGCGCCACATCAGCGGCGCGATGGCCACGTCGAGCATCGAAAAGTCATCGCCGAGCATGTACTTGCTCTGCATCAGCATCGGTGCCAGCTGAGTCAGGCGGTCGCGGATCAGCAGCTTGGCCTTGTCGATGGCCTTCTGGTTGTTGCTGTTCTCGATCGTCTGCACGTGCACGAACAATTCGCGCTCGAAGTTGAACAGGAACAGCCGCGTGCGTGCCCGCATCACTGGGTCGGCCGGCATCAGCTGCGGATGCGGGAAGCGCTCGTCGATGTACTCGTTGATGATGTTCGACTCGTACAGCACGAGATCGCGCTCGACCAGGATCGGCACCTGCCCGTAGGGGTTCATCACATTGATGTCCTCGGGCTTGTTGAACAGGTCCACGTCCTTGATCTCGAAGTCCATGCCCTTCTCGAACAGCACGAAGCGGCAGCGCTGCGAAAAGGGACAGGTCGTTCCGGAGTAGAGCACCATCGCTTGCCTTCCCTGTCATTGACAAGGGGCGGCAGCGGCCGCCCCCTTTGTTGTTGTTGCGCCGTCGGGCGCGCTACTTGATGTCGCGCCAGAACGTGCGGTTGAGCCACCAGGCTGCCCCGGTGAACAGCAGCAGGAACACCAGAACCCACACGCCGATACGCTTCCGATCGACCGCGCTCGGATCGGTCATGAACGCCAAGTAGGCCACCAGATCGGCCATATCCTCGTCGAAGCGGCGCGCCTGCTCGGCATCGACCGGCTTGAAGCGCGCCTCGATGCTCTCGGGCGGATGGCCCGGCAGCGGGGTGCGGGTGACGGTGACCTTGCCGTCGACGTCATACACCGACACCACACGCTCGCTGCCCTTGTCGCCGTGAACCACGCGGGTGATCGTCGCCTCGCGCGGCCCGTGCTGGTACCACAGGACGTGCGGCATGGCGATGTTGGGGTAGACGACGTTGTTCCATCCGGTCGCGCTGTCGGCGTCGCGGTAGTAGCCGCGCAACAGAGTGAACAGGTAGTCGGTGCCGCGGTAGTCGAAGGTGGTGCGGGCACGCACGATCACCGACAGGTCGGGGGGCACCTTGCCGAACCAGGATTTGGCATCGGACGACTTCATCGAGATCTGCATCGTCTCGCCGACCTTGCGGTTCGGGTCGAAAATCAGGAAGTCGCGGATCTGCCGCTCGTCCAGACCGATGTCCTGGAGGCGGTTCCAGCGCATCAGCGTGGCGCTGTGGCAGTTCAGGCAGTGATTGGCGAAGATCCGCGCGCCGTTCTGCAGCGCCGCCAGGTCCTTTGTGCGCGCTGCGGGAAAAACGTCCATCGGCACGGTGACGCCGCCGGCCGCCTGGGCCCCGGCGGCCAGTCCGCCCACCAGCACCGCCGCCAGCGTGATGATCAGGTTCTTGATGCGGTTCATGGCGTCGCCCTAGTGCGGATGGAAGGTCACCCGATCAGGGGGTGTCTTGAATTCGCCCATCCGGCTCCACCACGGCATCAGCAGGAAGAACGCGAAGTACAACAGCGTGCCCACCGGGGCGATGATCTCGTTGGC
>Ga0209990_10003045_pt1 | contig 12505 bp, 10 predicted proteins | sample NOAtaG_6_FD_187304 | JGI IMG/M metagenome (GOLD analysis project Ga0209990, IMG submission 187304) | Freshwater lake microbial communities from Lake Erie, under a cyanobacterial bloom - NOAA_Erie_Diel5S_2200h metaG (SPAdes) (version 2) | ecosystem: Environmental > Aquatic > Freshwater > Lake ...
CCCCTTATCAAGGGGGGCAGGGGGGATCCCCCCGCCTATCGACACCCCCCTTATCAAGGGGGGTAGGGGGGATCCCCCCGCCTATCGGCACCCCCCTTATCAAGGGGGGTAGGGGGGATCGAACCTAAAATCCATTTTCAATTTAATTCCACCCACCCACTTAAACTGGTGAACATTTAACTTAACTAACGATGAAACAAGAAAAGATCACTCTCAGTCAACTCGAAGGCTTTCTATTTAAGGCGGCGGACATTCTGCGCGGTAAAATGGACGCTTCCGAGTTCAAAGAATTTATCTTTGGGATGTTGTTCCTCAAACGCTTGTCAGACGAGTTTGAGCGCAAGCAAGCGCAACTCAAGAAACAATATGCACACATCCCAGACCCGTCGCTGCTGGCCGAACTCCTAGAAGGCGAAACCTCCTATGGAGAAACATTTTTCGTACCTCCTCGCGCTCGCTGGCATCAATCCTGGCGCGACGAAAACGGCCAGGAAGTCCCGCCGCTCAAACACCTTAAGCAGGACATCGGCAATATGCTCAATAAGGCATTAGCGGCGGTAGAGGATGCTAACGATGCCTTGGCGGGAGTGCTGAAGAATAACATCGATTTTAATGCCACCAAGGGCAAAACCAAGATACCTGACCACAAATGGAAGGATTTACTAGATCATTTCAATCAGCCCCAATTTGTGCTGGTCAACGATAACTTTGAGTTTCCCGACCTATTGGGTGCCGCCTACGAGTACCTAATCAAATACTTTGCCGATAGTGCCGGGAAGAAAGGGGGAGAATTTTACACGCCGGCCGAGGTGGTGCGGCTGTTGGTGCAGTTGGTTAAACCCCAAGCGGGCCATACTATCTATGACCCTACCGTGGGGTCGGGCGGTTTCCTTATCCAGTCCTATCAATATGTGGAGGAACAGGGGCAAAACCCCCAGAATCTAGCACTCTACGGACAGGATTCTAACGGTACAGTCTGGTCAATTTGTAATATGAATATGATCCTCCACAACATCACCCGCTTCACCATTGAAAACGGGGACACTCTCGAAGATCCGCTCATTTTAGAAAACGGACAGATTCGCAAGTTTGACCGAGTTCTCGCTAATCCGCCCTTTTCCCAGGATTACAGCAAGTCTAATCTCAAGTTTACCAACCGCTTTCGCGAATTCTGCCCGGAAAAGGGGAAAAAGGCGGATCTGATGTTTGTCCAGCACATGATTGCCAGTCTTAAACTCGACGGCCACATGGCCACTATCATGCCCCATGGGGTGCTATTTCGGGGGGGGAAAGAGAAGCTGATTCGAGAGATCTTAATTGAGGATGATCTGATTGAGGCGATTATTAGTTTGCCCCCGGGGTTATTTTATGGCACGGGTATCCCGGCCTGTGTGTTGGTGGTGAATAAAAATAAACCTGATGAATTACGCGATAAAATCCTTTTTATTAATGCCGATCGAGAATATGCTGAGGGAAAGAACCAGAATAAATTGCGCCCCGAAGACATTGAAAAGATCGATTATGTCTTTACCCACAAGCGAGAATATCCCAAATATAGCCGCTTGGTAGATAAGTCGGAAATTGTCGAAAAACACGACTTTAATCTTAATATTCGCCGCTATGTGGATAATACGCCAGATCCCGAACCGGAGGATGTAAAAGCTCACTTGATGGGGGGTATTCCGCAGGCTGAAATTGCCGCACAACAGGATACTTTTGCTAAGTTTGGCATCAATACAAATACCCTATTTAGACCCCTACGCCCCGGCTATGCTAGTTTTTGCCCAGAAATTGCCACGAAAGCCGCTATTAAAGAGAATCTGGAAGCTAATCCCGATTTACAAGCAAGGATAAGCGACCACTATACTACGCTTAAAAATTGGTGGCGAGAAGCGCGGGATGATTTTGCCAAGTTGGAGGGAAATAATATTATGCCCCAAGTGCGGCAGCAATTACTGAGCAGCCTCAAACAGCAGCTGATTCCTTTGGGGGTTTTGGATGAGTTTAAATCGGCGGGGGTGTTTGTTAACTGGTGGCAGCAGATTCGCTATGATCTAAAGACTATTATTAACACTGGCTGGCATCATACTCTTATCCCTGATCAGTATTTATTAGCGGCATTTTTTCAGGCGGAAGAGGCGGAAATTGAGGAACTGGAAAGTAAGATTAGTGCAGTCCAAGGGGAGTTAAGCGAAGCGGTGGAATCAGCGCAAGAGGTGGCGAATTATGAACCAGAAGAGGAAGAAACTGTTAGCGCCGCATCGATTAAGAAATGGCTTAAAGAGTTGATAGATGACCTGAAGCAATCCCAGGGCGATTCAGCAGCCAGAGAGCGCCAATCTTACCAACAAGAATACAATGTTATTACTGACATTGAGAACCGGATCAAGTTACTTAAGAATACACTTAAGGAACAGCAGAGTCAGCTTGAGTTAAAGCTGCGCTTAAAACGGGTTGGTGATGAGGAATTTAAGGCTGAAACTATTGAATTACTTGAGCAGGTGCAAAATCAGCTTATGGGGTTAAATGCAAGTAAAAAGGAAGAAAAGGCCAAGATTAACGCGCTTAATAAGGATAAGAAAGCCTTGGAGATTAAATTATCTTATCCTGAGGGATTACTGACTGAAATAGGAGGACAGTTAAGGGATGAAGAAGCGAAAAAATTGATTCTAAAAAAGCTCTATGATTGGGTATCGGAGCAGCTTACTCGTTACTTGAATGGGGAAAAGCGGGGACTTGTCGCTAAGGTTGAGAATCTTTGGGATAAGTATGCGGTTTCGAGTCAGGAAATGGAGGCCCAGCGAGAGCAGACTTTAGGAGAATTAAATGAGTTTTTGAGTAAGTTGAGGTATTTGGCGTGATGAAAAATTGGGATGTAAAAAAACTTCGTGATCTTGCTGATATACGAGTTAGTAATGTTGACAAAAAAATTTATCCTAGCGAACGACCTGTAAAGCTTTGCAACTACATGGACGTTTACACAAATGAATATATTGATGGATCAATTCAGTTTATGGAAGGTTCTGCAAACGATGCAGAAATTGAGCGATTTGGTTTAAATATTGGAGATGTAATTATTACCAAAGACTCAGAAACTCCTGATGATATTGGTATTCCCACCGTTATACATGAGCAAATAGATAACTTAGTTTGTGGTTATCATCTGGCACTAATTCGACCTGACAATGAAAAAATTGATTCTATCTTTCTCTCTAAATATCTTTCAACTTCACGAGTAGCTAATTATTTTGCTCTTCATGCTAGTGGTTCTACACGCTTTGGGCTTCCTATTGGAGCAATTGAGTCAGTTGAAATTTTAACGCCCCCAATTAAAGAACAAACCCAAATCGCCACCATCCTCTCAACAATAGACCGCGCGATTGAGCAAACCGAAGCCCTAATTACCAAGCAGCAGCGCATCAAAACGGGACTAATGCAGGACTTGCTCACCAAAGGAATTGATGAAAATGGCAATATTCGCAGTGAAGAAACCCATGAATTTAAGGATTCACCGCTTGGGAGGATTCCGGTTGAGTGGGAGGTAGCAACTATTGCTAAATTTGGGTCTAAAGATAGGTCTTACCTAAGAACAGGTCCATTCGGCTCAGATTTGAATACAAAACATTGGGTTGAGGAAGGTATTCCGGTCTTGACAATAGGAGCTTTGGGTGAAGGAGAAATTATTAAAGAAGAGCTTTTTTATGTATCAAAAACAACTGCTAATAATCTTAAGGCGTTTCGAGTAGAATCAGGAGATATAGTTTTTTCAAGAGTAGCCGATATAGGTCGCTCCCTAGTAATTCAAGATGAGCAAACTGGCTGGATTATTTCATCCAACTTAATGCGAATAGCACTCGATAAACAAAAAGGCAACCCAAGTTTTTTATATCAGAATATAGCTTTTAATTCTATCATACGAGCGCAACTGAGAGTTTCTTCCAATTCAGGAGGTAGAGATCTTGTTAATGGTTCAATCTTGTCCAGTATTCTTTTCCCCTGGCCTTCTCTTGATGAACAAAAAAGGGTAAACGCAATAATGCAGAGAATAGAGGAGAAAATCGTCATTTTAAAGAATCAGCTTGTCAACCAAATAAATTGTAAAACCGGACTCATGCAAGACCTCCTAACAGGCAAAGTTCGAGTTACGGACCTCCTCAACCAAAACACAGCAGCAAACTAACATCTAAAAATCAACAGAACTAAACGTTGCAACATTTGTGGTAACAAGTGTTAGCATGAAAAAAAATCAAACCTTAAAACACAGCCATCATGCAACTCAACGTCAAAAAACGCGGTAACTCCCTCAGCGTCATTATTCCCAAAGAAATCGCCGCTAACCTGAATATTGACGACGGCGACAATATTTATTTAACTAAAACCCCCAACGGTTACGAAATCACCGCCTTCGATCCCGACTTTGCCAAAAAAATGGAAATCGCAAGGCGCGGCATCAAAAAATATCGTAACGCCCTGATTGACCTAGCCAAATGAGAGAACCATACTGGCTCAACGAAAAGGAAATCATCGCAATTCATGGCGAAATCCTGATAAACCAAACCGCACTGATCAGGCATACACAACAGCAAGCGATGAAAAAAGGGAAAATAAGAGTTTGCCATGAAAACACCAATAACAAACATCAAACCATCCCCTGAGCAAATTGAGAACTTTTGCCAACGTTGGCACATTACAGAACTGTCCCTATTTGGTTCAGTATTACGCGATGATTTCCGTGTTGATAGCGACATTGATATATTAGTCACCTTTGACCCCCAATTTCAGCGCGGACTAACCGAAACATTGCAAATAAAAGAAGAACTGCAAAACCTATTTGACCGCAAAATTGACTTAATTGTGAAAGCTGCTATAGAACGTAGTGCCAACTGGTTGCGTCGTCAGAATATCCTAGAATCTGCTCAGGTTATCTATGCTAAGAGATATTGAATCCCTCATCGATATCGAACAAGCAGCCAAGCGTATCCTTCGCTTTTCGAGCGGTGTTGAGCAAATTGAGCTAATCACCAATGATGAGAAAATTTCAGCAATTCTCTATCAGATTACAATTATAGGAGAAGCAACAAAACGACTTTCAATGGGATTTCGCCAACAACATCCAGAAATACCGTGGCGAAATCTGGCAGGGATGCGTGATATAATTGTCCATGAATATGATCAAATTGATCTTGATATTGTTTGGGACGTAATTCAGCACGAAATTCCTCAACTATTGAAGCAAATTAAACCTATATTGATGGACTCCAAAACTAATGAAAGCAATTAATTTTAAAACCATCCTAAAAAACGGCATAGTCACCATTCCCGCCGAATATTCTTCTGAATGGGAATGTAAACAGATCTGCGTCATCATCTTAGAAGATAGCAATAATGACACTTTGCGAGAAACAACTATTTCCCTATTTGAGCAAAATAAAATCAGTCTAGGGACAGCAAGCGAAATATTGGGAATAAATCAGATTCAATTGCAGAGATTGCTGTCAGAGCGTGACATTTGATGAGTAGAAAACGGATTTCTCCGAGAAACCCGTTTTCTGTGCGTTACTCAACGGATTTAGTATTAGTACACAAAGCAGCGTTGGTTTCCAAAGATGAAAAACCTCATAAATACAGTTACATACAGGTTATCTGGTCATGAACAAAACACCTCAACCTATCAAACTCGATGAGCGCAACGGGGTCGAAAAGCCCTTACTTGACCAACTGTACGGTTTAGATTGGGAAATATTGGATTTAGAGACAAAACAAAAACCACAGGATACTTTTAGAGAAAGCTTTACCGAGGTGGTGATGCTGCCGGTGCTGCGAGAACAGCTTACAATCATCAACCCCTGGCTAGAAACCGACCAAATAGAAGAAGCCATCAAACAACTCACCGCCAACTTCCCCAGCACCAACCTACTGGAAAATAACCGCCACGTCTTTAAACTGCTTCAGGAGAATACCAGCGTCTCAGAGAACCGTAAAACAGGCGAAAAAAGCCCCACCGTCAGGTTTATCGACTTTGACCACCCAACTAACAACCGCTTCATCGCCGTTTGCCAGTTTAAGGTGCGGATTCTAGGCACAGAAAACCACATCATCCCCGATATTGTCCTCTTCCTCAATGGGCTGCCAGTGGTGGTCATTGAATGTAAATCCCCCAAAGTCACAGAACCCATTGCCGAGGCGATCGAGCAACTCCTCCGCTACAGCGAACAGCGCGGCGCTAAGGGCGAGGGAAATGTCCCCCTCTTTTTCTATAACCAGTTTGTCGTAGCTACCTGCCGCAATCAGGCAAAATTTGGCACCATTACCACCCACACCGAAAAATACTTCTTCCGTTGGGCTGACCCCTATCCCCGCACCCTAGAAGAACTAGAACACGGTATTAGCTCCCCCAATGACCAGCAGCGACTGGTGGCGGGAATGTTTGCCCCCGATAACCTCCTAGAGATTATTCGCAACTTCACCCTTTTCTCCGTCAACAACAAGGGAGAAACCATCAAAATCGTCGGGCGTTATCAGCAGTTTCGTGCCGTCAAGAAAGCCGTGGAGCGTCTCCTAGAGGGCAAAACCCCCCGGGAGCGCAGCGGCATCATCTGGCATACCCAGGGGTCAGGTAAGTCCCTGACCATGATGTTTATGGTGCGGGCCATGTACCGCCATAACAACCTTTCCCAGTGGAAAGTGGTATTTATCACCGATCGCACCCAACTAGAGCAGCAACTCGCCGAGACCGGCCAAAGTGTTGGCTTTACCGTTAAGCCCGCCAATAGCATCGCCAAACTGAAGGAACTACTTCGCAGCGACTCCTCGGATCTGGTCATGGCCATGATCCACAAATTCCAAGAGCGGGAACTGCGGGAGACCTTCCCGGAGCTAAACCGGAGCAGCAACATCCTGGTGATGACCGATGAGGCCCACCGCTCCCAGTACAGCCTGCTGGGGACAAACCTCGACAAAGCTCTCCCCTACGCTTCCCGTATTGGCTACACCGGCACCCCCATCGACAAAACTGAGAAAGTTTTCGGGGACTACATCGACAAGTACACCATGGGCCAGTCCATCGAGGACGGCGTGACCCTAGAAATTGTTTACACCGGGCGCACTCATAACGCCGAGGTGTCTGATCAGACAGCTATGGATGCGGCTTTTGCCGATGTCTTCAGTGAGTACAACCTGCAAGAGCGGCTGCAGATTTTGGGCCATGGTTCCAGGGATGCCTACCTAGAAGCTCATCCCACCATCGCCGCTAAAGCCAAGGATATGGTGCAGCACTATCTCCAGTGCATCTTTCCCAACGGCTACAAGGCCCAGGTGGTGGCGACTTCCCGGGAGGCGGCGGTGCGGTACAAAGAGCATTTAGATGCTGCCCTGGCCGAGGAGATTGCCAAATTGGAGCAGGGGAATCCCCACCGGCTTAACCTCGATCGCCTGAAACGACTTAAGACCGATGTGGTCATCTCCGGCAGTCATAACGACCTACCCCACCTCAAGCAATACAGCAACTCCACCCGCCACGATACTACTATTAAAAGCTTTAAACTGCCCTTTGACGCAAGGGATGAGGGGATTACTGGAGATGTGGGCATTGTCATCGTCAATAATATGCTACTGACTGGCTTTGATGCCCCAGTAGAGCAGGTGATGTATCTCGATAGGGTCATCCAGGCCCACAACCTGTTACAGGCGGTCGCCCGTGTCAACCGAGTCGGCGGTGCGGACAAGGATAAAGGCTTTGTCGTGGACTATGTAGGCATCGGCCACCACCTGAAGCGAGCCATTGATAACTACGACGAGCGAGAGCAGCAAGAAGTCGAGGAAACCTTAAGTTTTCCCGAGGACGAGATCCGTCAGCTTGAGGATGACCACCGGGCAATCCTTGCACTCTTGAAGCAACATGGACTCACCGACCTGAACGATCAAGATGCCTTTTTCGACCTCTTCTATGACGAGGATGTGCGATTCGAGTTCATGCTGGCCTTCAAGAAGCTGACCCGCAGCCTTAACTTGGTCTATCCCGCCAAGGAGGCCTTGAACTATATGAGAGACTACCAATCTCTCACCGCAGTGAATGTACTAGCGGGGAAGCACTTCCGCGACGAGCGCCTGAGTATGAAGGGAATCCCACCCAAGCTGCGGGCCCTGACCGACCAGTATCTGCAATCAAGGGGAATTGACGAGAAAGTTAAACCGATCTCGATCTTGGATAAGGACTTTGAGAGTCATGTCCAGAAACACCAGCGAGTCAAAACAAAGGCCGCCGCAATCGAACACGCTCTCCGCCACTATATCGAGATCGATCTGGCAGATGATCCCGAACTGCAAGCCTCCTTTTCTGAAGCACTGAGAGCCATCTTCGAGGAGTTTAAAGACAATTGGGACAAGATTTACCAAGAACTGGAAAAACTACGCCAGAAGGCGAGAGAAGCAAAAAATGAGCCTACCTACGGACTGGACAGGAAAAAGCAGCTGCCCTTCTTTCGGATGTTCAAACGGGAGTGTTTTGGAGAAGCGGCATTAACTGACGATATGGTTTCTCAGATGGTCGCTCTCACTCAACAGGTATTTACCGTTGTTGAGCAGGAGTTACAATTAACTAGCTTTTGGGAGAGCATTCCCGCTCGCAAGAAACTTAAGGCAGAGATTCAAAAAGTGTTACTCTCTCCCGACTTTTACCAAATTCCCAATCTTATGGACAATCGAGAACAGATTATCTCGCGGGTGATGGAAATAGCAGAGAAAAATAACGACCGAATTTTTTAGGCTGAATCGAGTAAAATTGAGCGACTTTTAATATGAAACTTGACTATAAAATCATTTATTCTTCCAGTCGTAAGACCCTGACCATTACCGTGGAACGTGATCGATCGATCGTGGTCAGAGCGCCTACTGGTACTCATCCCGATAAGATCCAGCAAATAGTAGAGTCACGCAAGCAGTGGCTCTATGAAAAAATTCACCACGAGCAAAAGTATCGAGTCCCACTTCATCCTCCGGGTAAGGAACTGGTTAATGGCGAGTCGCTTCTTTATTTAGGGCGCTACTATCGTTTAGAATTGGTTGATGATCAGACAGAGATAAAGTTTATTAACAATCGCTTTCGAGTACCAAAGGCACTAACAGAGAATGGTGGCGAGATTTTTCAAGATTGGTATATTCAGAAGGCAAAAGAGAAGATACTTCCTCGTGTCAACCTTTATGCTAAAAAGCTTGGTGTCAGGTTTAATCAGGCTAAAATTACCGACAGCAAATATCGCTGGGGTTCTTGTACACCCCAAGACAATGTTAACTTTAACTGGCGATTGATCAAAGCCCCGATGTTCGTAATTGATTATGTGGTAGTTCATGAGTTAGCGCATCTGATTGAATCGAACCACACTCCACGATTTTGGCACATTATTAAGTCGCAAATTGCTACTATGGAGAAGGCAAAGCAATGGCTTAAAGAACACGGTCAGATGTTGGAACAGTCACTATAATTTTGGAAAATAAACCTAATTTAAATCTGCTGGGATTAGCACCCATAGCCATTTTACCCGATTATATCGTCTCGGAGTCTCCCCAAAAGGAAAACCTCATAACTCACCATTAAGATAACTGCTAAGTAGGTAGGTGTTAAAAGTTGTCAGACACCCCCCTTATTAAGGGGGGACTAAGGGGGGATCGGCACCCCCCTTATTAAGGGGGGACTAAGGGGGGATCGAACCTAAAATCCATTTTTAATTTAATTATAACCAGCTACTTATAATTATAGTCCAAGGTTTGACTCGGTGTCAAAAAAGTTTCAGCTAATTTAATTAAATTGGTTCGATTAATCTTGCCTTGGGGACTTTTTGGTATCTCTGGTAATTTTATCCAATGTTTCGGCAGCTTATAATTGACTAATTTATCTTTAATCTGAGATTGAATAATTGTCTGGCATATCTGAGAGTTAACGGGGACATAAAAAGCCACAATTATCTGTCCCCATCGAGAATCTGGCAATCCTAAAACCACCACATCTTTAACTAAATTAGTTTGTCTAATGGCAGTTTCTACCTCAAAAGGATAAACATTTTCTCCTCCGGTAATTATTTTTTGACTATCCCGACCAATGATATATAAATAACCACTTTCATCGAAGTAACCTAAATCATCCGTCTCGAAGTAGCTTCCTTGATTAAGATGGGGATAATAGCCTAAAAATAAAGATTTCGCTTCAATAATAATTTTCTGGTTATCGGGATTAATTTTTATCTGAGCATGGGGTAATAGCTGTCCATTACTATTATTGCCTCGTCGAAAATCTTCTGGTTTAAGGGTGACAATTTGTGAGGCAGTTTCCGTCATTCCATAGGTGGGAGACAGAGAAATATTATATTCTCTAGCTTTTTCTAGTAAAGATGGCCATGCAGGGGAACCTCCTAGTAAAACTGTTTTAAAATTGGTTAACCATTGAGGATCATTTTCTAGAAAGAATTGTAATTGAGTGGGTACTAAAGAGATAAAATAATCTTGAAGATTGAGATTATTTATGCGCTTTTGTTTGATTTTATGGTAAGAAATAACAGCAAAATCTCCCTCTGTTAAAAAACTTCTCAGAAACTGCATTAAACCACTAACATGATATAAAGGCAGTAGGCAAAAAGAGTTAACCTGCTCGACTTGAAAATATTCAGAGAAACCTTTGACAGAAGCAGTTAAAGTTAACCAGTTATGGATAGCAAAGCGAATTTTTCCCGAGGTTCCCCCCGTGGGTATCATCAGAGAATTAGTCAAAGGATTAACAGGAGGAGAATTATGGTTAAAAACCTCGATATTTTCACCAAAAATATAATCGGGTTGCACCAGAGAGAAAACCTGTTCCCATTCGTTAGTTTTCCAGTCGGGATTAGCTAGAAATAGGCAACTTTTGACCCTGACAGCAGCCAAGAATATAGCTAAGAATTTAATGGGATTGACTTCAGCAAGCAGTATAGTTAATCGAGGATTATCTGCGGCGATAAATTTCTGACAATAGGACTGATATAATTGATAAAATTTCTGGCTATTGTATCCATATAACCAATCTTTTTGACTGAGATATGCTAATTGTTTGCTGATGTCGTCCACAGTTTTTCTAACCAATCGGGGTCACTATTATTAAACCATTGTTGCACACCAAAACCTAAAGCTCGCTCCTTTTTGGGGTATTCTTGTGCTAGACGTAGAGCGGATTTTCTGCCGATATTAGTTTCTAAAACGGAGGAAAATACTAAATCTAAGGGATATTTTTCCCAGAGATGTCTTAACCCGTGGATTGAACCGGTAATAGCAGGTTTAATCACAAAAATTCCTCGCCATCCCCGTTGATAATATTCCTCTATTTGTCGAAGATTGGCCACCGATTCATCTAAAGCAATCCCTGTGGTAAAATCTTGACTTAATTGCAACATTTCTAACCATTGAGACGGGGGTAAAGGTTGTTCGATAAATTCAATTATTTGACATTCATCGGCAATTTTTAACCAGATTTTACTCTCAGCAATACTTAATCCCCCATTGGCATCTAAACGCAATTTAGTGTTTCTGGGTAATCGGTCAATTAATTTTTCAAATAAGTTTAACTCCTGCTTGAGAGAATTGACCGCAATTTTCCATTTATAAGTATTAGTTTTATTAGCGGCTAAAATATCATCTAGACTGGGAAATACTGCCGCACCAGTGGGTAATAAATAACTATAGTTTTTCGGTTCTAATTCTCTTGATTGATTCTCTATACTTAAATCTTCTAAAGCTGATTCAAAGGCAAATTGACAAGCGGGAAATTGTTCGGGAATAGAAAAAATTGAAGTTATTGATAGGGGATTTTCGAGACTTTGACAAAATGATATTGCTGCCGATAATGTTTCTGAACCAAATTCAGGTAAAGGAGCAATTTCTCCCCATCCAATACGTCCATCTTCCGCTTCTAAGCGAATAATAATTCCTTCCCTAATTTCCCAGAGTCCGTGATGGGTTTGTAGGGGACGCAGCAAAGGACGCTGATAAACACGAAATTGCCAGAAATACATGATTAACTATAAGTAGTCGTGAAAAGCTTAACATGAATAGTATCATTTCCACCGCCACCATTGATAGTGTCGTTCCCATCTCTGGTAACAATATAATCGCTTCCATTAGTTCCAGTGATCTGAAATTGTTCAATACTATAGAAAACGACCTTATCATAGCTATAGTCTTTGTCATCGTAATAGCAAGTAAATGATTGGGAAACCCCGTCATAAAAGGTTTATTGAGTGGATTCCTTCAACGCTGTTGCCCTTTTGTGTTTACCTAAAACACTGCTTTGGACAGTGTACCGGTATTAGTTTTGTTGATTCCACGGCGCTCAAAGTTTGCCATAATCGGCGGATTTCGCGACATAAAGTGTTTAAAAATCTCGCCCAAAGGGGAAAAACTTCTGTGGATTGGTTTTTCGGATTTAAGCTTCATTTAGTTGTCAACGAAAGAGGAGAATTGCTGAACGTCATTTTGACGACCGGCA
>Ga0209990_10003051_pt1 | contig 12489 bp, 6 predicted proteins | sample NOAtaG_6_FD_187304 | JGI IMG/M metagenome (GOLD analysis project Ga0209990, IMG submission 187304) | Freshwater lake microbial communities from Lake Erie, under a cyanobacterial bloom - NOAA_Erie_Diel5S_2200h metaG (SPAdes) (version 2) | ecosystem: Environmental > Aquatic > Freshwater > Lake ...
GGCGACCTCGCCGGCCGAAGCCTTTCAGCTTGGCGTCGCCGCCGCGGCCATCACCCACAGCCATCCCAGCGGGTACTTCTCCGCGGGGTGCCTGGCGGCGATCATCCGCTTGCTTCTCGATGGCCATGCGCTCGAAGCCGCCATCCTCGCCGCCCTCGAACTTCTCGAAAGGCCTGAAAACAGGGATCATCAGGAGTGTGCTCGTTCGATTCGCCAGGCGCTCGGTTTCTGGCGGGACGAGGCGCTTGCTCCGTCCCCCCGGGTTCTCGAGTGGATCGGCGGCGGATGGGTCGGCGAAGAGGCTCTCGCCATCTCCCTCTACTGCGCCCTCTCCGCCCCGGACGACTTCTCCCGCGCCGTGCTCCTGGCGGTCAATCACTCCGGCGACAGTGACAGCACCGGGGCGATCACCGGCAATATTCTGGGACTGATCCTTGGTCTTCAGGCCATCCCCGCACGATGGCTGACCCAGCTCGAGCTCCGCACGGTCATCGATACCCTCGCCGCCGATCTGGCCGATCCTGATCCGACCACGCCAGAATGGCTCCGCAAATACCCGGCTCACTGATCGGTGACCAAACAACCAACACCAATCACCCACGACGCCCCCCCCAGGTATCGCCGAACCCCGCCCAATTTTCCACTCAAAATCACGCTTACAGCACTAATTACTTCGACCGCGACGCTGATTCGTGTATCTTAATGCAAATTTAACATAAGGATAAACCGATCCAAACGCGGACTGGATAGAATCGATGCGCTGTTCTACCAAACTAAATAGTAGCAATTGACCATCGGCTCGTCCGATTTGGATCAGTTTCAGGAGGTTCAATGAAAGCATCAGCAAGCAGGCTGTCCGGATTATGCCGGCGGTCGACCCTTTTGGCGGTACTCTTCCTCGCGACCACGCAGCTCATCTTTGGGCAGTTTGATACGGCGACCGTTCTCGGGACGGTGACCGATGCCAGCGGAGCGGCGGTCTCCCGCGCGACGGTGACGTTGCGCAATGTCTCGACCGGGGTCGCGGTGACGACCACCACAGACGAGAGTGGCAACTATCAGTTCTTCAATGTCCGGATTGGCGCTTACACCGTTGCGGCCGAGGCGACCGGATTTACCAAAGCGATTACCGAGAGCATCCAGGTGACGGTCAATGCCCGGCAGCGCGTCGATCTTGCCCTCAAGCCGGGCGCGGTCAACGAAACGGTGACGATCTCGGCCGACAACATCCAGGTTCTGGAGACTGAGAGCAGCGATCGCGGACAGGTCATCAACCGTCAGCAGATCGTCAATCTTCCCCTCAATGGACGTGCCTACGCCGACCTGGCCCTGCTTTCGCCCGGCGTCCGTAAATCGGTGCTCAACAACCAGGGCTCCGGGGGGCGCGATGCCTCGTTCAACGTCAACGGGCTCCGCAGCTCGCTCAACAACTTCGTCCTCGATGGCATCGACAACAACTCATACGGGACGAGCAACCAGGGGTTCTCGAACCAGGTCATCCAGGCCTCGCCCGATGCGGTCCAGGAGTTTCGGGTCCAGACCAACAACTTCAGCGCCGAGTTTGGACGCGCCGGCGGGGCGGTCATCAACGCCTCCCTGCGCAGCGGAACGAATCAGTTTCACGGCTCCGCTTATAACTACCTGCGCAACACCGCTCTCAACGCGACCGGCTTCTTCAAGCCGACACGCGGAATGAAGCCGGTGCTCCAGCAGAACCAGTTCGGCATGACCATCGGCGGCCCGATCGCGAAGGACAAGACCTTCTTCTTCTTCAACTACGAGGGCTTCCGCCGCATCACCCGGACGCTCAGCTTCGCCACCATTCCCACGGCGGCCCAGCGCGAGGGAAGGCTCGGCATTCCGGTGCGCAACCCGATTACCGGAACCGTCTATGCGGACGGCGTCATTCCGACGGCGGACATTTCGCCCTTTGCCCGCTCAGTCATGGCGGCGCTGGTTGCCCCAACCACCAACGCGGCGGCGACCGGATTTGTCGCCAACAACTTCGAGGATCTCCCGCGCAGCCAGTTCTACAACGACAAGGGTGATCTGAAGATCGATCACACTTTCAACCAGAAGACAACGGTCTTCGCGCGGCTCAGCCAGCGCAAGATGAACAACTTTGAGGCCCCGACGATCCCCGGCCCGGTCTACAGTTCGGCCAATGCCTTCGTGCGGGTGCTCAACCAGCAGCTCGCGACCGGCGTGACGCACATTCTGAACGTCAACTCGGTCTTTGAGTTCCGCCTCGGCATCTCGCGGACCCAGGCCGGCAAGACCCCGACCGGCGTTGGCGATCCCAACTTCCGCCTCCCCGGTCTGCCGACCGATCCGCGCTTTGCCGGTGGCCTCAATTCCCAGAGTATCGGTGGCTACACCGGCCTTGGGCGCCAGAGCAGCAACCCGCAATTCCAGGATCCGATCGTCTACAATCCACGCGTCAACTACACGACCATCGTCAAGGGCCACAGCCTGAAGATGGGTTACGAGTACCAGCTGGTCAATACCCAGATCGACGATTTCAATCCGAAGTATGGCCAGGACAACTACTCCGGTCAGTTCAGCCGCCCGAGCGGAGCGACGAGCAACAACCTCTACAATCTCGCCGATTTCCTCTTTGGCGCGCGCAACAGTTACTCGCTCAACAATAACGTCATCGTCAACTACCGGCAGCGCATGCACTTTGCATACCTGCAGGATGATTTCAAGGTCAACCAGAAGCTGACCTTCAACCTCGGTATGCGCTACGAGTTTGCGACACCGCAGTATGAGAAGGACAACCTGCTCGCCAACTTCGATCCGGCGACTTCGACCTTGCTGCGGGCAAAGGATGGGACGCTCTATGACCGCGCCCTCGTCGATCCGGACTTCAATAACTGGTCGCCACGGTTGGGATTTGCCTGGCAGGCCATGGACAAGACCGTTCTCCGCGGCGGTTATGGCATCAGTTACGTCCACTTCAATCGTCTCGGCGGAGAAAACCTGCTCGCCTTCAATGGTCCGAACATCGTCGGGAGCGAGATCATCCAGCAGCCCTCGCAGGGGCTCTGTACGGGCGAGAACTTTCTCAACTGCTTCCGGCTGACGCCGCAGGGCTATCCGGCCGGCTTCGTCGCTTCGGAGCGTTTCAATCCGCTCACGGCGCGGGTCAACTTTACCCCGCGGGATACGCGGACGGCCTATGTCCAGAGCTGGCACCTCACCCTGCAGCGCGAGCTGCCGTGGCGGCTGCTGCTCGATGTCGCCTACGTTGGCAATCGCAGCGTCAAGTTGATCGCCCTCGCCGATTACAATCAGGCCCGGCCCAACAACGCGACCGACCCGGCGGGCGGCACTCCGCTCCAGAATCGCCGTCCCTTCGCCAACTACTCCTTCATTCAGGCCTCCTTCAATGGCGGGTGGGCGGCCTACAATGCGCTGCAGGTCAAGGTCGAGCGTCGCTTTGCGAATGGACTCTACCTGCTCAACTCCTTCACCTGGTCGAAGGCGATGGACAATGTGGCTGGTCACCTCGAGGCCAGCTTTGGCGACAACTCACGCGGCAACATCAAGAACCTGGCCAACGACAAGGGGCGTTCAAACTATGATCAGCCGCTCAACAACACGACGAGCCTCGTCTTTGACCTGCCGTTTGGCAAAGAGGGGCGCTTCCTCTCCGGCGCCAACGGGCTTGTTGACGGGATCATCGGTGGCTGGCGTTTGACCCTCATCAACACGCTCACCAGTGGCTTGCCCGCCAACCTGACCTACGGCCCGGCCGCCCAGTTCGTGGTTGGCTCTTCGCTCACCTACCGTCCGAACCAGATTCAGCCGAATCTCTACTCTTCGAGCGGTGGCAAGACCGATCCGAACAACTACCTGAACATCAACGCCGTCGTCGTGCCTACTGACCGCAGCCAGCCCTTCGGCACGGCGGGGCGGAACACGGTGCGCGGGCCGAGCTTCAGCCAGGCCGATCTCGGGCTGCATAAGTCGTTCCGGCTGATCAATGAGACGACCCGGCTCGAGTTCCGGATGGAGGCGTTCAACCTCTTCAACCAGACCAACTTCCAGGTGCCCGATACGAATGCCAACAACATTCGTCGGGATTCGACGGGTGCGGCGGTTGCCGGAGGTTCCTATGGGACGATCCGGAGCGCCTATCCGGCGCGGGAGATCCAGTTTGCGTTGAAGCTGCTCTTCTAACTGACTGCCCACACAGGGTAGAATTTGAAATTGTTGACGGGGGATCGTTTCGACGGTTCCCCGTTTTCTTATTTGCTGAATGGCGTTAAACTGCCCCTTCGGTCGACATTCAATAAAATCATTGTGGCAAATCAGAGCAGAAAGAGAAGACTTGGAGAGGGAGGTCGAAAGGCCAACCTGGGGACAAGATATGGTGACAGTGCTGGAGAGAATCGGGCAGGGAAGAGTTGTCGCGATACTTCGCGGGAGCTTTGGAGGGCGGGAGATCGAGATCGTTGAGGTGCTGGCTGAGGCGGGAATCGGCGCGGTGGAGGTGACCCTCAATTCACCGGGAGCCTTGGCGACCATCAAGGCGCTGGCCGAACAATTTGGTGCCCGTCTGGCCGTTGGGGCAGGGACGGTGCTGACGCCTGAGGAGGTCACGCGGGTTGCCGACAACGGTGGACAGTTTATTGTCTCTCCAAACCGTGATCAGGCGGTGATCACTCAGACGAAGCAGTTGGGATTGATCTCACTGCCGGGATGTTTTACTCCTTCGGAGATCGTTGAAGCGCTGCAGGCTGGGGCGGACGCGATCAAGCTCTTTCCGGCGCAGCCGCTGGGGACAGACTTCCTGCGCGCGATCCAGGGGCCGCTGCCTGGCACTCGCCTCGTTCCCACCGGCGGGGTGACACCGGAGAAGGCCCGGGCCTACTTTGCCGCCGGGGCCTGGGCGGTCGGTGTTGGCTCGGAGCTGCTTGGGCGTGATTATACCAGTGATCCAGGTCTCGATGCCCTCCGCAGGCGGGCCAGTGAATACACGACCCGTGAGAATTCTTAAGGAGCACGAGATTGATGAGTCTTAACCAATCCGACACCGCTGGTCTGATCTGCATCGATACCGGAACGACCAACACGCGGGTCTGGTATCTTCACGGAGACGAGATCGTCGCCACCACCCGGGCCGCTGTTGGAGTTCGCGACACCGCCCGCGAAGGCTCGCCGCGGCGGCTCTTCGAGGCGCTTCGTCAGTCGATTGCCCTCGTCTGTGAAGAGGCGACGGCGCTCGGCATTGCCGAGGAGCCATGGACGGTCATCGCCGCCGGAATGATCACCTCTCCGCTCGGTCTGCGTGAGGTTCCACACCTCGTCGCGCCGGTTGGACTGGGCGATCTGGCCGCGCAGCACCACCTCTGTTACATGCCCGAGATCACCAACCTGCCGATCAGGCTCGTGCCGGGCGTGCGCGCGGGAGCGGACCGTGTCGACCCTGAGCTGATCGGTTCGACCGACGTGATGCGCGGCGAGGAGACTCTCGGCCTTGGCCTGGTGGTGACCGGACAGCTCAAGCCCGGCGCGACGATTCTCAACCTCGGGTCGCACTGGAAGATCGTCCGGCTCGATGACGAAGGCCGTATCGCGTCAAGCGTCACCTCGCTCACCGGAGAGTTGATCCACGCCGCACAGACCCAGACCATCCTCGCCAGCTCGGTGCCGGCCGATCGTCCCCTCCATCTCGAGCCGCGCTGGCTGAAGGCCGGCATGGCCGAGACCCGTCGGGCTGGGCTGCCGCGAGCCCTCTTCTGTGTTCGGCTCCTCGAGCAGCGGACGGAGTCGACCCCGGCCGAGCGGCTCGCCTATCTCATCGGCGCCTGTCTGGCCGCCGATCTGGATGGATTACGCAACGCCCAGCAGCTGCCGCCCCATGGCGAAGTCGTGATTACAGGTGGTGAAGTCCTCGCCGGTGCGCTCATCCAGGCCCTCGGCGCCGATGGAATTGCTGCCCGTTCACTCACTGAAACAGAGATTGAAGCTGGCCTGCTCGCGGGATTGCGGGCCATCGCTGGTCTGGCCCGCCCGGTCTGATCGACTGGTCTGATCGACCGGGCATTATCCTGGAGAAGTCCCGATGAGCACCCGACATCTGAAGTTTCTGATCCTGCTCCTGGCGGTCGCCGGCCTCGCCTGGTTCCGGCCGGCAACGGTCAATTCGGCCAACACGGCAGATGCCTCGATCCGTTTCGGACGGGATGTGCTGCCAATCCTCGCGGCCAACTGCTTTTCGTGTCACGGGCCGGATGAGGGCAACCGCAAGGCTGGCCTGCGGCTCGATCTCGAAGAGTCGGCCAAGGCCCCCCGTCGCGCCGGGACGCCGATCAAACCGGGCGATCCGGCGGCGAGCCTGATCATGGCCCGCATCACCAGCGCCGATCCCGATCTCGTCATGCCTCCGGCCTCCGCGCACCGGAAGATCTCCCCCGCGCAGATTGAGCTGCTCCGGCGTTGGATTGCCGCGGGAGCGCCCTGGGGACGCCACTGGTCATTTGAGCCGGTCGTTGCCCCCCCTCTCGCACGGGGAGCGACCCATCCAATCGACCACCTGGTCGACCAGGCCCTGGCCGGCAAGGGGTTGCCGCGCCGCCCCGCTGCCACTCCCCACACCCTCGTCCGGCGGCTCTGGCTCGATCTGATCGGTCTCCCCCCGCCGCCGGAGGTCGCGGACCGCTTTGCGGTTGATCCATCGCCGCAGGCGTGGGAGCGCATGGTCGATGATCTGCTGGCGCGGCCCCAGTTTGGTGAGCACTGGGCGCGGATGTGGCTCGATCTGGCCCGCTATGCCGACACCAAGGGCTATGAGAAGGATCTTGGCCGGACGATCTGGCCCTATCGTGACTGGGTCATCAAGGCCATTAATGCCGATCTGCCGCTCGACCGTTTCACCACTGAGCAGCTCGCCGGAGACCTGCTGCCAGACCCCGACCAGTCACAGATCATTGCGACCGCCTACCATCGCAATACCATGACCAATGATGAGGGGGGGACCGACAATGAGGAGTTCCGTGTCGCCGCCGTCAAGGATCGCGTCGACACGACCATGCAGATCTGGATGGGCTTGACCATGGGCTGTGCCAAGTGCCACACCCATAAGTACGATCCGATCTCGCACGAGGAGTACTACCGCTTCCTGGCGATCTTCAACCAGACCGAGGACGCCGACCGCGCGGATGATGCCCCGACGCTCGAGATGCTCACCCCGCGCGAGAAGGAGCGCCGCACGGAGTTGAAAGCGAAGATTGAGAATCTTGAGAAGGGGCTCCCGCCGCTTGATCGACCAGTCGATACCCCGGGATGGCGAACCGTCCCGATCAGCGCGGTCGTCTCGCGTGGCAAAGCGACCATCAAGATCGAGCCTGACCACCTGGTGTCAGTCAGCGGCGCCAACCCGCCCGAAGAGACCCTCGAAATTACGGCCACCCTGCCGGTGGGAACCCATACCGCGCTCCGCCTCGAAGCGTTGCCCGAGAAGCAGAGCAGTGGACAGTTGACCCTCGGGCGCAACAACACTACTGGCAACCTGGTCGTCTCTGAATGGCGGGCGACCATCGATGACCGCCCGGTCGACTTTGCGCGCGCCCGGGCCGACTACTCCGAAGCGGATGGCGATATCGCCCGGGCGATCGACGGCCAGGAGTCGACTGGCTGGTCGATCAAGTCGCGGGGGCGTGAACCGCACACGGCGGTCTTCGATTTTGCACAACCTATCCAGATCAATGGGCGCGGGGGCCCGACCACTATTCGCCTCACTGTCTCGCACCAGAATGGCGATTCATCATCACTGCGCCGGTTCCGCCTTCTGACGACCGATCTCGAACCCGCGAAGATCGTTCTGCCTGCCTGGACCCCTGAGCTTCGCCGGACGATCGATGCGCTCGCCGAAGCCTACGACGACCTCCAAAAATTCAATGATCGGGTGGTCAAGCTTCCGATCATGCGGGAACTGGCGACCGACAAGCAGCGCGTCACGAAGATCCATCTCCGTGGCAACTTCCTTGAACCTGGTGAGGTGGTGACTCCTGCCGTTCCGGCCGCCTTCCACCCCTTTCCGGCCGATGCCCCGCGCAATCGGCTTGGTCTGGCCCGGTGGCTCGTCCACCCCGACAATCCCCTCACTCCGCGCGTCTGGGCCAATCGTATCTGGGCGCGCCTCTTTGGAACCGGGATCGTCGAGACAGAAGAAGACTTTGGCGCGCAGGGGAGTGCGCCCTCCAATCCCCAGCTGCTCGACTGGCTGGCGACCACCTATCGTGATCAGGGCTGGTCGATGAAGAGGCTCGTCAGGACGATCGTTCTCAGTCAGACCTATCGACAGGCCTCCGAGGTCACTCCGAACCTGGCGCAGGCCGATCCGCGCAACCTTCTCCTCTCCCGCGGCGCCCGCTATCGCCTCAGCGCCGAAACGATTCGCGATCAGGCGCTGAGCATCGCTGGTCTGCTCTCTTCCCGCACCGGCGGCCCGCCGGTCATGCCGCCCCAACCCGCCGGCCTGTGGCGCTCGACCTACAACGGCCAGAAGTGGGTCGATGCGGAAGGTGAGGATCGCTACCGCCGCGCCATCTACACTTATCTCAAACGGACCACCCCCTACCCCTCGATGATCACCTTCGATGGCGGAAGTGGTGAAGTCTGCCAGATCCGGCGGATCAGGACCAACACCCCGCTCCAGGCCCTGGTGACCCTCAATGACCCGGTCTTTCTCGAAGCCGCCGCAGCTCTGGCGCGGCGGATGATCAGGGAGGCCGACGGTGGCGATGAGCCACGGGCCGCTTACGGTCTGCGACTGGCTCTGGTCCGAAAGCTCGAACCGGGTGAGGCCGCGCCCCTCGTCACCCTCTACCGTGACAGTGTGAAGATGTTCGAGGCCGCGCCCGAAAAGGCCGCCGAGCTGCTGAAGGTGGCCCGCGTCGACGCCGGGGCCGACTCTGTCGCCAGTGGAGAGCGGATATCACTCGCGGCCTGGATTGTCGTCGCCAACACCATCCTCAATCTCGATGAGGTTCTGACACGACACTAACGGGGAGCCCGCTGGGGTCGCCGCGCGCTTGATCCTGTCAGAAGTATGCTGGCCTGAAAGAAATATGCTGGCCTAAGATATATGCTGGAGCTTTTATGAACAACATTACCCGCCGCCATTTTTTTGAGAAGACAGGTCTGGGTTTCGGAGCGCTGGCCCTGCAGTCACTCCTTGCCCGGGATGGGCTGCGCACCTCACCCAGAGCGGGAATCCACTCGCTCCAAGAGCGCCAATGCTCCCTGCCCGGGCCCGCAGCGTCATCTACCTCCACATGGCCGGTTCACCCTCACAGCTCGAACTGTTCGAACACAAGCCGGAGCTGGAGAAGCTTCACCTCAAAGATGCTCCGCCCTCCTTCCTCGAAGGGAAGCGCTTTGCCTTCATCAAGGGCGTTCCCAAGATGCTGGCCAGTCAGGTCCGCTTCGCGCAGCACGGACAGAGCGGACAATGGGTGAGCGAGCTGCTGCCCAACTTCTCGCGGGTCGTCGACAAGACCTGCATCATCCGGACTGTCCACACCGATCAGTTCAATCACGCGCCCGCCCAGCTCTTCATCCACACCGGCTCGCCGCGGCTGGGGAGTCCGTCGCTCGGGTCGTGGATCACCTATGGACTGGGCAGCATCAACGAAAATCTGCCCGGCTTTGTCGTTCTCCTCTCCGGTGGCAAGACGCCCGACGGCGGGAAGTCGCTCTGGGGATCGGGGTTTCTGCCCAGTGTTTACCAGGGCGTCCAGTGCCGGAACGAGGGGGATCCGGTCCTCTATCTCAGCAACCCGGGCGGGATCGACCGTCAAATCCGCCGCCGCACGCTCGACACCCTCGGCCAGATGAATCGCGCCGCCCACGAGCGAACTGGTGATCCGGAGACCCTGACCCGGATTGCCCAGTATGAGCTGGCCTATCGCATGCAGGTCTCCGTTCCCGAGGCCATGGATATCTCCCGCGAGCCCCAACACATTCTCGACCTTTACGGTGCCCGCCCCGGTTACGTCTCACCGGCCGAGAGCGCGGACGACCCGCGCATCATCTATAAGGGCGATGATCCAACCTTTGCCAACAACTGTCTGCTTGCGCGGCGCCTGGTCGAGAATGGTGTGCGCTTTGTTCAACTCTATGACTGGGGCTGGGATCATCACGGGTCATCCCCCGGCGAGAGCATCGACGAGACCCTCCCGATCAAGTGCCGCCAGATCGATCGGGCCCTCTTTGGACTCCTGACCGATCTCGAACAGCGCGGACTTCTCGATGAGACTCTCGTCGTCTGGGGCGGCGAATTTGGGCGGACGCCGATGATGCAGAACAATGTCCGGACGGAACTGCGCCGGGGCTTTATCGGTCGCGATCACCACACCAACGCCTACACGATGTGGATGGCGGGGGGCGGCATCAAGCCAGGTCTCAGCTATGGACAGACCGACGAGTTTGGCTACTTTCCGGTTGAACACCCGGTCGGCATCCGTGACATCCAGGCGACGATCGAACATCTGGTCGGCCTCGACCCCTACCGGTTCAGCTATGCTTACCAGGGACTCAATAATCGGCTGATCGGTCCGACCGACGAGGGCAAGGTCCTCCGAGACATTCTGGCCTGATCCCCCACACCGCTAACGCCCCCGGCCAAAGTATTTGCGGATGATCCACTCCGGCTGCCACTGGTCGGGCTGGCGTTCCGCCCCGCGCAGATCGAGCGGCGCGGGAGCCTGCCGGCTCGTGGGGATGGCCAGGGTGTCGCCAACCCGTTCCTGCCATTCCCGCATCTGTTTCGATAATCGCCCGATGTGGGGTCCTGAATCGGGATGATCGAAGAGGTCGACCATCTCGTGCGGATCGTTCCGGAGATCGAAGAGTTGCAGGTAGCCGATCTGCGGGTAGGCGATCAGCTTCCATCGCTCATCACGGATCGCCCGCTGGATCTTCTGGAAAGGGAGGAAGATGGTCTCGCGAATCGACTGGCGCTCGCCGCGCAGCAGCGGGACGAGGCTCTCTCCGGCCAGCCCCGCCGGCGGAGTGATCCTGACCAGTTCACAAATCGTCGGAAAGAGGTCGAAGAGGTAGGTCAATGCCGCACTCGACTTGCCGCGGGGAATTCCGGGCCCGGAGATGATCAGCGGAACCTGGACGCTATGTTGAAAGACGCTCTGTTTGCCGAGCAGTCCGTGGCTCCCAATCGCCAGTCCATTGTCGGCGGCATAGATAATGATAGTGTTGCGATCCGCGCCGGTTCGCTTCAATGCCGCGACAATGCGGCCAATCTGCTCATCCATATCGGAGAGCAGTCCGTAGTACTCGGCGATCTGTTCCCGGATCACCGGCCCTGAACGCGGCCAGTCGGCAAGGTTCTCATCCCGCAGATTCCTGACCATGCCATTGTCGAACGGGAATTGGGGCAGGAAGTTGACCGGGAGCGGGGGAAGTTTCCGGTAGTAGTAGTCGCGCCATGATGGGGGGGGCTGGCGCGGATCATGCGGAGCGGTAAAGGCGACATAGGCGAAGAATGGCTGACGGTTGTCTCGCTCCTCGAGGTATTCGATTGCCGCGTCGGCAAATAGCTCACTCGAGAACTTCTCGCCTGTCCGCTCGGCGCTCAGTTGACCGTTTGGCAGCAGGTCCCGGACCGGCACCCTGGTGTGGTCCGCCATCCCTCCAAACATGACCGCCTTCCCGCGCTGGAAGCCCCGGCGCCAGGACTCCTCGCCGTTGTGCCATTTGCCGGTGGCAAAGGTCTCATATCCCCGTCCGGCCAGCAGTTGCGGCAGCAGCAGCTCGTCCTTCAGCCTGAGGGTGTCGATCTGGAACCAGGTCCGTCCGGTCATCATCATCGCCCGACTTGGCACGCAGACGGCTCCATTGTTGCTGCCAAAGATATGGTTCTGACGAAAACTGTAACCAGACCTGACGAGCCGGTCGAGATTGGGCGTTCGGATGTGTCGATTGCCGTGCGCCCCAATCGTATCTGCCCGCTGATCGTCGGCAAAAATGAAGAGAATGTTGGGTGGCGGTCCAACCTGGCCAGACGTCACTCCCCTGAGAATAATTAATAATATGAATATTGAAAGGCACTTCATCGATTCACCATCCCCTTCTGCACCGTGCACTCTGGAAGCTGCCTGGTCTCTTTCAGCCACTTGGCCGCCTAAGTTGAAAGTATTTTATATCCTCGGGCGCGAAAAACTACCTGTAGACGTAGAAACTGTGCTTATATTCGAATTTTAGATTGATTATTTATTATAGTTGAGTATTATTCTTCTTGTTGTTAGTGTGATAAAAGAATATTTCATAATTCATAAGTTACGGCAGCCAAAGATTTCAGGATAGACAAGATGTCAAAACAGACAAGATGTCAAAACAGAGTTGTCAGGGATCTTAAGCCTGTCAGTGTGTTTATTAGTTAATCAGTTATATTGATCGGTTGTATTGATCAGTTATATCGATCGGCCGGGCTTCTTCGACAGTCAGAGCGCTTATAAGCCA
>Ga0209990_10003052_pt1 | contig 12484 bp, 12 predicted proteins | sample NOAtaG_6_FD_187304 | JGI IMG/M metagenome (GOLD analysis project Ga0209990, IMG submission 187304) | Freshwater lake microbial communities from Lake Erie, under a cyanobacterial bloom - NOAA_Erie_Diel5S_2200h metaG (SPAdes) (version 2) | ecosystem: Environmental > Aquatic > Freshwater > Lake ...
CGCAGATCGGCAAAGCCTTTCGCAATGAGATTACTCCGGGCAACTTCACCTTTCGCACCCGCGAGTTCGAGCAGATGGAGATCGAGTTCTTCTGCAAACCGCCGCAGTATCTCCAGCCGGGTGAGAAGAACGATGTCGAGCTCCACTCCGAGTGGGTTGAGCAGCGCTTCAACTGGTATGTCAACCTCGGGCTGGCCGCCGAGCGGCTGCGCAAGCGTGAGCAGACCAGCGACGAGCTGGCCCACTACGCCAAGGCGACGGTCGATATCGAGTATCTCTTCCCGGGCTCGCTCGGTTTCAGTGAACTGGAAGGCGTCGCCAATCGGCAGGACTACGATCTGACCGCGCACAGCAAGGATATTCCGGAAGAAGATCTGACCCGGCTCAAGCTCCGTCCCAATCAGGACAGCACTACCAAGCTCGACTACTTTGATGACCAGTACGTCGATCCGGCGAGTGGGAAGAAGGGCGCCCGTTACATCCCGTATGTGATCGAGCCGTCGGCCGGGGCGACCCGTGCCACGCTGGCCTTCCTCTGCGAAGCCTACGATGAAGAGGTGGTTGGAGAGCCCAAACCCGAGGAGCTGACCCCGCTCCGCGAAGCGGTTGCCGCGGCGCGCAAGAGTATCGACAAGAAGATTGCCGAGGCGGAAAAGGCCGCCCAGAAGGCCGAGGCAAAGGTCGATGGACCGACCGGCGCCCAGCTCGCATCGATCGCGACCGCCCTCGACGCGGCCGTCGAGGGACTCCCCCAGACACTCCTCGGTGTCGAAGAGGCCTGCGCCCTTCCTGGCGCCGACAAGATCGAGCTGCTCAAGAAGGTTCGCCAGGTCGTCGGCAAGCTGACCGACGAGTACACCCGCGTCGTGCTCCGGCTCCACCCGCAGCTGGCCCCGATCAAGGTCGCCGTCTTCCCGCTCAAGAAGAATGAGCCACGCATCGTCGAGGTGGCCCGCCAGATCAAGCGCGACCTCCAGCCGGTTCTGCGCACCATCTATGACGATTCCGCCGGAATCGGCAAGCTCTACCGCCGGCAGGATGAGATCGGCACGCCTTTCTGCGTCACCGTCGACTTCCAGTCACTCGAAGACCAGACCGTGACCGTCCGCCATCGTGACTCGATGGACCAGGAGCGCGTCGCGATCGATGAGCTCGACCGCTGGTTCCTCAAGCGGGTCAGGTAAGCCGATGAATCTGCTCCAGGCTATCATCCTCGGGATCATCCAGGGGTTGACCGAATTCATCCCCGTCAGCAGCAGCGGCCATCTCATTCTCGCCGAAAAGCTGATGGGGCTCGATCAGGTCATGACTCCCCAGCAGATTACCGCGTTTGTCGCCGTGATGCAGCTTGGGACGCTCTTTGCCGTCGTGGTCTATTTTTTTGCCGATATTCTGGGGATCAGTCTCGGATTCATCAAGGGAACTTTCAACTGGTTGAAGGGTGATCGCGGCAGCGTCTCACGGCAATCGTCACGGATGGGGTGGTTGATCATCATCGGAACCCTGCCGATCGGCGTTGTTGGGCTGCTGACCCGCCAGCTGATCGAAGGCGAGCTGACCAAGAATCTCTACCTGATCGGGACGAGCCTCATCGTCTGGGCCGTGCTGCTCTGGTTTGCCGAGCGGATTGGTCGCCAGCGCAAGGAGCTGGAACAGATCGGTCTTCGTGAAGCGCTGGTCATTGGCTCTGCCCAGGTCTTCGCCCTCATTCCCGGCTCTTCCCGCTCGGGAACGACGATCACCGGCGCCCTCCTTGCCGGCCTGAGCAGGGAGTCGGCCGCGCGGTTCTCCTTTCTCCTCTCGATCCCGGCGATTGCCGCCAGTGGCATTCTCGAGCTGCGCGAGGCGCTGCTGATCCTCAACGAGACCAGTATGCTCAACCTCTTCGTGGCGACGATCGTCTCCGCCCTCGTAGGTTACGCAAGCATCGCCTTCCTGCTCAACTACCTGCGCCACAATTCGACGACCATCTTTGTCGGTTACCGGATCATCGTTGGGCTGATTGTTCTCATCTTCGCATACCGACACTAGGAATGGGCGCGGGCAGCGTTCCGGATTATCCCTTGCGGAAAGAGTAGAGGCGGGCCGGGCGATGGGCGCCATCACTCCGCGTCTCGTTCAGCTCGCGAATACGTCCCTGACCGATCACCTTCTTACGAAAGTTACGCTTGTCGACCGGGCGTTGCAGAATGATCTCATAGACTCGCTGCAGCTCGGAGAGGGTAAACTTCTTGGGCAGCAGTTCGTAGCCAACGGTGGTCCATTCGATCTTGTTGCGTAGTCGCCAGACGGCGTAGTCGAGGATCTTGCGGTGGTCGAAGGCCAGTTTAGCACCAAGCCGGCGGTCAAAGACGGAATACCACTGGGCATCGGTTGCGTCGGATGAGGCGACGATGCGCTGCTGCTCCGCATCGATCAGCGCAAAGTAGGCGACACTGATCACCCGGCCCCGCGGATCACGACCCGGTTCGCCAAAGGTGTAGAGCTGCTCCAGGTAGATATTGGTCACGCCCGCCTCTTCCTGCAGCTCACGGGCGGCCGCCGTCTCGAGGGATTCGTCGATCCCGACGAATCCGCCCGGAAGGGCCCACTTGCCCAGAAAAGGCTCTCCACCGCGCTTGATCAGCAGCACTTTCAGGTCATCTTCAGCAATCGTGAAGATGACCAGATCGACGGTCACGGCTGGACGAGGGTACTCGCTCTCTTCTTTCATCTCTTTGCCATTTCCAACTCGGTCAGGATTCCGCTTGTCGTTGTCATTTCGACTCCAGCCTTCAGCCAGTCGCCCAGCGTCGCGGAGGTGCTCTCTGCCGCGACGCCACTGATCGCATCGCTCACCACCCGAACCCGCGCCCCAGCCTCCACGAGTCCAAGCACGCAGGCCCGGACGCAGTAATCAGTGGCCACGCCGAAGACGACACACTCCTCGCCACGGAAGACTCCGGCGCTCCGCAGCCCCTCCAGCCAGCCGTTTGAGAAGAGATCGAAGACCTTCTTGCGCACCACATAGTGCGTTCCCGTCCGCAGTCGCGCCCCCGGCTCCGCCGCGGCGGCGACGGCCACTTCCTGCCGCGGCAGGTTGGGCAGCTCGCCAAAGAGCCGCTCCGCTCCCGGTGTCCCCTCCAGACAGTGGGGAGGGAAGAGGTCAAACTCCGGATCTCCAGGTTCATGCGCACAACGCGTCGAGATGGTCGTCACTCCGGCCGTCTCCGCCGCCCGCAGCAGCGCGGCCAGATTGGCATGAATGCGCTCCGCCTCCGGCACATAGAGGGCACCATCGGCTTTCATGAAATCGTTCTGGGTATCAATATCAAAAAAGATCATCGGTCTCTCCGCCCTGGCCAAACAGATTGGCCGGATGAGGCTCGCTGGTCAGTGCTGCCGTTCAAGTTCCCGGCGCAGCGTGGCCTGCGCCGCCTCAAGCTGTTCACTATAACTGACCGGATAGACGGTCGGATCGGCCAGCGCTCTGACCCCGGCCGGAATCCGCTCGATCTGCTCCCGGGCATAGTCCTGAATCTCCGGAAGTGTGGGGGCCGGTCGGCATTCTTTGCCTCCGACCATCACCCGCTCCAACAGCGGCGCCCCCGCCGCCGCCTCCTCCGCCAGCCCAATCAGATCTCCAGCGAAATGGCCGTCTACGCCCTGTCTCCGCCAGATCTGCTTTCGGTTTGGATAAGTCGCCTTGTCCCGACTCAGCTTCATCTTCGGAACGAGCTGACTGTTCCGCGTCATCTCGACCAGCTTGTAAACTCCACCCAGCGCCGGCTCGTCCCGTGACGTCGAGAGTTCCGTCCCCACACCAAAAATATCGATCGGCGCCCCTCCGCCAATCAGCTCCTCGATCCGATCCTCGTTCAGATCGCCACTCGCCATGATCGTCGTCTTCTCCATTCCCGCCTGATCGAGGATCGACCGCACCTCCCTCGACAACCGATCGAGATCTCCACTGTCCAGGCGCACCCCTCGCAGACGGCTCCCAAACTCGGTCGCCAGATGGGCGGCGGTGATCGTGTCGTATGTGTCGAGCAGCAGCGTGGTCTGATCACCGAAGAGCTCGTAGAAGGCCCGAAACGCCTCCGCCTCCTCATCAAAGGCCTGCGTAAATGAATGGGCCGCCGTCCCAAAGACCGGCAATCCATATCGATACCCGGCTTCGACATTCGAAGTCCCGATACATCCGCCAATGAAGGCCGCCCGCGCCGCCAGCAAAGCTGCTCCAAAACCGTGACAACGCCGCGCTCCGAACTCGACGATCGAGCGACCACGGGCCGCCCCAACGATCCGCGCCGCCTTGGTCGCAATCAGCGTCTGAAAATTGATCGTCGAGAGCAGATAGGTCTCGGCAATCTGCGCCTCAATCAACGGCCCCGTCACCCGCAGGATCGGCTCCCCGGCAAAGACCGGTGTCCCCTCCGGAACTGCCCAGACCTCCCCCGTGAACCGCAGCTCCCGCAAATACTCGAAGAATGGCTCGCCCACCCGCGCCAGCATCGGCACCCGCCGCAGATAGTCTATTTCATGACCATCAAAGCTCAGATCCCGCAGGTACTCCAGGGCCTGCTCCAACCCCGCGGCCAGTAACCACGACCGGCGCGGCGGCAAGCGCCGCACAAACAATTCGAAGGTCGCCTCGCCCGTCTTCCCATTCGCCAGGTATCCGGCCGCCATGGTCAGTTGATAGAGGTCTGTTGCCAATCCCCGCATTCGTCCCTCACCCATTCTTCCCTTCTCCCCCTGCCGTAGCCGATTGAAATCTTAGTGTGTTCTGTACACTAAGTATGAGGATAGATAACCGCGGCGTGAGTTGTCAATTGGAAAATCGAGATGCAGCTGGGGAGGGGAAGTGGGAACAGGAGAAGTGATCTTCATCCGGGCACCGGCAGGGCGTGCTAAGATGAATGGAACCAGGCGTCGTGATGGTTCGTAATCATTGTGCCGTCAGATTGGGTGTGGCTGAGCCAGCGCCGGACGCTGGTGTGAGACTTGGGTGGGAGAAGACGGACTAACGTCGAAAGAGGGGACAGGAAGATGGCTGGAAACATGTTCGATCAGATCAGGGAAGCGGCAAAGCGGAAGGCGCAGGAGATCGACGAGAAGTACGAGGTGCGGACGAAGATCGAGGAGGGCGTCAATGCGGCCACCGAAGCCGCGCGGGAGCAGTTCACGAGGATCGATGAACAGTATCGGGTGACGGAGAATCTGAAAGAGAAGGCCGCCCAGGTCAAGGTTGAAGAGGCCGCGCGGGCCGCCGAGGAGACCGCCCGGGAGATCTTTGGGGCGGCGCGGGGCTACTATGAGCGGGCGGAACAGGCCTACGATTTCACCGCCCGCACCGCCGGAGCTGCCGGAACCGTGAGCGCTCTGACCGACGTCTATGCCCGGGCCCGGCAGTGGATGCGCGACAATCCCGGGAAGGCCGCCGTCGTCACCCTCTCGCTGATTGCCGGGGTCCGGGCCGGAAGTTCGATCCAGTCTCTCGGGGTGACCATGCTCGGCACCGGGACGGGCGGACACTGGCTCTTTCATAGCGCGTTGCCCGTTGTTGGACTGCGAAAGCTGACCCGGCGGTACCAGGAGTATCTGCAGAAACAGGAGTCATTGCTGGCCGAGGGACAACTCGATGAAGCTGAGCGGGAGCGGCTGGTCTTTCAGCAGAAGATGACCAAGTATGTTGGCGCCCCACTTCTGGGCGCCTTCAGTGTCGCGGCTGGCGCGACGATGATTGGCGCCGCCTTCTCCGGGGCCACGGTCACCGGACTGCCGGTCAGTCTGCTCCTGGGGGGCAATCCATTGCTCAATGGAATCTGGTTCTTTGCCAACGGCGTCATCTGCATCAGCGAAGGCTACAACTTTTTCATGATTGCCCTCGCCGATGAGGCGGAGGTCGAACGAGTTGTCCGACAGGTGCAGGGTCTCTTGACTGCCTGATCCGGTCAGGCCAGGCAATTTAGGGGGCGAGGCGGGAGATCCGCCAGCGGTGCGCGGGCTCTGGCTCCCCGGCATCGTGCGGCCACGCCTCTCTCTTGTAGATGATCCGGTCGTGGAGACGGCTCTCGCGCCCCTGCCAGAATTCGAAGAAGTGCGGTCGGATTCGGAATCCTCCCCAGAAGAGCGGGCAGGGGATCGGCTCCGTGCCAAAACGGGTTTCGATCTCGGCCAGCTTGCGGACGAGGGTCTCCCGATCAGGAATCTCCTCACTCTGCGGGGAGGTCCAGGCGCCGCTCTGGCTTCCCCGTGGCCGCGTCGCAAAGTACTCCTCAGATTCGGCCCGGCTGACCTGCTCTGCCCTCCCTTCGATCCGCACCTGCCGATTGAGCGTGTGCCAGTAGAATGTCAGCGCTGCCGCCGGATTATCGATCAGTTCACGCCCCTTCCGGCTCTGGTAGTTGGTGAAGAAGACAAAGCCATCGGCATCGAATCCTTTCAAAAGCACGATCCGCGCTGAAACCGCTCCGTCACGCGTCGCTGTCGAGAGCGTCATCGCCTCCGGATCCGGCTGCTCCGCCCGCAGAGTCTCGTCGAACCAGTACCTGAACTGGGCAATTGGATCAGTATTCACCGACTCCTCGGTCAGGGGCTCGGAGACATATTCCCGGCGGAGATTCGCGATAATCGAGGCTAGTTCGTTCATAACTTCACAATATATCCGGACAAATATCACCGGGCAAATACATCTGGTCGGGATTCTTGTCGCCAAATAGTTTGGGCCCCTGACCTGAACTGGCAAGGGGCCCTGTCTGTGCCGGAATTGGCATCGAGTGTGGGTTAGTAGCGATTGCCACCGCCGCCCCGGCCACCACGATCACGGCCGCCGCCGCCGCCGCCGCCAAAGCCGCCCCGGCCACCGCCGCCGCCGAAACCGCCCCGGCCACCGCCGCCGCCAAAGCCGCCACGCGAGGGACGGCTCTCCTTCGGACGCGCCTCGTTGACCGTCAGGGCCCGGCCGGAGAGCTCGTAGCCATTGAGCGCGTCGATAGCCGCGTTGGCTGCTTCCTGCGTCTCCATCTCGACGAAACCGAAGCCACGTGAACGACCAGTGTCGCGGTCGGTCACCACGTTAGCTGAATCAACCTGCCCGGACTGGCTGAAGAGCTGCTCGAGATCCTGTTCCGTGACACTGAACGGAAGGTTACCAACATACAAACGAACTGACATGTGTATATCCTTTGCGGTGATGGAAGCAGGCTGGCTGGCTGCGGAAACGGTCTCCGGCTGGTGCAATCGTCAAGAATGACAAAACAACGAACAAATCTGCTTCTAAGGTTTCTGATTATCCCGCTCTCTAACCATCGATCGCGCAAGCCTCAATAAGAACTGACGGCGCATCACCGTTGACGCTAGTGAGTAGGTGCCGATGAAGGCCAGTAACATTCCGAGTAAAAAAACAACCACGGCAGGTTGGATCTGCCAGTTGAAGCGTAAGGCAGTTCGCACCGGTACCGACTATTTTTCAACCTTGAAGAACGAAACCTGGTTAAATCTTCATCAAGCCGTATCGTATAAAAATTTCATTGAAATGGCAATGTTGAATTTTTTTAATCAAAAGAATTGTAGTCGATGTTACTCCGGAAACAGGCGTCTCCAGCCGCACCGGGGCGGGTGATTTCTTTCAGAGGGCGTTGAATCCCGCCGTGCTGAAACCCACATTCTCAGGGCCCAGCCGATCACGGAGAAGCTGGAGCATCTGCTGGGAGGGTGAGTTATCGAACCACTCCGGATAGCCGAGGGATTTGAGTATCGCCGGCATGCCGAGCGCGCGGCTTCGCCGGCCGGCGGTTCCGTCGCCGTCGATCAGGGTATCGACAGTTGCCCGCGAAGTTACAGCGGCGATCAGTTCGGCGAAGTAAGGTGGGTCACAGGGCAGCAGTGGACTGAGGGCCGCCTGAGTGGAGATGCCAGCCTGACCGAGCTTTTCGAGGGTGCGCAGGCGACGCGGAATGGATGGGGAGGTCGGGGTGATCGCCCGGCGGATCTCTTCACGGTTGGTCTCGATGGTCAGGCTGACGGTGACGCGGGGACCGAGAAGTTCCAGCAGGTCGAGATCCCGTTCGACGAGCGGTGAGCGGGTCTGAATGACGAGCCGACCGAAGTTGCCGCTCCGGGCGAGGATGGACAACAATTGCCGAGTGATCTGCAGTCGCGCTTCCGCACCCTGGTACGGGTCGGTCGATGAACTCATGAAAATGCGCAGGGCGCCGAAGGCTCCGTTGAGGCGCGTCCGATTCAGTTCGCGTTCGAGCAGCTCCGGAGCGTTGATCTTGGCCTTCAGCCAGCTTCCCCAGGGCCGTCCGGCGAAACGTTGGACAGGCATGGCCCTGACATAGCAGAACGGGCAGGAGCCTCTGCCAAACGCGCAGCCAAGATAGGCATTGAGAGAGTGGGTATACCCGTGCAGGTAGCCGCCAGTAGGGGTGAGGATCGTGCGGGCCTGGACCAGTTCAGGCCCGGCGGAGGTGGCCGGACTGTTCTTGCCGATCATGAGTGGCCATAGTACTATCGCCGGCATCTGCAGACAATGGGCTGACAATGAGTTCAGTCACATTGCCGCTGGTGGGGACTGGTTTAGTCTCGTGGTGGAAGATGGTCAACCACTCTTACTTGTTTCAGGCAGGCCAACGATGCTGAGACTGGCCCGGTGAAGCCTCAAAGATTGCCTGCAGTTCCTCTCGGGAGATATATGATGAAGTACAGGATTATTGGTCGTTTCGTCTATCTGGCGGTCTTCCAGACATTGTTGTTCACGCTGAGCGTGGCGGCCCAGAATGGACCGCGCCTCGATTACCGGATGAAGGTTGCCGATGCGCCCAACCATCTCTATCACGTGACCATCGAGGCGACCGGAGTGACGGGGAGGACCCTCGATCTGGCCCTGCCCTCGTGGACTCCCGGCTGGTACACGATCCGCCCCTATGCGTCCAATCTCGTCAAGTTGCAGGCCCACGTCAACGGGCGACGCCTGCCATTGCGCGCGCTCGACAAGCAGACCTACCGGATCGAGACGGAGGGCGCCCGGACGCTGACGGTCGAGTATGACTATTACGCCAACAACCTGGCCGTCAATGGAGCTGAGTTGACCCCCCAGCGGGGCTTTTTTCTGGGGACAAACATCTTTTTCTACGTCCCCGGCCACACGACCGACACTCCCGCGACGCTGACCTTCGAGATTCCCGACCATTGGCGCGTGGCGACCGGTCTGAAGAGAGGAGCCGGCAAGCACGTCTATCTCGCCCGGGACTTTGACCAGCTGGTCGACGCCCCGACCATACTTGGTGATTTCGATCAATTCACGACGACGGCTCTTGGCAAGCCGATCCAGATCGTTGTCGATCCGAAAGGGCAGGTGAGTCCGGAGAATGCCGCGAAGCTGAAGGAGTATGTGAGCCGGATCATCGAGTCGCAGGGGCGGATGTTTGGCGGACTGCCATACGACGAATACTGGGTTCTCTATGTTATTGGCGGACGGGGAGGTGGAGCGCTCGAGCACGAAAATTCGACCAACGTCATGCTCGGGTCGATGCCCGCCGATCCCCGCGCCCTGGTTGGGGTGACCTCGCATGAGCACTTCCACAGCTGGAATGTGAAACGGATTCGACCCGCGGGGCTGCTTCCCTATGACTACAGCAAGGAGCAGTACATTCGGGAGCTCTGGGTGGCCGAGGGAATCACCAGCTACTACGGCGATCTCCACGCGCGGCGGGCCGGCCTGCTGACCGATGAAGAGTATCTTCGCGGCATGGCTGGGAACATCCGCCAGTTGCAGGCCAATGAGGCCCGGCACTGGGTCTCGGTCTCGGACGCGAGTACGGTGACCTGGCTGACTTATGGTGGCGGCTCGAATTATGGCCGCTTCACCGTCAACTACTATGGCAAGGGTGAGATCCTTGGGCTCCTGCTCGATCTCGAGATCCGTGGCGCGACCGGCAACCGGAAGAGTCTCGACGATGTCATGCGCAAGCTCGAGCAGGACTTCCATCGGCGCGGACGCGGTTATACGAATGAGGATTTCGCCGCGGTCGCCGCTCAGGTCGCCGGCCGCAGCTTCAGCGAATTCTTTGCCCGCTATGTGACGGGAACGACCGAGCTCGATTACGATGCCTCGCTCCGGCAGGCGGGATTGCGACTGGTCAACGGCCAGATCGTCGATCTCGAAGTGGTCACACCGGCCCAGCGGGCGCTCCGTCAAAGCTGGCTGAATGGCACAAACTGAAGAGAGAAGTGAAGGAGGACGATCAATGGTCACGAGAAGATCTTTTCTGCGTGGGACAGCCCGCGGCGCGGCGGGGAGCCTGATTGCGGCGAGCTTCGATGAGAAGGGATTGGCCCACGCCCTCGATGCGGTTCGCTACGTCTCCGGCAAGACGGCTGAGGAGGCGGCTCAGGATGAGGACTTCTGGCTCGAGATCCAGCGGGCCTTTACCGTCGACCGAACCCTGATCAATCTCAACAATGGCGGAGTCTCGCCCTCGCCGCGGATCGTCCAGGAGGCGATGCGCCGTTACCTTGAGTACTCGAACCACGCCCCAACCTATTCGATGTGGCGGATCCTCGATCCGGGGATCGAGAGTGTCCGGCGCCGGCTCGCCCGCAACTTCGGGTGCGATCCGGAAGAGATTGCCATCACCCGCAATGCAAGTGAGTCGCTCGAGAACTGCCAGCTTGGACTCAATCTGAAGGCTGGCGATGAGGTCCTGACGACCAATCAGGACTATCCGCGCATGATCACCGCGTGGCGCCAGCGGGCCCGCCGGGACGGCATCGTCCTCAGGCAGATTTCGATTCCCATCAAGCTGCAGCGGCCGGAGGAGATCGTCGACATCTTCGCTCGTCACCTCACGCCCCGCACAAAGGTCATGCATTTCTGCCACATCACCAACCTCAGTGGCCAGATCTATCCGGTCAGGCAGCTCTGCGAGCTGGCCCGCTCGCGGGGGATCGAGGCGATCGTCGATGGCGCCCACGCCTATGCCCATTTTCCGTTCAAGCACGCCGATCTCGACTGCGACTATTACGGCACCAGTCTCCACAAATGGCTGACTGCCCCGTTCGGAACCGGCATGCTCTACGTGCGGAAGGAGAAGATTCCCCAGGTCTGGGCCCTCATGGCCTCTGAAGAGCGCAATGACGCCAATATCCGCAAGTTCGAAGAGATCGGGACCCACCCGTCCGCCAACGCCCTCGCGATCAACGAAGCGCTCGACTTCTACGAGGGGATCGGCGCGGAGCGGAAGGCCGCCCGCCTCCGTTACCTCTTCCACCGCTGGGCCAAGCGCCTCGAGGTCAATCCGCGGGTGAAGATTCTGACCAGTTATGACCCGCGCCAATCGTGCGGGTTGACGCTCTTCGATGTCGAGGGAATCGATCTCGCCAAGCTCTCGATCCATCTCGAGCAGAACCACCGCATTATTACCACCCTCATCATTCACGATGAGTTCAGGGGGCTGCGGATCACTCCAAACGTCTACACGACCGTGCGCGACATCGACATCTTTGCCGAGGCCGTCGAGAAGTATATCGAGAAGCAGGGAAGCGGGTCCTGATCATGGTTCTTTTCAAGGTCTCTTACCGGCTTCGTGCCCATCACGTGGCCACCTATGAGCGGGTCTTCGCCGAACAGACCCTGCCGCTCATCCAGGCCCACGGTCTCAACTTTCGGGGGATCTGGCGCTCGCTCGTTGGCGACGCCCAGGAGTATCTCGAACTCTTCGAGTTTGAGTCGCTCGCCGACTTCGAGGCCCGCTGGCGGGCTCTCGGCGCTGATCCCCGGCTCCACGAGATCTTCGCCATTACTGGTCCGCTCGTCGAGGATGAGAAGTTCACCCTCTTCGATCCGGTGCTCTCCGGTGATTCAATTCAACCACTTCAAGACAGGAAGGGATAGTTCCATGAAGAATCTGACCAGTCGCCTCTTCGCTCCGCTTCTCCTCTCCGTACTCGTCGTCACCGCGGGCCACAACCTCCTCGCGGCCGGGCAGAAGCCCGCGGCCGCCAAGGCCGAACTGCTCGATATCAACAGCTGTGCGCGCGAGAAACTGGTCGCGCTCCCGGGGGTTGGTGAGTCCTATGCCGACAAGATCATCAAGGCCCGCCCCTACAAGGCCAAGAATGAGCTGGTCAGCCGGCAGATCGTCCCGGAGGCCTCCTACAAGAAGTTTGCCGCCCTGATCATCGCCAGGCAGAAGTAGTACCGCTCAAATGGTCGAAAGATTAGATTGCCCGGGGCCGGAGATTAAGGACTTTTCGCCCGATACCCCGGGCGCGTCGAGGCCTTCAGTCCGGCTCCGAACCGATCACGGGGCCGAACCTCGACCTGCAGGCGACGCCACCGGCCATCGTGCCGCTCATTGGTGGGATAGTAGGAGAGGGTGTAGACGTTTCGCAGGCCGCTGGCGATCTCCAGGTAGGCCTCTTCGAGTTCGGTCAACCTCTCCACCGGGAAGACGCGTCCGTCTGTCTGGCCAGCCAGCAGGTCGAGTTCGCGCTC